>Ga0255743_10004549_pt1 | contig 10606 bp, 8 predicted proteins | sample 101ome_19_FD_179950 | JGI IMG/M metagenome (GOLD analysis project Ga0255743, IMG submission 179950) | Coastal salt marsh microbial communities from the Groves Creek Marsh, Skidaway Island, Georgia - 101405AT metaG (version 2) | ecosystem: Environmental > Aquatic > Marine > Intertidal zone > Salt...
GCATCAAGGCAAGCCATATTTTCAATCTGCTGGATGCACGCGGTGTGATTTCCGTGACCGAGCGGCAGGCCTATATCGGGCGCGTTCGTAGCCTCGCGAAAAGATGTGCCGATGCCTTTGTCCTGACCGAAGCGGGGGGATACTCAGCATGAACGGACGTGTCATTGTTTCCCTGATTGTAATCAGTGCCGCCCTTGCCGGTGCGGCGATCTTTTATTTGCAAATCTATGGGTTTTATGACGACGTAAGTGAAACGGATAACCGGGTTGTACTGAAGTCTGTTGTAACGGGCGCACCCGAGGAAATCCCTGTATCTTCGCTGAGTGCGATTGATGCGGATAGTTCGCCCATTCGGTACCGTGCCTGTTTTCAAGCCGAACAATCCATTGGGATGTTAACGGAAAGTTTTGAGTTGCATCCAGAGGCTGAACCTCGGGTCGCCCCTGGTTGGTTTGACTGCTTCGATGCAGAACAAATTGGAAATGACCTTGCAAACGGAAATGCAGTGGCATTTTGGGGTCAACGCAATATCGAATACGGGATTGACCGTGTTGTTGCGATTTATACTGATGGACGTGGATACGTCTGGCACGAAGTCAACGACTGTGGTGATAAACTTTATGACGGATCACCCAAAGATCCAAATTGCCCTGAAAGGGACTAATAATGCCTAACCTACTGATTGAACTTTTCTCAGAAGAAATCCCCGCGCGTATGCAACGCCGTGCTTCGGAAGATTTGAAGAAATTGATCACAAATGGGATGGTTGATGCTGGTTTGACCTATTCAGGTGCGGCCGCGTTTTCAACTCCGCGCCGCCTGACGCTGGCTGTTGACGAGGTATTAAGTGAAAGCCCGACTTTACGTGAAGAGCGTAAAGGTCCACGCGTTGATGCCCCAGAAAGGGCGATCGAGGGGTTTTTGCGCGGTGCAGGACTGACCAAAGATCAACTTGAGGTGCGGGAGGAGAAAAAGGGTCAGGTCTATGTAGCAACTATTGAAAAGCCAGGCCGCCCAGCCGCCGACATTATTGCCGAAGTGTTGGTGCACGCAATTCGCAACTTCCCATGGCCAAAATCAATGCGCTGGGGGGCCGGGGCCTTGCGTTGGGTGCGTCCACTGCATTCTATTACCTGTGTTCTGAGTGATGATGTGGATGCAAAAGTTGTCTCAGTGAATATTGATGGCATTGAAAGTGGCAACCAAACTATGGGCCATCGTTTCATGTCATCGGGCAGGCCGATTAGTGTGTCTGGATTTGATGACTATGCAGCGTCTCTGAAAAAGGAATACGTTATTCTGGATCCTGAAGAGCGCGCGCAGATGATATTGCAGGACGCAACCAATATCGCATTTGCAAGCGGCCTAGAATTAGTCGAAGACGCAGGTTTGTTGGTCGAGGTTGCAGGGTTGGTCGAATGGCCCGTTGTGCTGATGGGTGAAATTGACCAAGAATTTTTGGAACTGCCGCCAGAAGTTTTGCAAACGTCTATGCGCGAACACCAGAAATTCTTTTCGGTTCGAGATACAAAATCGGGTAAAATTACCCGCTTTATAACTGTTGCAAACCGTGAAACAGCAGATCAGGGCGCGACCATTTTGGCGGGCAATAAAAAAGTTTTGTCAGCACGTTTGGCTGATGCGAAATTCTTTTGGGAAAATGATTTACGTGTCGCGCAAAACGATGGCCTAACCGCGTGGACAGCGCGATTGGCGAATGTGACGTTTCACAATAAGTTGGGCAGTCAAAAGGACCGCATTGATCGTATCATTGCACTTGCGGGTGATCTATCCTCTGCGACATCTTCAGATGCAGTTTTGGCGCAAAAGGCTGCTGGAATAGCCAAGGCGGACCTGTCCTCGGAAATGGTCTATGAATTTCCTGAATTGCAGGGTTTGATGGGCCGCTATTACGCCGAAGCCGCAGGTTTAGAACAGGATGTTGCCAACGCATGTGAACAACACTGGCAACCATTGGGGCCATCCGATGATGTCCCGACCGAGGCTGTTTCTGCGACCGTTGCTCTGGCGGATAAATTGGATACTCTATGCGGATTTTGGGCGATTGATGAAAAACCAACGGGATCAAAGGATCCCTTCGCCTTGCGTCGCGCTGCGTTAGGGATCATTCGCTTGGTTTTGGAAAACAAAATCCGACTGCAATTGGTCAGTGTCGCCATGGAACATTTGGGTCGATTTGAAAATGTTGCAGATGCATCCGCCATTGCATCCGATCTGCTAGGGTTTTTCCATGATCGATTAAAAGTATATCTGCGTGATCGTGGGATCCGCCATGATGTCATCGACGCCTGCGTGGTGATTGAGGGAAATGACGACATTGCGCTTCTTGTTGAACGCGCCGAGGCGTTGTCTGAGTTCCTTGCGTCTGAGGATGGTGAAAACCTGGTACAAGGGTTCCGTCGTGCCAACAATATTCTGACCCAAGCAGAAGAAAAAGACGGCGTTGAATATTCGTTTGGTGCGGACGTGAAATTTGCAGAAACAGATGAAGAGCGTGCCCTATTCGGTGCACTTGAAACGCAGGGTCCTGAAATTGATGCGGCTATGCAGGCAGAGGACTTTTCTGCTGCGATGGAAGCCATGGCAGCCCTGCGTTTACCAGTTGATGCATTTTTTGAAGCGGTTCAGGTGAACTCAGACAATGAAATTGTGCGTCGCAATCGTTTGAACCTGTTGTCACAGGTGCGCAGTATCTGCGCCCGCGTTGCGGATTTAGGACGGATTGAGGCAGCCTAGGCGGCCTCACCTTGCGTCACGACGCAGCTTTTTCTTGATTGATAGGCACACTTCGCTATGCTGCAGCGACACGATTAACGCCGCAGTGCAGCACGATATGCCGACTATTGACCTGATTACACCCACCGCACCAATCGCGACGCCAACTCATGGTGGTCGCGCAAAATGTCTTCAACGTCTTGTGCGTTTGGATTTGCCTGTCCCGTCAACTGTTGCGCTATCCTTTGAGATGGTGAAATCCATTGCAGCGGGCCATAAGCCCGATCTCGACGCTATACTAAATCAGTTTTCTCCTGATGATATCCTGTGTGTGCGCCCATCGTCTGAAAGCGCGGATTGGGGTGGTCCAAGCGCAATTTTGAACATAGGCATGAACGATGCACGCTTTGTAGAATTATCCGATCAATTGGGCCAGGCGGCGGCAGTTGATCTGTACCTGCGTTTTGTACAATCCTATTCGATCAATGTTGCTCGTTTGGATCCAGATGCATTTGAACATATCGAGGGCCAAGACCAGGCGGCATTGGCGGCGGCATTGCATGCTTATTATGACGAAACAGGTGAAGAATTCCCACAGCGGGTTTCGGAGCAATTGACTGAGGTTTTGCGATCAATGTCGCGTGCATGGGAGGGGACCACCGCCCGTCTACTGCGTGAAGCGAAAGGGGCACCTGCAGATGCAGGTTTGGGTTTGGTCGTTCAAAAAATGGCCTTTGGAATTGGATTAGGTGAAAGTGGATCTGGCGTGTTGCAGCTGGTTGATGGCAATACGGGCGAAGAACGTATCATGGGGCGCTATGCTCGTCAAAGCCAAGGGCGCGATGCGTTGGAGCAGCATCGCAAAGCGCTTTTCCTTGCGCATGATCCGCGTGGTCCCTCGCTCGAGGATAGTGCGCCTGAAATTTTTGCCAAATTAGTTGAGCAGGCCAAGTTGATGCGACACCGCTTGCGCGAAGAAATGCAGATTGAGTTTACAATTCAAAATGGTGAATTGTTCATTTTGGATGGTGTTCGTGTCAATAGGCGCGCGAATGCTGCGATGCGGATCGCGGTTAAACTGGCCGAGGATGGGATCATCCCGCAGCAAGAGGCATTGATGCGCATTGACCCACGGGCGGTCGGCGAATTGTTGCACCGTCAAATCGACCCAGAGGCCAAACGCGATATTTTGGCCACTGCGGTTGCCGCCAGCCCGGGTGCCGCCAGCGGCAAGATTGTTTTTGATGCTTTAACCGCGCAAGCACATGCTGCGCGCGGCGAAGCTTGTATTTTGGTACGCCGGGAAACCAGTCCAGAGGATATTCGAGGCATGCATGCCGCTGCGGGTGTGCTGACGGAACGTGGGGGTATGACCAGCCATGCGGCCGTGATTGGACGCGGCATCGGGTTGCCCTGTGTGGTTGGGGCATCGGATATTAAATTCCAACAAGCTAAAAAACGCCTGACCACTCCAGATGGTCGCACATTTGCAGAAGGGGACATTATCACCATTGATGGAACAAATGGTCAGGTGTTGGCAGGACAGCCAAAGATGGTGGAAGCAGCACTGGATGATAGTTTTCAGACCTTTATGAAATGGGCTTCAGAAAATTGTGATATTCGTGTTCGCGCAAATGCCGATACTCCGCGTGATGCACAGACCGCGCGTAATTTCGATGCACATGGCATTGGGTTATGCCGAACTGAACATATGTTCTTTGACGTTGATCGATTGACTGTGATGCGCGAAATGATTTTTGCAGATGCCGCGCATGATCGACGTTCCGTTTTGGACCGTTTGTTGCCTATGCAGCGGGCTGATTTTATCGAATTGTTCCGCATCATGCATGGCTTGCCCGTGTGCATTCGCCTGTTTGATCCGCCCTTGCATGAATTTTTGCCGACTGATCGTGCGGGATTGCTGAATCTGGCTGAAGCACTGGATCTGCCTCTGTCCACAGTAACACAACGTGTCGAATCGATGGGCGAATACAACCCCATGTTGGGCATGCGCGGTGTTCGATTGGGTATCAAAGTTCCAGAAATCTATGAAATGCAAGCGCGTGCGATCTTTGAGGCAACCGTGGAGGCTGCCCAAGACGGCGAAACAGTCGTGCCTGAAATCATGATTCCCTTGGTTAGTGCCAAGCGTGAGGTTGAGTTGGTGCGCAATCGCATTGATGCGGTTGCCGCCGCCGTTCGTAATGAACGTGGAACAGATTTCACCTATAAATTAGGTGTTATGGTGGAAACACCACGTGCAACCCTCCGTGCAGATGATATCGCGCAGCATTCCTCATTTTTAAGCTTTGGTACAAACGACTTAACACAAATGACATATGGGTTGTCTCGTGATGATGCTGGCCGCTTTATGTCCGATTATGTGAACCAAGGTGTATTCCCAGAGGATCCATTTCACACCTTGGATACTGAAGGTGTGGGTGAATTATTGCGGATCGGTGCTGATCGTGCGCGACAGGTTGATCCTGATATCGTTCTATCGATATGTGGTGAACATGGTGGTAGCCCCGAGTCCATCGCATTTTTTCGTCAGATTGGAATGGATTATGTGTCGTGCTCTCCATTCCGCGTCCCAGTAGCGACGCTTGCTGCAGCGCAACTTGCCATTGCAGATAAAACAGGCTAAACCCCGCTCGGCAATCAGGGAGTCGCGCAACCATTCTTCATGCATACAAACCTTGCATGATTAACCAAGGGACATTCGACAACGCGCATTCGGCGCGACTGAGTGAGACACCAAAATGACACGTTTAATTTCATGTTTTGTGACGATTATCGTCCTTGCAACCCATACTTATGCCGAACGTTCATTTGATTCAATATTGGGTTTGATGAGCCTTGATGAACAAAAATTTGCATCCCTGCCGCATCGCGAACTGGGTCCGGTGAACGCTCCAAAAACTAAGAATGGCGTTTATTCCAGCGTATATTTAAGTTCCTTGCCAGTGGCAAAAGGGGGCAAAGAGTGGGCCTGTTTAACCGAAGCGCTGTATTTTGAAGCACGCGGTGAAAGCGTAATGGGACAGTTTGCTGTGGCCGAAGTCATTCTAAACCGTGTTAGTAGTACGTCATTTCCTGATGAAATTTGTAGTGTGATCAATCAGGGTACGGGTCGTAAATTTGCGTGTCAATTTACCTATACCTGTGATGGACTCGCGGAAGTTATTCGCGAACCCAAAGCGTATGAAATGGTGGGCAAGGTCGCCAAAATGGTGATTAATGGTATGCCACGTAAATTAACGGATGGCGCTACCCATTACCATACAAAGTCGGTTCGACCGCGGTGGTCGCGCGTTTTTGAACGCACTGTAACCATCGGCTCTCATCATTTTTACAAGGAACCACTGCGCGTTTCGCAAAACTAATTCACTCTAGACGCGGCGGTAAAAAAACTGCAAAACCTGTGCGAAGATTTGGCATAGGAGCCAACCCATGAATGACGAAACCAGATTGGCTTTTGCCCATCCACTTGAACGCGCAAAAGCCAGTTCAATTTCAACGCAATATGATCGCATTTCATTACGCGATCATATTGTCGAAGTCGAAATAGGCGCTTTCCAATTAGAGCGCGGAGTGACCCAGCGGGTCAGTTTCAACATCGTGGTCGAAGTGCAACCAATTGAACAACCTATTTTGGATGATGTGGATCGCATCTTATCCTATGACCGCCTGACCGAAGCGATTGAAATCGAACTAGGCGCTGAGCGTTTAAACTTGTTGGAAACTCTGGCGCAACGCATTGCAGATCGTATTTTGTTGGAGCCCCAGGCCATTCGCGTGTTCGTTCGTATTGAAAAATTGGATCGCGGCCCAGGTGTCTTGGGTGTGGAGATTGTGCGTGGTGGTCGTGGATATGCTTCAAGTGCAGAACCAGAAGCGGCCCATCCCAACATTGTTTTCATTTCGAATTCGGCCTTAGAGGGGCAAAATATTGCAAAACTATTGTCACAATTACATGCGCAAAACGCAGCCGTCGTTTTGTGTGTAGAGGCTGCTGAGGGACTGGGTGCCTATGCTGATGACGTGATCGCGCAGGCGCATATTGATTTGCTGGCTGTGGAACAGAACGCTTGGATGATTGCCTCGCATTGTAATCATTCTGACGTGGTGGCAACGCGAACTGAATTGGATTGGGCCATCAAAAATAATCGTTTGGCGATTTGGGCACCCACCAAAATGGTAATGGATGCGACCGATAAATTTGAAAGCTATGCTCCTGCAGCACTGGCCAGCTGGTTAGGTCGTGAATTGGATGCCAAATCCTGCACTTTGATTGGTGCTGGAACAGGGGACAATGGACATCACCTGCAGTCGATCAATGATTTTGATATATCGGCGCTTTGCAGATAGGAGCATTCTCTAATGCGTTACCTGCGCCCGCTGTTGCAACGCGGATCTGACCGCCCCGAAAATGCTGTAAATTTCTGCGATCCAAGTTATTGGTTCACGGAGTGCAGCGTTTATGCGCGTGATGACGATGTCCGCCGTATCTCTGTGCGTGAACTCAGTGACGATGAATTGAGGCGTCTGACGCATCTGCGTGCGGATATCCAAGGAATGAAGTTTAACAAACCCATTATTATGGGAATTCTAAATACTACCCCTGATAGCTTTTCGGATGGTGGTCACTTTGATTCTCTGGAGGCGGCTGAGCGTCATGGAAAACAGATGCAAAATCAGGGTGCGGATTTAATTGATGTGGGTGGCGAATCCACACGCCCGGGTGCAGACTATGTTGAAATTGACGAGGAGATTGCCCGTACGGCGCCCAAGATCAGTAGGCTTGCCTCTGCATTATCGTTACCGATGTCGATTGATACCCGCAAGGCCGCTGTGGCGCGTGCCGCAATCGATGCGGGTGCATGTATTGTGAATGATGTGTCAGGTTTCATGTTCGATCCAGACTTGGCACCATATTGCGCGGCGCACAATATTCCCGTGTGTATCATGCATGCTCAAGGTGACCCCAAAACCATGCAAGATCATCCCACATATGATAATGTTGTGATGGATGTATATGACTTCTTGGAACAGCAAATTCTGCGACTTGAGCAGTTGGGTCTGGATCGTCGGCAGATTATCGCGGATCCTGGGATTGGGTTTGGCAAAACGCTGTCACATAATTTAGAACTGCTAAACCACATTGGTGTGTTTCACAGTCTGGGGGTTCCAATTCTGTTGGGTGTGTCGCGCAAAGGCATGATTAAAACGATATCTGGAGCGGAGCAAGCGGCTGATCGTGCACCAGGCTCGATCGCCGTTGCACTGGCCGCGCGCGCTCAAGGCGTGCAAATTTTCCGCGTACATGACGTGGCAGAAACGAAACAGGCATTTGATTTATTTGAAGCAGTAGAGCAGGGGTATTTTGATGGGACGTAAATATTTTGGAACCGACGGTGTCAGAGGACGTGCCAATCAACACCCAATGACCGCTGAGATGGCGTTGAAAATTGGCGCCGCTGCAGGGCATTATTTTAGGCGCTTTTCGGATCGCACGCACCGTGTAGTGATTGGCAAAGATACCCGTCGTTCGGGATATATGTTTGAAAATGCACTTACAGCTGGCCTGACCTCGACTGGGATGGAGGTATTATTGCTGGGGCCTGTGCCAACTCCCGCGGTCGGTTTGTTGACGCCCTCCATGCGTGCGGATTTTGGTATCATGATTTCGGCAAGCCATAATGCCTATCACGACAATGGGATCAAATTTTTTGGCCCAGATGGATTTAAACTATCGGATGATGCAGAAGAAGAAATTGAACGCCTGATCGACGAAGGTGTTCCGCTGAATGATGCGGATAGCGTTGGGCGGGCGCAGCGGATCGACGACGGCGTTTACCGCTATGTGGAACGCGCGAAAACCTCTTTCCCCTCAGGGATGCGGTTAGATGGGATGAAAGTGGTTGTGGATTGCGCCAACGGAGCGGCCTATCGTGCAGCACCAGAGGTGCTATGGGAATTGGGAGCAGATATAATTCCAGTTGGGGTGTCCCCAAGTGGGCGCAATATCAACGAAAACTGTGGATCCACGCACCCCCAAACCGCTGCAGAAACCGTTGTCGCACATTGCGCAGATCTGGCGATTTGTTTGGACGGGGATGCCGATCGGATCATTTTGGTTGATGAAAAAGGTGAGGTTGCAGACGGTGATCAATTGATGGGTTTGATGGCGGCAGGTTGGGCCTCAGAGGGACGTTTGGCCGGCAATGTACTTGTGGCTACTATGATGTCAAACCTTGGACTTGAACGGTTCCTGAACGGTTTGGGCATCACGCTGGAGCGCACGGCGGTGGGAGATCGTTATGTGGTTGAGCGGATGCGTCAGGGTGGTTTCAACCTAGGTGGGGAACAATCGGGTCACATTGTGATGACGGATTATTCTACAACGGGTGATGGTCTGATGGCTGGACTTCAGTTCTTGGCGGAAATGGTGCGGACGGGGAAAAAGGCGAGCGAGCTTGCAAACACATTTACCCCTGTGCCTCAGTTGTTGAAAAACGTGCGCTATCAGGCAGGTCAAACCCCGCTGGAGATACCCGCAGTCCAGGCGTCAATCTCAAAGGCCGAAGCGCAACTGGATGGAAAAGGACGCCTGTTGATCCGTAAGTCAGGGACTGAGCCACTGATCCGTGTGATGGCAGAATGTGAAGACGCTGCATTATTGGTAGAAGCGGTGGATGCAGTCGTTGCATCCGTTGAAGATGCGACACGCTGAATAATTGACGGATTTACACGCCTCACATCAAGAGGCTCCCTTATCCTGACTGAAATAGGCGTTTTAACGCGCCATATTGGCTTAGGCAAAGTCCAATCAAGATTAGTGTCATCGCCAAGAGTAGATTTTGGCGCGGTTCTTCGCCCAAAATTACGATTCCCAATATCACAGACCACAGAGGTACCTGATAATTTGTCAGGCTCATAAACACAGGACCTGCCGAGCGGATCGTTAAGATGCGCAGCAAATTTGCGCCTGCAGTAGGAACCAACCCCACGTAAAGAATAATCCAAAGCGTATTTGTTGAAATCGCAGGGGGTGGCCCCTCGACGGATAATGCAAAGCCTAGCGACGTTACCGCCCCAATGATCAGAGGGATTGCCGCAAGGCCTAATGGATCAATTGGTGGTAGGCGACGAATAATGACTGATGATATGGCATAACAGGATGCCGCCAACACGCAAAACACGCGCCCCCACAGTTCCCTGTCGCTGCCACTCGGGGCCAGCGCTTCAGGTCCGATCAACAGTGCAACTCCGCCGAAGCCGATTAAAAACCCAATTGTGCGGCGCAGTGTCATTTGTTCACCTGGTACAAAGAAATGAGAAAGCGGCAGGACAAGCAATGCGATCGAGGCCATAGAGACACCCGCGAATCCTGATGTCACATGGGTTTGTCCCCAGCTAAGCAAGGAAAAGGGTAATGCTGAGCTGAGTACGCCAATGGCAACGATACTGGGCCATGCGGTTTTTTCAGTTAGGAAAAAACGCCTCCCGGATATAACCCATACCATAACTGTAAGGAGTGTTCCGAAGGTGACACGAGACGCCGCAAGCCAAAAAGGCGAAATTCCCGTTAGGGCGACCTCAACCACCATAAAGCTTGAGCCCCAAATAAGCCCAAGTGCCGCAACCATTACCCAATTTCGCCACGTGATGTCAGGTTGCATATATCTCTGCTCTTAAAAGTTTCGGGAGCCATGTAGGCTCCCGATACGTAAGTTAGTTCTTCGCTTTGTCGACCATTTTGCCCGCTGAAATCCAAGGCATCATCGCACGCAGTTGTTCGCCAACTTGTTCGATCTGATGTTCATCGTTGATACGACGTGTCGCTTTGAAGAATGGCTGACCAACT
>Ga0255743_10004560_pt1 | contig 10581 bp, 6 predicted proteins | sample 101ome_19_FD_179950 | JGI IMG/M metagenome (GOLD analysis project Ga0255743, IMG submission 179950) | Coastal salt marsh microbial communities from the Groves Creek Marsh, Skidaway Island, Georgia - 101405AT metaG (version 2) | ecosystem: Environmental > Aquatic > Marine > Intertidal zone > Salt...
ATAAAGCAAAAAATGGGTCTCGGAGAGATGCTGGATGCTAAAAATTGGGTTAATGGAATAGTTGCTCTATTAGCAAGCGGAGGCTCCACCAATCTAGTCATCCACTTGATTGCTATGGCAAAAGCTGGAGGCTTTATCATCACCACTGAAGACTTTGCTGAGCTTTCAAAGGCTGTTCCTCTCATATGCAGTGTTTATCCAAATGGTGCAGCTGATGTTAATCAGTTCCATCAAGCAGGTGGGATTGCAAAAATGCTTGAAGAACTTGTCGCAGCTGAGATGATTTATCAAGATATTGAAACTGTTATGGGTAAAGGTATGGATATCTACATGCAAAGTCCAACCCTCCTAAACGAGGAGTTGGTATGGCAAAAACAGGCTCCTCCTTCACCCAATTCAAAAATTATCACTGCCTGCAACACACCATTTAAAGATAATGGTGGCATTAAATTTATTAATGGAGATATTGCTGAAGGAATCATTAAAGTCAGTGCCTTGAAAGACGAAAAAGAAGTCATTACTGCTAAAGCTAGAGTCTTTACCGATCAACTTGATGTAGTGAGCGCATTTGAAAATAAAGAGTTTGATGAGGATACCTTTATTGTTTTAATTGGCCAATCTCCCAAGCATAACGGCATGCCAGAGCTGCATAAATTATCTTCACCTATTGGGGTACTAAGGGATCAAGGATTGAATATCGCTTTGCTTACAGACGGGAGAATGTCAGGAGCATCAGGATCTTTCCCAGCCATGATCCATGCTGTAAGTCCTAATAACAATCTTTACCGAATTGAGGATGGAGATATCTTAACCTTGGACTTAACAAACGAGTCTCTCATGATTGCTGGAGACCTAAATAAATTTCAGGCAAGAACTCCAAGAGAAATTAAACAATCCAATACCGGTTTAGGTAGAGAGTTGTTTAGCATCTTTAGAGAAAATATTTCAACACCAAATTTAGGAGCAACCATTTTCCATGACAATTTTTAATGGTCACAGATTAATTCCAACTGTTACAGTGCAATCACTAGATGAGGCAGATGTATTAGTAAAAATTTTATTAAAAGCTGAATTACCCATTGTTGAACTTACTCTCAGACAAGGTTTTTCTGTTGAGGCAATAAATACCCTGCTAAACAAAGAGAATATATTTTCAGGTATTGGGACAATCACAAACCCCGATGATTTAGATGGCATTCATTATGGTAAGGCAAATTTTTTAGTCAGCCCTGGAACAGATCAAAACGTAATTAATCAACTTAATAAAGAAATTGCTTTTATACCAGGAATAGAAACCGCTTCTGAAATTCTTGTGAATAAAAATATGGGTATTGAAATAATGAAATTTTTTCCTGCCGAGCTACTGGGTGGCATAAAAAAGCTTAAAGCCTATTTAGATGTATTTCCTGAAATAAAATTTCTATGCACCGGGGGAATTAATACTTCTAATTATAAAGAGTACCTTACCTGTGAAAATGTGCTCGCAGTAGGAGGATCCTTTGTTCTCCCGCAAAAATATATCTCAGAACATGATGTTGATGGCGGCGTTCAGCATCTTCTCAAACTCAAATCTTAGGCAAAAAAAAACAGAGCCGAGGCCCTGTTCTTTAAGTTCGAAGTTCGAAGGGGTCTAAAGTGAGATTCTCTTTAGCGCCTCGGAAATTATCTCTTTATTTCCTTGGTGGGTTACTAAGCTATTTTTTATCATCGACTCTTAGTAACGCTTTCGCCCTTCGGCTTCTTCCTTCCCGTTCTCCCCAGTTTCCGTCTGCAGTTGGTTGCTGGTCAGTTCGAGTTGGTAATGATTAATTTACTCCTGTTTTGAAAAGTGGTCAACACTTTTTTTGAAAAAAATAGTAGTTTTTTTAATTTTTGTAAGCAACCTCTCCAATGATGAGTTGCAGGTCTTTTATTGAACGTTTGTAGGCATCAATTTTAACTCTCTCATTGTTGCCATGAACACCTCTAAATTCCCCTGATTCAAATAACATTGGGTTAAACCCATAGCTCTCAATTCCAATCTCACGGGTAAAATGACTATCGGTAAACCCGGTGCTGACTGCTGGTATCACTCTTGAGTTTGGGTATTCTGTTTTAGTAACTTTTTCTATAGCCTGAAACAACACGGATTCAGTTGAGGAAACCGCAGGACCAAATGCCATGATTAATTCTGTCTTAATATTAAAAGGAGCAACACGCTCGTTAAAATCTTGAATAAATTCAGCCACGGCTCTATCAGGAAGCATCCTGCAATCAACCTCTGCAAAAGCTACAGGTGGAACTACATTAATTTTAGATGAACCCTCTAACATTGTTATCGAACATGTATCTCTTGTTAGCGCATGCCAGGATGGCGATGATCCTTGGAGATCTCTTAAAAATTTATCTGATTGAATAGCGGTGGCCATATCCATAAAGGTTTCTTTTTCTGAATCGCTCATGTCTTCAGCTAATGCTTTAAAATAGGTATCTACTGGCTCGATGATGCGGGCAGGAAATGGTTTTTTGTATAAATTATTAAGGGCTTCAATTAGCTGAGTCACTGCAGATATGGTTTGCGGAGAAGATCCGTGACCTGGTGAACCCTCAGATTTCAGTCTTAACCAAACGGGTACCTTTTGTGTTACTTCAACAGAAAATATTTCTTTATCTCCGTAAGTTGTGCCGCTACCACCCTCATTAAGCAAAAGCTTTACTCCATCAAAAGCTTCAGGATGATTTTCTAACATCCAGCCTGCTCCAAAAAATCCCCCTGCCTCCTCATCAGCTGTAGCCATGAAGACTATATCTCTGGTTAGCTTTTCTTGATTTTTGAAAGCGCTTAAGAAAGCTACCAAATGTGCTATCCCAAGACCCTTCATATCTATGACTCCGCGCCCGTAAAGGTAACCATCTTTGATAGTCCCAAGCATTGGATCAGTTTCCCAATACTCTTTATCTGCGGGCACGACATCGGTATGTTGTAAGAGCATGAGCGCTGGCTGATCGCCACCTTCAATTCTAGCCCAAATATTGCCTCTTCCAGGAGCGCTCTCTGCTACCTGATAACTAATACCGTATTGGTCAAAAATTTCAGCATAAAACCTAACTGCATTTATTTCATTGCCAGGTGGGTTGATAGTATCTACTGCAACAAATTCTTTCAGCAGAGCAATAGGATCTAATTCTTTGGAAGATATGTTTAGTGAACAGCAAATAAAGGCGGTAATAAGAATATTTTTCATATGTAAGATTTTTTTAATTTAATTCAGCAAGTGAAACAAGCTCTGCATATTTTAATTGAAGATCTCTAAGATTGCTTTGGTGAGCCTCATTATCTCTGTCTCCAACACAATCTTGCACAATGAACGTCAGAAAATTATGTTGCAAGCTATCCAAAGCTGTTGCCCTGACGCAACCACTGGTAGTAACTCCCGATATATATACTGTATCAATCCCTAATCTATGTAAGTGATCAGCTAAAGCAGTCATAAAGAATCCACTGGCATGTTTTTTTTCAATGATAGTTTCAGAATCAGTAGGAGAGAGATCCTCCCTAAACCCTACCCAGTGGCTATCGGGTGAGAGTATATTAAGATCCGGCAACTTTTTCCTAAAGACAGAGGCTTCCTGCTCGTCTCTATATATTGTGGTGGTAAAAAAAATTGGTGCTTGCTTCTCTCTAAAAATCTTTAATAGTTCAATATTTGCATTTACTAAAGCTTCGCAAGAAAAACCCAATGGTGACTGAGGATCAATAAACCCATTACACATATCAACAACTACCAATGCAGGTGAATTACCTGAAAATAGTTTTGCGGAAGAAAGCAAAGACAATTACTTAGTAATAAATGCAGGTGAGTCTGGAGCAGGAAGTTTGGTCTGATCTAGACAATGAGCCTTAATATCATCCAATGAACCGCCAAAATTAAACATCTCTATTGGGGCCCTTGCGCCTCTCATCTCTTCTCGGAGTTTATCTGTGGCTGATACATCAACTTCATTATTTTCTATAACAACCCCATAACGTCTTGCTCCGTCTTGCGAAACAAGTTTTCTATTAAAGTCTTGAAGAACGAGAGATGGATCTCTTTCCAAAGGATCACCCCATCCTCCGCCACCCCAGGTATTAAAATACAAGAGGTCACCACTTTTAACTTTAATACCTTCGCACTTGGCAGGAAGATATTGCGGTTCTTCCCCTTCTCTAAATAAAATTTTGTTGGAGCGCATACCAGGCTCTCCTCCATTTACACCCCATGGATAGGTCAACCAGCGATCATCATGGATGCCTATATGACCATCGGCTAAGAAGCGGTAACCAACACAAAGACCGTTACCACCTCGGTGTAATCCAGCGCCTCCAGAATCAGCAATGGTCTCATACTTTTCAACCCTCAAAGGAAAGTAAGCCTCAATAAATTCATTAGGAACGTTAGTAAAAGCTGGCCATAAAGAGTGTCCGTCTGGTCCGTCTCCCACAGGTCTTCCTGGAACACCTCCGAAACCTATTTGGAAGAGTTGGAACCATTCCCCATTTTTATCGTATCCTGAATAAAATAAATGGGGAGAATCCGAGAAACCAGCAGCATTCAACATCTGGTCCGGTGCTCCCATTCCTAATAACGCTCCTAAGACGTCAAAGATTCTACCCAGTGCGTGCGTTCTTCCTGATAAAGCAGCAGGATAGTTAGGCTTGAGTAAGGTTCCTTGAGGAATTCTTACATCTACCAAATCGTAAAACCCATCGTTAAAGAGAATTTGTGGATCGACTACATTGATCGTAAATGAGCCAAAGAACATTTTGAACATTTCTTCATTTAAATAAAAATTAATAGAGCTTTGCGCCTGGGGATCAGTTCCTTCAAAGTCAAAGATTGCTTTGTCGCCCTCTCTCCACATTTTGCATTTAATCTTGTAAGGGCCCATGCCCATTCCGTCGTCACAAATATAGTCAGAAAACTCGCGGGGCTCTTCAGGAATAAACATAGAAATAATATGCTTCATAGCTAAATAATTTCTTTCAAGCATGATGTCCATGGTCGAATAGAACACGTCATCGCCAAATCTTTCTGCTAACTCATTACACCTTCTTGCTGCTGTATTGCAAGCAGCCACTAAAGCATTTAAATCAAATCTATTCCATTGTGAGGTTCTAACATTATGAAGAATGAGCTCCAAAACATCCTCTTGTAGGACGCCTTTTTTATAAAGCTTGGTTGGTGGAATTCTAATGCCTTCCTGAAATATAGTGGTGGCCTCTGTAGGAATAGAGCCTGGTACCATGCCCCCGTTATCTGACATGTGTCCAAACATAGCGGTCCAAGCAATGTGCCTACCGTCTCTAAAAACTGGTGTTAGAACTATCCAATCAGGCAGATGCGATACAGCAGCATTACACATGTAAGGGTCGTTGGTTAAAATAATATCCCCCTCCTCAATTTCTGCATCGTAAGCTTCTGTAAAACCATAGATGAAGGATCCAAATTGGCCAACCACCATTTTTCCATCTTTATTTGCGATCATAGGAAAGCAATCGCCTTGTTCACGAATACCTGGAGAAAGAGCAGTTCTTCTTACAATTGCATCCATTTCTTCCCTGGCATTTCTTAATGCATTTTCAATAATGTCAACGGTTATGCCATCGACCTCAATTTTTTGAAGAGGGTTCTGGTTAGTTTCAAGTATCTTTGCTGGCATAGTTAGTTCTCTACAGGGTTAATAATTAAATTGCCAACCTTATCAACCAAGGCTTGGTGGTCAGGCAAAATAACTGTGGTTGAATCCATCTCTGACACGATAGCTGGACCTGGAATAGTCAGTCCGGCTGATAATTTAGCTCTGTCGTAAATTTTAATATCGTGCCATTGTGAATCGTGATAATACTTAGATTCGTGAATGACGCAGTCATCTATAGCATGTTTTTCTTGAGACAGAGAAACAGAGGATATTTTTGACTGTTTTGCTTTGACAATCGCTCTGATCATTAGAATTTCATGACCATCTTCCAGTTTAAAGGTAAATAACTGGTAGTGCTCTTTATCAAAAGCTTCAGTAATTAAACTTACCCCATCTTTTGCAAAAGTTTTCTCATCAAAATCAATAGTTATCTGGAAAGCTTGACCGGCATATCTAACATCAGCTTGGTAGGTAACCTCAAGATCGGATGCAGAAACTCCATCGCTTAAAAGAGAAACAGAGGCCTTTTCTTTTAAGTCATGTAAATCACTTAAAAACTCATCGTTAGAAATATCTTGTGCCATCTTAAGATAAGAACGTGTGGCCTCATCTTGAATTTGAGTAGTTGCATCTCCGTAGGCACAAAGCACTCCAGGACCTGGAGGAACAATTACAGGAAAAGAGTTAGATAGCACTCCTAAGGCGTTTGCATGCAAGGGTCCAGCACCTCCAAAACCAACCAGCGCAAAATCTCTAGGATCAAATCCCTGCTCTACAGAAACCAAACGTAAAGCACCAAACATGGATTCATTAACAATTTTAATAATTCCTTCAGCAGCCTCCATTAGAGGTATTCCCATAGCGTCTGCAACTTTTTGGACAGCTTTTTCAGCTGCTTCTTTATTGATGGACATATCTCCGCCAAGTTGAACATCGCTTGGTAAGAAACCTAGCACTATATTGGCATCGCAGACAGTGGGCTCTTCCCCACCTTTCATATAAGCCGCAGGACCTGGAACTGCTCCAGCAGATTCTGGACCAACTCGCAAGGCTTTGGTCAGCTCTGGAACAAAGGCAATAGAACCGCCGCCTGCCCCAACAGTTCTAACATCAACCGAAGGAGCCTTAACTCTTACATCTCCAACAAGCGTTTCCCTTCTTACGCGTGCTTTTAGATTTTGAATGAGTGCCACATCTGTAGAAGTTCCGCCCATATCAAATGTTAAGATGTTTTCGTAGCCTGCCTCTTCACAAAAATGGATAGCTCCTGCAACACCACCTGCAGGACCTGACATAAGGTGATTAACAGGTGAATCCCCTGTAGATCTACTTGAAGCTAAACCGCCGTCAGATCTTAAAATAAATAGCTGGACTTCCTTATTGAGATTTTTTTCAAGAGATGATTGCAGGTTATCCACGTATTTAGAAACTTGGGGCCTGACATAAGAATTAAGAACTGTGGTTTCAGCTCTCTCGTATTCCTGCATTTCGGGAATGACCTCACTTGAGATAGAGATAGGTATATCTGTGAAAATTTCTTTCGCAATCTCAGCAGCTTTTAATTCATGGGCATTATTAACATATGAATTTACAAAACTTATGGTAAGCGCCTCTACTTGGCCCTTAGCCTTTAAGGCGTTCAACTCCTGTTTAAGTTGATCTTCATTAAGAGCAAGAGAAATTTCTCCATTAGCATCAATACGTTCCTCGATACCATGGGTTAATTCTAAAGGAGCTAGCAAAGGTTTTTTTACAAAACTTACCCAGCCACCCAGCCCTCCTGGACAAAATGAACGAGCAACTTGGAGAACACTTTCGTAACCTTTGGTAGTTAAGAGTCCTACGGTTGCACCGTTACCTGTTAATACAGCGTTTGTAGCAACGGTTGTACCGTGCATAACTAGCGTGATATCAGCAGGATCTATCTTATTTTGTTCACAAATCTTGCTAACACCATTGAGCACTCCAATAGAGGAATCTTCTGGAGTTGATGGTACCTTGGCAGTAAAAGTAGAACCATCTTTTTCATTGATTAATAAAAAGTCAGTGAAAGTTCCACCGACATCAACTCCTAGTCGATATGACATAAAAACTCCTGTTTAAATTAAAAGTTGTACTTTATATCTAAACCATAGGTTGCATAGGGAGCCTCATGAATAAATGAACCTCCAAACTCAGGTGCAGGAATAACCTCTGCTAAATATTTTTCATCGGTCACATTTCTACCCCAAAGTGTAACTGTTAGATTCTCTCCAACTAAAGACGCTCTAAAGTCTACAAGCTCATAAGGATCTCTTACAGCAAGACCCATGTCTGAAGCTACTGGGAAACCGAGCAATGCACCCCAAACCGTAGGCTGCTGATCATCCTGAACAGTATGGAACCAGGTTTCGCCAACTTCCATGTAATCCACTCGTAACACAAGGTTCATTCCAGCAGAAACTTGGGTCTCATGCTGAATACCTAGATTATATGTATACTCTGGAGCTAATGGAGCCTCGTTACCAACTGTTGCAGGTCTATGAGTATTGCGCTTAATTTCACCATCGGTGATACCAAAACCTCCGTCAATTCGCATGCTGTCGGTTAATGCGTATTTGAAATCTAACTCATAGCCTGAGAGTTCAAGCTCATCAATGCTGGTAACAACTCTTAGAAGACCCCAAGGACCTGCAAAGAATTCAAAGAATTGGTTATCGTCAACTGTAGTATTAAAGTACGAACCGTTCACAGCCAATCTACCATCTAGATAATTTCCTTTAAAACCTATTTCAAAAGCAGTACTGACTTCTTTTTTAAACTCATCATTAACTCCAATGCCGGCACCAACTACACCTAAACCAAATGGATTTCCAGAGTTAAGCCAAAACTCAGTTAGGGCAGCACTACCAGTAGAATTAAAACCACCAGATCTAAATCCATAACCATAGGACATGTAGTAACTCGTATTACCCGCATTAGTATTTAGAGCAATTTTTGGTTGGAATTGCTCAAATACCTTGCTACGTGAAGGAATAGTATCCCCAACTGCAGCCATGGCAGGGTTAATTGGAGCGCCTCCGCCATAATAATATGCAGATGCTACAGGTGGCACCATGTTATCTACCGATCTGTCCTCTCTGTCGAATCTTGCCTCTATAGAAAGCTCGGTAACATCAGATAAATCAATGGCATATTGTCCAAAGATTGAAAATACATCAGTATCAAATTTGTCATGGAATAAAAGGTCGGTTGGGTTTGGACCTGACTTAGGAACATATGCTTTTAAATCGTAAGTAGTACCCAAATCTGTTCCATAACTTACTACTACTTCTCTTTCTATTTGAGAGTAATAAGCGCCAACTAGCCATCTTTGAGACTGAGTTTGATCGCTAGTAAGTCTCACCTCAATAGATGTATCCTCTTGGTTTCTTGATTGATATTGGTATCCATCACAGGTATGGGGTAAGTATGGCCCCAAGACAGAGTCAGCAGCGGAGGGAGCTGTTCCGGGAGCTGCAAAACTAAAACCTGGAGGAAGAGAGTTAATTAAACCAAGAGCCTCAGCAGTGTTTGAAGAAGCACAAGCCGGCACTCCAAAATACCCACCAAAGGCACCCGATGTTCCATCGGACATTAAATATTCTTCCAATTCATTGTATGCAAAAATAACAGTAAGAAGGTTGCCATCTTCAAGTTCATTGTCATATTTAACTGAAAGATCAGTAGTTTCTTGTTCATTCACCGGAGGAACGTTAAACATGTACTTAAAGTTATGGCCATTTACATCCTTAAAGAATTCTTCAGCACCTGGAGTTCCAAAGAACTGGAAAACTGGAAGGGCGAAAACCGCATTAAAGTTAATGGTGCCTCCACTAGCCTCACTCAATCCTGCTCTGATATCCCAAGTCTCTGATCCATCTTCAATTAAAAACCTTGAACGGATGGTTGTATCTTCAAAAAAATCAACATTATTGGTATTGGTAAAGACATTGGTGTGCTCTCCGTCTGTCTCTCTTCTGCTCACAGAAAATCTTGTCTTAATATTTTCAGAAAGGTTTCCATCTGTAACGTATTGAAATTTTGTTGCATCGTTATTTCCGAAACCAACGGTTACTCTTGAATCACCTTCACCTGATGGTTCTTTGGTTGTTATCAAGATTGCGCCGGATGATGCATTTCTTCCATAAAGAGCACCTTGTGGACCTTTAAGAACCTCTATCTGGGCAATATCTAATAATTCTCTGTTAAAAGCATTGGGGTTGGTTTGTAAAACTCCATCTACTACAAATGCAAAATTAGATTCAGCATCCCTAGTGGAAGTAATACCTCTAATGGTTACAAGTGTGTCTCCAACGTTAACTGTATTTGCCATAACGACATTAGGCGTTAAGGCTATAAAGTCTTCTGGTCTTTCAATACCAGCATCCTCAACCTCTGAGGTTGTAAAAACAGTCATGCCGATAGGCACGTCTTGTAAGTTTTCATCTACCTTACGAGCTGAAACCACCACTTCTTCAAGCACAGGTTCAGCAGTCAATGCTAGCGGTACAAGTAACGCTACAAATAATTGTATTCTTTTATAAAACATATCCATCCCTCCAAGAATGAAGATTTCATTTTATACCTAATATTAGGTTATTAACAAATTATAAAAGTTCATCCAGAGCGTATATAATCCAAAAAATGACTAATAAACCACTAGATGGTGTAAGAGTTCTTGATCTTACCCACATGCTCTCTGGACCTTATGGAGCAATGATACTTGCTGATTTGGGCTGCGATATTATTAAAGTAGAGCCTCCAGTTAGTGGAGAAGGAACTAGAAGGCTATTAGAAAACGATCCGGATTATTCGCACAATGGCGTTGGAGCCTACTTTTATACCCTTAATAGAAATAAAAGGAGTACTGCCATTGACCTCAAATCAGAGAAAGGTTTAAAG
>Ga0255743_10004569_pt1 | contig 10566 bp, 9 predicted proteins | sample 101ome_19_FD_179950 | JGI IMG/M metagenome (GOLD analysis project Ga0255743, IMG submission 179950) | Coastal salt marsh microbial communities from the Groves Creek Marsh, Skidaway Island, Georgia - 101405AT metaG (version 2) | ecosystem: Environmental > Aquatic > Marine > Intertidal zone > Salt...
AGGGTCACGAACATGAATATGTACAATTGCTGCACCTGCTTTGTGAGCAGCGAGACATTCATTTGCTATTTGTTCTGGTGTTATTGGAACTGCAGGGTTAATATGAGTGTGGTCGGCTGCACCTGTAACAGCGCAAGTTATTATTACATTTCGCATTACATACCCCCAAGTTACAATTTATATTTTATAGATATATTTTGAAAAATAAATTATATTTTAATCAAAATAATAAGTATATCTGTAATTAAAAGGTTCAAAAATGAGAATCGGATTTTTCACAATGCCGGTGCACCCTGAAGAAAAGAAATGGGAGGTTTCACTTCAAGAAGACAGGCAGGCAGTGATTCTTGCTGACAAGCTTGGGTATTATGATGTTTTTATAGGTGAACATCTAACAGATAAATCTGAGAATATTACAAACAGTATGATATTTCTCTCAAGTTTGATTTCTGAGACAAAACAAATAAAGCTTGGAACTGGAACTTCAAATTTATCACATATGCATCCAGTATTGATTGCTTCTCATGCGGCAATGTTAGATCATTTATCTGAAGGGCGTTTTATTTTTGGAATTAGTCCTGGCGCATTAAGATGTGATGCAGAGGTACTAGGGATTATTAATGAAGATCGTGGACAAATTTTTGCTGAGGCAATTGATGTTATTCTTGAAATTTGGAAAAATGATCCACCATATAATATTGATTTGCCAAATAACAGATTTAAAGTTTCGTCACTTGAGACAACATTTTTAGAAGTTGGAGTTGGCTATTTACAAAAACCATTTCAAAAACCATTGCCCGAGATTGTTGGCACTGTTGTAGCGCCATATTCTAAAGGTGTTATAGCGATGGGCGAAAAAGATTTTCATCCTATATCTGCTCACTTTTTGTTACCGAAGTGGGTTAAAACTCATTGGGAGAATTATAAAGAGGGCAAAAATAATGTTGGTATAACCGCTGATACTTCTGATTGGAGGGTCGCTAGAACGATATTCGTAAATGATGATTCTAAAACAGCTAAAACCTACGGAAAGTCTGATAATAATAGTCCATACAGATTCTTTTACGATCATTTATACCGTAAGCTTGAGAGAAGCGGTAGGTTGGGCGTATTCAAGGAGGATCAGAGTATTCAAGATGACCAACTAAATTTAGATCATATACTCGATCAGCTGGTAATTTGCGGGGAACCAAATGAGGTCGTTGACCAGATCCTTAAGTTTAGGGAAGAGGTTGGTGATTTTGGTGAATTGTTGTATGGCGGTGTTGATTGGCTCGATGAAAACTTGGCTAAAAGGTCAATGGAGCTAATGGCAGAAAAGGTTATTCCAGAAGTAAACAAAGCAATTCACATATCAAATTGAAATCATAAAATAAAAGAACCATATATATAAGATGCGAACAATTATTGTCATGATAACGCTTATGCTAATTTTTTCATTCACCAGCAGTATTGTTGGTTACAGAATTCCAGGTATAACAGAAAACCCATCTCTAGGAAAAATAAAGTTATGCAAGGCGGCATCTGGGATACATTCAAATTTCATAGAAAAATATGTAAATTCTGGAATTATTATTAAACATAATAAAAGCAGTGAATTGGAATATCATTTCTATGTTAACAAACAAAAATGGGATGAGGAATTATTTGAGTCTCAAGAGGTGGCTGCAATTGGCGGTTGGTGTAAGGTGGCAAACAAAAATGGGCGCGGAACAGTCAGCATCTTTGATAATTCTACGGGAGAAATAGTCGGAAGAGTTATAGATGGGAATTATAATTTATAGATTACTTTTTTCTTCTATAAATAATAATCAAAAACCCAGTCAAAACTCCTACAATCATCCAAAGTAGTGACTCAATTGACATAAGCATAAGTTTGACCTTCAATTTTATTTCTTTTTTTTTATAATAACATTAAATCGACTTTTTTACAGGTTATTTAATGGTTCAAAGTTTTGATTATATCATCGTTGGTGCTGGCAGCGCTGGTTGTGTTTTAGCAAATAGATTATCTGCAAACAACGCACATTCTATTCTATTAATCGAAGCCGGTGGATGGGATCTAAATCCTTGGATACATATTCCACTTGGCTATGGAAAACATTTCGAAAATCCAAAAGTAAATTGGATGTATTCTTCGGAGCCAGATGCAAGCACAGCTCAAAGAAGAATATTCCAGCCACGTGGAAAGGTGATAGGGGGTTCTTCTTCCATTAATGGTCTTGTTTATATAAGAGGGCAAAAAGAAGATTTTGATACGTGGGATCCCGAAAAGAAATATGGATGGGATTATGAATCGGTGTTGCCTTATTTTAAAAAAAGTGAGTGTAATTTTAATATAAGAGATCAGTATCATGGCACAGAGGGTGAGTTGTCTGTTTCATCGCCAGTTGAAACCCACTTATTAGCTGAGAGCTTTGTTGAGTCTGGAGTAAATTGCGGTTATCCAATAAATAAGGATTTTAATGGTCAAACTCAGGAAGGTTTTGGACATCTGCAAATGACAATAAAAAAGGGCATTAGGTCTAGCGCTTCAAATGCTTTTTTGAGGGGGCTAAGGAAAAGAAGAAATTTAACCATCATTACGCATGGGCATGTGGAGAAAATAATATTCCAAGATAATGCGGCAAAAGGTGTTAAATTAATGCGTAAAGGTAAAGAATTTGAATATTTATGTAATAAAGAAATTATTCTATCTGCCGGTGCATTTAATACGCCACAAATATTACAATTATCAGGTATCGGACCAAAGGATGTTTTGAGTCGCTTTGGTATAAAGGAAGTATCAATACTTGAGGGGGTTGGAAAAAATCTACAGGATCATTACAATGGCAGAATAGTCTATAAAACTAATTTAAAAAATACACTAAATGATGTTCTAACAAGTCCAATAAAATCAATACTTGAGGGACTAAAATACATCTTCTTTAGGAGAGGTTTTTTAAATATGGGCTCATCTGTTGCAGCTGGATTTATTAAGTCAAAACAATCACTTAAAAGGCCTGATTTGCATATTAGTTTAATACTTTTTAGTGGAGATAAGGCTGGTTCAAAGTTACATAAATGGTCTGGTTTTTCAATTATCATTCGATTGCTCAGACCGAAAAGTATTGGGCAATTAAATATAAAGAGTTTAAACCCCCTTGTTCAACCTGAGATTCGTATGAATTATTTTTCGGATAAGGAAGATAGGGAATTATTAGTGAATGCTATAAAAACTACACGTGAAATCATGAAATCCAAACCCATTTCAAATCTCATAAATGAAGAATATTCTCCTGGCTCTGATATAATTTCAGATAATGATATAGAGAATTTTTTATCAACAAAAGGAGGAATTAGTTATCACCCAGTTGGTACATGTAAAATGGGGGATTCAAAAGATTGTGTTGTTGATTATGATTTGAATGTACATGGTGTTAAAAAATTAAGAATTGTTGATGCATCAATCATGCCAACAATTACATCAGGTAATACCAATGCTCCTGTAATAATGATTGCAGAAAAAGCTGCCGATTTAATTCTTAATACATCTAAAAGTTAAAAACCATATAACCTGCTTGGATTATCTACGAGTACTTTCTTGCGTAATTCTTCTGTTGGAAGCCAATTAGGGAGTATTTCAATTAACTCAGCATCATTTGGCATTTTATGTTTTAACATTACATGAGGCCAATCTGAACCCCAAATCACATTATCCGAGTTTTTGTTAATTATCTCTTCTGCAAAAGGAGTGACATCTTTATATGGACTGGCCGTTTCACTAGATATCCTATAAGGTCCTGTTAACTTTACCCAACAATTACCATTCGCTAATATATCAAGAAATTCCTGAAATTTCTTATCGCTAATAGTTTTTTCAGTTTTCATATAACCAAAGTGACCTAATACAATTGGAACATGGATATTTTCTGATATTGCCTTCAATTTTATATCAGGATCATCAACGTGAATTAAAAACTCAATATGCCAATCATAATTTAAGAGAATTTTTGATAATTCATATACTTGGTCAATAGACTCAAATGGCATGCCACCTTTATCGACAAGGTTTAGGCGGATACCTCTTGCTCCTTTTTCATGAAAACTCTCAATTTGACTTTCATTAATACTCTTATCAACAGCTATTACGCACCTCTTTTTTGTTAGATCATTTCTACAACTTTCAAGAACTGCTGAATTATCAATTCCATGCACACTTGCTTGAATTAGAACCGCTCTTTCAACTCCCAATCTTGTATGCATTTTTGCTAAATCTTCTAAATTGCACTCATGTGGCGTATAGCTTCTATTTTCCTGATAAGCATACTTGGTAGAGTCAAATATATGCACATGTGTGTCACATGCGTTTATAGGTAATTTAAAAGATGGAGTTAATGTATTTCTATCGGGTGGCTGGCAATATGGAGCAATTGGTATAGGCATTAATAAGTTCCTTCAATGATCTTCTCTAACCAATCTGCGGCATAATTAATCCCTAACTGACGGTCATCAACATGCGCATGTTCTGTGGCGCCTTCCTCTCTAGAAAAAATTCTTAATTCTTTTTCTGAAGTTTTGAGGTTCTCATAAAATTTATAAGCATTTTTTACCGGTACTATCCTATCATTTTCTCCATGGGTGATCAGAAAGGGAATTCTTATTTTTGATGCATTATTTTTTACAGAAAAGTCTCTTGATCTCTCAAGAGCATCATCAATACTTTCAGCGCCAACAACCCATTGAAATTGGAAATTTGATTGTGCAGTGGATTTTGAAGACGATTTTAATTTATCAAAGATACTTTTTTGGAATTCATATAAATCCCAATGTCCAGAAGTGAGTGCAATCCCGGCACAGTAACGATTGTCATTTGCTGCAATTCGAGATGCGTAATAGCCTCCAAAGCTATACCCCATAATGGCAATTTTATTTTTATCAACATCATCTCTCGCTACTAAATACTCATATGCCGAGGAGGCAGGGACCTCATAATCATATCTTGCTTTTATATTAAGTAATCTCAAACTTTCACCTTGCCCTGGACCGTCTAATGCAAGTGTATTAAAGCCTCTCTTGGCAAATTCCAAACCTGCAAAAAGTGCACTCATTTCCTTACAATTATCCATGCCATTAAATATTAATACTGTAGGTGAAGGACTCTTTTCTTTTTTGTTTGCGGCTATAAATAATCCAGGTAGGTATGTTTCCTCATAAGGTATTTTGATGTATTCTATATCCGGATAACTTAATTCGAAACCTTTGTGATATGCGCTAAATGCAACTTTACTGATTTCTAATTTTTCAGGTCCAGGTTGAATGAACCTTTCTCCCGTATACATGTAATTACCAGCACGTAAGTAATGGAGACCGGCTGTTTTTAGATGATTGTTATGAAAATGTTCTTCTGCATTTTTTATGTTTTTTTGAGCGAAACTTTTCCATACATCAACCCAATCTGAAGGGGACATATTAGTTGATTTTAAGATATTAATGATTGTGTCAATTTCATTAAGCGAAACAGCGCCATAGGGTGCCATACCCTTACAAACAAGTGTTGCATTTGACCATTGGAAATTTCCAGGAAATGCATCAGTCCAATTATTTATTTTTTCCATTATTTAAGTGGAGAAAACGGAGTACCTGTCATAATCTTATCTTCTTGGTCAGCAATCATTCCTGCAGTTCTATCTCTGAAATCTGCCCAAGCTGGATCAGCTGCTCTTTTTTTTCTCATTTCATTGAATTCATTCAAATCTTTATATTCCCATATATGTACTATCTGATTTTGTGGTCCAATATCACTTATAAAGTACCCTATTAATTTAAACCCATGTTTATTATTCACTGGCATAGCATAATCTTCAAAGATCTTTATATATTTGTTCAGCATTCTAGGAACACAGTTATAAGTTCTTATATTGTATATCATATTTTTTACCTCCAAATTTATATTATTCATCTACAGGTGGCCAAATTCTGTGACCAATGCTTGGCGATCCAGGTGCGTGAATAGTTTCACCGATAGTTTTCTGACTAAATGGATCAAATTCTCGGACTATATTATTTCTTCTATCTTCATGGGAAGTAAATTCATAGAGAACTGAATGTTTTGCCCAACCTACTGTTGACACCATTTTTCTGGCTCTTATTGCACCTTTGACTTCTGATACGAAGGGTAGTCTTATTTGAGCATACCATTTACCAATTTCAATTTCATTCTCAACACTAGTCATATTATAACTACCCATTTGAATGGCCTTTGCGGGCACCCCACCAGGCGATACCATTCGATAATCAGGTCCTGTGACTCTCTCTTCTTCTATTAAAATTGCTGTCCGTGCTTCTTCTCTCTCCGAGAAATGTTTCTTAGTTTCCTCTGATTGATTTTCGGGGAATAAAGGTGAATTCTTTTGATAGTATATGTGAGGTGATGTTGCAGCTATGAGGCATATGAATTGGGTGCCTTGAGGAATTTTTTCTTTTGTGTGTGGAATTTTATCTCTTCTATCTTTGTAATCTAGTTCATCAACTTCATAATGTGCAGCCCATGCGATACCATCATGAGTAATAATTTCTGGAAGATAGCTATTATGCAACCATGCTATGTGATCTCCCCGTTTCTTTTGATCTAAATTATACCAAGTAGCCCATATTCCATTATCCATGATGATCCCTTTGCTAACAATTAAAATACTAAATTATTGTTTACTTTTCCCTATAATATATTATCCATATTATACTTATATTTTCGATTGTAAATTTGATATTTGTCGTTGTAATATCAAATCATAATTTTTTAAAAAAATGAACTTAGGAGATTAATTCATGTCAGACATTGGTATTATACCCGTAGATTGGGAAGATAGATTTGACCCACAAAGAATGCTTAGAGAGCGTTTGGATCGTGCGAAAGAGGCTTTAAATAATTCAGAAGCAGATGTGTTATTTGTGTTTCGTACTGAGGATGCAAGATATCTGATGGGTTACAGGCATCACCTTGGGCCTGCTTTTATAATGGGTAATGCTGTCGTCGTGCTTGCAAGAGGACATGACCCCATTTTATGGACAATGGACTTCGAGCATTGCAAGCAAAGAATGCCATGGCTGGATGATCAACAAATACAACCAAGAGCGAACTTCAGAGAAAAAGTGGGTATGAAGCGCTGGGCTGACCAAGTTGAAGGGTTCATAGGATCTCTAAAAGGAAAAACTATAGGTATTGATATTTGGGACCTAAACATGGAAAATGCGATCAAAGAGACATTTCCAGATTCAAAATTTGTTGATGGGTATCAAGGAATTTTGATGCGTGCAAAAGAAATCAAAACTCAAGATGAAATTCATTGCCTAAAAATTGCTAACGCAATGACAGAGGCTGCAATGGATAATGCTATTGACTTTTTGAAGCCAGGTGTCAAAGAATGTGAGGTGCTTGCGGTTGCATGGGAAACAATGACTGCAATGGGGTCTGAGTGGACTCAATGTTCAAATATTGTAGCATCCGGACCTTACACTGCTCCATACAGAAGATTTACGTCAGATCGAATTATTAGAAATGGTGATCCTGTTATCATTGATATTGGGGCATGCTTTAATGGTTATTACGGCGATCTTACAAGAACTTGGATTTGTGGAAATGTGAAACCAACAGAAGAAATGAAAAAAGTTCATCAAAACTGTTATAATGCTCTCTTTAATGCCGGTGCTGCTGTTAAACCAGGAGCTACAAATGCAGATGTTTTTGCTCAAGCCGATCCTTATGTTTTAGATAGTCTTGGACACGGGTCAGGTGTTAATCCATGGGAAGCTCCATACTTTTCACCTGCGTCGAAAGATCAGCCAGTTGTGCTAAAGGAAGGTATGCAATTTAATCTTGAGCCATATGCTGGTGTAAAAGGTGTTGGCGGATTTAGACTTGAAAATGATCATATTGTTACAGCTGACGGTGTAGATATTTATACTACATATCCATTCGATGAGCGTCTTGTGATTGATGTCCATCCATATGATGTGTCAACAGGAAGAACAAGGTAATAATCGTGACTGCAGATCATACTGATAAAGTTGGTTCAATTTCTCCAGATTTTACTCTAACTGGAAAGCTTGCTGTTATAACAGGAGCCAGTACAGGTATAGGCAAGGAAATTGCTCGTGCATTTGCTGCTGCAGGTGCAGAGATAATTGTTACTGCCCGAACCGAAAGTAAGCTTATAGAGCTTAAAAATGAAGTAGAAAGTGATGGTGGTAAGTGTGAAATCCTTGTCAATGATATAACTGCAGTTGATCAAATCCAGCAATTAGCAGATTTTGTGCGTAAAAAATTATCGACGGAAGATAAAGATCTCGTTCTTGTCAATAATGCTGGGTTTGGTTTTACAAAGCCAATTGTGGAAGTAACACAAGAAGATTTTGATTTAATTACATCAACACATCTGAGAGGAACCTTTTTTTGCTGTCAAAAAATAGGTGAAATCATGCTTGAAAGAGGATATGGCAAAATTATTAATCTTGGCTCAACTTGGGGTTACACCACGGATGCAAAGAAAGCACCATACTGTATGGCAAAAGCAGGTATTGCGCATATGACAAGAGCAATATCTACCGAGTGGGCACCTTCTGGAATTCGCGTGAATACACTAGCCCCAACAGGAACAGTTACAGAATTTACTCAAAAGACTTGGGCATCCATGCCAGAGAGGGCGCAGGGCATCTTATCGAGAATAAAGTTAGGTAGGTTTGCATACCCATCTGATCATTTAGGTGCCGCAATTTTCCTAGCATCAAACGCATCTGATTTTATCACTGGGCAAACAATATACGTTGATGGTGGTTTTACAGCCGCTGGTTAATTAACCATTTACACTTGAAATTATTCTATCTCGAGTAATAGGTAATTGCTTTATTCTTATATTTAGTGCGTAATAAAGGGCATTACTTATTGCTGCAGCAGTTGGTCCATGTGCAGCTTCACCAACTCCAAGGAATGGTTCTTCAGGGCGATCAATAATATCTACTGTAATTTTAGGTGTTTGATTAAATTTAATTATTGGATAAGTCTCCCAGTCCTTTGCAAGAATAATTTCTTCATCAAATTTTACTTCTTCTATAAGGCTACAACTGGTTGCCTGAATAATTCCACCTTCGATCTGGTTTTTAATCCCATCAGGATTTACAATTTCACCTGCATCAATAACTGCCCAAGCGTTGAGTAAATCAATATGTTCATCAACTTTAATTTCGGCAACAAGAGCACAATATGCGCCAGAGTTTTTGTATCTTGAGAAGGCAAGCCCTTTATAGGTTCCTGGGTTATTAGATCCCCAATTTGATAATTTACCAACATTTTCAAGCACAGCTGTGATCCTTGGGTCTTTGGAATGTTGAAGCCTAAAATCAAGAGGATCGGTGTTTTGTGAGTGCGCAATATCATCCATTAAAGTCTCTATTGCATAAACATTGACGAAAGCTCCAAGACCTCTCATTGCAGAACTTCTCCAAGGCATATCATATACTATTTGTTTTCTAATTCTTATATTTGGAATATCATAGAGCGGCATCGAATTTCTATCTGCTGCGCCTCCTTTTTCTAGCGGTGTATCTATAGGATTTGGGGCTTCAATCGGCGATGATATATGTTCTGCAGCCAGTAAATATTCCCCATTTTTCCCACTCGGTCTTTTTACATGTGGTGGACTTTTTACAAGGACATCAAATGAATTGATTCTTGAGTCATTAGAAACTTTGGCATCAATTTTTGTTATCATCGCTGGAGCAAGAGGGGACCATGATAATTCATCAGCCCTAGACCACACAACTCTTACATGCGTTCCTGGGAACTCTTTTGCAACCAGTACAGCATCTAAAACCACATCATCTGCACCATTGTGACCATAGCAACCAGATCCGTGGTAATGTTGAACATCAATATCATCTTCAGGTTTATTAAAAATTGAAGATAATGTTCTTTTCATAGGGAATACTGCTTGACTATGTGTATAAACAGATAACTTCTTATCTCCCCAATGTGCAACTGAACAACATGGTCCAATAGATGCATGACAAAGATAATTTCTGGAAGTTTCTGTCGATATATCCGAACCAGTTGCGCTTTCAACATCACCTTTGTCTAAGCTAAGCGTAAAAGGTGCATTTGTATTTCTTATATATTCTAATGGGTCTCCTATATTTAATTTGATATTTGACCACTCACATAAATTATTTACTTTGTCGACAAGCTTTACAGCATGATGTTCTTTTTCAGTCACAATAGCAACAAATGAACCATTAACTATTAATTTTTTTAAGTTTGGAAGTTTGTTGATGCTATCTGTATCTATTTTGATCAATCTTGATGCAGCTGATGGAGGTCTTATTACCCTTGCATGAAGCATTCCATCAAACTCTAGATCATGAATAAATGTATGTTTCCCTAGAATTTTATCTTTTAGATCAACCCTTTTTATTGGTTTGCCCATCAGCTTCTTTTGATCAGCTGTTTTTGGCTTCATATATAATTCAACACTTTTATCAAGTTTGATATCTTTTGCTAGTGTCCAATAAGTTAATTCTGTAGGAGCCCCGTTT
>Ga0255743_10004574_pt1 | contig 10560 bp, 9 predicted proteins | sample 101ome_19_FD_179950 | JGI IMG/M metagenome (GOLD analysis project Ga0255743, IMG submission 179950) | Coastal salt marsh microbial communities from the Groves Creek Marsh, Skidaway Island, Georgia - 101405AT metaG (version 2) | ecosystem: Environmental > Aquatic > Marine > Intertidal zone > Salt...
TATAACCGCTTTATTGTTTTAGTAGCGAGGGCAGGACTCGAACCTGCGACCTTTGGGTTATGAGCCCAACGAGCTACCTACTGCTCTACCTCGCGATTTAGAGCACAAATATAACAACTTTATTTTCCACCGACAAGCAAACGGCGGAAGGTTGTATCTTTATCCCGTGGAAAAAACAAATCACCGGGCCGGTTTTATCTCCATCATAGGCAACCCCAATGTGGGTAAATCGACCTTGATGAATGCCCTGATGGACCAGCCCCTCTCTATTATCACAGCAAAAGCCCAAACCACACGACACCGTATTTTGGGCATCGTCAATGGAGAAGACTATCAACTGGTTTTGTCCGACACCCCCGGTATCATCAAGCCGGCCTATAGCCTACAGGCCGCCATGATGGACCAACTGCAGACCTCTCTGCAAGATGCCGATGTTTTGTGCTATATGATTGCCTTGGGGGAAACCAAAATCAAAGATGAAGCCCTATTCGAAAAAATTCGAAACACCGCCCTCCCCTTGCTGGTGTTGATCAACAAAATCGACCTGGCCACCCAAGAAGCCCTCGAAGCGGCCGTTGACCACTGGAAAGCCCTATTGCCCAACGCCACGATTTACCCCATTTCTGCGCTCACCGGATTTTTTGTCCCGGAATTACTCAGCCGTTTGGTAGAACTAATGCCCGACTGCCCGCCCTATTTTCCCAAAGATCAAATGACAGACAAACCCGAACGTTTTTTTGTCAATGAGGCCATTCGCAAAGAAATATTGGAACACTACGACAAAGAAATTCCCTATGCCGTGGAGGTGTTGACCGAAGCTTTTTTGGAAGACCCCAAACTCATCAAAATACAAGCGGCGATCCTGGTAGAGCGTGAAACGCAAAAAGGGATACTAATCGGCCATAAAGGCACCCAACTCAAAAAAGTCGGCCAAGGGGCTCGCCGGGCCCTGGAGGCGTTTTTTGGCAAAAAAATCTTTTTGGAGCTTTTTGTCAAGGTGTCCAAAAACTGGCGTAACGACAGCCGCCAACTCAAGCGGTTTGGTTACCAACATTGAGGCCCTCTACTACTGGGCATATCGGGTAAATTAATGTACTTTTGCCCAAAACTACCCGCATGGGAAATATCGTGGCCATTGTAGGACGCCCCAATGTGGGAAAGTCCACCCTTTTTAACCGGATCATCCAAAAGCGTGAAGCGATTGTCGACCCTACCTGCGGTGTAACCCGTGATCGCCACTATGGCAAAGGTGAGTGGAATGGTAAAGAATTTACCCTGATCGATACGGGCGGCTATGTCGAAGGCAGTGAAGATGTTTTTCAAAAAGAAATCGACAAACAAGTAGCGCTGGCCATCGAAGAGGCCGATACCATTATCTTTATGGTCGATGTGTCCGAGGGTGTAACCGGTATGGATACCGAAGTTGCCCAGCTATTGCGCCGGGCCAACAAACCGGTGTTTTTGGCAGTCAACAAAGCCGACAATGGAGATCGGGTCCAAACAGCCGTCGAATTTTATGCCATGGGCTATGAAACCCTTTATCCGGTTTCGGCCATCAACGGCAGCGGTACAGGTGAACTTCTTGACGCCTTGGTGGCTGCCTTTCCCGATACACCCGCTGACCCGGACGATGGACTACCTCGTTTTGCGGTGGTTGGACGCCCCAACGCCGGAAAATCGTCCTTGATCAACGCCCTTATCGGTAAAGAACGCTATATCGTTACCGATGTGGCCGGAACTACTAGAGACAGTATCGATACGGTTTACAACCGTTTTGGGTTTGATTTTAAACTGGTCGATACGGCCGGAATACGCCGCAAATCCAAGGTCAAAGAAGACATTGAGTTTTATTCTGTGATGCGTTCCATTCGCACCATCGAAAATGCCGACGTCTGTCTTTTGGTCGTCGACGCTACCCGTGGATTTGATGGCCAGGTACAAAATATCTTTTGGCTGGCCCACCGCAACCACAAAGGCGTGGTTGTTTTGGTCAACAAATGGGATTTGGTCCAAAAAGACACCCATACCACCAAAATGTTTGAACAAGACATACGTTCCAAAATGGAACCCTTTACAGATGTGCCCATCGTGTTCGTGTCGGTTCACCAAAAACAACGTATTCTCAAGGCCTTGGAAATCGCCCTTAGCGTTCATCAAAACCGCTCCAGACGAATTCCTACCCGCAAACTCAACGATACCATGCTGCCCATCATTGAGCAGTATCCACCGCCGGCCACCAAGGGCAAACACATCAAAATTAAATTTTGTACCCAATTGCCCACTGCTCACCCACAGTTTGCGTTTTTCTGTAATTTGCCGCAGTACCTAAAAGATCCCTACCGCAGGTTTTTAGAAAATAAGTTGCGGGAAGTCTTTGACTTTAACGGGGTGCCCATCACCATCTATTTCCGAAAAAAATAAGGGCTAAAGCTGCTCTTTGATTTGCAACAATTCGGCTTTAATCTTTTGTAGCTTTTCGATCAAGGCCCTTTTTGGGTCGCCACTCGGGATGCGCTTTAATTCTTTTTTTGCACCCTCGATGGTCAAGCCTTTTTCTTTGAGCAGGTGATGGATAAATTGAATTTGCTGAACATCCTCGGGCGTGTATTTACGCACGCCACTTTGTTTCTTTTTGGGTTGAATTTGTTTAAATTCTTTTTCCCAAAACCGCAAAAGTGAAGTCTTAACATCCAAGGCTGTGGCGACTTCGCCAATGGAGTAATACCGCTTTTCAGGCAGATTGGCTACCATTAATCCAGAGATTGGTTTTCTTGAGTCGCGGTGTAGCGTAGTTTTTCAAATTCTTCGGGTGAGAGTTTTCCGTAGTAAAAATTCAACGGATTAATACGTACCCCATCCTTATAAATTTCATAATGCAAATGCGGACCCGCTGAACGCCCGGTGTTGCCCACATAGCCAATCACATCACCACGCTTGACCTTTTGGCCCCTTTTGACGTTGTATTTACTCAGGTGCGCATAGAGGCTAACATACCCAAAACCGTGGTCAATACGTATATGATTACCAAAGCCGGTAGCCTTGTTGTCCGCACGTTTTACCATACCATCACCTGTCGCATAAATCGGCGTTCCTGTTGGGGCCGAAAAATCCATTCCCCAATGCATTCGCCTTTTTTTGTCAAAGGGATCTTTGCGGTATCCATAGCCCGAAGCCATCCGTCTCATGTCTTCCCAGAGTACGGGCGGAATTGAGGGTATGGCACTCAAAAGCTCAGATTTATTACGGGCCAGTTTTTCGATTTCGTCCAAAGACCGCGATTGAACTACGGCCTGTTTGGTCAATATATCGAGTTTTTTGGTGGTGTTGACAATCAAATCAGAATTTGAAAATCCCTCCAATTCTTTATAGCGATTGATTCCCCCAAAACCCACACGGCGCTGTGCCTCGGGAATGGGACTGGCTTCAAAATAGACCCGGTAGAGGTTGTTGTCGCGTTCTTCGACATTGCCCAGGGCCTCTTCCAACTGTCCCAATCGGCGGTTGAGTAGGTCGAATTGTAACTTGTAATTGTCTAACTCTCTTTTTTGTACGATTTCGGTGGGGGTGTTAAGCCAAGAGGTGTTGAGCAAAACAAACAAGCCGCTAAGTCCAAAGATCAAGGCCGCTAAAAAGAACAATAAGAGGTTAGAAAATTGGCGAACTTTAGAATGTTTTATGGCTCGGTAGGAAAGCGTTTCGGGGTCGTAATAATATTTTACTTTTGCCATCGGCAAGGGTCTATTTTCTTTTTCAAGATGGTACAAATATACAAAAAAACCAAATGTGCTGCATTGCACGGCTTCACGGCAGGTTTATTGTCCAAGATGCCTTACCTTTGTACAGCCAAAAAATAGACCCACAACCAATGAAAGCAGTCGAAGTTCGCCAACAGTTCCTCGATTTTTTTGAATCCAAAAAACATAAAATCGTTCCCTCGGCCCCCTTGGTCCTTAAAAACGACCCTAGCTTGTTGTTTACCAATGCCGGGATGAACCCCTTTAAAGAAAATTTTCTAGGACAAGCCAAAGCCGAGGCTCCCCGGGTGGCCGATACCCAAAAATGCCTTCGGGTTTCGGGCAAGCACAACGACCTGGAAGAAGTGGGCATTGATACCTACCACCATACTTTTTTTGAAATGCTAGGCAACTGGAGTTTTGGCGATTATTTTAAAAAAGAAGCCATCGAATGGGCGTGGGAATTACTCACCGAGGTGTATAAGATTCCCCAAGACAAACTCTATGTCACCGTGTTTGAAGGAGATTCTAAAGACCAACTGGCCATGGATCAAGAAGCCTATGACCTGTGGAAAAAGATACTTCCGGAAGACCGTATTTTGATGGGCAACAAAAAAGATAATTTTTGGGAAATGGGCGACCAAGGCCCATGTGGTCCTTGTTCGGAAATACATGTCGATATTCGTTCAAACGAAGAACGCCAAAAAATCGATGGAGCCACCTTGGTCAACCAAGATCACCCCCACGTTATCGAAGTATGGAACCTGGTTTTTATGGAATTTAACCGTAAAGCCGATGGTCGTCTCGAAAAGTTACCTGCACAGCATGTCGATACCGGGATGGGCTTTGAGCGCCTATGTATGATTTTGCAGGGAGTAACCTCCAATTACGATACCGATGTGTTTACGCCCATTATTCGTGAAATCGAAACCCGAACAGCTCATAAATATGGGCAATCCGAAGACACCGACCGTGCTATACGGGTGGTATCCGATCACCTGCGCACCGTTTGTTTTGCCATTGCTGATGGACAGCTCCCCAGCAATACCGGAGGCGGGTATGTGATACGACGGATTTTGCGCCGGGCCATCCGCTATGGATTTACCTTTCTCAACCAAAAAGAGCCTTTTATTTTTCAATTGGTACAGACCCTGGTCAATCAAATGAGCAGTGTTTTCCCCGAATTGAAAAAAGAACAAAACCTCATTGTCAACGTACTTCGGGAAGAGGAGGCCTCCTTTTTAAAAACCCTCGACCAGGGATTGGTGCTACTCGAAACCGTTTTAAAAAATACCAAAGGCCAACAAGTAAGCGGTCGAGAGGCTTTTGAATTGTACGATACCTTTGGTTTTCCCTTGGACCTAACAGCACTGATTGCCCGTGAACGCGGCTATACCATCGAAACAGAAGGTTTTGAAGCCGAAATGGCCAAACAAAAAGAACGTTCACGAAAAGCTGCCGAAGCCGCGGTTGACGACTGGAAAGTACTCCAAACCGACGACCAGCAGGAATTTGTCGGCTATGATCTTTTGTCGACCAAGGTAAAAATCACCAAATACCGAAAAATCACCTCTGCCAAAGAGGGCGATTTTTTTCAATTGGTGTTTAACCTCACCCCATTTTATGCCGAAGGCGGAGGACAAGTAGGTGACAAGGGTTACCTCGAAGCACCCAACGGCACCCTCTATTATATCACCGATACCAAAAGAGAAAACAACGAGATACTGCATTATACCAAAACCCTGCCTGATAAGGTCGATGCAAGTTTTAAGGCGGTGGTCGATCCTTTGCAACGCGCACGAACGGCCAGTAATCATACGGCTACCCATTTGTTGCACCAGGCTTTGCGTACAGTTTTGGGTGGGCATGTAGAGCAACGCGGTTCGATGGTGCATTCTGGGGTTTTCCGATTTGATTTTTCGCATTTTGCCAAACTCACCACCGAGGAATTACAAGAAGTAGAGCAATTTGTCAATGCACGGATTTTGGAACAGCTTCCCTTGGAAGAAAGCCGAAACGCACCCTATGACCAGGCCCTCGAAGAAGGAGCCATGGCCCTGTTTGGCGAAAAATACGGGGATACGGTCCGTACAATACGTTTTGGCCAATCAATCGAATTATGTGGAGGTACGCATGTGGCCAATACCAGTATGATATGGCATTTTAAAATCCTCTCAGAGGGGGCTGTAGCTGCTGGCGTGCGCCGTATTGAAGCCATTACCGGTGATGCCGCCAAAACCTTTTTTGAGTCTCAAACGGCTACCCTACAAACCCTGGCCGATCTCCTTAAAAGACCCCAAGATTTGGTCAAAGCCGTAGGGCAATTGCAAGACGAAAATATCCAATTACGTAAAGAAATTGCGGCCTTAAATAAGTTAAAAGCGCAGTCGCTGATTCACGAACTGCAGGGACAAATTCAAACTGTCCATGGAAAAGCTTGGCTTACCGCGCAAGTGGACGGTGACGCACAGGTCCTTAAAGACCTAGCCTTTGAATTGGGTAAAAACCGCGATGATTTGGCCCTGGTGCTAGCGGCCGAAGTGGGCGGCAAACCCCTATTGTGTTGTTATATTTCTAAAGCACGTGTAGCCAAAGAAAAGCTCAATGCCGGAGCTGTCGTCCGGGAATTGGGACAATACATCAAAGGTGGTGGAGGTGGACAGCCTTTCTTTGCAACCGCCGGAGGAAGTGATCCACAAGGCATCAAAACCGCTTTGGAACACGCCCAAAAGCTACTGGCCTAAGGGTTATTACTCGGGTGGATAATGGCGAAGAATTTCCCCGACAAAGGTAGCGATACGTTGGTCCCTGTCTTTTAGGTTTTCACGAATACCTCCTTTTCCAATGCCTTGCCAAACAAGTTGGTTGTTGGCAGCATCAATAAAGTCGATATACATGGTGCCCTCGGTGCGGGTCGAAACCGTTTGGGTTTGAGGGCCTCCCCAGAACCATGGATTCCATCCCCATCCCCAGCCCCAACCAGCGGAGGAATTGATATACACTTTTTCTTTTGCTTGGGTATGTATCGAAATCAAGAGGTCGGGTTGTTCAGATTTGACATAGCCTTTGTTGACCAAAACCGTATCGATGGCTTTTAGGATGCGGCGTTTGTCCAAATCCGATATCTCGACTTGATCGACTCCCTCTTTTAAAAAGGCAAAACTCCTATAGTTTGAAAAATCAACACTGGAGTCGAAATCGCTGTAAACACGAATACTGGAGCAACTAAACAATAGGGCAAAAACGAGCAGTAATACAATTTTTTTCATGGGCTTTAATTTTACACTAATTCCCTCAAAAACTATGCCGTATTAAAACCCTTTTTTGGGGTCAAAGCCATAGGGGCAATGTCGGCACCCACTTTGACAACAATAGCCTCTTTTAAGCAGGTATTGTTCGGTAAACACACGGTACCCTTCGGGGGTGTAATAAAAATCTCCTTCTTCCAAGGGGGGTAAAGATTCAAGAGGCATTTTTGTTTTAAAGGTAGTACATTCTCCCCAACTGGGTTTATCTCGAGGGTAAATGTATCTTTACAACACACTTTTGATTGATACCGGTTGAATAAAAAAGCTACTAACCAATACCTTACGACCCTAAACGGCATTCGGCTGACACTTAAACGGGGCGATTTGTTAGACCCTATGGTGTCGGGCAACAAATACTGGAAACTCAAGTATAATCTGCGGGAAGCTCAGGTGCAAAACGACCTGGGTGTATTGACCTTTGGCGGAGCATTTTCCAATCATTTGGCTGCGACGGCGGCCGCAACAGCAGCAATGGGGTTACGGTCTGTGGGTATAGTGCGAGGGGAGGAGTGGGCCCAAAAAGAAAACCAAAGTCCAACCCTGCAGTTTTGTAAACAAAAAGGGATGAGTCTACGATACCTCAGCCGATCGAACTACCGCCAAAAGGAATCCACCGCTTTTTTACAACACTATCAAAAAACCTACCCCGGGTATAGGCTACTCCCCGAGGGAGGGACCAACCCGCTGGCCCTTCAAGGTTGTGCCGAGGTACTGGATGAAAACGACCATCCCTTTGACACCATTTGTACCCCCGTAGGGACAGGAGGTACCCTGGCAGGATTGGCGATGGGTGGCCACACTAATCAGCAGTTTGTCGGTTTTTCGGTGCTTAAAAACGAAGGCTTAAACACCCAAATCAAAAAACTCAACCCCAATACTAATTGGACCCTAAATACCGACTATCCTCTTGGCGGTTATGCCAAAACACCGCCTGAGCTTATCGAGTTTATCAACGATTTTAAAAAAAAGTTTACAATTCCACTCGATCCGATCTATACTGGGAAAATGCTTTTTGGTATTTTTGACCTTATAAACAAAGGACTATGGCGTTGGGGCAACAATGTATTGGTAGTGCATACCGGAGGTTTACAAGGAATCGCTGGAGTCAATCAACGACTGGCGCAAAAAGGCGCTACGCTTTTGGACTAATCCTTGCCCTTAGTGGATTGCTGTTGAGCAGCTGTGGTGCCGCCAGAAAAGTACGTATTCAAGGGAATGAAAAAGCCGCAAGCCTAAGCGTCAACAAACAAGCCCATAAAACCACAACACCACCCAAACCTACTGCGCCTCCCACCAAAATCACCAACAAAGACCGTGCATTGGCCTATATCGAAACCTTTTCACCGGTGGCCCAACAGGAGATGAAAATCTATAAAATCCCGGCCAGTATCACCCTAGCTCAGGGGCTGTTGGAGTCGGCCATTGGCCAAGGCCGGCTGGCTCTAGAGGCCAACAACCATTTTGGGATCAAATGCCATAAAGAATGGAATGGAGGCCGTATCTACCACGATGACGATGCCCTCGGAGAATGTTTTAGAGTATATGAAGACGCCAAAGAGTCGTATCGCGACCATTCCCTGTTTCTGAAAACCCGCTCCCGTTATGCTTTTTTGTTTGACCTAAAATCGACCAATTACAAAGCCTGGGCCAAGGGCCTAAAAAAAGCAGGCTATGCGACAGACCCCAAATACCCCGATAAGCTTATCGACCTGATCGAGCGCTACCAACTCGACCGTTTTGATACCCCACCCAAAGGCCGTGCCCAAAGACTAGTCCTCCATGAGGAGGAAGACGTCCAGCCCAAAAGGGTGGTATCGGAAGTCCATCGGGTCGAAAAGGGTGATACGCTGTATAGTATTTCCAAAAAATATAAAGTTAGTGTGGATCAACTCATCCAACACAACCAACTCAAGGCCCCGACCATCTACCCGGGCCAAGAACTCAGTATACCCAAAACCCCTTAATTGCATGTTGTATCAACGCAGTAGCGCATTGTTTAAAGCCGCGCAAAAAGTAATCCCCGGAGGTGTCAATTCGCCGGTACGGGCCTTTAAAGCGGTGGGCGGCACGCCCCTTTTTGTTCAGAAAGCCAAAGGCGCTTACCTTTTTGACGAAGACGGAAATCGGCTTATCGATTATATCTCCAGTTGGGGCCCACTGATTTTGGGGCATGCCTTTGAACCGGTCATCGAAGCGGTCAAACAACAGGCCGATTTGGGTACTTCCTATGGAATGCCTACGGCTTTAGAAACGCAATTGGCTGCCCTGGCTGTCGAACTGGTACCACATATCGACCAAATACGGATGGTCAATTCGGGGACCGAAGCCTGTATGAGCGCCGTGCGCTTGGCTCGTGGGTTTACCGGACGTGAAAAATTAATCAAATTTGCCGGATGCTATCACGGCCATTCCGATGCTTTTTTGATTCAGGCGGGGAGTGGCGCGGTGACCTTTGGTGCGCCAAGCAGCCCGGGCGTAACCCAGGGTACAGCCAAAGACACCTTATTGGCCGATTATAATAAGCTGGAGAGTGTGGCTCATCATTTTGATCAGCACCCGGAACAGATTGCAGCGATTATCGTAGAACCGGTAGCCGGAAATATGGGGTGTATTTTGCCTCAAAAAGGCTTTTTGGAAGGCCTCCGTAGCTTATGTGACCAACATGGAGCACTGCTGATTTTTGATGAGGTAATGACCGGGTTTCGATTAGCCCCCGGGGGAGCCCAAGCCCGTTTGGGCGTCCGGGCCGACATCGCGACCTTTGGTAAAGTCCTGGGAGGGGGATTGCCCGTTGGGGCATTTGCTGCGCGCGAAGAAATCATGGCCTATTTGGCTCCATTAGGCCCAGTGTATCAAGCCGGAACCCTTAGCGGTAACCCTTTGGCCATGGCCGCAGGCTATACCCTACTGCATCACCTAAAAACCCATCCGGAGGTGTTTAAACGTTTGGACCAAAAAACGGCTACCCTGCATCAAGGCATGGCAGACCTTTTGGACCAAAAGGGATTGCCCTACCAAATCAACCGACTGGGGTCCATGCTCTCCTTGCATTTTACCGACCAGCCCGTGATTGACTTTAAGACCGCAACAGCCGGTAACAACGAAACCTTTAAACGCTATTTTCATGGAATGCTCGACCGGGGCGTTTATCTGCCGCCAAGCGCGTTTGAAAGTTATTTCTTAAATGATGCCCTGAGCGAAGCAGACATTGCCCATGCCTTAGAGGCTTTTAATGGTTGGCTGTCTTCATTTTAAGATAAAATAAAACCCCATACCATAGGTATAGGGTTTTTTGGGCTGGAGAGCGGTCAGTTTAGTGCTCTTTGTTGTGTCTTTTATGTTTGGCGTGTGGGCGTGCTTTCCCTTGTTTTTTGGCGCCATGTTGCCGCCGTTTTTTATGCATTTTCTGGGCTTGTTTTTCGTGGCGTTCTTTCCAGCTGGCGTACTGTTTTTCGTTTAGGATTTTGGCCATTTCTTGTTGTAGGGCCTGTTGGTGTTCGAGGCGTTGCAAGGCCTTT
>Ga0255743_10004584_pt1 | contig 10543 bp, 12 predicted proteins | sample 101ome_19_FD_179950 | JGI IMG/M metagenome (GOLD analysis project Ga0255743, IMG submission 179950) | Coastal salt marsh microbial communities from the Groves Creek Marsh, Skidaway Island, Georgia - 101405AT metaG (version 2) | ecosystem: Environmental > Aquatic > Marine > Intertidal zone >...
ATATGAAATTCATCATGGCATTCGAATAAGTGATGAGGCTATTCTAGCTGCAGTTCAATTATCTGATCGATATATTACTGATCGTTTTCTTCCTGATAAAGCGATTGACTTAATGGATGAAGCTGCGAGTAAAGTGAAAATGGAAATTGATAGTAAGCCAGAAGAGATTGATCAATTAGATCGAAATTTAATTAAGCTTCAAATGGAAAAGAATGTTCTATCAAAGGATAGTGAGCAAGATGATAAGAAAAATGAAACCATTGATAAACAAATTCAAGAACTAGAAGAAAAACTAAAAAGTCTCAATGCTACTTGGGAGGCAGAAAAAAAAATCTTAGATACAAAAAGAAATCTAAATGAGCGCATCGACCAGGCAAAAGAGGATTTAGAGGCTGCACAACGAAATGGTGATTTGACAAAAGCCAGTGAGATTATGTATGGATTACTCCCAGACCTTCAAAAAGAATATAATTCGCTTAACGAACAAGAGCAGTCAAAGATTATCAATGAGGTCATTAATGCAGAAGATATCGCAGGTGTTGTCTCAAAATGGACTGGAATACCTCTGGAGAAATTATCCAGTGGTGAAAACAATAAATTAGTTAACATCGAACAACTCCTTCAAAAAAGAGTCATTGGTCAAAATGATGCTATTGAGAAAGTATCCAAAGCCATCAAAATATCAAAAGCAGGGTTGCAAGATCCGAATAAGCCCTTGGGTTCGTTCCTCTTTCTAGGACCAACAGGAGTAGGTAAAACTGAACTATCTAAGGCTTTGGCAGAGTATGTGTTTGACAATGAAAAACAAATGCTTCGCCTAGATATGTCTGAATATATGGAAAAACACTCTGTGAGCAAATTAATTGGCTCACCTCCAGGCTATGTTGGTTATGATGATGGAGGCAAATTAACTGACTCCGTTCGAAGACGTCCCTATCAAGTCATTCTCTTTGATGAAATAGAAAAAGCACACCCTGATGTATTTAATATCCTACTTCAAATACTGGATGATGGAAGATTAACCGACTCAAAAGGCAAAATAGTAAACTTTAAAAATACTTTAATTATCATGACATCAAATATTGGATCCCAAATTCCTATTGATGATAATTTTGATTACGCCACTAAAAAGAACTTAGCCTTAGAGGAGTTAAAAAATCATTTCCGACTCGAATTTTTAAATAGAATTGATGACATCATCCTTTTTAACAAACTATCGAAAGAGAATATTAATCATATCCTCCAAAATCAAATTGACATCATCCAAGATAGAATTAGTTCCAAGGGTATTAAGATTAGCTTCTCTGATGAGGCATTAGAATTTTTATCTGAAAAAGGGTTTGATCCTATTTTTGGCGCTCGACCTCTGAAAAGATTACTTCAAGATGAAGTGCTTAATCCCCTCTCTGAAGTAATTTTAGAGTTAGGTGAAAATATCTCTGAAAAGATTATTTTTACTAAAGATAAGTATGGACTAAAAATCGCTAACAAAGATTTAAAAGTTTTATCTTCTTAATCTAAATTTATGATATAATTAGTTATGGCTTTAGTATTCACACTTATATGTGTTGCTGTTATTTGTTTTCTTTTATTCATTATTGTCAAAACAGTAATGTCTAGAAAGAAATAATTTCAACTAACTCTTCTTGTTAATTTTATTCTCCTATTTTCAACTTTTGATTATCAGCTTTTTAGCTGCTACCATTCTTCCTTTTTCATCGGAAGTAGTCCTGACTACCATGTATCTATCGAATTCATTTGAAACATACCTTCTTTTAATTTTTGCAAGCATAGGGAATATTTTAGGCTCGATTACGAATTGGTACTTGGGGAAAAAAATTACCATATTTAAAGATCGCAAATGGTTTCCTGTCTCTCCAAACCAACTGAGCAGAAGTCAAAAATATTTTCAAAAATATGGTCTTTGGTCTTTACTTTTAGCTTGGGTTCCTGTTATTGGCGACCCTCTAACCTTACTTGCAGGAGTACTCAAAGTTCGATTTGGTATTTTTTTCTTACTAGTAAGTATTTCTAAGATATCTCGATATGTGTTCATTCTTTATTTGGCTAGTTTTGTTTAATGAAAAAAGTAATTACTTTAGAAATTGGTAATTCTTCTTGGTGGAAAAATAGAAAATATCGAAGAGAAGCAGCCGCGAATATAAGAGAAATAAGAAGAAAAGGATATGATATTCAATTGTTAAAGAAATATCGATTAGATGAAAGTAATACTATTTTGTATGGTGATTATGCAGTTAAACAAAAGAATAAATAACTTAAGCCATGAGCTTTTCATGAACAGATTAATATGTTACTAGTTTTAGCTAAATTCATAACTAAAATTTCAGGAAATAATTCTGTCAAAAAATAACTTATCAACTTTTGCCAATTCTGTAGTCCAAGATTATATTCCAAAAGAAGGTCCATCTTTTTCACTATTTAGAATTGAAATACTCTCCGGCCTGACAGTTGCTTTGGCTCTGGTACCAGAAGCTATCGCTTTTGCTTTTGTTGCTGGGGTTACACCTTTATCTGGCCTCTATGCTGCTTTTATAGTTGGATTAATTACAGCTGTTATTGGAGGTAGACCTGGGATGATCTCCGGTGCGACTGGAGCATTGGCTGTTGTTATGGTTTCTTTAGTTGTCGATCATGGGGCCCAATATTTATTTGCCACTGTTGTGTTAATGGGAATTTTACAAATTTTAGCAGGAGTTTTTCGACTAGGAAAATTTATCCGCATGGTGCCCCAACCTGTGATGTTGGGATTTGTAAACGGACTAGCTATTGTTATCGCCATCTCTCAAATAGGTCAATTTAAAGTAACCAATTCCGTTGGAGAACTCGAATGGATGTCTGGGAATCCTCTATTGTATTCTTATTGTATAGTAGTTTTAACTATGGCTATAATTTGGCTACTTCCAAAATTTTCAAAAATTTTTCCTGCAACACTTATTGCTATTCTCTTAACATCAGGCTTGGTTATAGGTTTTGATATTCCAATTCCTAGAGTGGGAGATCTTGCTAGTGTCGCTGGTGGCCTACCATCTTTCTCAATCCCTATGGTTCCTATCAATTTTGACACTTTAATTATCATTTTTCCGTATGCCATAATCTTGGCCGCAATAGGATTAATCGAAAGTCTTTTAACGCTTAATCTAGTTGGTGAAATTACCAATCAAAAAGGTGGTGCAAGTAAGGAATGTTTAGCTCAAGGTTTATCTAATACAGTGACTGGATTTTTTGGAGGTATGGGGGGATGCGCTATGATCGGGCAATCAATGATCAATGTAAAATCTGGAGGAAGGACAAGAATTTCCAGCGTTTCAGCAGCATTATTCTTATTAACTTTTATTTTATTTACATCTTCTCTTATCGAATTAATCCCAATAGCTGCTTTAGTGGGAGTAATGTTTATGGTTGTACTAGGTACATTTGCTTGGAACTCAATAAAATTATTATTTGTTGTTCCTAAGTCAGATGCATTAGTGATTATTCTTGTAACAGTAGTTACAGTATATGCAGATTTAGCAATTGCTGTAGTTGTGGGAGTTATTGTTTCTGCATTAGTTTTTGCCTGGAAATCCGCATCTCGAATTAAAGCAATAGAACGGCAGTCGAAAACAGAAAAAGGTGCAAAGGTTTATGAGATAGAAGGTCCTCTTTTTTTTAGTTCAACGAATAGCTTTCTAGAAATCTTTAAACCCGCTCAAGATCCGGATTTGGTTATTATTGATTTTGCAAGATCCAAAGTTATTGATCAATCTGCATTAAAGGCAATTGAGGATATTGCTGATAAATATTCTAATTTAGGAAAAAAAGTAAAATTAAGACATTTATCAAAAGATTGTCATCGACTTCTTTCTAGAACGGGTCAGCTAATTATGGATAGCGATGATGACCCCGATTATAGCGTAGCAGCAGACTATGAAGTAAAAATTGGAATTTTTGGTAAATAAATATTCTATTATCTAATACTTGAGACTTATAAAAAATCGCTGTAAACAGTAGTTATTGCCGCCGTAGCTCAGTGGTAGAGCACACCCTTGGTAAGGGTGGGGTCGGAAGTTCAATTCTTCTCGGCGGCACCATCTCAAACTAACTGATTGAAATATATATTGAACCAGCTATTAAAACGCTAATAATCAATCCACCCCAATACAAAAACTTATTTTTTTCAATAAAATTGTCTAATTTCAATATTGTTTTTGCTATTAAATGAATAATCATCACGCCAAGAAAAAAAGCAATAAAAGTAAATACAAACTCTGCAAGAAATAACATCTTCATTTAAGAATAATCTTTAAAAGGAACTACTGTCAATAGGGATAGTTCAATTGTTCTATCAAAAGTGTAATAATATCTTTATGGGGAAGTTATTAAAAGGCATAGGTAATTCTAAAGAAATTAAAAAATTTTATGATAATTGGTCTAATACATATGATTTAACTTTAAAAGAATGGGGTTATATTGCACCATCGCATTCCACTAGAATTTTAAAAAAAAAACTAAAAAAAAATCCTAAATACTTGTTAGATTTAGCATGTGGTACAGGTTTATTTGTTGAAAAGTTTAAAAAAATTTTTCCAAAATGTATTTGTGACGGATCTGATATTTCTAAAGAAATTTTAGAAATCTCTAATTCTAAAGGCCTATATAGAAATTTGTATAAATCCAGTTTTGAAAAAAAAATTAATCTGAAGAACCGATATGATCTTGTTAGCTTAATTGGGGCTATGACTTACTGTTCAAACCACAACTTACTTTTTAAATTGGTAAATAGTTATTTGATCAAAGGTGGGCTTTTCATTTTCACCCAAAGAATTGATCTTTGGGATAAATTAAAGTTTGAAGATACAATCAACAACCTGGGAAATTTTAAAAAAATTTATAAATCTAGACCGATAAATTATCTTCCTAAAAATAAAGATTTTGGACAGGATATTAAAATTAGGATAGTGGTTCTTCAAAAAAAATATCGTTAAGTTTTATTTTTTTAGTTTATCTAATAAATAGAATTCAATCGGCTCGTAATTTGATTTATTTTCAGTAATAAATTTATCCATTAATTCTAACTTATGAGGCTCAACTTCAGTTACTCTTCTGGATTCTAAGTTGACATATAACGAACACACCTCTGTAGTAGCAGCACGATAATTACCTGTTTTGCTAAAAATTTCTAATTGATAGATCATTCTTTTTAAGTCGTGATCCAAAAATAAGAGATTGATATCAACTTCATCACCTTGCCTAACCTCCTTAATATATTTTGTGTGTGACTCCACAGCAAAAGTGGATCTTTTTTCAATTTTAGCTGAGTCCCCACCCATTTGAAATTTGTCTAACAATACATCCCATCCTTGATCAAATAAATGAATGTAAAAAGCTAAATTCATATGACCATTATAATCGGTCCAGTCAGGTATAATTGGTTCAGTTCTTAAGTAAATTGACATTATCTAATTTTATAAAAATTCATCATTATTAATATTAAAAAATAAGAATAATATATTGTGATTACTTTTTTGGGGGTAGGCTATGAGAATTGGTTTCATCGGTTTAGGCAATGTTGGTGGAAAACTTGCAAGCAATTTATTAAACAATAATTTTGATTTAATGGTCTTTGATAAAGATAGCGAGGCATTAAATTTATTTAAAAACAAAGGTTCAAAGGTTGCATCATCTATTGAAGAGTTAGTATCCAATAATGATATTCTAATAACATGTCTACCTTCGCCAGAAGCTTGTAAAGATGTAATTGAGTCTTCAAAAGGTATCGCTGCATCCATTAAAGAAAATCAAATTTGGATGGAAATGAGCACAACCGATGAAGTTCAGTTAAAAAAACATGCTGCACTTATTGAAAGTAAGAAAGCGATTGCACTTGAGGCGCCAGTAAGTGGAGGCTGTCATCGTGCTGCTACTGGAAATATTTCTATTTTTGTTGGTGGAAAAAGAGAGGGATTTGAAAAAGCTCTACCCATCTTAAGTTGTCTTGGAAGAAGGATCCTTCACGTAGGAGATTTTGGCTCTGCCTCTGTTCTAAAAGTCATTACAAATTATTTAGCAACAGTTCATCTTGTATCTCTTGGAGAAGCTTGGACTATAGCTAAGAAATCAGGATTAGACCTTAATAAGGCTTTCAAAGGTATAGCTGCCTCATCTGGAAACTCATTTGTACATGAAACAGAAAGTCAGGTAATTTTAAATGGATCTTACAATATTAATTTTACTATGGATTTAGTTGAGAAAGACGTTGGGCTTTTTGAGAGTTTAGCAGATAAACTAGAAATTGATTTAGAGATCTCCCCTCTTATTCTAAGTATTATTAAAGACGCAAAAGAGAAGTATGGTAGTCGTGCATGGTCCTCAATGGTAGTAAAAAGGCTTGAGGATAAATATGAAACTGACTTTAGAGCTCCTGGGTTTCCCGAGGAATTAGTGGATAATGAGGAAAAAGTCAAAGGATATGAAATATAAAATATTAAAAATATTTGTTAGGGTTTTCTTATGAATTTTGTAACAGATGTGATTCTACCTTTAGCCTTAGCCTTTATTATGTTTACCTTAGGCTTGGGCTTATCAATCTCTGATTTTTCAAATGTATTTAAAAAACCAAAAAATTTTCTCATTGGGCTTGTAAGTCAGCTCATTTTTCTTCCCATCGTGGGTTTAATTTTAGTCATTATTTGGCCCCTACCCATTGAAATTGCTATCGGGGTAATGCTAATCGCTGCTGCACCGGGTGGTGTCACATCAAATATTCTAACGTTTTTTGCTCGAGGAGATGTTGCGCTTTCTGTATCCCTGACTGCAGTAATGAGCTTACTAAGTGCTGTAAGTGTCCCAATCGTTCTTGCAATATCAATTGGATTGATTGGGGATTCTAGTTTACCAGAGTCTATTTCTCTTACTGGTATAGCGTTGAGTATGTTTTTAATTGTAACTCTTCCTGTGCTTCTAGGGATGGGAGTGCGATCTTTTTTAAACAATTTGACTCTGAAAATAGAAAAATCTGCGCGTTTTATCTCAACACTGTTATTTGTTTTAGTTCTACTGGGTGCCATTTTAGCTGAAAGAGAAAATGTCGTTAGCTATTTTGCTCAAACAGGTCTAGTGGTTCTTGTTTTAAATATTTTAATGATGTTAATTGCATTTTATTGGTCAGGACTTTTTGGAACTGGAATATCTCAGAAAAAAGCAATTGCTATTGAGTGTGGATTACAAAATGGAACTCTTGCGATCTTTGTAGGAACTACAGTTTTTGGAGGCGGGCTTTATATAATACCCGCCGCCACATATAGTTTGATTATGTATCTAACCTCTTTGTTATTTATTTATTTTATCAAAAACCGTTAGATATAAATTTTATCTGATAGACCAAAACAAAGAATAGCCCAAAGAATAGCTAATACACCAGTTGAAATGTATCCCTCTCGAGAAGATCCCTTCGTCAATCCAAGTTTATCGATTTCAAAACCGTAGAAAGATGCTCCTGCTATTAGAGTCATCATGATAAACATGAAATTGAAAAAAGCCCAAGTGGCTTCTGTTCCTCTAAAGAGAATATAAAGCTGCATTAATACTGCTCCCATAATCATCCCTCCTACAAAGCGACAAAAGAATGATGCAGATACATCAACTTCATATTTTTCTAAAAATTTTTGAGTTTTGAATAGGCAATTATAACCGTAAAAACTATTCATTGCCAAAATTACTAGAAAAATAATTAAGTAAAAAATTCCATTAAAGTTTTCAATCATATCCTTACCTCCAAAGTTAAATGATACATCATTACATTTGAATTTATTAGATTTTTATGACATCAGTGTTATAAAACAAAATGATTGAATTAGATATTTTCTCAGATACCGTCTGTCCTTGGTGCTACATAGGAAAAAAACGCTTAGATAAAGCTATTGAAAAACACTCACATCTTGAAATTAAGCAAACTTGGAGACCTTTTCAGTTAAATCCAGGAATGCCACCTGACGGCATGGATCGACAAGAATATTTAGTTTCAAAATTTGGAAGTGCTGATGCTGCTAAAACTATATATGACAATATTTTTGAAGAGGGTAAAAAGGAGGGAATTGATTTTAATTTTGACTCCATAGAAGTTACCCCAAATTCATTTAATTCTCATCGCCTTATAGCTTTAGCCTATAAGCAAAATATTCAAGAAGATGTTTTAAATGATTTGTTTGAGGCCTATTTCATTAGAGGCGAGGATATTGGAAATCCTAATATTCTTCTAAGTATTGCTGTCAGTCACTCAATTGATGAAGACGAATTTAAAAACTACTTATCCGATCAAAAAAACATTGAACCTTTAGCAAATGAAGAAATTCAGGCTAGAAAAATGGGTATTAACAGCGTTCCTACTTTTATAATTAATAAACAAATAGTAATTAATGGTGCACAAACTTCAGAAAATTTTGAACTTATTTTTCAGAAATTAACGAATAACATTCATTAATTATAAATGGTAGTCATGATGTTTTTCTATATATTCAAATAAAATGAGAAAGAGTGAATTAAATTCTTATTTAAGCTTTGCCAAAAAACTAATTAATGTCTCAGAAAAAATAGTTAAACAAAACACCCTATCAAAAATAAAAGTAAATTTTAAAATAGACCAATCTCCCGTTACTAAAATTGATATGCAAGTGGAGAAATCATTGAGAAAACTAATTAGTCAAAAATATCCTGACCATGGAATTTTTGGTGAGGAGTATCAAAATAAAAATCTTCAATCTGAATTTATATGGGTAATTGATCCCATAGATGGAACAAAAAACTTTATTAATGGAAATGGAAACTACGGTACTCTTTTAGCTCTATGTCATCAAGGCGTTCCCATTATTGGGATTATTAATTGTCCTCAATTAAAAAAAAGATGGATAGGAATTAAAAACCATGGCGCTTTTTGTAATAATCAAAAACTTAAAAAAGTATCCTCAAATCAATCTTTAAAAGATTTGTTTTTTAGCACATCAGGCATGACCGCCTATCAAGACTCGCCAAAAAATAAGAAATATAGATCCTTAGCAAAAAAAACCCAATACATCACTTTTGGTGGTGACTGTGTTCAATACGGACTCTTAGCTGAGAAAAGAATTCCTTTTGTAGTAGAGTCTTTTTTGAAGCCATTTGATTATTTACCTTTAGTAAATGTTATTGAAGAAACTGGGGGGATAATTACTGATTGGCATGGAAAATCACTTAATTTTAACTCAAACGGTGATGTGGTAGCAAGCATATCAGCTAAAGCACACAAGCAATTTTTAAAATTATAAATTTTAATATTTACCAGAAATACAGTTCGCAATTAGCTCCTTAAATTTCTCTTCGGTCATCTCCAATGGATTACCGCCTGTGCTTGGGTCTTCTTGCGCTAACGGTGCTAATTTTAATTCATCTCCTGGTTGAACGCCCATATCTTTAAGTGTTTCAGGAATTTCCATTTCTTTTTTCAAATCAATAACCCATTGAACTATTCCGTCAAAACCCCCTTTGACATCTAAGAAATTAGCTAAACGAACAAATTTATCTTCAATTGTGCTTCGATTATAGTTTAAGACAAAAGGCATCACTGTTCCGTTCGTGGTACCATGGTGGGTATGATAGAGAGAATTAACTGGGTGTGTAATTGAATGAATGGCCCCTAGTCCTTTTTGAAAAGCAGCTGCACCCATCATTGATGCAACAAGCATATGAGCACGAGCATCAATATTTTTTCCATTGTGATAAACTTCTTGAATATTTTCTTTTACCAAACGAAGACCTTCTAAAGCCGTACCCTCTGCCATAGGATGATAAAAAGGAGATGAATAAGCCTCTAAGCAATGAGCTAATGCATCCATTCCTGTTCCAGCTGTAATTCCTTTTGGTAAATTAATTGTTAAAGAAGGATCTAAGATTGCGATTTGAGGTAACATCTTTGGATGAAAAATAATTTTCTTTTTATGGTTTTCTTCATTTAAGAAAACTCCTGCTCTGCCAACCTCGGAACCTGTTCCTGCTGTTGTTGGAATCGCAATAATAGGTTTAATGACATCAGAGTCAGCTCGAGTCCACCAATCTCCAATATCTTCAAAATCCCATAATGGTCTTGACTGATGAGCCAGAAATGCAATTCCCTTGCCTGCATCCATTCCGGAGCCACCACCTATTGCAATAACCCCATCATGATTACCTTCTAAAAATACTTTAACTCCATTGGTAACATTTGAACCAGTTGGATTGCCTTGAACATCAGAGTAAACATTTGTTTTCGATGAAAGATTAGAATTAATTTCATCAATAATAGGAGTTTGTAACAGACCTGGGTCAGTCACAATAAGTGGGTTTTTTACGCCCAAAGCATCACAAGCTTGTTGTATTTGCTGAGATCGATCAGGACCAAACCAGACAGTGGTTGGATAATTCCAGTTCATATTTTGCATTTTAGTCTCCTATTTTATCCTCGTTCGAAGTAACGTTGGTGTTCCCAATCGTTAACAGATTTATCATATTCAGACTGTTCCCATTCGGCAGCATG
>Ga0255743_10004604_pt1 | contig 10519 bp, 10 predicted proteins | sample 101ome_19_FD_179950 | JGI IMG/M metagenome (GOLD analysis project Ga0255743, IMG submission 179950) | Coastal salt marsh microbial communities from the Groves Creek Marsh, Skidaway Island, Georgia - 101405AT metaG (version 2) | ecosystem: Environmental > Aquatic > Marine > Intertidal zone >...
GGCGAAGAATCGATCGAAAGTGCATTAACCGCATTGTCAAAAACAGCAACGCAATGGGTCTGCACACGCGGCAAAGATGGCGCATCAGTATTTGATGGAACGCATCGGTTTGATGTACCAGGTCGCGTGGTCACACCGGTCGATACAAACGGTGCCGGAGACATGTTCGCTGGTGCGTTTTTATATGGACTCTCAAGCGGTTGGGATTTTGAAAAGTCAGCGCGCTTTGGAGTGCATGCGTCAGGATATCTAATCACACAATATGGCCCGCGTCTTGGTCTTGCGAGCCATGCTGTATTACTCGAGGAGTTTGAGGCGACTCAATAAGTCGCCTCGATCCATCACAGTTGGTGACGGTTTAAAAACTTCCAAATCATTGGGAGCGTGACTGTCGCTAACGCGATCTTCACCAAGTCACCGAACAAGAATGGCGCCATGCCAAAGGTCACAGCTTTTTCCATGCCGACAAAGGTCGACAACCACACTAAACCACACGCATAGATCACAATATTACCAGCGACCATCGCAATCGCTGTGCCGATCGCCGAACGATCTAAGCCACGTTCAGCCAACCAACCTGTTGTTGCAGCCGCAAGAGCAAAACCAACCAAATAACCACCTGTTGGACCTGCCATATATAGAAGACCCAAGCCTTTTTCAGGAGTTCCTGCAAAGACAGGCAAACCCATTGCACCTTGAGCGAGGTATGCAAGTACTGTTGCAAAACCCATGCGCCAGCCAAACGCAACACCAATCAACAACACAACCAACGTTTGTAGAGTCATTGGGACCGGATAAAACGGAACCTGGACCTTGGCTGATACAGTCAACAGCAAAGAGCCGGCCAAAACCAAAAAGAGTGTACGGAACTGACTGTGACCCTTGTCCAAAAGTGCATCAATCAATACCAAACGGTTTGCTTGCAACATACTCATACCTTCTAAAACAAATTCTTTGAGCGCATTGAAGAGTAAATTGGAGGGCTCGTCAATTAAATGAAAGTCAAAAAACTTTACGAGCGGAACTGCCTGATCTGTCACAACCCAACTAAGCGTCTACTTTGCATACCCTGCCGTGGTCACCTAACAACCGGACCGTTTGAACTGAACCCGCTGACTGAAGCAGTGTTTCTAGGAAATGAAACCATCATGGCGCTCATTCAAGCCTATGAACGGACCGGACATCCGAACACACTGCAACCGCTGGTCGACCGTTTGATGCCGATGCTCCCCAAAAAGCCGACCGTTTTCCGTCCAGATCACACCGATTTTCTGACGGCTGATGTTGTAAAACAGATCGCAATCAGGAATCCACAATATGCGATTGCATCACATACCCGAACACACATACCGAGCATTGAGTTCATCAGATATCCAAAGCGAGATATCGCGTCCCAAACAATGTGTTTGATGACGCATTAATGCTGATTAATGACAGGCCAAGCAGGCTCAGGGCTGAAGCCCAGACAGCGATAGACGTTGAGTGTTGAGCGAATCGTTCCATCAGGCATGACCTGAGACACATTCCCAAGCTCATTAAATTCCAGACAGCGACGCGCCAAATCCTCAGAGTATTGCCCAATGTGTACCAAGGATGGCGAAGGCTTCGATAGAACATTCCAGTTGTCGTATTGATTACGACGACGCGTGGTCGATGGAACAACCTGCCCTTCAGGTGATGCGTATCGATCAACACCCTCGCGATCTGATGGCCAGAAATAGAGCGCCCAAGCTTGAGTCGAATAGTGATCAGTTGTCACGATGTCTGTCGGTCCAGACAAGCGCGCTGCGTCCTCGATAACGCGGTCCCAACCCCGAATCTTCTGGAATGGATCCTGCTTCATACTGAGGCCAACCGCATAGGGATTAATCAGTACAACTAATATCGCGATCTGTATACCGCCAGCCATTAGAGTGCTCGCAGGCGACCAACGCATGCGCATCGCGAAAATCATCAAAAGCACCGGCACCATTGGCAGCGTCCAATTGAGAAGCACTTCGCCCATCAGTCCCTTGATCACAAACAAGACGATCAACACGCCAAAGCTGAACCGCAGCATGTCCCGTACTGCCTCTTCACGCTCGCTGACAAAATCATCGATGCGCGTCCGCAAACCACCAAATACTGACAGTAAGACCACAGGCAGTGCTGCAACCAAAATCAAAGGGATCCAATCGACAGCGTGCACAATGCTGTCGTTGTCGGAATTCACATGACCAAACTCATGCGAAAGATGCGCGAATTCATGATCGCTATTCCACAGAATCCATGGAGTCATCACGAAACCACATAAAAGCGCACCCAAATACGGACCCGGGGTAAAAATTAAACGCGGTGTTCTCACAATCACCCAGGGAATAATTGATAAAGGAACCAGGGCAATGGAAAGCTTCGCCAGTGCACCCAATCCAAGGGCGGCACCCATCAGTAGCCACCATAATTCCGTCTGTTGGTTCGGACGACAATGCAAGATCGACGCAAATGCACACAGCGCCAACAGCATAAAAAACAACAACCAAATGTCAGTGGTATGCACCATGCCCAATGCAAACACCATCGGACTGGTCACAAAGAGAATTAGAAGGCGTCGACCGGCCTCTTGATCAAACCCAGCCAAACGACCGAGCCAAATAAGCAATATTCCAGAGAAAAACCAGGCGATCCATGCTGGCAGTCGGACTTGGACAAGCTGAGGTAAAAACTCAAGACCATGGGTGACTGACTGCGCTGCCGTCACCAACGGTCCTTTGGTTTGATAACTTAAGTCCTGATGTGCAAGCCAGGTGGTGTATTGCGCCTCATCAAAATGGACAGGAACAGCGGCCAAGCTCAAGGCCACAAGGCCGATTAAACCAAGACAAAGTATCCAAATGCGCACTTACAGATTTTGCTCCGCATAGGACGCGAGTCGCGACCGAACAACACCTTCGAGATGCTGTGTCGACGAACCAGTCCATCCTTTAAACCGTTCAACCACGTAGGTTAACCCTGAGGTTAACGCGGTTAGATAGTTGCTGTCGATCTGCGCAAGGTTACCAAGGCACACAATTTTCGAGCCTTTACCACAGCGCGTGATGATGGTTTTCAACTGCTGCGGCGTCAGGTTTTGAGACTCATCGAGCAAAATAATTGCATCCTGAATCGAACGACCGCGGATGAAGTTCAAAGACTTAAATTGGATGTTGCCTTTCTCAAGCGCAAACCGTATCGATGCTTCAGGATTGTCATCATGCTCGTGAAGTGCCTCGAGATTGTCATGAATGGCAGCAAGCCACGGCATCATTTTTTCTTCTTCGGTTCCTGGTAAGAAACCAATGTCTTCAGCCACCGGTGGCGTCGATCGCGTCACGACGATCTTGGAATACCGCTTTTGCTCAACCACCAATTCCAACGCACAAGCCAAAGACAACAAGGTCTTCCCCGAACCAGCCGCGCCAATCAGTAAGTTCAAATCAAGTCCGGTATCAAGTAGCGCATGCATCGCCATTCCCTGGTAGACATTCAGCGGACGGATACCCCACGCCTCCATGTCTTCAAGACGATGACGCCCAACATCAAGTAACACCACCGATTCATCTTCAATCTGACTGATCCGGGCTGCGAACTCATCAGTCGAGTCGATGACATACTGATTGGCATAAATTTCTTCAGTGAAGACTGAACGGGGAACGCGATGATAGGTCTTGGACCCTTCACTCCATGTGTCCACATCGGTGACCAGTTTCCAGAACTCAGTTTCAAGCTCTAAATGCCCCGATGGTAAAAGCTCTACGTCGCTAACCAATTGATCACGACGATAGTCTTCAACGCGATTGAGGCCGGCACCTAAAGCCTTCAGGCGCATATTGATGTCTTTCGTCACCAAAATGACTTCTCGGGCGGGATCTTGGTTCTGAATTTCTAATGCACAGTTAATGATTCGATTGTCATTGGATTCGATATCATCAAGGCGCCCTTTGGACTCATCGGCAAGTGGTGAGCGATGAATTGCGAGGGTGCCCAATAGTTTCCCGCTGTCACCTTTCAATGCGACCGGAATTTCCACACCTTGCGCAATGGCCTCTGGGGTGGATTGACCTAGCACTTCGTCAACCATACGGATCGCGGATCGTGCCTCAGCGGCCACGTTTTTCTTGCGATCTTTAATGTCGTCGAGTTCTTCAAGAACAGTCATCGGAATGACCACTGCATGTTCATGAAAGTTGAATACACTCATAGGGTCATGCAGAAGAACATTGGTATCGAGTACGAAGGTTTTTTTGCTCATAGAATGGCAGGCCTCAGGCAAGTCGTTCAAAGTAGTACTATCGAGAGTGTCACGTTTAAATGGCAATACAATGACACTATATGACATTCAAGTAGAACGCCATGACTACGGAGTCAAAAATGAAGCGATCAATTATCACTATTGCTGGAATCAGCCTGCTGACACTCGGCCTCGCAGGCTGCGTTTCAGGTCTTCAAGGGAGCACCTATTCGCGCTCTGAGGCACGTCAGGTCCAAGAGGTTGAGTTTGGAACTGTTTTAAGTACCAATCCTGTTGTGATTGAAGGTAAGCAATCAGGTGCCGGCCAGTTACCAGGCGCAATCATTGGTGGAGTTGCAGGCTCATCAGTCGGTGAAGGTAAGGGTCAGGAGATCTTCACGATTTTAGGCGCTGTTGGTGGTGCCGTCGTTGGTAGCATGATCGAGGAGAAAGCGACTCGTGCCCAAGGCCTTGAGCTCACAATCAAAATGGATTCAGGAAAAACGCTGTCGATCGTCCAAGAAGTGGATTCGATCAATGCCTTCAGTGAAGGCCAGCGCGTTCGAGTCCTGACCCAGGGTGCACTTGCTCGCGTTTCACCTGAATAGCGCCATCAACGCGCCTCTCAGATCAGGGTATTTGAACTCAAAACCCTGGCTGAGAGCCCGCTTTGGTTGAACCGGCTGTCCTTTAAATAACAAATCAGCTAACTCACCCAAAACCAAGCGCATCGGCGCCTCTGGCACCCTGAAAATCGTTGGGCGCTTCAGTATCTGACCGAACGTTTTTGTGAATTCTTCGTTACTCACAGGCTGAGGGCTGGTTGCGTTATAGGCTCCAGCCTCAGGCGTACCAGATAACATCCAGCGAATCATCGCCACTAAATCATCCCGATGGATCCACGACAGCATCTGCTGACCATGACCTAGTGGACCGCCAAGACCCAATCGGAATGGCATTTCAAGTCGACCCAAGAATCCGCCTGGGCGCCCAAGCACCACACCAATCCGCAGTGTATAGATTTGTGTTGCCTCGAAATCTAACTGGCCGATGGCTTGCTCCCAGTCCGCACACAATCGTGCAGCAAAATCCCATCCCGACTTGTCCTCTTCGGTGACATCGTCAGTTTGCGGCCCGTAATATCCAATCGCACTACCAGAAATCACCACATCAGGCTCGCCCTCAAGTGCATTCAGTCTGGATACCAACTGCTCTGTTACAGCGATTCGAGAGGAACGAAGTAGTCGTTTCCGCTGATCAGTCCAACGCGCGTCCGCAATACCTTCACCTGATAAGTTAATGACCGCATTGGGCATCACATCCACTTCGGCAAATGAAGTAATCCAGCGAATCGATGCTGACAGTGCATTGAATCGTTTCGCAGCGTTCTCTGGATGACGGGTCAGACAGATCAAGGAATGTCCATCATTGACCAGTGCGGGAAGGAGCGCATCCCCAACAAATCCGGTAGCTCCTGTTAAAAGAATTTGCGCCATGACCGATCCCCCCATTGCGACCGACGTTTGGTTTCGTCACACTGACACTGTTTGGGCAAAGAGGTGCATGTGCAAGGCATCAGTCACACAATAAAAACGATTGCGATAGTTAGTTGTCTCACGATCAGTGGGATACATGATGCATTGGCTGACTCATTTAGCCGCGCGTGGGTCACCGTCGAGCGAACTGGAAAAATCAGTTCATCCATGAAAAAAACATGGCAAGACTCGCCCCTATATCCTGAGTTGATTGCAGAATCGACAGAAAAACGGCTCGGATCGATTTCAGCCCAAGATCTTGAAAAATTAATGCAGCAATATCCTGATAGTGCTGCGATCGCTAATCTTCGCTGGAAAAAACTGTTCCGGTTAGGCCGCGCGGACTGGCATGAAGATTTTCTATTTCTCTATCGACCGACGGATAACGTCAAACTCAACTGCTACAAACTCGAAGCTAAATTCCGCCTCAAACAAGACACAGAAACCGATCATCGCGAAGCATTACGTTTATGGACCCATGGCAAAAGCCAGCCAACAGACTGTGACACACTTTTTTCGATCATCAAAAAACGGGGATTTATCACCAAAGAAGTGCGCCTCCGGCGCATTGATAATGCACTTGAAAGCCGCCAGCTACAGCTCGCACGTTGGCTTGCCAAACCACTCGATAAGTCAGCGACACAGCACATCAATGCCTGGGCTCAAGCGCGACGCCAGCCGGATAAGTTCCTAACAAAGCAAGCGGAAAAATTCCCAGAGTGGGTCGATATGGCCGCCTCTCGCCTCGCGAGTAGAAACCCAGACAAATTGCTAGCCCTCATCAAAGATCGCAAAATCCCAGACAGCGTGAGGCAATCTGCGATCCTAGGTGCCGCTCGCACCATGGCGATTAATTTAGACCCTGCGGCTGCACCGTTACTGCGGATGGATTTGCCGTCGCACCCGATTTTGAACCACTGGCGCGTGCGTTATTTTATTCATTACCAAGAATGGGCTGATGTGTTAACCGCCATCGCTAAGCTCTCCCCTGAAGAGCGTGGTGAAATTGAATGGAATTATTGGGCTTCGCGCGCACTGGCGATGACCGGTAACTCAGACCTTGCATTTGAAGGATTCCGAAAAGTCGCTGAATCCAATTCCTGGTACGGATTTTTAGCCGCTGACTATTTGGGAATTCCATACGATTTACGTCCCAAATCAAAACGCCCAACTGCGCCTTTGATTGATGCGGTCAACAATCGGACCGACGTCACTATCGCACGCCTGTTGTTCGAAGAAGGCTTAACCGTCATGGCGAGACGGCAGTGGGATTTTGTGATTGGTCGACTCAATGAAGAAGAGCAAAAAGCAGCTGCGATCCTTGCCAACCGTTGGAACTGGCACTCGCGCTCTGCAGTCACTGCACACCAATCCGGCTTAACCGATGATTATGAACTTCGCTATCCCCGTGCATTTGAAAAACCATTAAAAAATGCAGCCAAACGTCATGACATCTCCCTGTCATGGCTCTCGGGCCTAATGCGCTCAGAGAGCTTATTCATGCACGATATTCGAAGCCCAGCGGGTGCGCTTGGTTTGATGCAGGTGATGCCAAGAACAGGCCGGCAAACAGCCAAAGAACTGAACCTTAAATGGCGAGGTACTCGGACACTCACCAATCCATCCACCAATATCCGGATCGGTAGCTATTATCTCGCAAAACAGCTCGACCGATTCGGGCATCCAGCGCTTGCAACCGCAGCTTACAATGCAGGCCCTCATCGCGTGAAACAGTGGATGCCTGATAAGGCGACGCCATTGGATGTGTGGGTTGCTTCGATTCCATTCACCGAGACCAGAAACTATGTACAACGCGTACTAACCGCGCAAGTTATCTATGAGTGGCGCTATAATGGGACCATTACGCGGCTCGATGAAGTCGCGGCACCTCAAATTACTAGTAAGGAATAACCCATGGATTGGCTTGTCCAATTGGAGCAAGGCGCTCTTGGCATTGGCGCTTTGATTGTTCTCGTTTCGTTTGCGCTCTACATCAAACGGACAGGCGACGCCAAAGCAGTGATCTTTTTCTGGCAAAAGCGCCTTCAGTTGACCCGCCAAGAATTCATCGTCAACCGTTTGGGTCTCGGACTCATGGTCTTGGGTGTTGTTGTCAGGCTGATTTATCACACCTTCTTCATCGGGGGCTAACAATGTCTGACGCAAACAACGCACCATCATTTGAAGCCAAGCTTGCCGAGCTCGAAGCGTTAGTCCGACAGATGGAACAAGGATCGATGCCTTTGGATACCTCGCTTGAAGCATTCGAAAAAGGCGTCCAGCTCGCTAAAGAATGTCACGCCATTCTCGATACCGCCTCGCAGAAGGTTACAGAAATCAAACAATCTGGCGAAGAAGCGCCGTTTGATCCGGAGGCCTAAGCGCATTGGATCAGGATTGGCTCGAACAGATCCGTGCGCGGATCGACCAAGCACTTGATACTGCGCTTGGAAAACACCTCGGTGACTCACGGCTCTTAGAGGCAGCACGCTACAGCGTACTTCGTGGCGGTAAACGCCTGCGTCCGGCATTGGTCTATGCAGCCGCAGATGCAGTTGGCGCTAGCCGAGATGCTGCAGATACTGCAGCCATTTCTGTCGAACTCCTGCATGCCTATTCGCTAATTCATGATGATCTTCCAGCGATGGATGATGACGCCTTAAGACGCGGCCAACCAACCACACATATTGCCTTTGATGAGGCGACAGCCATCTTGGCTGGTGATGCGCTACAAGCACTTGCATTCTCAATCCTCGGGGAAGTCGACGCTCGAACAGACAGTATGCGAGTCAAACAACTCAGACTCCTCGGAGAAGCTGTTGGATTCCGGGGAATGGCACTCGGACAAGCGATCGACCTTGAATCTGAAGGCAAAGCGCTCTCGTTGGATGCGTTAAAAGCCATGCATGCAAAAAAAACCGGGGCTTTAATTACGGCAAGTGTTTTGATGGGGGCTGCCTGCGGTAACCCGTCGGATGCAGACTGGGATGCGCTGACTGAAGCAGGACAAGCCATTGGCCTCGCGTTTCAGATTCAAGACGACATCCTCGACGAAACCGCATCAACAGAGACACTCGGGAAAACACAAGGTCGCGATCAATTGCTCGGAAAATCGACATTTCCAAGCCTTCTCGGAATCAAAGCGAGTGCAGAACAAGCTAATGAATTAGTGGAAATTGCTTACAAAGCCCTTGCGCGTCTCTCGGGAGACACCACCATATTAGAACAACTGGCGCGACTGAGCGTGGAGCGAACGAATTAATGCCATCCATGAAACTCTTCCACACCATCCCGGGCGAACGCCCGAGCATTCCGTTACTGGAAGGGATCAATTCGCCTCATGATTTACGATCGCTCAATCGCGATCAACTTCGCCAAGTGGCTGATGAGCTGCGCGAATACCTCCTCTACTCGGTCGGGATTTCCGGCGGCCATTTTGGAGCAGGACTTGGTGTTGTCGAGCTGACAGTCGCGTTGCACTTTTGCTTGGATACACCCTTCGACCAACTGATTTGGGATGTTGGCCACCAGGCCTATCCACATAAAATTCTGACGGGTCGTCGGGATCAACTTACGACTATCCGTAAAGAGGGTGGTTTGGCCGCATTCCCGGACCGAAAAGAAAGTCCATATGACACCTTCGGGGTTGGGCACTCGAGCACATCCATTAGTGCAGCCTTAGGGATGGCTTTAGATGCCAGACTCAATCAATCCAGTCGCCGCCACGTCGCTGTGATCGGCGATGGCGCACTCACCGCAGGTCTCGCTTTTGAAGCCTTAAATCATGCGGCCAGTGAGAAAGCCAATATGCTCGTAATCTTGAACGACAATGACATGTCGATTTCAAGAAATGTTGGTGGTATTCGCGACTACCTCGCCAAATTGCTTTCCTCGAAGGCCTACACCAGAAGTCGCGATGAAGCGCGTAAATTACTCGAGCCTTTGCCTCCATTGGCGCAATTTGCCAAAAAAACCGAAGAACATCTCAAAGGTATGGTCAGCCCGGCGACACTCTTTGAAGAGATTGGATTTAACTATATCGGACCGATTGACGGACATGATTTGCAGGGTCTGGTGACAACACTACACAACATGAAAGACCTCCCTGGTCCGCAGTTTTTACACGTCGTGACACAAAAAGGATGTGGCTTTGTTCCGGCTGAAGATGACCCAATCAAGTATCACGCGATTGGTAAGCTGAAGGCAAAGTCGGATTCAGAGGCAACGCCCAAGCCAACCTATTCGAATATCTTTGGGCAATGGCTCTGCGATATGGCAGAAAGTGACTCACGATTGGTCGGGGTTACACCCGCCATGCGCGAAGGTTCTGATCTCATCGAATTCTCTCAACGATTCCCTGATCGCTACTTTGATGTCGCAATTGCAGAGCAACATGCAGTGTGTCTCGGGGCAGGCTTTGCCACACAAAACACCAAGCCAGTTGTTGCGATCTATTCAACATTCTTACAGCGTGCGTACGACCAAGTCATTCATGACGTCTGTGTCCAAGGTTTGGATGTCACTTTCGCAATTGATCGTGCAGGACTTGTCGGTGAGGATGGACCAACCCACGCTGGAGTCTACGATTACGCCTTCTTACGAACCTTACCGGAGATCATCATCGCTGCTCCATCGAGTGAAGCGGAATGTCGCCTATTGCTTTCAACCTGTTACCAACACCCCGGACCAGCGGCGGTCAGATATCCGCGCGGACAGGGTCCTGGTGAGCTTCCTGATG
>Ga0255743_10004610_pt1 | contig 10514 bp, 17 predicted proteins | sample 101ome_19_FD_179950 | JGI IMG/M metagenome (GOLD analysis project Ga0255743, IMG submission 179950) | Coastal salt marsh microbial communities from the Groves Creek Marsh, Skidaway Island, Georgia - 101405AT metaG (version 2) | ecosystem: Environmental > Aquatic > Marine > Intertidal zone >...
TTAGGTATGGATAAATGTACAGTTTGTTGTGATACGTATAATAAAACAAATCACAAAAAAGTGACATGTCCCTTTTGTAACTATGAATCATGCAAGACGTGTAATCAAACGTATTTATTGTCAATTATAGAAGATCCACATTGTATGAAATGTAAAAATGAATTTTCTAGAGAATTTGTTGATTCGTTTTGTACAAAACGATTCCGTAACGTAGAATATAAAAAACATCGCGAACAAGTTTTATACGAACGCGAAATGGCACGTATGCCCGAAACACAGCCACATGCCGAATACAAAATAAAAATGGAAAAACTTAGACAAGACTACTATTCACTTTTAGATTCGTTTTATATGATACGGTCCATGAGAAACGAAGCTGAAATAAAATCACATTCAACTGAACAATACGATGAATCGATGGCAAAAATAAGACATGATATACAGAATATCGTACGCGAAGTAAATACCCTTGAAGTAAACATTACCGAGACTAATCTAGAACGATTTACACGCAAGTGTCCATCCGAAAGCTGTAGAGGATTTTTAGACATGGAATGGGTTTGTGGTCTATGTTCTAAAACTTTTTGTGATAAATGTGGGGAAGAAATTGTAGATGGTCATGTTTGTGACGAAAAACTCGTAAAAACGATGAAACTCATTAACAAGGATACGAAACCGTGTCCAAAATGTGGTACAATGATATACAAAATAGATGGTTGTGCACAAATGTGGTGTACAGATTGTCATACAGCATTCGATTGGCGTTCCGGGCGCATTGAAACTGGGCGTGTACATAATCCACACTATTTTGAATTTAAAAAGAGGTCAAGGGAACACGGTGACATTCCATGTGGTGGAAAACCAACGTATGAAGAACTTTCAAGTAATGGTGCAAATGAAAACATACTTAATTTAAGTGTAAAACTGTCTATTATAGATAGAGATCTTATATATAAATACGGTGATATTCATGACGATGATAATTTATATTTACGTGTAGACTATTTAACGAATGAAATAACTGACGAAGATTTTAAAAAGGAACTTCAGAAACGCGATAAACATAAATGTAAAATTACCGATATACGCAATATTTATGAAATGTTTTCTGATACGTGCGGCGATTTACTTCGACAATGGATGTTAGATACTACTAAAACAAAAAATGTTATGCATACCGTTCACGGTTTAGCGGACTATTCAAATAAAGTGATAATGAATATACGAAATAGGTATAATTGTTCTGTACCATATTATATATTTTTACGAGCACTTTAAGAATAGACGCGTCGTATCATAAATGAAAATAGAAATTGTTTCTGCAATTACATCACTTTTTCCATTAATGATTCTAAATAATTTTGGTAGTGTAACGAGTATGTTTTATCATTTACATAAAAATGAATTTACATATAAACTCGTTTATATATCGAAACACGTGGACTTGTTATTTTTAGGATATTTATTAAAGGGGTACTTAGATTATATGGAATTTATATTTAATTTTTTATCCATGGTTATTGTTTATAAATCAAGTGTTCACGATAAAAAATATATGGATATAAATCTCCTTATAAGTGTAATTAAAAGTACATCTAGTATGCGTAAATTACACTATATTGTTTCTCTTTACTGTTGGTTTATTGCATTTATTATTCATTACGATACTATATTTGGAAGGTATACGGATATACTAGTAAATTTATTGTTATGTCCACCTCAATATTTATTGAAAAAAAATCTTCTTGATGTATACTAATAATGAACAGGGTACTTTTTGTAATTGCACTTTTACTCATTATATGGTTTTTCATACCTATATACGAAAAACCTAGGGTATTGAAAAATGTATTAACAGATGATGAATGTGAACATATTATGAAAATTGCAGAGTCTAAGTTAAAACCGTCGACTGTAGGTAATTTTAAATTAGATACTTCAGAACGTAAAAGTGAAACTGCATGGTTATTACCTTCAAAAGATCCAGTTGTTGATAAACTCGTGCGTAAATGTCAGTCTATGACAGACAGACCTTTAGAAAACTTTGAAGATTTACAGGTTCTTAGATATAAACCAGGGGGTTTCTACAGACCACACCAAGACGCGTTTCCAAATGAAAAGAATAGACGTATGTATACATTCATAATTGCCTTGAATGACGAGTATGAAGGTGGTGAAACTGTATTTCCAATTATAAAAAAATCATACCGTTTAAAAAAGGGGGATGCTTTGTTTTTTAATACTTTAAATAACTATGAATGTATGACAAAACAAGCTATACATGGGGGTGCACCAGTTCAATCTGGTGAAAAATGGATATGCAACTTATGGGTACATAAGTATACATATACAGGTCCACAACATTTAAAAGATAAATAAATATTGTATTAAATAAATGGTAAATAACAATACAGCTAAAAATCGAAAAAATTTAATAAATTATATAAATACGAAAAACAAAATATGCGATGGTCTCAATAAAATGCAGTTTGTAAATCAGTTGGGTAAAAAAACAATGAATGAAATCAAAGAAAATGTTAATAAAGAATTTCGAAAACAACAACTCCGTTTTTTAGGTAGAGGGTGTGGTAACGGTATAAATCTTCGAAAATCTCAAGGTAAAAAAAGTTTATTTAGTAAATTTAAACGTGTTCGGTAATAATACCTTTTTCGGCTAACATTTTTCTGTTTGCCATATGTTGTGCCTGAACGTCGTCCTTGTTTTGACCGTGGTAAGGAACGGCGTGTCCGTTTTCACACATCCACCTGTTCACATTCGTCCAGTTCCCGTCTTCCGAAACCCAGATTTCACCGAGAACGCGTCCGAACTTACCACGACTATCCATTTCCGGGCATCTTAATTCGATCTCAATATCGTCCTTTTCAGATGCAACCGCTTTCATGCACCATTCCGCGAGGTTTTTCTTCGCGAGTTTACCGTAGACCTTTTCGACTTGATCCGACGTTCGCGATTCTGGGGTATCGATACCGAGAAGTCGTACGCGTTGGCGCGTCATGACGTCAAATCCCAAATCAATGAGTACGTCCACGGTATCACCGTCGACAACTTTTTCTATCGCGGCAATCTTAAACTTGAAATTACACTGGGCTTGGTTATAGGTAGTCATTATACCTAAGTTATGTTTCTTTTCTTTAATAGAACAAACCAAATGTTTTTCAAAGAGTATATCGAATATGTACTTAACCAAGAATGTGATGACACGTCCAACAAAGTGTTGCAACGGGGTACTGTTTATGCAATTCTATAAAATTTCTGAGAATTGTATCGGAATGGTACCCGTCATCTGTACGTGAATTTGATATAGCCATTTTTAAAATTTCTGGTCTAGATTTGATCGTATGTGCGTGTGTTAAAATACATTTTTTTGCACCACATCCTAAACACGTAGGTGTAGTTCTAAAAAACGTTTTTACCAAATTAGCTGCATTGGCTTTTGAGTAGTGTGCCATATTCTCTTCGGGTGTATCTTTTGGAAAGGTAACTCTATATTTTTTACTTAGAATTTGTATTCTAGTTTTTTGTAATTTACCATCAATAAAATTAGAACAATCTTTTTTTACTTTTTTAAACATACCCGATTCCGTATCGTGTAAGTTTTTAATGTTATCATTTATGTACATATCATTTACAAGTTCACATAAATCATCCATTATTTCATCGGTATTTTCTTTATCAATTTTCAAACACTTTGTCTTCTCATCGCGTTCAAACTTGTCACCCGTAGTTAAAAATCTATATACTTCGATCATAGATCGAAACCGTTTACCTTCCGGTGAAAAGTAATAATTATCAGTCGCACCTGCAGATTTACCTGATTTTCTAGTTTCAATTTTTACATACCACTCATTGTTTATTTCCTGTCCTCTATCTTTTAGATATTTCTTAAGAGTATTAAGAGCGGACATTACACTATATTATAAATCCCTTATCCTTTTAAGTTCGTCGCATAGTTGTAAATAATCACCTTCCGGTATATTTGCCGAATTTTTATCGATAAGTTCCATGACGGTTCTCGAAACACGTCGTAGTGTTATTTCTCTATCATATACGGGTTCAGGGTTAAGTGGTGGTCGACATAACCAATCTGTTCCCGTTATTTCCCCGTCGTAATTATATATTTCACGTATATGCATTAAAAAATCTCTTAATCGTGGGTAATATACTGTTGGTGACCATACAGTATCGTTTCTAAAAATATGATCCTTATCAATGTGAACACGTTCATTTGAGTTCCAACCACCTGTGTTATAGTTAAACATGGATATTGGTCGAATAGTACCATCCTCTGGTGTTGGTAATGTATCGTTACGGTTAAGGTACGTTGCGTTGTAATTAAAAGAAAATATAGGAGACGCGTACGCCTCTATACTTTGTACCGGACCTCGACCACGTTCGTTTTCGTATATAACCTTAATGAGTATTTGATGAAGACCTTCACATGGATTAGGTATAGTTGAACGAATACTACTGTTCACAAAAGGTGTTGACGGCATTTGTATATATTTACTTTTTAATCCTTATCTGGTTTTATAAGAATTTCGGGTGTTTCATCTGGCATGTCAACAACATATCTACTTGGATCATTCGTAGGCGACACGATTACGATTCGACACTTATCGGTACTAATCATGGTTTGTTCGGGAACATTTGTTGGTATGATAATGGGTCTACATAAAAGCATCCACATTTTATATATTTTCAGAAAAAAACTTTTTTTTATTTTATACAAAGTCCCTCAAGGAGAATGTTCATTATTTTTAAAAATAATTTTTTTTGATTTTTTTATTTAAAAATAGTAGTATCATATTATAATATGAAGGAAAGTGTTAAAAAATATATACAGGAGGGTATACACTTTTCTAACGAAATCATGGATGCCATAGAAGATATTTCCCAAAAGTATCAAGAACATATATCTATATCCATGGAAATAGGACATTTTGATAAAATGAATAAAATTATGATGAAAATGTCTAAAACTCTTATAGAATATAATAATCAATATACAGATCTTATAAGAGATTATGAAAATGAAAATGAAAATGAAAATAAAAAGGAGAAAAAGAGTAAAAAAAGGGGTTTAGAAACAATACACGAAGATATGTAAATGATACGCGAATATGTCGACTTTGTATACAAGATACTTGGCCCCGGTTATAGTGAGCGTGTATATCACAACGCAATGGAAGTCGTTTTACGCAAACACGGAATACCCTACGAAACGGAAAGAATAGTTCCTATAGTATTTGAAGGGCATACTATAGGAAACCTTCGCGCCGATATAATTTTAAATAAAAAAACTGTACTCGAACTCAAATCAGTTAAAACTATGAATGATGGTATGGTCACACAAGCACAAAATTACCTCAAACTTACCGGTCTACCGGAAGCGTACCTGATCAATTTTCCACCTACATTAAATACCGAATTGGAGGTTAGGTATGTTACTCTACATCATTAATATTAATATCAACTGCTTTACATTTAGCCTCGACAGGATCTTCTAATTCGGCTCCATATTTACCATCAAATGCATTTTTAATATAATCCTTAAGTGACACAAACCCACCTTTAGAAACATCCCAATAAAGTATAGGTTCGTCTGACTTATCAGAAGATAAGTCCTTAAATTCGTTACAAAAATCCGGTATGTTTTCATCACCTTCTGATGCTGTTTGAATACTTTTAAATAATGAAATCTTCGAATCTATTATAGATTTATCACATATTTTTCCTGGTTTACCACCTTTTCCTAATATATGAATGGAATTAATCACGTGATTTTCCTGTTCTGAAAATATATCAGAACCATTTTCTATATTAATTTTTCCCTTTTCAATTTCTTTCATATAATTATACAATTTCTCACAGTCTACTGGTTTAGCATTACCAGTTATAACGTTCTGTGACAACTTTTTCAAATTTTTTACTGCGTAACTAGATGTCCCTGGTATAAATCCACCAAAAAATGCACCGGCACCCGCTGAACTCGAACAACATGCTAATAAAACAAGTAGTGCTGCTGACATTTATAGTAACTAATTATTTTTTTTCATGATCTATCTGATTCATCATGTACATAACAGGTATCATCTGGTAAATCTTTTTCCAATCACTTTTGGACTCTTCATAATACTTTTTAGGGTCTTTAAGCCCTTCATTTATAATTTCATTTATCTTTTCTGTGTAGAATTTGATTTCTTCTAAACAGAAATTGTAATATGGATCGTTATTCATTAAGTTGTATTAAAGACTTATCTTTTAAGCTTATCGTTAATGTTTTGAAAGATTTCAGGATTGTTTCGTTTTTTTATAGCAAAGTTTTTAAGTAAGTTACTCAAACTATTGAAATTTACTCCCTGACGCAGTGGATTTTTTCTCGCCTTTGATTTTGTTTTCGATTTTGGTTTTGGTTTTGGTGAATTTGATTTATTACACGATGACATTTTATTGTAATACTATATTTTAAATCGTTGGTATATATTCCCACCGAAGTTCCTTGCATATCTTTTTCCATATAACGTCTTGTTGGTATAATTTTTCTTTGGACTTGAGTAAAGGAAAATATTTAAGATATGAATCTTCACTCAAAAGTTCACAAAACTTATACAAAACATAGGAATAACTTAAAAAGTTTTTGCGTTCGGATGGACAATTATCGTCGAATGGTTTTTGGATATCTTTGAACATTATACGCAAACGTTCTTCGAGTTCTTGTGGCATGGAAGGTGGTTTTATTCCACTTAGAATATTTGTTATATAGGGAACGTGTTCATAATATTTGTTAAGTTTAAGTTTTTTAAGAAGTGTTCTAATGCGTGCATGTGTAATTTCATCGAGTGTTTTTATTTTGATTTTTTTTAATTCATTTCGTAACTGCTCTATAACATCGGGTGGTATAGTTGTAGTTTCTTGCGCTTGAAATTGTGATAACCATTCATTAAAATGATTTTCACGTTTATATGAATAGTTTACTATTTTTTCAGACGTTTCCTGTTCTTCACGGTACGTCAATTCTTCACTAATAAGTGTCGCTAAAATCATCCCACATCCGTCACACACGAGATCGCTTGTATCGCTAAAATGAAACACGTTACTTTCTGGACACGTAGGACACTCTTCCTTCTTCTTTTCTACAGGTCTATCTATATTATTTACTTTTTCTACATCTATTAAATAGTCGTTGAATATATCTTTCCTCTGTAATCCAGATGTTTCTTTACAATTAAAAATATTATCGGTCCGTACTTGTGTGTTCAAGTCATCCGTATATTGTTTCATATACGGCATACATTTAATTATATAATCAGACATTTCAGATTCATATATAGACTTATTTTCAGGATCATCGTCTATAGAATTTTTCCAAGACCGTATTTTATTATTATACCTACTTAAAAAATTACCCTCCATATAATAATTAATTAGAATGCTCGGTAATCTTTTAACCAACGTTATTATATGGATACACGGTATTTTAAAATCAATCAATTCCAGACCAGATTATAAAATTGCGGATACTTCCATGGAATATTTTTTGGATACTACTAAAACACCATCTAATCTTGATGATTTTTGGGAAGAGGAACATGATGAATGGGATGGAGAAACTGAAACATTCTATAAGGACTTGAATTTTGTTGAATATAAAAATACTTCGATCCCTGAAAATGTTACAAAAACAATTATTCGTATCAAATATTGGTACAATGATATATTATATAAGTATCTGACTAACAACATGGAACATACATGGCCACCCGAACGTAAATCTGGTGTTGTATTTAACATACCAATCGTATCTGCACAATTGCTCGATTCGGATGATAAACCGGTTAGAGACCTCCTAAATAAAATACGAAGGTATGCAGGTCCACGTGGTGATTTTCACGATCAAAAAGTTAAAATAAGTGATATGTTATATTATGATTTAGAAATGCTTGAATCTCAATACCCAAAAATAAAATTAAAAAATGCACTTGGTATGACTAAAATTGTAAATACGGTAGATGGTTTCGTTACAGAACTTCGGGTACCTTAGTCGCCAAATAAAACTTCAAATCGCCTAGATTTGCAACGTTATATTTTAAGATTAAGAATCTATTTTGCTCTTCTTGCATGATCTGTACAGTTGAACACATACTCGACGCTTTTGTAAATATGTTCATGTACCGAAGTGAATATTCACCTGATATTTTGGGACTCTCTTCTGTACATTCTATATCCGTTTCCTGATTTGCAAAATCACCCATACAGAAAAGCTTAAGATTATTACCTTCACGTGTTATTTCTATAGTGTTACCAATATTGTACATGTCACGGCATATTCTTTGAAAATCAGACGACGCCATTGGTGTTATTGTCGACATATTTACATCTGGAACTTCAATTTGGTTTTCGTTTATATCAAGTAATTTTAGTGCAAACTTGGTACATGTTTTCTTTGCTTCACTATGAATTTCTATATTCATAAACTCCTTCGAATCAATATTTATTACGAGTACATCGTTATTTGTTATAGATTTAAGAAGTTTAAACGTATTCGAAACATTTATACCTGCAATTATATTACTTTCACACGTATACTCTTCAAAATTATCAGCTGATAAAAACATATCTACGAGAGATGTCCTCGCTGTATCGAGTGTTACGATATACATACCATCTGGTTTAAAGTATATATTTACATCATTGAGTATATCTTTGAGTACTTCAAATGTTGATTTTATAGCAGATGCCTGGATAGTCGCTAATTTCATATCTAAGAGATATTCTCTTTATTTCTTTATATTCTTATTATACGCATCCGATACACTTTGGTTAATTTTTTCTTCTAATTCCTTGGTCATTGCTGGTTGTAAAGATATTCCGTAACTGTCTAAACTAAATATTTCATCTACACCTTCACCATCTAACGTAGTCATTGGACAGGCACCAAATCCACATGTTTCCCAATCTTGTGCTGGTAATATAGACTCGAGCCAATTTCTGATTTCATTACCAACAAGAAGTTTACCATTTTTCGTAAGCATCGTTGGTACACGTGTAATTTTATTTTTGTATTGTGGAGGTATACCCAATTTATTTATGTTATGATACTGAACAATCTGTTTGAGCTGTTGATTTTTATTAATATAGTCTATGATATCCAGACTATGATTACACTGTGGACTGTATATCAAGAGGGACATGTTAAAATATAGTTTAATTTTTTTTCTGATAAAAAACACAAAAAAATTTATTTTTAAAAATATTGAACATTCTCCTCGAGGGACTTTGTATAAAATAAAAAAAAGTTTTTTTACTTTTTTAAAAATTGATTATTATTTTATAGAGTAAATTATACCTTTTTTATATAGTAAAATTATTAACATTTTATCATTTTTAAAACACAAAAAAATTTATTTTTAAAAATATTGAACATTCTCCTCGAGGGACTTTGTATAAAATAAAAAAAAGTTTTTTTAAATAAAAAATAGTATTTAATATTAAATAATGAAATTTGTGTTAATATTTTTAATACTCTTTGTACTCTTAACTATGTCCAGGACGGAAATGTTTACTGAAATATTTGGATTTTCCGGTACCTCTAAACCAATTGACCATGTTTTTATAAACGACCCGGAAACGGATTTATCTGGATATACTGAATCAGGTGAAGAAATAGAAGTTTCGAATGATCTTATGCAAGAAATGGTTTTTGAAACTAATAAAGAAATTTCTAAAAAAACTGGTTTATGTACTTATATTATTGAAACGACATCTATCAAAAAATATAAGAATACGACTACTGGACAGGAAATATATAGGTGTATGTTTATGGCTGTTAAACACAGGGGGTTTGCGTTAGGATTCACCGTAACATCCGATATAAGAATAATAGATAATAAAGCTACGGTATTAAGTATCAGAACTCAACCAATAGATATTAGACTGCCATCCAAACCAGGTATTTACCAAAACGCGATAAATAGTAAAGAATTTGAAGATTATACCAAAGTTAGACAGAGTGAAATTGATATCATTAAAAACACTAAGATTATTGATAAAGTTATATCAGACCCACAAACTATGTACGGTAAAATTAACATTTAAAGTTCTCGACAGATAGTAATGATCAGTATTGATGAAATAACACGTATATCTGAAAAAAGAAACCGCCTAAAAAAGGAAACGTATGTTAAAATATATAATCAAATTTCGAAACGAATTCGACAGTCAGTTGATTTGGGGCATAAGTATCTCTTTTGTCAAGTACCTTCATTTGTTATGGGGTGCCCACACTTTGATAGACCTAAAGCAACGCAGTATATAAAAAGACAATTTGAAATAGGTGGTTTTACTGTTCAGCAGATTGGTGAATACGAACTCTGTATTTCATGGAAACCATTAAAAAAATCAAAAACGCATACCCAGAATGTAGAAGAGGATATGACAGATTTTCCAACTTTGATAAATCTTAAAAAGGCGGCAAATAAATACAGGGGGAGTA
>Ga0255743_10004615_pt1 | contig 10508 bp, 8 predicted proteins | sample 101ome_19_FD_179950 | JGI IMG/M metagenome (GOLD analysis project Ga0255743, IMG submission 179950) | Coastal salt marsh microbial communities from the Groves Creek Marsh, Skidaway Island, Georgia - 101405AT metaG (version 2) | ecosystem: Environmental > Aquatic > Marine > Intertidal zone > Salt...
CATATGCATATACATAATTATTTTCAAAAGTAAACAAAGAAAATAGCTTAAAAAAAGGATAAAGACTTAAATACATCATGTAGCCATATGGAAAAGCAGAAATATCTCCCTCATTGGAGAGCCAAACTTCCCAAGGGCTTTGATAAGGTGAGTTAATTGAAAGTTCAATGAAGGGAATATAAAAATTTGATGCTATTGGTGAAACGAAACTAACCATTAGCATTACTCTAATTATAAAACCCAAAAAAAATAATCCTTTATTTGTAGTTATCATCTTTCAAAAACTTTTGCCCAATAATCTGGAACTTTTGTACAAACAGCATCAATTGCAATATCATTAGATTTCATGTAATTGATCATTGATAGTATTTCGTTTTCACCCAGTCTACCTTGCAGTTCAGGAGAAACAAGACATAATTTATAATTTGCATCTTTCAAGAGTTTGTAGGTCTTTGAATCAATAGGAAAGCTTGAAAAACAATCTAGCCAAATCCACTTTATTTCTCCAGCAAGAGTCAAAGCTGTTTCAACTGATTCATATTCAGAAACTCTGATTGCAGTCCTTCCAGAGCATAAATTTTTGTATTTAATAAGAAATGGAAAAGACTGATCTAAAAAAAAATAATTAGAGATCTTATATTTCTTCATCAAGTCAATAATCCTCTGTTCTAAACCCTCTTCCTTTATATTTAAAATCAGAAATTTATTATTATAATGGTCAAGCCAAGTCTCAAAATTTTCTCCAGACTCAAAAGGGTCATGATGGAGTATAAGCTGGTTTTTATAACTTCTCAAATCCACCTCAACACCGAAATTTGATTTGACTTTCTTCAGTTCTTCAATAGTGTTTACTCTGTGAGAAACATATATCACAGTATTTCCTTTTTGAGTTTAAAACTATATTTTATCGTTCTTTTAATAAATTTTATCTTTGAGGGAAAGTTTATATTCCAACTTGAAGTTCCAAATTCTCTCACACCAAAATAAACAGGAAATCTTTTAATGTAAATTTTTTTTACCTTAGCGAAGTAATAAGAATATAAATCAAGCGAAAAATCATTAGGGGGATTTTCCCAACTCTCGAAAAAATTTCTAGTGAAGACTGTTGGTTGGGCGTTAATATCATAGAGTATTCTTTTAAGAAAAAATGTCTCAAAAAGACTCATCCCAAATGTAAAGACATTATCAAAAAAGGGTCTGCCAAATCTTTTTCCCTTTACAAAAGAAACATTTTTATTTTTGAAGAGTTCAATAGCTCGAACGAAATCCAAAGGATCAGTTTGCAAATCAGCATGTGTCCACCCTAGTATTTCACCTTTAGCAGAATTAAGTCCTGCAAGAATTCCATCCCCATAACCAATATTCTTATCAAGATTAACCAGTCTGAAATTCTTGTAATTGGGTAATAATTCCTCAAAGATTTCCTTACTATTATCAGTAGAGCCATTATTTACAAAAATTATTTCTAGATTAGCCTCTTTAATTTGACTACATCTGTCTAACAATTTAGGTATGCCGTCACTTTCATTAAAACATGGAATAACAAGCGAATAAATCATGTACTTTCTCTGAAAACAAAAAACTTTAAACCTATAAAGTTTAATATTGTTGATATGCTAGTAGCAATTAAAAAAGCTATTATAAGTTTGTATTCGAATTCTGATAAAAAATCAATAACAAACCTATTTGTTAGAATGTTTAAGGTCATTGAGAATATATAAAGAAATATGTGTCTATTAAAAGATCCAGAGCGATATTTAACATGAGAAAAGGTTAATGATTTATTGCTAAAATATGAAAATATCGTTCCACAGATAAATCCGATTCCTTTGCTGAGATCGACAAACTCTTCAAAGAAAAACAAAAGCAATGAGTAAGTTAGAAAATCAACTCCGACTGTGAGGAGTCCAATCAAGATAAAGAATTTAATTTCTTGTTTTATCAATTTGAAAATCTTTCTTGAAAATTAAAATTTCTAAATTCTTTTTCTAGGGCATTTCTTTCATGAACAGGAATTCGTTTATCTTTATATATATTATAAGGGTGCGACTCCCATTTATGAAAACATGATTGCCAATATTCAAATGTTCTGAGCTCATTAGGCGTTCCCCAAGAGACAAAGTTGTCTACTTCAAAGATTACACACTTTAAATTCAGCTTTAAAGCTTGATCAATACAAGAATCAAGATAGAACTCGCCATTAATCTTACTATCAGTTTTTATAAGTTCTTCGTATACTTTATAAAAAATATCTTTATTTTTAAAACTAAAAGTTCCAATTATTATTGGATCTTTAGAAGGATTACTAAGAGGTTTCTTCACTGAAACCTTTTCCACTAAATTGTTTTTATTAACATCAATCCAACCATACATATTGGGAGATCGAATAGCATTTGAATGACCTCTAAATGTCCAAACAATTATGTCGCAGGAGTCGTCTTCTATTAAACGAAGTAATTTACTCTGATCATATAACACACCATTATCACAAGCTCCAAAAGTAATCCAGTCGCCTTTTGTATTGTTAAATTTGGTCAGTTCGTCAAGTCCAATCTTAGCTGAAGTTGCTTGACCATCAGTGACAGATTCTAGGATTGAAAAAGTTGGATTTTCATATGTTTCTTTTGTTAAATCAATAATTTTTTTATAATCTTTCATATCAGATCTTAAAACTAAAACATGATGCTCACTTGGGGGTAAATCATTTATTGCTTGAATAACCATTGGCAAACCAGAAACCTTAATTAGAGGTTTAGTTTCCTGATAACCCTCGTCAGAAAATCGCTTTCCTAATCCTGCCATAGGCATAATTAACGAATTGTTGAATAGTTTTTCATGTTTAGTATAAGAGGTATAGTTATGAAATAAATTTGACCATAAATTGTATTCATGAAGATCCTCAGGAGTTCCCCACTGCATAAAATGTTGAAGGGGGAAAACACATACTTTTAGGTCATTCCTGAAGAAATATTTATATGAGAGGCTTACGTAGAATTCTCCATTTAAATTCATATCCTCCTTTATTAAAAACTCAAAAGATTCAACCATCAATTTTCCGCTAGAGTAATAGTATGTTCCACTTGATGCGTACTCTTCCATTCTGTTTGATGTAAAAGGCTGCTTCTCTTGTATGTCCTGAGCTATTCCACTATTTTCTCTGATATATGCATAATTTGTTGTTCCTAGAGAATGCGGATGAAAGCCCTTGTAGGCTGGAATTGCACCTTCGCAATTATTTCTCTTTACAAAAGATTTGAAAAATTCCCAATCCCAATAACATGAAAAATCGCAGTAATTTACTATGGTTTCTTTGGATAAGTCGATCCAATTTTTGGCCTGTAAAACAGCATGCACTGGTCCTAATTTATGTGGTTCTATTGGAATTATCTTAGGTGAAGAACAATATTTTTCTATTATTTCTTGCATTCTGTATGTGTCATCTTCCAGATGATCTTTATTGCATATAAAGATAAACTCACTCTCGCCAGGAAACATATCAATAACATGTGCAATTATTGGTTTTCCTTCAACCTTGATAAGCGGCTTAGGTATTTTGTAACCCGCCTTTCTGAATCTTTCACCATAACCGGACATTGGTATTATGATTTGAAATCTTTTATCTTTCATATTCTTCTAACCAAGACTGAAAAGTCAGAATAGCCCATAATTTCGCAGAATGATCAAATTTACCAGATTGATGCTGATGCCAAATATGAGATACAATTTCTGGAAATAAATAACCTTGCTCTTCTATTTTCTTCTCATCTAATAAGTTTCTAGCCCAATCCTTTAGTGGTCCTCTTAGCCAATCAGACACTGGAACAGCAAATCCCATTTTTGGTCGTTCTATAATTTTCTTTGGAACGTACTTATAAAGAATGTTCCTCAAAGCAACTTTTCCAGTATTTTCTTTAATTTTTAATTCAAGCGGCATATTAAAAGCATATTCAGCAAGATTATCGTCCAAAAAAGGCGCTCTAGTTTCAAGACTATTTGACATAGAAGATCTATCAACTTTACAAAGAATATCGTCAGGTAAATATGTTTTACAATCTAGAACCATCATTTTTATTTCAGTCGAGTTGATCTTTTCAAAAATTTCAGTATTTCTTAAATTAAAATTCTCAATTTGATCTGGTGCACCTTTTACAAGCGTGGTACCTATTGGCCATTCACTAACAGGATTTGCTAAAACATCATTTAGATCACTCATTTCAGTAAGGTAAAAAGAAGCTTTTCTAATTTTATCAGCAAACCGAAAGTAATTTCTTGAGCCGTAACCAAGCTTATTCATCATATTTCCACCAAAATCAAGCGCCGAATGGGGTATATGACTTAATATATTTCCTAAGAAAGTTCTGGAAAATTTTGGAAGTTTGTATAATCTATCCCAGGATTTAGCCGCTTGAGTGTATCTGTTATAACCTCCGAACAATTCATCTGCCCCGTCCCCTGTTAAGGCTACTGTTATTTCTTTTTTTGCAAAGTGACTTACTAAATATGTTGGGATCTGAGAAGAATCCGCAAAAGGCTCATCAAATATTATTGGCAATTTAGGAATCACATCTGTAGCAGTTGAAGCGGTAATAATTTCCTCATGATGGTTCGTCCCAATAGATTTAGCTACATTATTCGCATGAATAGATTCATCATATTTTTTTGATTCAAAGCCAATAGTGTATGTATTAATTTTCTTTTTAGAATGTTTTGCCATTAATGCAGCAACAAGAGAAGAATCAATGCCGCCAGATAGGAAAGCCCCTAGGGGAACATCTCCAATTAACTGTCTTTGAATCGATGATGAAAGAAGTTTTTCAACATTCTCCAAATGATCTTTGGAAGAGTATTTTTCTTGAATATTATCTTTGCAAGAAAGGCAGGAATCTATATCCCACCACTTTGAGAAGATAAAATCAATTGAGCTTTTAGTGAAAATTATTTTATCTTCTGATAGAACTTCAGGGAATTTCGAGCAGTTAATTTGAAGCATAGACCCAGGCTCCAACTTATAAATATTTTTAAATATACTTAATGGAGCTGGAACATACATAAACCTTAAAAAATAATCTAAAGCTTTCCGACTGACAGAATTTGATGAATCACGCAAATTTGTAAAACTTTTAAGCTCAGATGCAAAGAAAAAATTTTCTTTAGACCATCCATAAAATAGAGGTTTCTCTCCAAAGCGATCCCTTGCAAGAGTAAGAAAATTAGTTTTTTTATCCCATACTGCAAATGCAAACATTCCTTTTAATTCGATCAAGGTTTTTTCTATGCCAAATAGATCAAACATGGCAAGCAAGCTTTCTGTGTCAGAATTTCCATGCCAAAAGAAATTTTTATTTTTAAAGTTAATTTTCTTACGAAGGTCAATATGGTTATATATTTCTCCATTAAAAGAAATAATGTATCTGCCTGATGGAGAGGTCATAGGTTGTTCTCCAGCATTTGATAGATCTATTACTGATAATCTTCTATGTCCGAGGGCTAAATTTAATTTAGGCTCAATCCAAATTCCAGACCCATCAGGTCCGCGATGTTTGATTTTTTCTGTCATTAAAATGATATTCTCCTTTAATAGGGATTCCGATTTTTGACGTGATGAAATTAGACCAGCAATACCGCACATAATTTATTTAATTTGCATTAATGCATCTGTAAGTTTTTTTGCATGTTTTTTTCTTGAGTAATTTTTTACAATAAAGGCATTAGAGGATTCGGAAACTTTTCTTGAAAAATCGATATCTTCAATTTTTGTTAATATAATTTTAAGTTGATCAAAATTAGAAAACAAAAAACCATTAACAGAATTTTTGATCAGCCTCTTATGCATAGCCAGGTCACTGGCAATAGTTAAACACCCATAGGACATAGAAATTTTTGCTTTTAAGTTTCCTCTAAGGTTAAAAAGATCAGAATTCTCCATCGGAATAAAAGAAATTCTGGAAGATTCAAGCTCTTTCGCTAATTGCAGTCTGTTATATGATTCAATATTCCTTATGTTAATTCCATAATGTCTAAAAGAATTTGCAACTTCATTATCACAACCAAGCAAAGTTATTGAGTAGCCAAATTCTTCAAACAACTTAAACTCCTTGTGGAAATTCTTTAAGTAAACAGCGGTTTGTTTGGACCCTACCCATATTACTTTCTTCTTTCTGAGTATAAAGTTCTTATAAAGATTTTCATGCTGAGGAGTATCTTCAATAATAGAATAATTAAAATTCATAACTGAACTCCAAAAAAGACTATTCTCTTCTGACTCAAAAATTACATGATCAGAATTTTTAATTATTCTTGAGGCTTTTTTAATTCCCAATAATTCTTTACTTTGAATTGCGTCTTGAATATCAATGATTACCTTTCTTTTAAGAAATTTGGACAAAAAGAATAGTACATTAGGATTTTGTGGTGTTAGAAAATAAATATATGAATTTTGAGTAGTCTTTTGAGCAACAATAACTAGAAAAAAATATAACCTGTAGAAATATCTTGCTGGAAAGAAATCCAATATTTTTGGATAATTTCCTTTTATAAAATTAAATTTCCACCCATTAGGTTCAAAACCTCTTAAACATTCTCCTCGCACATAATTTGAAATCATATTTACAAAAGGTAATACAAAGAAAACCTTATTCTTTTCTATTTTTTCATTAGATTTCATTAATGGATTTTAAGAATTTTATGTGAAATAACTCGATGGATCCTTGATGGAAGTAGAGCCTTCATCAACAACAACAATCTTATCAAATGCTTTAAGAGAGCTGACTCTATGAGTTATTAAAAAAATTGTTACCCCCTCTCCAAATTTTATAATTAAATCTAAAATCTTGGACTCAGTAACACTATCAAGGGCGCTTGTGGCCTCATCCAATATAAGAATCTGGGGATTTCTATAAATAGCTCTGGCAATGCCTAATCTTTGTCTTTGGCCTCCAGAGAGCTTTAAACCCCCTTCACCAATGACTGTATCATATCCATAGGGGAATCTTCCAATAAAGTCATCCAACAATGAAACTTTGATGGCAATATTAAATCTATTAGCATCAAACTCATCTTTTGAGCTAAAAACAATATTGTTTTTTATAGTATCGTCCGCTAAGAATATATTCTGAGGCACATGAGCAAGAATATTCTGCCAAGACTTAAAATTCTTTTGAGTTAATGGAATATTGTCGATACTTAATCTACCTTTAGTTGGTTTATATAAACCAACTAAGATATCTACGAATGTACTCTTACCTGATCCAGTTTCTCCAATTATTCCAATTCGCTCACCCTTATTGAACTGAAGATTAATCTTTGATAAAACTTCATTTGAATCTTTATATGAAAAAGAGACATTTCTGAAAATAATTTCCCTAGAAAACTCAATTGGATCGTTAGCTAAATTTTCACTAAAAGGAGATGAAAGAGTAAGAAAATAATTTATATCTTGCAAGAGTTTAATTGACCCTTTAATTTTTGATATCGCAAAGTAAACTTGTTGAACAAGTGGCAATATTCTTTGAGCGCTGAGCGCTAATCCACCTAAAAAGGCAATTTGTATAGCATTGTCTGAATTTTGTTCTACTGAAAAATAGGTGAGAATAATCAAAAAAATCATTCCAAATGTTTCTACAATGATTCTTGGGCTAGAAGCAATTAACTCAATTTTTGCATTTGCCATTCTGGATGAATGATCAAATTTATAGAATTTGTCGATAAATATTTTCTCCGCATTTCCTGTGATGATGTCTCTTATTCCTCCAATCGTATCTTGGGTAACCTTGATAGATTTATCTGTATCAATGGCAACTTTCTGAGAGTTTTTATTAAGTGATTTTTCAGATAATTTGCTAATAAATAAGTAAATTAAGGCAAATGCAAAGATAGCGTATATAGCTATCTCAGTCACTATTAAGGAAAAGAGAATCAGTATAGAAAAAATTATGATCAATGAACTAAAGGCATTTATTGCAGAGAAAAGAACGCCAGTTGCAGCAGCGTAAGATTTAGTTATAACAGAACTAATAATTTCTGAACTATTTTGATCAATATGATAGGCAAGAGGCTGCTGAATATTATTTGTAAAAATTCTTGTACTTATATCAGAACCACTTTTGGCAGAAAGATAAATAGAGGCCCACAAAAGCAATAGTCTGAAAAAACTTGAAATCATGATAGCGAAGGCGAAGAATAGCGATAATACTAGTACAAGATTATCCCCCTGCTTTAAATTAACAAAATTCAAAGCATCAGATAAAATTTGGTTGCTAAATAAGGACTCAGGCGAGGTGATAACCGCAATAAAGGGAATGATTGAGCCAATACTTAAAATTTCACTAAAAGACGCCAAGATTGTTAATATAACAATAATTAAAGATTGCTTCTTTCTTACCTCTGGGATTTGGTTAAAAAAGATTTTTAACTCAGAGATTTCTTTCTTAGAGAACAACATTCAACTATTTAATCTATTATATATATCTTCATACCTGACTATATCATCCTCTCCCAGGTAACTTCCACTTTGTACTTCTATTATCTCCAAATTATCGTCTGAGTTATTTTCGATTGAGTGTTTGACCTGCTTAGGAATGAAGACAGAATCTCCAACTTCAAGATTAAGCATAACATCACCTTTAAAAACTTTAGCAGAACCATCAACTACTACCCAATGTTCAGATCTAAATTCATGTGTTTGGAGGGATAGTTTGGATTTGGGATTTATATTTAAAGTTTTTACTTGAAAATTCTTACCAGTTAAGATAATTTTGAACCACCCCCATGGTCTGAAAATTTTAGTACCAAAGTCTTTTTCCTTTCGAGATTCTTGTTTGAGCTTCCTAAATATCTTGTTGAATGCTTCTCTTTCAAGACTTCCCATCTTTGCAATCATAACAACATCATCAGTACTTATAATATGTAGATTCTCTAATCCAAATCCAACAATCAGTTTTTCATTTGAAATAATATGGCAATTATGAGATTTTTCGATAAATGCGCTCCCTTCAATAGCATTACCTGAAGAGTCTTTATGGCTTAACTCATAAATACTGTCCCAAGTTCCCAAATCGTGCCATTTAGATTTAATTTGAACCATAGAAATACTTCTACTTTTTTCAAGAACTGCATTATCAAAGGATATATTTTCTATACTCTGAAAAACCTCCTGATCAAGTCGAATAAAATCTAAATCTACTGTAGAATTTTTATAAGCTTTTCTACTCAATTTATATATTTCAGAATTATGTTTATTGATTTCATTCACAAAGGCCTCTTTTGAAAACATGAAGATTCCACAATTCCAATAATAATTCTCTTTTTTGATAAATTTTTTTGCGATTTCTAGAGAGGGTTTTTCGGTAAATTTCTTTACTTCTAAATATTTACCCAAAGAATTTTTGCATTCAATATATCCATAATTTACATTGGGAGCTGTTGGTTTAGCACCAAAGGTCACAATTTTGCCTTCAGAACTCGGGAGAATTGCATCTTCAATCGACTCAATAAATTTTTTATCATCGTCAATGAAATGATCTGATGACAAAACCAAGTACAAACCATTGTCACTTTTATCATCGTGAGAAGCAAGAGCAACAGATAAAGCAGGAGCTGTATTTCTTCCAACTGGCTCTAAGATAATTTTTGGATTATCAATGCCTATTTCATGGCATTGTTGTGCAACAATAAACCTATAGTCATCATTACAAATGACTATAGGTAAGGTAAAAATTTTTGAATTTTTAACTCGTCTAAGAGTGTTTTGAAATAAGGATTTGTCTCCAAAAAAATTTAAAAATTGTTTTGGGTAAGAGCCTCTGGATAAAGGCCATAACCTAGTTCCACTTCCTCCCGCAAGAATAATTGGTGTAATCATCTGATATTATTCTCACGAAAATAATACGAAATGGTCTCTTTTAAGCCTTCTGAAAATATGTGGGTAGGGCAATAAGAAAGAAGTCTTCTTGCCTTGCTGATATCTGCCAAAGAATGTTTAACATCTCCAGCTCTAAAATCCCGATAAACTGGCGGGATGACTTTAAGGTTTTTATCGTATGTGATTAATTCTTTTGAAATCATTTTATGGAGATCATTCAAACTATTTTGGTGTCCTACTGCAACATTGTATATTTGATTTAAGGATTCTATATTTTTTGATAAGGCAGCTAAAATATTTATTTGAATGGCGTTATCAATATAACAAAAGTCTCTGGATGTGCTTCCATCTCCGTTAATAAAAGTTTCTTCATTTTGCATTATTGAACTAATCCATTTTGGAATAACGGCTGCATAAGCGCCATTTGGATCCTGTCTTTTACCAAATACATTAAAGTACCTTAATCCGATTGTGTCAATTGAATAATGCCTAGTAAAAACTTGTGCATACAGTTCATTAACATATTTTGTGACCGCATAAGGACTCAAAGGGTTTCCAATTCTATCTTCTATTTTTGGCAATTCTTTGTGATCCCCATAAGTTGAACTTGAGGCCGCATATACAAATCTTTCTACATTTGAGTTCCTTG
>Ga0255743_10004629_pt1 | contig 10483 bp, 11 predicted proteins | sample 101ome_19_FD_179950 | JGI IMG/M metagenome (GOLD analysis project Ga0255743, IMG submission 179950) | Coastal salt marsh microbial communities from the Groves Creek Marsh, Skidaway Island, Georgia - 101405AT metaG (version 2) | ecosystem: Environmental > Aquatic > Marine > Intertidal zone >...
ATCTGGTTTACCATCTGTAATTACAATTTCACCAATGGGTGAAAATAAAATGAGAGATGGTTATACTATTCTTGAAACATGTAAGAAGTTGGAAGAATTAGGTGCTGATGTTGTGGGATTAAACTGCTTCAGAGGACCAGCTACAATGCTTCCTTACATTAAAGAAATAAGAAAAGAACTTAAATGTCATGTTGCTGCTTTACCAGTTCCTTACAGAACAACAGTACAGCATCCAACATTTTTCAATCTTCCAGATAATAATGGATGTAATTGTCCATCTCCTCATGGCAGAACTTTCCCTACTGCTATGGATCCATTGCAGTGCAATAGATACGAGATTGGAAATTTCGCAAAAGAAGTATTTGATTTAGGAGTCAAATACATTGGTGTTTGCTGTGGAGCCAGTCCAATGCATATACGTGAAGTTGCAGAGGCGATTGGCTTAAAAGTCCCAGCAAGCAGATTTAGGGAAAATATGAGTAAACATTTCATGTACGGTAACGATAAAAAGATACCAAAACACATGAAAGAATATGGAAGTGTAGCGTAAGGAGGCTATAATAATGAGAAAAGAAACGACAAGAGAAACAGTAAGGAGGAAAATCAATGGCTGATTTTAAACATCCGGAAACTATAGGCTTACATGGTAGTGATTACAGGGCTGATCCTACTACAACAGCTGTAGCAGTTCCAATTTACCAAACTACTTCTTACCAATTTAAAAATGCAGAACATGCTGCAAATTTATTTGGTCTAAAAGAATTTGGTAATATTTATACACGTATCATGAACCCAACGGTTGATGTGCTAGAGAAAAGAGTTGCTGCACTTGAAGGTGGTGTGGCTGCATTAGCAGTAGGTTCAGGTCAAGCAGCATCAGCAATGTGCATTCAAAACTTAGCGCAGGCTGGAGACAATATAGTTGCTTCAACTGACTTATACGGAGGTACAGTTAACTTATTCAAGAATACTTTAAGACAACAAGGTATTGAAGTTAGATTTGCAGACCCTGCTGATCCTAAAAACTTTGAAAAAGTTACTGATGATAAAACAAGAGCTTACTACGGTGAGTCTTGTCCAAATCCTTATCTTCGTGTGTTTCCAATTAAAGAAGTTGCAGATATCGGTAGAAAAAAAGGTATTCCTTTAATTATCGATAACACGGCTTCACCAGTAATTTGTAAACCTTTAGCTCATGGAGCTGCAATTGTAATGCACTCTTTGACTAAATACATTGGTGGTCACGGAACTTCAATTGGTGGAATAATTGTTGATGGTGGAAACTTTGACTGGGTTAAAGACAGAAAAAGACAACCATTAATAAATGAACCTGATCAAAGTTATGGTGGTGCAATATGGGCAGATGCTGTTCCTCAGTTAACAGGAGCTAACATTCCTTTTGTAATCAGAGCAAGAGTGGTTTTATTGAGAGACTTAGGTGCTCCTTTAAGTCCATTTAATGCTTTCCAAATTATTCAAGGTTTGGAAACAGTTGCTCTTAGAATGAAACAACACTGTAGTAATGCAGAGAAAGTAGTTTCATTTTTAGAAACGCAAAAGAAAGTTAAGAATGTGATCTACCCTACTAATCACCAAGGTGAGATTAAAGAAAGAGCTAAAAAATATATGCAAGGTGGTTATGGTTCTTTAGTTGGAATGGATGTTGGCACAAAAGAAGCTGGTGCTAAATTCATTGATAACTTAAAGATGTTATATCACGTTGCTAATATTGGTGATGCTAGAAGTTTGGCAATTCATCCGGCTACTACAACGCACAGTCAGTTAGATGACCAAGCGTTAGCAGCAGCAGGTGTTACACCGGGCTACGTAAGACTGTCAATTGGTATTGAACATCCAGATGATATTATTGCAGACATTAAGCAAGCATTAGCTGCTTAATAATTGATTTAGTGGTCCCAATTATTTATATTGGGACCACTCAATGATCAAACAAATCAAATCATCAGAAATAAAAAAATTTATAGAGAGTAATCCAGAAGCTGTTTTGTTAGATGTAAGAACAGAAGATGAATGGAACTCAGTAGGTAAACCTGATACGAAAAATTTTGGTATCAAATCTTATTTTATTACTATCTCGAAAGACTCCAATTTTTTAGAGAGTGTGAAGCAAAATATTAATAAAAAAAATCAAGTTCTTGTGATGTGTGCTGCGGGTGGAAGATCAATGATTGCGGCAAACATATTAGCAAATGAAGGTTATGATGTATTAAATATTTCTGATGGTTTTAGCGGGAACAAAGAAGATCCTGGTTGGAAAAACTCAGGGTTACCTTCTCTTATAAATATCTGACTTTTTTGCTAAGTCCTCGATTAAAGATCTTTTAATAATTTTTTGTTTATTAATAAAATAGTCCTTTGTTTCCAAAATATTTTTTTTTACAGCCTCGCAAATTTCTGAGTTAGTTGCCTCAATAAAAGATACACATTTAGATTTTTTCTTTTCAAGATTATGTTTTTCAGCGTATGCTATTGCGTGTTCCATAGGGCTTTTGCCTGTTTGTTTTTTTACTCCATAGCTAATTGAAGATGAAAGTGCTGATTGAGCCATATTTCCGCTACTTGAAACCGGACTTAATAGAGCTACAGACTCTACGCAACCAGATAAAAAAACTAATGTAAGCATTAAGCCTGCAATTTTTTTCATTATTTCCCTCTACAACCACTTATCAGTAATTTATTTAAAAAAAACAAATCACTTGGTCAAAGTGAGTTTATCAAAATTTTAAATGTGTATAAAGTTTAAGAGATGACTCTCAGTGGTTTACTATCTAGACAAGCTAATAAATTCTCAAGCATTTGATTATAAAACTTAGAGTAATTTTCAGCAGTAACATACCCAATATGCGGTAATAGCAGAGCGTTTGGAAGAAATCTGAGCTTGTGATCTTGAGGAAGAGGTTCTTTATCATAAACATCTAAGCCTGCTCCAGCAATTTTTTCATCTTTAAGAACTTCGACTAGATCATTTTCATTAATAATCGGTCCTCTAGATGTATTGATGAGAAAAGCAGTTTTTTTCATCATCCCTAATTCTTTTTTTGTAATTAAATTTTTATACCTTTCACCTAAAACTAAGTGGATTGATATAATATCTGAATTTTTTAACAAATCTTCTTTAGTCATAGGCAAAACTCCTAGCTCATTGGCATGAGAAAGATTTAGATTTTCACTCCAAGCACAAACTTCCATACCAAAAGCTTTTGCAACTTTTGCAACTTGAGTACCAATTTTTCCAAGACCAATAAGACCTAACATTTTTCCTTTAAGCTCAAAGCCGATAGTCGTTTGCCAGTAACCTTGGAACATATTATCGATTTCCTGTTTCATATTACGGTAAAGACCTAGAATTAAAGCCCATGTGATTTCGGCTGCAGGATTAGGGTTTATTTCAGTGCCACAAACAATAATATTTTTTTTCTTAGCCGCTTCTAGATCAATAGCTTTATTTCTCATACCTGATGTCATTAAATATTTTAATTTTGGCAAACTATCGATTAAAGATTTTGTCATTGGAGTTCTTTCTCTCATGATAAATAAAGCCTCAAAATCCTCTAACTGAACTATAGCTTCTTTTTCATCTGCAAAAGGCTCATGAAAAACTTTAAATTCAAATTTATCTTTATACTTTTCAATATTAATAATTTGTGAAAAGGCGTTTTGATAATCGTCTAATACGGCTACTTTAATCATTGGTTTTTTTATTTGATAGATAAATACCTGATACTATAAAAGCTGCTCCAGCAAAATGATATAATTCAAATTTTTCATTAAAAATTATAATTGCCATAACAGCGCTGAATAAAGGCATCAACTGTATGAACATAGTTGCCCTGTTTGGTCCAATGATCTCAATTCCTTTTTGCCAAAAATAATAAGCAGCGAGAGCAGGAAAAGCTACAACGTAAAAAAGTATAAGAAAAAAAGCTTTATTAAATTTTATTTCAAGACCAATGGATTGCTCATAAAATAATTGTGGAATTAAAAATAACAAACCAACAGAAACCATCAGTTGAATTAATGTAAATTGTGAAAATTTAAACTTATGTTTTTTTAATAGTGTCGAGTATAAAGACCAAGTCAAAACACAAACGATCATCCAAAGGTCTCCTTTATTAAAACTTAAAGATAAAATTCTCTGAACTTCACCATTTGAAATAATAGATCCGATACCAATTATAGATAAAACTAAACCTAAAATTTGAAATAAGTTAGTTTTTTCAATTTTCATTATTGAAGATAAAACAATTGTTGCAGCAGGAATTGCAGCTAAAACTAATACAGCATTAATAACCTGGGTATAATTAAGTGCAAAGTAAACAACTGAATTAAATGTGCTTATAGTCATTACACCCATGAAGCCAATAATTAATATATTTTTTTTTATATAGGCTAAGTTTTGTAAAATTTCTTTATAGGTGAAAGGAATTAAAATTATCCAAGCTGAAATCCATCTTAAAACATTTAATGACATAGGCGGTATTTCAAATAAAGTTGCAAATTTTCCAACTATAAAATTACCTGACCAAAATAAAGTGGCTAAAGTTAAAAATGAGTAAGCTAAATATTTTTTTGACAGAAACTACCTAGTTAAATCTTTTAGAACTATATGGAGTTAAATTTAAATTAGTTTTTTCTCCAGCTACAATTCCTGAAACAATTTTGCCAGTGATAGCTCCCAAAGTCCAGCCTAAATGCTGATGACCAAATGCATAGATAATATTTTTATTTTTTAAGGATGGTCCTAAAATAGGTAGGAAATCTGGAAGTGTAGGTCTAAATCCTAACCATTCATCTTCATGTTTTCCTAAGTCTGGAAGCAATTCTTTTGCGCATCTAATTACATAATCAATTCTTTTTTTTGATGGAGGGTTTTTCAAACCACCTAATTCTACTGTTCCAACTGCTCTAAGTCCTTGGTTCATTGGCGTCATGCCAAAACCTCTATCTAAAAATATAACAGGTCTACTTATTAAATGCTCTTTGCCTTTAAAGTGAACATGGTAACCTCTTTCGGTATCAAGAGGAATATTTTCACCTAGTTGATCAGTTAATGATTTTGAAAAAGCTCCAGAAGCCACTACGGTTTTTTCAAATTTATAATCTTCATTTTCTGACCTTATTACTGTTTCGTTAATATTGATTTGTTCTAAACTTTTAATGTTAGTTTGAATAAATTTTCCGCCTCTCTCTAAGAAAAGTTTAAATATCTTCTTAAGTATTCCATGTGGATCCCTTGCGTGCATTGCGCTTTCATAAATTACTCCTGCATCAAAAACGGGCTGTAAATTAGGCTCTAAATCTAAAACTTCTTTTTGTGTTAAAAGCTTTTGTTCAATTCCAAGTTCATCTCTAACTTTGATTTCTAATTTTCTACTTTTTAAGTTTTTATTTGTCCAAATATAAATTATTCCTTTTTTCTCAACTAAACCTGTTGTATCTATTTCCTGAAATATTTCCTCATAAGCATCATTTGATAAACTTAAAATCTGATGCATGTATTTTGCGGTGTGCATCATTGATTTATGATTACAATTTTTAAAATAATGTAAAAACCAATTAAACATTTTTGGGATGTAACCCCATTTCAATGCTAAAGGTCCATAAGAGCTTACAAGCATTTTAGGAACATCGTATAAAACATCAGGGCGGTTAAACTGTAAAACTGCATAAGGTGAAAAATGCCCTGCATTTCCGTAGGAAGCTGGTTTAAATTCATTAGACAAAGGATCGTGTCTATCAAAAATAGTCACAGGGATACCTTTTTTTATTAATTGCAAGCCAGTGCAAACACCTTGAATTCCAGAACCTACAATGCCAACAGATTTACATTTATAATTTTCCATTATGGAAATTATATTGCAATGTTAGAAAATTAGTAGTGCGGTAGATTAGGCGATGGCTTCTTTATTAACGACTTCTGGTCTGTCTTCTGTGCCCTCTTTAGAAGTAGAGGCTTCTTTCTTGTCTTTTTTATTGAATAAGAAACTGTCAGTTAGTTTAGATTTAGAGCTATTAGTTTTCTTAATGTAACCATCAATATCAGCTCCATTTTCTGTTCTTAGGTTAACGCCAAATTCTATATCACCTTTAACTGTACCAGTTGCACCTATTACAATATTTTGTGCTGTAACTTTGCCATCTAAATGACCATGTATTTCTACATCGTCAGCTTCAATTGTTCCTGTGATAGAGCCTGTATCTCTTACAATTAATTCTTTTGAAATAACTGGGCCTTTTACTAACCCTGCAACATCAATAGCACCAGAACTATTGATAGTTCCTTCTATGCTAACTGTTTCACTTATAAGTGATCGTTCTGAATCTTTAATTTTATTTTTCTTATCACCGAACATATAATTTTTCATAAACTAATCACCTTCTTTTAGTTAATACAAGTTATTTTTTCAATTAAATTCGATCATTTTAGGCTTAATTAATTTACAGGAGCATCCTTATAAATTTTACAAGACATCACAATACCAAGACCAAACATGATCGCTAACATAGAAGATCCGCCATATGACATGATTGGAAGAGGTGATCCTACAATAGGTAGTAGTCCTAATACCATCATCATATTAACCACTACGTATATAAAGAAAGCTGTAGCAAAGCTATAACAGTATAACTTACCAAAATTACTTCTAGTCATGTTTCCTATTCTAATAATTCTAGAAATAATAAGTGCATATAGCAATAAAATGAATAATGAACCAAAAAATCCAAATTCCTCAGAAAATAAGGTGAATATAAAGTCAGTGTGCTTCTCTGGTAAATAGTCAAGATAACTCTGAGAACCATTTAAAAAACCTTTACCAAATAAACCGCCAGAGCCAATAGCTATTTTTGACTGGATAATCTGGTAACCAGCGCCTAAAGGATCTCTCTCTGGGTTTAAAAAAGTTAATATTCTAGATTTTTGATAAGGCTTTAAAAAAGATATTGCTATCGGCAATAAAGCAATCATTGCTACACCTGAATAAATAAAAAATTTTGCTCTAACACCTGCTAGCCAAGCTACAACTATACCACCTGAAGCAATAAGTATCGAAGTTCCAAGATCTGGTTGTGTAGCAACTAAAATTATTGGACCTATAAGAGCTGCTATGGGTAAAATTAAATGTCTAAAGCTATTAATATTCTCAATTGATATACGATGGTAGTATTTAGCTAAAAATAAAATTAATCCGATTTTCATCAATTCAGATGGTTGAAGATTCATGAAATAAAGATTTAACCAACGCTGTGAACCTGATGAGGTTAAACCAAAATATTTAACACCGAGCAATAAAAGGAAAAAAGCAAAATAAATTAAATAGCTTGTTTCATGCCAAAATCTTATTTGAATTAATGATATAACTAAAAACATACCAAAGAAAACAAAGAAACGCAGAATATGACTATTAGTATGATACTTGAACTCTCCACCATCTGTTGAGTACATGGCAAACATACTTATGATGCCTAAAACTAAAATTGAAAGAACTAAAACATAATCAAATGATAAAATTTTATCTCTAAATGATTGTGAAGATTGAATTGATCTTTGCTGTAACATTAAACAGGCTCTCCAATTAAATTATTAACGCTTCTTCTCAGCTCATGTCTTTCTAGAACTTTTTTAATTACTTTTTTTGCAATTGGTGCAGCGGCTTTACCACCAGAGCCACCATGTTCTACTAAAACACTTATTGCGTACTGAGGATTTTTGTATGGAGCAAATGCAACAAATAATGCATGGTCTCTATCTTTGTAGGGTAAACTCTCTTGTTTAACTTCAGCCTCACGTTGTTCTTCAGTAAATCTTTTAACCTGCGATGAACCAGTTTTTCCTGCAAAAGTAAACTTTGGATTTTCTAATCTATGTCTGTAAGAAGTTCCGCCAGGCTCATTAGATGACGAAAACATAGCATCTTTAATTAAGTTAATATGTTCTTGATTTTTGAATAAAGGTTTTAAATTAAAATTCGTTACTAACAGATCAGTTGGTAATGGTTGATTAGGGTTTTCATTTTTAAATTTTAAATAATTTCTGAGATTATCATTTTTACCATCAAATATTATTCTTGGTTTAATTTCAAAACCGCCGTTTGCAATTTGAGCTGTCATTAAGCAAAGTTGTAAAGGTGTACTTTGGAAATAGCCTTGTCCAATTCCAGAGTGAAGAGTTTCACCTAAATACCAGTTCTGACCAATAAACTTTTTCTTCCATTTTGTATTAGGAACAACACCAGATCTTTCCTCGATAAAATCACTTAAAACTTTTTTTCCTAAACCAAATCTTTTTGCTGTTTCTGAAAGACGATCAACACCCAGCTTTCTTGCTATCTCATAAAAATAAACATCGCATGATCTTTGAATTCCTTTTCTTAAATTAACAATACCGTGCCCTTCTTTCTCCCAGCAGTGAAATTTTTCACCGTAAAGTTCTATTTTTCCTTTACATCTAAATGTATCTAAAGGTCTAACAATTTTATTTTCTAAAGCACTTAATGCTACTAAAGTTTTTATAGTTGAACCTGGAGGGTAAAGACCTGATAAAGCCTTATTGGCTAAAGGTTTTTTTTCATCTTTAATTAAACTATTCCAGTATTTTTTTTCCAAGCCATGAACGAATTGATTAGGTTCAAAAGTTGGTGATGAAACTAAAGAAACAACATCACCGTTATAAATATCCATAACACAGACAGCAGCTGCTTTGTCTTTTAATAATTCGGCAGTATATTTTTGTACCTCATAATCTAATGTGGTCTTGAAACTTTTTCCTGCCTGACCCGCATCTATTTTTATCTCTCTTATTCTTTTACCAAATGCGTTTACTTCGTATCTTTGATAACCAACTTTACCGATAATTTCCTCATCAAGTTTTCGCTCTAAACCAGTTTTTCCTACTGCCATTCCTGGAACTGAAAGCTCTTTTAGGTATTCTTTTGTTTGAAGATCTTTAGCGCTGATCTGAGATACGTAACCTAAGATATGGGCAGATGAATTATCTGGATAAGTTCTAGCTACAGACACTATAGGTTCAACTCCTTGAAGTTCATGTAAAAACAAATTCAGTCTTGAGAAATCAGACCAGCTTAAGTTTTCAGAAACTATAATTGGTTCCCATGGTTTTTGTTTTCTAATTTTTCTTTTTAAAAAAGAAACCCTTTTATCAGTAATATTTAATATAGCTTTTAATCTTACAAAAAGATTATCAAGGTCTTTGGCATTTTCTGGAACTAGGTGAACTTGATACAGAGGTTCATTGGATGCGATTTCTCTATTAAAAAAATCTTTAATTGCTCCTCTTTCAGGAGCCAACTTCCATTCTCTAAATCTATTTTTATCAGATAACGATTTATATTTTGTGGCTTGATTAATTTGAAGAGATATAAGTCTTCCAACTAATCCAACCATCACAACTGCTTTTGCGGCTGTTATTAAAAACATTCTCCTACTTATTAATTTTGATTTAATTACTGTGTTACCTGATCCTGGACTAAGCATCTTGAGATCCTATAAAGCTCATTTGATATAAATTAAATAACAACCAGAAAACTGGAAAAGCAAATAAAGTAAAGAAAGTGTTATAACCAATTTTTGTAAACGTAGTTGTTACGTCGGAAAAGTTATTTAATAAAGAGAAAAATAATAAATTTGCAAAGATTAAAGCTATAAAGAAAGTAAACCAATCTGATGCTATTGTAGTATTTACACTTTTATTTCTTACATAATTTCCAAAAAAACAAACAACAAGATAAGAAAGTGAGCTTATGCCTAATGGAAAACCCATAACAACATCGTTAATTAGTCCTGCAAAAAAAATATGTCCTGTTCCCATCAAAATAGGACGTTTTATTATCCAAAAGTAAATTATTATGATTTGTAAATTTAAAGAAAAAACTTCAAATAATTTTTCTAAGTTCGTATCAACTTCGCTTATTGATAAATAATATAGCAAGAATAAAGGGCCAGCTGCAAAAATTTTATTTAATATATTTCCTTTAGCCATTAAAAGACTTCCTTAGTTGGTTTAATTAAGTTTACAGTTACAAAAGATAATTGATTTGGATCTATAAATAAATCTACTTCACCATTGTCTTTTGTTTTACCTATTGGGGTTCCCGCATTAAAAATTCCATCTTTACCAGACGCAAAAACTGTAATGTCATCCTCAAAAATATAACCTTCAGGCAAATACTCTAAAGTAGGTTTACGTGTTCCATGCCCAGTTAAGATTGCTTGAGACTACTAGTATCAAAAGTTACAGGAATTCTGCTATTTAAATCATTTAATAATAACACTCTTGAAGATAAATAATTAGTTTCAACAATACGACCAATTAGATATTTATTTTGAGTGACTGGCATACCTTTAATAATACCTTCTTTGCTACCTTTATTAATAATGATTGATTTTAAGAATGGACTATTTCGGTCCACTAAAACTTTTGCTAAAACAATATTCGAAACACTTT
>Ga0255743_10004639_pt1 | contig 10472 bp, 5 predicted proteins | sample 101ome_19_FD_179950 | JGI IMG/M metagenome (GOLD analysis project Ga0255743, IMG submission 179950) | Coastal salt marsh microbial communities from the Groves Creek Marsh, Skidaway Island, Georgia - 101405AT metaG (version 2) | ecosystem: Environmental > Aquatic > Marine > Intertidal zone > Salt...
AAGCACGGTAACATCTTCGTCGGATAATACCCTTGGTAGTTTCGCATGTGCCGATACGAATTATGCGCCGAGACAACCGAGTTGAATTCTTCCAACGGGAAAACGTTCGGATCAAACTGAGCTTGTACGATTTCTTCACCTTCGTCTTCACCCTCAGAAGAAGAAGAAAGGGAAGAGCCAGCATTGCCACGACCAGAAACGCGCCAACCTTGCCGTACATTCGCATCACCTCTTCCTCCTCTTCCTCGTTGTAAGCGCTGACTCCTCCTTTGCGCTCTCTCTGCATCATCGTCGGCGGCGTTCGCCAACTGCGAGTCTACGTAGTTCTTATTCGTTTCTCTCGCGCGGCGACGAGTATTCGCGTTCTCCTTATTGTATGCATTATCAACTAGCCCAACTCCACCCTCCGTATCAGAATCCACGGACATTTGCGTATCGTTATCACTTCGAGAAAGTTCTTCCTCGTCGTCTTCGCTCGACGGCGCGTGCCCTCCGCGTCGTCGCCGGTGCTGATATCCAGCCTCTTCTTCGGAATCACTCGTATCCTGCCCTAACGGTGCGCGGTGTCCTCTCCCACCTCTCCGACCACCACCGGCGACGGGGCCAAACCTGTTATATCCTAACGCATCTTCTTCTTCGTCTTCTTCTTCCCGGACAAAGTTGTTGTTGTTGTTGTTCAACATCTCGTTCCTCGGCCCGTACAAATCCGAATCCTCCTCCTCGTTCGCCGTCGGCTCGTACGACGAGTCCGAATTCGTCCCCTCGTTTCCGTACGACATTTTTGCTGCTCTCTTTTCCGTATTATTTCACTCTCACTTCGCTCTCTCAAACGAGAGGGAGAGAGAGAGAGAGAGAGAGAGAGAGAGAGAGAGAGAGAGAGAGTTGAGAAAATGATTCGAGTCGCCTCTTTTATTCCTAACTACTTTCAGATCGGCTCACAAAAAAAGCCAGTTCTCTCTCTCTTTTCCAGCGAACGTGAACGAAAATAATAAAAGAGAGCTTCTCTCTCCCGGAAGAAGAGCGAGAGCGAGAAGTTAAAACGCGCACTTCCTTATTTTATCTGTCGCGTAATTCGTGCGAGCGCGTCGCGCGTTTTGAGGTAATACTCTAAAAAGATTTAGTAGTAGCAGGTACGAGTGGAAATATCTCAGAGAGAGAGAGATAAACCCTAAACCCTAAGTCGAAGCAAAATTTTTTGGTTTTTTTAGTCCGTTTGTCCCGGAGTGTTTTTCCCACTTTTTTCTCTTGAATTTTCCCCCAAAAAAAGAAAGAAGAGTTTTCTTCTTCTTCTTCTTCTGAGAGAGAGAGAGAAACACAAAAAGACAGACAAACACAGTAACGGAAGAACGTAATAAAAAAATGGTCGCGGGGGAAGGGCGACCGAAGCGCGCGTGCGCGGACGGGATCGACTACGCGGGGACGGATCAAGTTCCCGGATGGAGGGGGCGTGTTTCTTTTTTTTTTTGTTGTTGGAACGAAATTTCAAAATTTTTCTCTCGCCCCCTCTCTCTCCGTCTCATCGAGCGGGTTCTCTTTCTCTTTCTTCTTCTTCTTCTTCGTCGTCGTCGTCGCCGCTTGGTGTTGTCTCGTTACTATTCGCCGCGCGGAGTTTTATCGCAAATCGCGGATTTTGATAAAACGTTGTTCTTCGCATAAAAAAATACACCACAGGCGACGCAAAAGATGGTCACGATGGACGAAAAGCAGCAAACGAGAAATCCGTCGACGCCTTCGAAGAAATCCACCCCTTCTTCGGCTGGGAAGTTGCCCACCCCGAATACGAATAATACGAAACAAAACGGTAGCGCGCAGAAGAAACAAAAAGAAGAATTAGCAGGAGCAGGAACAACGGATAAACAACAACAACAACAACAACAACAACAACAACCGGTGAAAAAGAAGAGAGGTCGACCGGTCGGGTGGCGGAAAGCGGACCATTCGAACAAGTATAAGAGCATGCAAGAGGCAGCCGGGAACGCTCGGAAGGCGTTGGGCGGACAGCACAAGCGATATTACTCGGACGAAGAGGACGAGTACGATTCCGACGACTATAACGACGGTGGCGGCGAAGCGTTCAATAAATATAACACGCAAGGCAGCGACGACGAAGGAAACGATAGAAAAAGAGGTCGTCCGTCTTCCTCGCAAAAAGTAAAGAAACAGCCGCCCGGGAAGAGAGGCCCGGGCCGACCGAGGAAAATCCAAAACTACGACGAGGACGATTATCACCAAGGCATGCAACAAGCACAAATGGCTTTAGACAGAAACAAGCATCAGCAACGGAAAACGGAGCAAGCGTTCGATAGAGCGGAGACTCGAAAGTATTTAATGTTGCAAGAACGGTACGAATCTTTGCAAAGAAAGTACGACGATTTGAAAAAGAAGAAAGTGGACGAAGTCGCCATGGCGGCGACAAAGATGCAAGAGGCGATGAAGGAGAAACAAAGAGCGCAGGAGACTTTAATCTCAGATTTACGAAGAGATCGAGATTTCTTCCAAAAAGAAGCCGGTCGCACGCACGAACTCGCCGAAGAAAAAGGGAACATGAAGGTTGAGATTTTCAAACTGCAAGAAGAGCTCGTCCAGAAAGGCACGGACATGCTCGCTATTCAAAAAGCCAACCGAAAACTCCGCGACGATTTAAAAATCGCCCTCACCTCGACCGACCCCAAAGATAGTTTCGGTCCTCCGCAGTTCGAGTCCATCTCTGGTCTTCGCTGGCGAAAAATTGGCGAACATGGAAACAACAAACACGAGTTCAAACACGTCCTCACCGGTTTCGCGTTCACGCTCGAAGCTGGCGAGGACCCGAAAACTCACGCCATCACCGGTGAAGATCCTCTCAACCTCTCCATGCTCCCCGACCAAGTCAGCACGTCGTGTTATTACACTCCGGTCAGTTTCGGTATCCTTCCGGTCGAGAAAATCGAGGAAATGTTCAGAGAAGAGATGGAGTTCAAAACGAAAAACCTCTCGCACTTCTTCACGAAAGTTTTAGAATTTTTAATGACCGTCTGCCAAGATCTCGGATTCGTTTCTTTCGAGGAGGAGATGGAAGACGACGACACCAACATCGAAGGAGACGAGCAAAGGGAAGGAGAGGAAAGAGGTGAAGAGGAGGAAGAGGTTGGAAGAGGCGTCGCCGGAGTGGTAGGAGGAGGAGGTGTAGGAGGAGGACAGCCGTTGTAGTTTTTTTGAAAGAAATGTAAAAACCCTAAATAATTATTTGAGAAGAAGAAAAGCTTCGAACAATTGTACTTCAAACAAAGCGCGCGCGCGCAAAAGAAGAGAACATCAGCATCACACGTGAACCCATATATATATATATATATACATAGATTCTGTGAAGAAAAGAGCACGCACCATCGAACGCACGCAAAAGAATTAAAAGATGTCGTACACTCGCCTGACCAACGACGGTGGTCTCTCGCCTTTGCGCGAAGACATTTCCGACCAATCGAACCGCGTCCAATCTCTCATTTTCCAACTCCAAACCAACGTCTCGACGTTCAAACGACTCGTCGACCAACTCGGCACCGCTCGGGACACGAAGGATCAGAGAGCGAAGTTGCACAAACTGAGAGAGCAAATCGGCGCGATGGCGAAGGAGAGTTCGGTCTTGGTAAAAAAATTGGCGAAAATGGTGACGGACTTGGTGCACGAAGAGCAAGATCAAGAGTACAACGAAGAGTACGAAGCGGGCGAAGACGACGCGGAGAGTTTAGCGGAAAGACACAAGAAGTTGGTGAAGGATTTACACGCGACTTTGAAGGATTTTCAGAGAGCGCAGAGGGCGTGCGCGGAGAGGGAGAGCACATTTTTACCGCAGAAGGAGAACGTGGGAGGTTCGCCGCAAGGGAAGAGTAAAAAGAAAGGGTACGGAGCGACGGGAGGGAACGATAACAGTAGCGCCGCCGCCGCCGCCGCCGTGGCCATGAGTGGTGAACGAGGAGGGCAGTTTTACCAAGGCACGCAAATGGTGGACGAAGGGCAACAACACGCGCCGTTGCTAATGGAACATAAAAGCCAAGGACAGAAGGAGATGACTGCGGTTGAAATCGACATGCGATTTAACGACCAGTTAATCGAGGAGCGAGAGAGAGGCATCGCGGAGATTCAGCAACAAATCGGCGAAGTGAATGAAATTTTCCAAGATTTAGCGGTATTGGTGAACGAACAAGGGAACATGATTGATGATATCGAGGCAAACATCGTGAGTACGGCGATGAGAACGAAAGAGGCGCAAAAGGAGTTGACAAAGGCAGATAAGAGTCAAAAGAGCGCGAGGAATAAGATGGTGTGTTTAGCAATCACCGTCTTTACCGCACTGGTCATCTTGATTCTCTTTCTGTTGCAGTAAGCTCTGCTTTGTGTATTTTGTTTATGTAGCCCCTTCATTATTTTTAGCCAAGAGAGAGAGACAGTTTGCGCTCGCGAGGAGTGAGCAAAGGGATGTCTCTACTTATGTATTTGTACACTACTACTATAATATATCAATAAAATGACTTTTATGCACTTCTAAGTACTGCTAATTTTGCGCTACTTATTCAATCATAATCTATTATTCTAAGCTTTTATCCGTCGTGCAAACGTTTACGAGACCGACGATGTGCATCAGTCGGAACATGCGGACGTCCACCGCCCACGCGTGGCCGCTGTAGCCAGCCTTAGCCGCCTGCTTAGGGTGGTAAGACATCCCAAACATATCCATTTGCGAACACAAGTGCTGACTCATAAACGCCAAGTGAATTCCACTGGATAAAGATGTCGGACACTTCATAAATTTTTTGTTACTCGCATCTCCTTCCTCTCCGAGCGCTCCAATTTCCAATAAATCTCTCCGCATTTGCATGTAACAATCCACGATATAATTTACACTCGAGGGGCTTAAAACTCTCGTTTGGACGTACTGAAACCGTTTTTTTATGTTGTGAAAATAAGCGGTGCTGCTACTATACCAGAACCACCACTCTTCGCGTAAATTTCTCTTCGATCGAAGGATCTTCTCGTCCACGTTCGTACCTCTGGAGAGTTGTCGTCCTCGTATGCTGTTGAACATTCTAAATTGCGTCTTTTTTCCCAAAGGTTTCTTAACTCCATACTTCTTGTGAACGTTCGTATCGTTCGCTAACCCACTGCGTAAATTAAACCTCCACACGTTTTCGTGTTTATCGATGCTTTTACTATTTTCATCCGTTAAGCCGTCTTTGTATACGTGCGGTGAGTTTCCGACCATAGCGCACGTGCCTAGTTCTCTGTATTTTACGTCGTTTCTCGGTTTCAAGTAATCGAAATATTTCTCGCTCCATCCGTTCGGCGTTTCTTTATTCCCTTTCATATTCGAACACACCCTCGCTTTACTCACCGTGAAACACTTCGGCTTGTAGTCCATCAACATTTTGACTGAGGGTAACTCAAACGCGAATTTCGCCATATTTTCCCACCTCTCTTTACTCGAAAACGCTTTCCTACACCCACCATCCGAGCTCAAGCACTCGAGCAAATCTTCTCGAGCAAGCCTCTTTCTTTCGCTCAACAGCTCCGCGTGATCTCTCTTTATGCTCCTACACGTTCGTGAGCACTGCTCGTCGCTAAATCCAAGCAACGACCTTCGTCTCCGCGCCGCCGCAAAGAGTGGAGATGAACAAAACTTACTCGCTTCCGCGTCCCACACTTTCAAGCCCGCACCACCGCCTCTTTTCTGTGCCGTCGTCGCCATCCTTTCGCGCATCTTTACCATCCTCTTCGTGCTCGTCTCTGCTCTCGCGAACCACGCGCCTGGCGCTCCGTTGCAAAACGTACTATCGCTATTCAAGGGGACGATAGAATCTTTCAAATTAAACTCGATGCTGCCGTCTTCGACTTCCGTGGTCGATAACGCGTGCGATACCCCTTCGTCATCGATGATTTGTTCCGGTAAACTCGTCTCCTCCTTTTCCGCAACGGACGTCAAGTCCAAAGGTTTCGATTTCTCGAATTGGTTCAACGCGAAGAAGAAAACGCAGAAGAAGAGCGCCGAGCGAAGGAAGAAAAGACTGATTTTTCTCTTCTGAGGAGGAACGGAGGCGAAGTAATTGGAAGGAGGAGGCGGTGGACGAGACATTTTTGTCGCGTGTCTGGACGAACGTCCGCTTTCGCGGTTTTGTCTTTCTTTGTGCGGCGCGGTGTCTTTGAAAATATGAAGGATGTGAAACGCGAAAGTTTGTTGTCGCTGGTTGACGATATGCTTGAAAAAAATCTTTTTCCCGCTACGCGATGCTATTTACACAATAAAGCTAAAAGTACTATTAATTGGAAGCCCACAACTGTGCCTCTTCCAAAGAGTCGTGCCCTTTTGGCACTCTCGGTAATTTATCGATGGCGGCGTTGATTTCGGTGATCAACATTGCGATCAAGGCGTGTTTCTTTTCGGATATCGCGCGAGGTTGGAAGAAGGTTTGCAATTTTAAGCCTTCTTTCCAAGGCGGGGGGTCCTCGAGTTTGACGAGTTTATACGGACCTCGTTGGTATTGACCACCACCGTAGGCGCGCTTATCGAATTTCCAAAGCATGGTTGTTCCGTCTTTGTCGTAAATTTCTGGGCCCCAGGTGTAGTGCAAGATGAAAGCGCCGCCGAGTTCTTCGTCTGCCGGAGGCTGAGCCATGATGGATTCCGGTTTGCCAGCGCCGTAAAAGGTGTGTTTGACGTCGGAAACAAACGCGGCGAGATCGTACGCGTACATATCACGCAACCATCCAAGGTTTTTCTTGACGCTTTCCGGTTCTTCCGTGCGCCCGACGAATTCGGCCCATTTCGGGGCGACTTTGCGTAAATCCTGGGCTGTGATAACTGTCGGTGAATTTCCAGTTCGAGGAATGACACCTTTAGATTTATCGCCATACTCTTCGGAAAAGTGCGAACGCATCGTCGGATGGTTGACGTTGATGTACGTGAACTCAAAACCGTACGCCTGTCCAGGTGGGAGTAAGATAGACTCTGGCGGCGATTTGACGATGACGTGATCGGTCTCGAGCATGACGATGTGCGAACACCTTTCTGAGTCTGCGGTTTGCGACCATCGCGCGATGGCATCGGATCGATCGGCGACAGGATAATCGCACCACGTGTCACAGTGCGCTTGAACTGGTTCAAAACGCATGGTTGGAATTTCGTTCATCAACTCATCGTCGCGACCTTTGTGCAACACTCTCGTGAAGGCTTTCATGATGGATCCAGGTTGCGAAGCGTGATTTTGCCACGTCTGATACATGATTCTCGATTGCCAATTCATGTACGCGTTTCCACTAGACGTCATGACACCGTGTAAGCACCGTGGGATATCTTCGTACCTTTTCCCGGTCGCTGGCGGATGCTGTGGCGGTTTTGGTGCCGTCAAGTCCGTAAACTTCCCGGAAATCCACGGGACGCCTGGCCCAGAGTTCGCCGGTTTCATCTCCTTGACGTTTTTCTCAAACTTCAACCAGCACGCTTTCGTGCTTGGATTGTACACCCACACGTTACATCTGTTCCCACCAGCTCTGTTGAGATTTCTGCACGCGTCGCAACACTTACCGGCGTCTTCGGTTTGATGACTGTCGCCGTTGAGAACCACAGCTCCCCAATATTCGGTGTGCTCGTGCGCTTCGCACGTCCCTAACGATGCATCATCATCGATATAAACATTACTGCTCCCGGTGCTACTGCCGCTACTGCTGCTGCTACTGCTGCTGCTGCTACTACTACTACTACTGGTCCCGCTGCTATCACTACTGCTTGCAATACTATCGACCTCGATTTTATTCTGTTGCTGCTGCTGATTTTGCGTCTCCGCGGCCAATTCCAACGCCTTCTCCCCAACCTTCACCTTCTTTTCCATCCCTTCCACCTTCGCCTCCTCGTGCGCCATCATCGCCTCGCTCGGCGGTGGACTCGCGTGTTCCATTTCCACCGGATCCCCCAACTCAAATTCCCAATCTCTCAACAACTCGTCCACGTCCTCGACGACGTCCTCGACTTGGTCTCTCGTAGCGCCAATCAATTTCGATTTCAACGTTTCCGCTTCCTGATATATCGATCGCTCTCGCGCTCTCGTCTCCATTAACTCCTCCTCGATCGCACGTTCGTGTATTTTTGCGTCCGTCAACGCCGTCTTCGCTCTCGACAGGTCGTTCGCCAGCGAGTCCACCAGTCTGCTGCTTTTCCCACTAAATCGCATCGACCCGCCGCTGCTCATTCGCCCCCCACCACGATTATTCATCCCGTCATCGCCATCGTGATAATGATTATGATGTCCAAACTTTGGTATCTTCGCCAGCGTGTCCGGATGCGTGTCGTCAATCGCGCGATATATCCCATAAAAACACAACAAAGCGACCAGAAACGAGAGCGAAATTTGGAACGTCTTTTCGATCGACTTCAGGAGGATTTTGCGCTTTCTTCCTTTTGTTTTGTCCGGGGAGAAGAGCAGCTCGAGCGCGGAATCGGAGGATTTCGGCGAGGAAGACATATCTTTTCTCTCTCTCTCTCTTCTCAAAAAACAAAAGAGCTCGTCGGGTATGAATTAAGAAAGAAAAGCGGGGCGCTGCGCTCCTTTTCGAGGTTCCGAGGCGGATTTTTAGTCACGTATTTAAGTAGAGAAAAATTCGAGAAAAATGTGGACTTCTCTTGTATTAAAGCGAAAAGTGTCTTTTAATTGAAAATATAAATGCTATTTATATATATATACACATCAACCTTGCTCTCTCGGAAGAAGAGCGAGCTCGCTATGCACATTTCCCCCTCCCATAAATCTAAGTTGCGAGAAGAGAGCGGTGAAGGAGAGAGGAAGGAACGGTTTTCTTTTCGCTCTCGAGCGCAGCGCTTCTCGAATCCCGAGCACGCGCCCTTCGCTTTCTCTCTCTCTCTCTCTAAATCTCTCTTCTCTCTCTCTCTCTCGCTAAATTTATCATCATCAAAACAAATTGAGAGATAAATTTACGCGTCGATTTGCGCTTGGATCATGTCGGCAGCTTCTTGGACGGTGCCAATCTTCTCGGCCCCTTCTTCGTCGAGCGTGATTTCGAATTGCTCTTCCAACGCCATCATGATTTCGACGGTGTCCAAAGAATCGGCGCCCAAGTCGACAAACTTGGAGTCCGCGGCGACGGCGTCGAGGTCGGTGCCGAGCTGCTCGGAGATGATGCCTCTGACCTTGTCGAGAGTGTCGGAAGACTGTTCGTGTGCGAGAAGAAAAAAGAATACGGGAAGAGAGAAGAGCGTTCGTCAGTCTCGGTTGTTTTCGTGGGTCGTCTCTTTCTTTCGTGAACTCTATCCAAAACCAAGAAAAAAAAACAAAAGAGAGTTCGAGAGAGAGAAAAAAACGTACCGCAGCGGCGTTGACGGAGAAGCCGGCGCGAGCCTTGGTGGCAACTCTGGAGGTCTTGAAGTTAACCTGTTGCGTTTCAAAAGTGCGATTGTAAAAGAGAGACGAAGAGAGTCAGTGCGTGTCAATCGCAGACGTGAAAAAGAAGCGCGATGATCCGAAAGAGAAAGATAACGAGAAAAAAAATGGTGGTGACTGTGCAAATTCAAAACTGCGCTCTTGGCCTCTCTCCTCCACCTCGGCGCGCGCGCGCGGTTCTCTCTCTCTCTCGTCGCTCCGGCGGGTAAAACGCGCGCACCACCGAAGAAATTGAAGGAAAAAAATATTTCCGCGCGCGAATTTCCCGTCGAATCTGCGTTCGCGCGTTCGCGGAGAGAGAGAGAGGCCAAAGTCGCCCCGCGCTTTTATATTTCCATCAAATCATCCGGTCTCTCGTGCAATCTCAGCCACTTTTTCTCCCAATTTTTAAGCGCTGCGATTAAAAAACAAAACAAAAAAATCTCGGAAAGCGTCGTCGAAGACGCACACGCGAACCGCGAACGCGTGCGTAAAATAGGCTCAACGGTTCGTACCTTGGAGGTGAGCTTCGCGGAAGCGACGGTGGAAGTCAAAGAAAACATTTTTTTTTTGTAGTGGTGTTTGTGTGTGTGTTGATAACGTGTGCGTTAAAAAGTAGAGAAAATTTGCTCGCTCTGGGGGCTCTGGGGAGTCAAAAAGCTCGAGAGTGAAAAAATACACGAAGAACGCATCAAGCGGCCGCCGAAATCAAAAAAAGTTAAAAAAGCTCACTCAATAAGGAGAAAGAACGAAGATATGATATAGCGAGCTCTCTGAGAGATAGCACAGAGAGATTAAATGGAGGAGGTGTGTTTCTGGGTTTAAGGGATGAGCGCGTTTGTTCAATAAAGCGCTTCTTCTAATTCGTCTCGTTCTTCTCGCGCTCTTCTTCTTCTGAGCAGATCTAAATCGTACTCGTTCACGACCGGTTTCCCGGAGACAACGAACACCGGGTGTATCGGCGGTTCTCGCGGCTTTGTCTTGTGCTTCTGTTCGAGTTTACTCGCGATAACTCGCAATAGCGGCGCGGGAGGAGGTTTCTTCTTGTTCCTCTTCGTTTCCTTTCGATGTTCC
>Ga0255743_10004648_pt1 | contig 10457 bp, 5 predicted proteins | sample 101ome_19_FD_179950 | JGI IMG/M metagenome (GOLD analysis project Ga0255743, IMG submission 179950) | Coastal salt marsh microbial communities from the Groves Creek Marsh, Skidaway Island, Georgia - 101405AT metaG (version 2) | ecosystem: Environmental > Aquatic > Marine > Intertidal zone > Salt...
TGAGATTTCCACACTATCTGGAGACCGTGACTTCGAAATGATAGAACTTCGAGAGCAACTGGAAGATATGAAAGCTTCCTCGGCTCTCGAGCAAGAGCAGTTGAGAGCGGATCTCGAAGAGTCTCGCTCGGAGCTTGAATCTGCTCGAACGAACTTCGAAACCGACCTGAATGCCGCGTATGAAGCGCAGAAAAGCGCAGAGTCGAACGTAGAGGAATTGAACGAGCAGATCAAATCGTTCGAATCTGAAATCGACGTCGTCCGAGCCCAATTGACTGAATATGAAGTCACTTCGAGCGAAGAGAAAGAAAAGTTGCAGCAGAAGTTGGATTCAGCTCGCTTCGAGTTAGAGAACTCTGAGTCTAAAGTTGCCGCGGCTGAAGATAAGCTCCGCGAAACGGAAGCTGAACTCTACGACTTGCTCTCGAAGAATGAGGAGCTCGAGTCCTCGCTCACTAGTAACTCGGAGTCTCTTCGATTGGAATTGGAAGAATCTCGCGCTGAGTTGGAATCCGCTCGAGCAAACTTCGAAACTGAGTTGAACGCTGCATACGAAGCACAGAGAAGCGCTGAATCCAACGTCGAAGAGATGAACGAGCAAATCAAATCCTACGAGTCTGAACTCTTGGCAATTGGCAGTTTAGAGCTTCAACTTGACGAGGCGCAAGCAAAGCTAACTGCGTACGAATCATCTTCCAATGACTTACGCGAAGAACTCGAATCCGCTCAATCAGAGTTGGATAGTAAAGCATCCATTGTCGCCGCGGCAGAGGAGAAACTTAGAGCGTCTGAATTAGAACTCAGCGACTTGCGCTCGAAGCTCGAAGAGAAGGAATCCTACATCAGCGGCAGAAACTCTACCGTGCAAACTTTGGAACAACGTTTGTTTGAAATGGAAAAATTGAGCGAACAATCGAAAGCAGATTTGGAAATTGCGAGATCTGCGTTTGAAGCTGAATTATCTGAGGCACACGAAGAACAAAGAGTTGCTGAAAAGAACGTGGAAGTTGCAAACGAAAGGGTCAAAGCGACAGAGTCTGAATTGGTGGATCTCAGAGCCAGGATTGAAAATTTTGAGGCGCAAAGTCAAGAGAAGGAAAATATTCTCCAAGAAGAGGCGAGAGCTTTGCGCGTGAGAATTGAGGAGTTTGAAAACGCGGAGCGCGCCTTAGAGCGGCAGGTATCAGAGGCAAAAGAAAATTTAGTCGTTGCGGAGACGCGAGCAAAGTCCTCGGAAGTCCAACTAGCACGCCTTCAAAACGAAGTCGACGCTTTGAAAGATACCGTTGCTACGTCAACGAACATACTCCGACAGAAAGAAATGGAAAGCGAAGCGCAAATGGTAGCCTTACAAAACGAAAAGCTTCGAGCGGAAATCCAGATGGCGACGATGGCCACGGAACAGCAGCGCATACAGCTCGAAGACACATCGGCACAACTTCCATTTTCAGTCGAGGCAAAATTTATCGTCAACCTTGATTTACCTCCACATCAGTTCTTGTCTCTCACCGGGTCATGGTGCGACTGGAGCGTTAGTGCGAGCGAAGAAATGACTTGCGCGAACAAAACAACGTGGACTAAAGAAGTCCCTTTAGGATTGGACGTAGCCCACGAGTATAAGTATTTGATTTGCGAGCGAGACTCCAATGGTCAGCCAAAACAAATAGAGTGGCAAAACGGCGCCAACAGCATGTTTGGCGCATCCAGCGGCGCTTTACAAAACATGCGAGGCGACGTAGAAATTCACGACACGTGGATCCCAAACCCACAAAAGAATGCCGTATTTCTGTTTTCAAAATCCGGAGGTAAATTCGAGACCGACAGACATCGAATGCTCCAAGACTGTCTGGATGCTCAAACCTACGGCGTAAGCCAGAATTTTACCTCGCACATTGTCGACGACATGTACTCCGCCTTGGGCGGTGATTCAACCTACGGGCCTAACGACAACACCAGCGCGCAAGCGGGAGGCGGAGAAATACGACAAGCTCTAGGAGAAGGCGAGGACTTTTTTGAAGTCGTCGACGACGGTTTCGGTGAAAACGCGAGAACGAGTTACGAATACGTAAACGGCGACGACGACGACGACGAAGAAATCATCATTGACATCGTTTAGAATGGAGGATGCACATTTTGCGCGTGTGTATATATGTATATATTTTAAAGATGATACTAGTAGGTATATGATATAACAATAAGAAAACGTTGTAATAATAGAATTGAATGCGAGCAGCGCGCGCAGCAGCAGCAAAGCAGCACGAGGGGAAGAAAGAAGAACGCGTCCGTCGTTTTTAATTAGGTATTCGCCCTTTTTCGAGAAAAAATTAGGTGATTGAATTTTTTTAAGCGCATCAAACTCCTTTTTTTCGTCACAAAAATAATGGAGGACGACGGCGAACAACTGATCGTGTTCGACGACGATCATCCAGACTCGGACGACGATCCGGGCAGATTCGCCGACGACGCGATGCCTGAAGATTTCTTCGATCAATTCGTTAAGCATAAAATCCCCGCTTTGAAGCGCGGCGATGCTCGCGCAGGAACCATAGAGGATGCCACAGGGGAAGAAGAATCAGTCAACGAGATGGTTGGGATGATGGGAAACGAAATTCTTCCCGAACGCGCGACGAATGACCGACTTCAAGCGCCTGGAAATAAAAACGATATCATCGAAAACAGCGGCAAAGGAGACAAACTTCAAATTGAGCGATTGAAAACAGAATTAGTCGAAGCGACCGAAACGATTCGCGCGGTGGAAGAAGCTTTGAGAGACGCTTTAGATTGGCCTTCCCGAGGAGGAGGAGGAGGAGGAGATTCAAAAAAGTGCTGTTCTCGAGAGGAGTTGATTGGCTTAGTGCAACATTTGAAATCGGACGCGCTGGAAAGTCGAGAGAACGCGATGCGAGCGCGAGAACAATTGATGACGATGAAAGCTACCACCACTACCACCTCGGCGTATTCTTCGTTCAATGGCGGCGGCGGTGGTATTCCGTCGAAGGAGAGCATAAACAACTTTGCCGTTCAACTCGAGCGCGTGAATAGGGAAAAAGACGCGCTCGAACGAGAGAAGAAGCGCGCAGAGTTTGAAAACAGGAAATATCGACAAGTGATGGAACAAACGAGAGAAACAAAGAGAGACTGCGAGATTGCCCTGCGAAAAACGCTGGCGAGGTTACAAAAGTACGAGCGTGCATTTGATGCAGCGGATATGAAAAATAGAGAGTTGCGCGATCGAATACAATTAATATCGCGAAGGTTAGTCGAGAGTGAAACGAAAGTCGCGGATGCGAAGATGCAAGTGGACGTGGCAGAGAAAAGAACGCAAAGAGCGATTCAAGAGATGGAACGAGCGAAAAGCGTTGCAACGGCGAGGACTGAGCGGGCGCAAAGCGCTGAATTACGCGCGAAGCAAGCAGTAGAGGATGCGAAGGAAAAGAAGAAGGAGAGGGACGAGTTGTTTCGAGAGACGAGGGCGTTGGAGAAGAAGTGTTTGGATTTAGCGACGAATAGTAATTATAGCGGAAAGAACAACAGCGGAGGAAATCATTTTATGAATGAGCACTCGAGAACCGTCGCCGAACTTTCCGCCCTGTCTCAAGAACTAGCGAGAGAAGAGATGATGACGAGAAAAAGGTGTGAAGACGTGGAGAAGGAAAGAGACGCTTTGCGATTGGAGTTGGTATCGGTGCAAGCCGAATTGAAAGCGATGAAAGAGGAGATTAGCAGAGCACACGAGAGAGATATTAATTACGTGATGAGCTCGAGTGGTGGTAACGTTCCCAAAGGGTTGACCTATCATCACCAGCAGTATCCACAGCCGCCGCCTTCGACGATGCAGCAACCACATCATCATCATCATCAACAGCAGCAGCAGCAGCAGCAGCAGCAAACGGAAATGAAAGGGTATGGTGGCGTGGAAGCCACGCCTGGTTTTGGATTTTTCCAAACATCGACTCAGCCAGCCACTGGACGCGTGCTTCAATTCGAAAAAGAAGACGTATCGGTACCTCAAGCGAACGAAGGCGCAGCACTACCGGTAACGACTGCACCGCCGGAGACGACGACGACGTCGACAGTGACGCCGCGCGCGGAGAAGCAGAAAAATCTTGCGCTTCTCAAAGAGCTGGCCGAAACGAGGCGCATGATCAAAGAAGAGCGCGCGCTGCGTGCCCACGCGGAGCAAAAGTTAGCAACCTAGATTTAGCACACGCTTAGAACGCTTTGTACACCACGAGTATGTAATATGATGACATTAATTATTATTATTATAATGCATGTTGTAAGTACTTTCTTTTCACTCGCTGCTTTCTTCTCCTCTTCGCAAGTGCGTCCAACGTTCTCGTGTAAATTTTTGAAGCGTAAACGTAATCATGCCGTTTTGTTGCAACTTCACGGAAGAGCTTTCGGGAACAATCTCACGAGCTATTTCCGATATTGCGAACAGAGCATATTCGCTCGATGATTCGCTCGATGATAAGTCTATCACGCAATCGAAGCTAAACTTTCGAAACTCGACGTCGAATCGTTTCTTCATGAACTCCTCTCGCTTGTCTCTGTCAACCAATCCCAGCTCTTCAAGCAACTTTACGTTATCGACGATGTCTAATTTCACATACACGACTAAATACGTCTCAAAATCTGCCCAACTGTACTCAGTCAACGTCTTTTGCTTAAAGTAACCGCCGCGTTCTTCTTCTTTCGCTTTCATGCGCTCTTTGATTCGGTTTTCGCTGTTGTTCCCTCCAACATTTTCCCAATTAATTTGCCTTCTACTCGTTGGATCCCACTTTTGTTCCTGCTTCGTTTCCCACATCCACTTTCGATAGGCTTCGTGTTGGTCGATGTTTTCTTGCCTCAAACGTTCGTCCTCTTCTTCGCTGTCGACGTCTTCGACGAATCTGTCCCATTTGGAGTAGCTTTCCGTGATGGACATTGTAGAGTTACGATTATTATTCTTTCTTTTTTTTGCTTTCTGACAAAATTGGAGCGTTTTTTCTTGTGATGTGACGCAAAAACGCAAAACGGGAAACGATATTAGATGTGTTAGATGTTACAAAATATGTGTGTGGTTCTTTTTAAAATGCGTTATTATTCTTCACGCCTTTTGCGCCTCTGGCACGGTACTCTTCGGCGACGAATCTTCATCCCCACCCGTCGTCGTCGTCGTCGTCGCTTTCGTCGTCGCGGAAGGCATCTCCTTCTCGCTTTCGGCAACCGCCTTGGAGACAATCGCGTTCGCTTTCTGCGAAAGGAAGCTGAACGCGTTTGACACCGCCGTCGTCGCTTTTTTCACCGTCTCGTTCTCGTTAATTTTCGACACGACGCCGCTGCTCGTATTCTTTACCACCTCTCCAGCCGCACCAGCGGTTGCAGAGACTTTGAACTTCTCGTCTAACTTTTGCGACTCCTCCGAAATCTTCACCTTCATCGTCGCCGTCGTCTCCGTCAGGTGCAACTTCTCGTCCATGTTTTTGTACGCGCTATTAGTTTTTGAAACCACCGTCTCGGAAATTTTATGCTGCTCGTCGAATTGTTTAATCGCTTGACCGGCTTGCTTCCCAAGCGTGATCGTTTTTGCCAAAATGCCGCTCGCTATCGTCTCTCCCTTCGATAATTCCACGCCCGCGCCGCCTTCCGCGCGTCGCTTCAACTGTTCCAAATCTTCCATCTCCTCGGCTGGAAATTTAATCTCCTCGATGCACAAAGCGTGGTTCAACAATAAACATCCGTTCAAGAGCAACGCCGCGGATACCGCTTCTTTCTCCTTAAAATCAATCGTCGCTCTCTTCGTGTTGTTCAAGCCGTCCTTGACGACTAATTTGGAAATATCCCCAGCCGTGGAGAAGAAGTCAGTCAAGTCTGACTCTTGCGCGGACGGGGAAACGTTCGTCACCTTTTTTAAAGTAGGAGAATGCGTCAGTATTCCGCTTTTTGCGAGTAATAGTTGTAAACTAGTAGTGATAAAAAAGAAACAACAACAAGAAGAAGAAGAAAGAGACAGAGAGCGAAAAGGAAAGAGGCGCACCTGGACGGACGACATCTTCTTCTGCTACTTAATAATAATATACGTTTTTAGTTCTGTGGGGAAATGGAAGAGATTTTATTTACCAACGAGAGCGCGGCTTCTTTTTTTTTGTTTTGGAAAAAGCAAAAGAGAAAAGGGGGTGCCCTTCCAAAACAAAAAAACTTTTTTGAACGCGCGAATTTTTTTGGCTTCGGTTTCTGCTTCTTCGATGATGATGATGGAGCCAAAATCTCTTCTTCTTGCTTTTTGATGGATATTTTTTGCAAGTTGACTTGACTTGACTCTCTCTTTGAAAAAACTCCACTTTTTGATAGATACACATCGAATAAACTTTTGATCCTCTCTCTCTCTCTCCTCGTCTCTTCTCAGAGCTCTTCTTTTACCACTCTTCTTCTTCTCCTAGGAAAGATCTCTCTCTCTCTCTCTCTCTCTCTCTCTCTCTCTCTCTCTCTTTGAAAAGCGAGAGAGGGAAAAGCGAGAGAGAAGGAATAAGAAAAAAAAAGGGATTTTTTAGCGCGCGTGATCTTTTAAGTTCTCCTCCTCTCCGCGCGAGATAACTACTTTTTAACGAAGACGAAGACGAAAGAAAAGAAAGATGACGAGGAGTAGTGCTAGTGGTGGTTTTGCGCGTCGTCTTCTGACGAGTGCGATCGCTTTGCTCCTGCTCTTCTTCTCCTTTGCGAGCGGCGGTGCGAACGCGGCGACGATCATACAGCAGAACGATACGGTCGTGCAAGCGTCTTCGATTTTCTTCGGACAGACCGTGGAGTATTACGCGAACGCTTTGGCGGATGAGGAAACTTTGGTGCGTGTTTTTTTTTCTTTTTATTAAGGTTCTTTTTTCTCTATAACAAATTCGATCGCGCGTTGCGCGCGCGCGCGTGTCTGTTGGTGTGCGTGATGATCGCGCGCGCGCGCAGAGGAGGAGGGGGGAGGATGGGTCGCGTTGTTTTTGAGCGCGCGTTCTTCCTCACTCCTGTTGGGAAGATTTTTATTTTTTTAAAATTTCGCGCGGGAAAAATAAGCGCGAGAAGAGAGAAAACGACTCGCGCTGACATTTTTTTCTTTCTCTTTCTCTCTCTCTCTCTCACACACACGCACACGCACATATTGAACGCGTTGAAACAGATGACCATACGATTAACGAACATTGCCGGGACAAACGCAAACCCGGATTTGTACGTGTCGTGCGCCGGGACGAATTACTCCTCCACAAACTCCCAGAAGGCTTTCGGCGAAACCGTACAGTTTGTCGCTCCCGCGGGCGCGAGAGCGGATATCCGAGTGGAGATTTTCCAAACGTCGAGCGCGAACACATGGGATATTAGTACTAGAGTTCAGCCGTATCAACCAGAACTGGTATCCTCCGGGTCGGTGTATAGCAGATCTTTTCAAGTCGGGTACAGAGATTACTATCATTTGGAAGTGCCGGAAGGATTACATAAAGTGCAATACACGTACAAGCCAAAGGCAAGGACACAAAGTTCGTATCGGTCGTACACGGATCTTTCTGTGAATGTTCCAAAGCACGAAAACGCTGCAGATTACAAATTATACGATGAGACAGCGGGTGGATATAGGACAATGAAGGTGTACGACGACCAATCCGAGGTGTACGCTACCGATCGGGGGATTGAAATGAAAGATATACGATTTATTTACGGTCCTCGATTGGTCAAGATTTACGCCTCGGCTGGATTGCATGCTGCCACGAGCAACGAAAATCTCGAAAACCAAGACGTGGATGGAAACGGCTTCATCGAGTATACGTTCGTCGCGACTATCGAGAGAGCCGAGACGGCTTGTCACGACGTATCTACCGGTTCGATCGAGTCTTCGCACACCCTCGATTACAACGACGCGAGATTTTACTCCATTAGGGTCGATCAATTCGAAGCGCTCAGTTTCACCTACGCTCAAATGGTTGTCGCTGGTAACGTGAACGTGCAAGCTTCGTCTTTGGCTGAATATCCCATGCACACGGTGTACGGCACGGAATACTTTTACCGCGGCACGAGCTGCTTGTCCCCGAAAACGTGCATTAAAACGCACAATTTTCGAGATTTGAACGAGATTGCCGCCGTCACTAAACCAGGCGCGTGCGCCGGTACGGCGGCAGATGTAGAAGGGGCTCGGTTCATTCACTTTTCAGTCGAGGCTGCTGTAACGTTGAACACGGGAACGAGCGCGTACGAGTTTTCCTTTTGGGGCGCCAAGGAAGGTTGCGGCTGGCGTCCGGATTGTAAATCGTGCGCCGCTGGAACTAATGACGACTGCTCCTGGTGCCAAGGTTTTGAGGGGAGTTGTGTGGACCCACCGTGCAGAGGGTACTGCGCCAGTGCCTCCGAGTTGCAATCTCCGACGTGGCCGGCGTCGAAGAAAACGTGCGAAGCGCTTTTCAGTTGCCCAGCTAACTCTTGCAGCACGCAGTATACATGCAACGATTGTCGAGCCGTAAGCGGATGTGGTTGGTGCGCGGCGGAAGGTCAAAAAGGCGTTTGCGTTCCTGGTAATACGGAGGGACCTATTTACACCGAAGGCACTGGTAACAAGCTCCAGCTCGGCGTTTGCGGTAAGTGGGCTTTCGCAGGAGACGCAGACGGGTGCGACGAAGCGTGCGCGGTGCATGACAGACACCCCACCCCGTGTGTTGCGTGCTCGCAAGAAACGAATTGCGGCTATTGTAAAACAAGTGCCGTGGGTGGGTGCGTTGCTGGGAGCGGTTCGAGCTCAACAAACGGCGAGTGTCCGAGAGAAGACGCTCTTTGGGCGTCCACGGTTGAGCAATGCGCGGTGAACGATCTCGCAAAAATACCCACGGGGAAAGAAATCAACGCCGATGGTTCTAACATTGCAATCAAGTTGGACAAAAACGCGTTGATCTGCGCCTTGGGATCGTGTCCGAGCGAAATATTGCGGTACGAAGTTCCATCAACCGAAGATGGTCCCCACGACATTGTGGCCACGATTCGAACATCTGTTCCGAGCGACAAGACTCTCATCCACATGCTCGCATCGCTCGACAAAGTTCCAACGGCTGATGACTACATGGCTAAAGCAGTAGTTCCACCGGTTGATCCGAATGCGCGGAATGACGAGCTGGTCTTGCACTTTGGTTTGTGCGGAAACGCCGGAAGTAAAGTGTACTTTGCCATTGAGTTTGACAAAACTCAATCGGGATCGGAAGTTTTGGACGTCACTTTTAAACTCGAAGTTTTACCAGATACCATCGTCGTTTTACCAAAGAACGAAACTGGCTTCGAGGAGACGAAGACGCTGTTAACCTCCGGCGCGTGGTTGTGCTGCGGTCAAAGTCGTCATTTTAATATGCCGATGCCTCGCGGAATGAACTCTGCGCAAACACACGTCAGCATCATTCCGAGTAATCCCTCCCAAATAGCGTTACTCTCGAGAAGAGGCACATGCCCTTCGCTCAGCTTAGCTGATGTTATCGCGAAAAACGGTACGGTATCGTCCGCGATGGAAACTACGGAAGATTTGTGGTACATTACCGTCGTGGCTAATAATTCATACGTCGGGCACCAAACTTTTAGCCTCTATGGCTGGAGCGCTGATATCCCGAGTGATAAGAACACCTGGTTCGAGAAATACTTTTGGTACGCCTTTGGAAGCGGTTGTGCAGCTCTTTTCCTCTTCATCTTGGCCTGCATTCGATCCTATCGCATCAAATCGAAGTACAAAAAGCGATTGAACGACCAAGTCTCCAACGCGTTGGCTATGCACAAATCTTTCAAAGGTTTTGGAGACGTCGAAAACGCCGAAAACGCCGTCGCAGTCATTCAAGCGGCGTCCGAGGCGGAAGAACAATTGGTTGATTTGATCATGGACTTGCAAACGAAAGTTCAAGTGCTTGAGGAGGACAGAATTGCCAAAGAGGACGTAGCTCGTATGACTGCTGGCGTTAAGAAAAATAGCAACAAATCGGCTCGTAAACCGCCCAAGGGAGGAAGCGCACCGAGTTTAGCCTCGGTGGAAGAAGATAACATCTTGGACCCGATTTCGCCGTCCGTCATGGACAAGAGTAAAAAGCTCGTCTCCGATTGGGACATCTCTGGCGCGACAGGTTTAGGTGCTCCGTCCGGCGCGAAGTATTCCTTTGAGATTTTATGTCCGGATGGCTCCATCATGGAAATCAGTAGAGAACGACAAACTCTCGGTCGTGGCGTTGCGGGTATTTCGTCCAAAAAAATCTCCCGCGAGCAGTGCATGTTATCCGTCGATTTCCAAACCGGCGAAGTAGAAATTGAGGCGCTCGGTAAGAATCCAATGGCGAGTAAAAAACCGGGCATGTCGGTATGGGAATCCTTAGAGAGCGGCAAGCGAAGAGACCTCACCAGCCAAGATAAATTTATGTTGCTCAGCCCAGACGCGATGTTACGCGAAGGCATCGAAGACGAAACCGCGTTCGTGT
>Ga0255743_10004663_pt1 | contig 10437 bp, 10 predicted proteins | sample 101ome_19_FD_179950 | JGI IMG/M metagenome (GOLD analysis project Ga0255743, IMG submission 179950) | Coastal salt marsh microbial communities from the Groves Creek Marsh, Skidaway Island, Georgia - 101405AT metaG (version 2) | ecosystem: Environmental > Aquatic > Marine > Intertidal zone >...
CGATGAGGAACTGCGCGCAACGTTCGAGCCGGCTCAGAGAGCGTTCGAAAGCTTATGGCAAGAGCGCTCCCAAGCCATCTTTCCCGACTTAGCCTTATCGAGTCGTTATTCGATAGCTACGATGGCGACTCGCTATCTGCTCGAGGGCATCGCGATCAACACCCACTCCCAAGGTTTGGCCCCCAATCGACGTTCGATTCAGGAGATCGTTTCTTGGTTGAAGGGCTCGGTCCGCGATATGTTGAGTGATGTTGAGGATATTGATCGTGAAGCGGCTCGACAAGCGGGTCTCAAGCCCCAAGCAGGGGTCAAGAAAAAAAATAAAGCATAGTCGTGTCGAGATGATGAGTCTCGCGTGCGATGCTTGATCATTCGGTCGAGACGCGCTTGTCTGAGGCACAGGGCCGGATTGCGGGATGTCTCGTACCGCCGGGCACCTGGCGTGATCTCTCGTATGCCTGTGCAAGGAAGGGGTGCGATCGGTACGAAAAACTAAAGGGTGAGTGAACAACCAGCGCGTTGGTCGAAGCGCAGGAAAAATTGAGGAGGATGAATGAAGATTATTATTTCTGGGACCGTCGATATCGATCCCGAGCAAATGGATGCTGCAATGAAGGCAGCGAAGCCGTTGATAGAAGGCGCGCTGACTCAAGAGGGCATTATGGATTACGACTGGTGTCCAGACCCACTCACGCCGGGCCGCATCAGAGTCTTTGAGCGGTGGGCCTCTCAGGCTGCGCTGGAGAATCACTTTAATAATCACTGGTATCAAGACATGCGCGTGGCGTTGGCGCAGTTCGGTATTCGCGGTGCGGATGTTCTGAAATATCGCATCGATGCGGCTGAGCCCGTATACGATGAGACTGGCACGGCGAGGGCGGATTTTTTTACGACGGGTGATTAGATCAGCAGTTTTACGCGCGAGAAACCTGAGCGCATCCTTGACGATGGGTCGATAAAGCCCGCATCATGACCGGCCGATGGCTCACAGAGGCCGGCCCCGTTTGGAAAACGAGCGCGATTGACGCGTGACTTGATGCACGAGGTCTTTTAGAGGGCTGAAGGTGCGCGGGATCAGGAATGAATAGGGACGTTATGGCAAAGAAACTGACGAATAAAATGCTTCAAGAGTTGCACCTAAAAATGGTGAGGATCCGCCGTTTTGAGGAAGAAGCTGGCAAGCTCATGGAAGATGGAAAGATTCCCGGTGCATTACACCTTTATGTGGGCCAGGAAGCGGTCGCTTCCGGCGTGATGCAGCACCTTGCGGACAATGACTACATCACCAGTACGCACCGCGGTCATGGTCATTTGATTGCCAAAGGGGGTGACTTCTCAAAAATGTTTGCCGAACTCTTTGGCAAAGTAACAGGCTATTGCAAGGGCAAAGGCGGCAGCATGCATATCTCCAATATGGCACTCGGCATGTTGGGGGCGAACGGCATTGTGGGTGGGGGTCCACCGATTGCGATGGGCGCAGCGTTTTCTAATCGGTTTAGAAAGACAAAACAGGTCTCGGTTGCCTTTTTTGGTGACGGCGCCAGCAATGAAGGCAGTTTTCACGAGGCCGCGAATATGGCCGCACTTTATAAGCTGCCTTGTATTTTTGTTTGCGAAAACAATGGTTACGGTGAATACACATCGCAGGCGAACCATCAAGCGATTGTTGATGTTGCGGATCGCGCCGCAGGCTACGGGATGCCAGGGGTGGTTGTTGATGGAATGGATGTGGTGGCTGTTTATGAAGCCGCAGGTCAAGCCATAGATCGCGCCCGAAAAGGGGAGGGTCCGACGCTTTTAGAATGTAAGACCTATCGTTTTTACGATCATGTTGGCGTCCGGGGTATGGGGCTCAGCTATCGTACCGATGAGGAACTCGAGGCTTGGAAGGCGAAAGACGCGATTTCAAGTTTTGAAAAAGTGTTGGTTAAACAAAAAGTGATGAATCAGAAGAAAATCGATCAGGTGTACGCTGAGGTGAATGCTGATATTGAGCAGGCGATCGCGTTTGCTGAATCATCGCCTTATCCCGCACCGGAAGATTTACTCGTAGACGTTTATAACTTGGGAGCCTCGGCATGAGCGAAGCGGTTAAAACAGAAGGTCGAGCCATCCCTTATGTGTTGGCGATCACCGAAGCAGTCAGACAAGTGCTCGAAGAGCAAGACAACGCCTTTGTTGCAGGCGAAGACGTCGGCGAGGCTGGCAGTGTGTACGGATACTATCGCGGGCTAATTGATCAATTCGGTGCGCATCGGATTATTGACACACCCATCAGTGAGAAAGGCATTATTGGTCTGGGCGTTGGTGCGGCAGCGACGGGTTGTCGTCCGATCCTGGACATCATGTTTATGGACTTCTTAGGGGAGTGCATGGACGAAGTGGCCAACCAAATGGCCAAGATGCGCTTTATGTTTGGCGGTGGTGCAACACTGCCGATTACTGTGTTGACGATGGCGGGGGCAGGCATGAACCTCGCAGCGCAGCATTCGCAAAGTTGGGAAGCAATTCTGGCTCACCTGCCTGGCGTCAAAGTTGTGATGCCCTCGAACGCCTACGATGCGAAGGGGCTCATTATTGCAGCGGCAAGGGATGATAACCCGGTGTTCGTTGTGCTCAACAAGGCAAGCCTCGCGATGTCTGCAGAGGTGCCAGAGGCAATGTACGAAGTCCCCATTGGCAAAGCTGAGGTGGTTAGGCAGGGTAGCGACTTCACCATTCTCGCGATGGGCCGGATGGTGGTCGAGGCGTTATCGGCGGCTAAAACCCTAGAAGCTGAGGGTCTTTCATGTGAGGTCATCGACGTTCGCAGCGTGCAACCGTTTGATACCGAAACCGCGGTGACCTCTTTGAAGAAGACGCACCGAGCGTTAGTCGTGCACGAGGCGGTTCGTTTCGGTGGTTTTGGTGGCGAGATCGTCGCGCAACTGCAGGAAGAGGCGTTTGACTATCTCGACGCGCCAATTGGCAGGGTGGGCGCACCATTTTCGCCGGTGCCTTTCAGTCCGGCGCTAGAGAAGATTTATGTGCCCAATGCAAGCAAGATCGTGAGTGAAGTTAAAACGCTCCTAGGGATGTAAATCAGGATGGCCGCAGGCCTCGTTGTTAATCCGGCCTCAGGCAAAGATATACGCCGTCTAACGGGTAAAGCCTCGGTCTTCGATAATCGTGAGAAGTTTGCGATCGTGAAGCGGGCGTTAGCCGGCGCGGTGAGCGCAGGGTTGCGGCAACTGGTTTATATGGACGACGCGCACGGCATCGCTCATACGGCCATTACTGAATCCAAATTGCCCAGGCATCTTTCAGTCGTGCGCATTCCCACGCCCAAGACGTCGAGTGCCATCGACACTGTGGCAGCCGCCGAGGCCTTCGCCCAAACCGATTGTCGGGTGGTGATGACCTTAGGGGGAGATGGCACGAATCGCGCCTTTGTCAAAGGCTGGCGACAAGCCAATTTGTTACCGCTGTCGACAGGAACCAACAACGTCTTTCCCGTTCTGGCAGAAGCGACGATCGCTGGGATGGCATTGGGGCTGGTGAGCAGCGCTTGGGCACAAACCCAGCGCTTTATCGATCGCAAAAAGATCATCGATGTTGAGATCGACGGTGAGGCGGACATTGCATTGATCGATGCGGTGGTAACGAGTGATCAGTTCATTGGCGCGCGCGCGCTGTTAGATCCGTCCACCTTGCGTTCTGCGCTGCTGTGTCGCGCGGATCCTTCGGGGGTCGGTATGACCAGTTTGGGTGGACTCCTGACGCCTGTGACAGACGAGGAGGATGTTGGACTCTGGATTGACTTCGGCAAGGGCGGAAGGTCACTGGTGGCGCCTATGATTCCAGGGCAAATGAGTGAAATACCCATCCGCCGACAACAAAAAGTCACCTTGGGCCGCTCATTTACGGTCGCAGGCCCTTGTGCGTTAGCCCTGGACGGAGAAAGAGAGCATGTTCTGTCTGAAGGCGCGCGCATGACGCTGAGCCTTTCTCGAACGGGGCCTGGGGTGGTAGATATTCAACGTGTCATGGCATGGGCTGCCAAGCACAAAATGTTTCTCAAATGACTGAGGAGGCGAAATGCCAAAAGAAATCTATCTAGTCAAAGTAGGAATGACGATGACGGAGGGCATGGTCTCCGAATGGTACGTGGCTGACGGTGCGGCAGTTAAAAAGGGCGAGCTGGTTTACGCACTAGAAACGGAAAAAGTTAACTTGGACGTGGACGCGGAAGCCGATGGCATTGTGAAACATGCCGTTGAACCCGGCGTCATGTTGGCGCCTGGCGACGTGGTCGGCTACATCTATCTCGCCGGAGAGACCGTGCCTGAGGGGCCGCTTTCAGGGCAAGCGGGGCGTGATGATGCTGACGCGTCGAGTGTTGTGATCGAGGCGCCTTCAGTCGTGCCAGCACCGGTGGCGACAAGCCCTGTTGCAGTCCAAGCATCAGCTGAACCTGGGCTCGCCGACGGGCGATTGAAATCCTCGCCAGCGGCACGGCGTTTGGCGTCAGAACTTGGGGTCACCCTGTCGTTAGTGCGTGGATCTGGGCCAGGCGGACGCATTATTGAGCGCGATGTGCAGGCCGCGTCGGCTTCATCGGTATCGATGCCTCACCAACCGGTCAGCACACCCGCCAAAGAAGTGCTGGCATCTCCCTTGGCGAAGAGAATTGCTGCGGAACGCGGATTGGATCTGGCGTTGATATCGGGCAGCGGCCCCAATGGTCGAATCATCCAAGCGGACGTTGAAGCGCAGGCCCATAAAGGGTCGTCTAGTCAGTCGAAAACCGCCGCCGCTTCTGGCAGTGAGTTTCATCCTGGACAGAGAATCCCTCTCAAAGGCATGCGCCGAACAATTGCCACGCGTATGTATGAAAGTCTCCAGGAGACTGCTCAGTTAAGTATGGATATGACCGCGACCATGGATGACGCGGTCCGTCTGCGAAGCCAATTGGTAAAAGAATGGGAGGGTGTCGCCAAGCCCACCTACACCGATCTTGTGATTAGAGCGGTGGCGAAAGCATTGCGCCTGCACCCACAAATGAATAGCCAATATCAAGAGGATGCGATCGAGCTCATGAGGGATGTCCACGTGGGGCTTGCGGTTGCTGTGCCCGAGGGGCTTCTTGTGCCTGTGATTCGCGATGCCGATCAACGCTCACTTCAGGACATTGCGATTGAGAGTGCCCGGCTAGCAAATGCCGCGAGGACAGGCGCGCTGGGACTGGACGATTATGCGGGTGGAACATTTACGGTCTCTGCGTTGGGAATGTTCGGGGTGAATTCATTCACGCCTATTATCAATCGCCCCCAATCCGGCATTTTGGGTGTGAACCAGATTTACGATGGACTCACTTGGGATGGTGAAACCCCCGTCAAAACGAAACAAATGAATCTATCGTTGACCTGGGATCATCGGGTCCTCGATGGGGCACCCGCGGCAGAGTTTTTGGCGACCGTCGTTGAGTTGTTATCCGAACCCTATAGGTTGCTTGTATGAAGGAATTTGATTGTGTCGTGATTGGGGGTGGCCCAGGCGGATACGCAGCAGCGATTCGCGCCGCGCAGGAGGGCTTGTCGGTTGCTTTGGTGGAAAAAGAAGCCCTTGGGGGAACCTGCCTGAATTGGGGCTGTATCCCAACGAAATCTCTTTTGCATGCGGCGGATCTTATCCGGCACATGGGTCATGCGGCTGAATTCGGTGTCTCAGTTAAAGGTTTTGAAGTGAACCTAGAGGCGATGGTTGGACAGTCGCGAGAGGCTGCTGCGACCTTGAGCAATGGAATCACTGGTCTCATGCGCAAGCATAAGATCACGGTATTCAAGGAGCATGCCGAGATTTTAGGCGCAGGTCAGATTAAGTTGTCGGCGTCAGGAGAACTCTTGGCCGATGCCATTGTGATAGCAACTGGCGCAAAAGCTCGCCATCTCCCGCATATTGACTGTGAAAGCGATCATTTGTGGAGTGCAAGAGAGGCCATGACGCCCACGTTCTTACCCAAACGCTTGCTGATTGTGGGTGCGGGCGCGATCGGCGTTGAATTTGCGAGTTTCTACAGTGCGTTGGGTTCTAAGGTGACGCTCATTGAAGCAGCCGATGCGGTGTTACCCGCGGAAGATCATGAGATCTCGGCACTTGCCAAAGCCGCGCTCATTGAGCAAGGCGTTGAGGTCTATACCCAAACCCCGCTGGAATCCTTGTCAGGCAAGAAGCAGCTGCAAGCGGCCTTCAACGGTCAGTCGAAGCGTTTCGATGCCTGCATTATGTCTGTCGGGGTGTCAGCCAATGTCGAAGGTCTGGGTCTTGAAAATGTCGGGCTCGCGCTAGAGCAGGGATTTTTAACGGTAGATGCTGAGCAAAGGACTCGAGTGCCCGGGATCTATGCGATTGGCGATGTTACTGGCGGCCCGTGTCTCGCGCACAAGGCAACCCACGAAGCGATCATTGTTGCTGAAGTGATCGCGGGCAAACAGCCTCATGGGCTTCGTCGTGATCGTATTCCAGGGTGTACTTATTCAGCGCCTCAAGTGGCGAGCATCGGGTTACGCGAGCAAGACGCGGGGGACCGAGCGATAAAGGTTGGCCGGTTTCCTTTTTACGCTAATGGCAAAGCCGTCGCCAGCCATGCTGGAGAAGGCCTCATCAAAACCATTTTCGACGAAGCCACGGGCGCATTGCTGGGTGCTCACATGATCGGGGAAGGGGTAACGGAGCTGATTCAAGGATTCGCGATTGCGATTAATCTTGAAACGACCGAGCAGGAACTGATCGATACCATCTTTCCGCATCCAACGTTGTCCGAGGCCATGCACGAGAGCGTGCTACAAGCGTTCGGGCGACCGATTCATTTGTAGAGGAAGTACTGACGAAAGCGCCCTCAATACGTTGGTATTGAGGGCGTTTTGACCAGAAGAAGGGGGCTGTTGTTTGGCTTAACCGCCCACGTTCATACTTTGAGACAGGACTGAGAAGCCAGCAGTCGCAGACAGCCGTTTGCCGACCACTGCCTGATATTCTGACGACTCATACCAGGCTTTGGCCGCGTCCGTGGAGTCAAACTTGATCACGACGGTCTGTGGTCCAGGGGCTTCACCCTCGATGGTCTCAGCAGCCACATCAAACACGAGCACTTCTCCGCCGTACTGCGCGACCGTAGGTCCTGCTCCCGCACCATATTCTGCGTAGAGTGCCGCGTCATTAACCTGATATTGAGCAATGAAATAGGCTGCCATGAGAATCTCCTGTTTGAGAGTTGAATGATTAACGTCTTAGCCTTCCGCTGATCGGTATGCCTGGCATGGGTCGCTGTGAGTGCCGATCAGCAAACAAGGTTCCCGGTAGCACAATCTGCTTAGATGCTATGGCCTCGGGAAAACGAGCCCCTAATGGCGCTCGCTTCTAGGTTAGGCGATCTAGGCGAGAGATTCACCTTAAAAGTTATTCGCCTCGCCTCTGATAGGCGGGTGCTAAGCGACCCTCTTCATCCCGAACATCAAACTCACGACTTAAGTCTTCAACCCACTGGATCGTACCGGTACGGGTCATCAAATCTTCCGCGAGCGCGAGCGCAGGTACCGTTCGGCCGACTCCCAAGGGCGTTTGAGCATGGCTTAAGTCACCCCCTGTGCGTTCAGAATTGGCAACAATGAACTCCGTCGCAACGGATCCCGGATAGAGTGAGATCGCTGCAATGCCTTTGTCTTTGAGCTCAATACCCATATCGGCGGTCAGCCGGTCGAGGCCTGCTTTCCCGGCACCATAAGAACTGGAGAAATGGTAAGACTGCCCACCCGGAGACGATACGTTGACGATGAGGCCACCTGGACCCGCCTTAAACATCAAGGGTGCGGCGTGCCAGCTCGCAACATAGTGCGCCCGGAGACCAATCCCGACTTGATCGTCCCAAATCGATACGGGGTGATCCCAAAAGCCACCGCCCCAAGCAGGAGGGCTGGGTATCCGATAGACGTTGTTCACTAAGATGTCGATCTTTCCAGCTTTGGCTGCAACCTCTTGGAAAAACTGCTCAATCTCGGCATCGATCCCATGGTCCACCTTATAGCCGAAGCCCGTGCCGCCAGCCGCTTCGATGGCGCGTACGGTGCCGCTTAAAGTCAGCTCGCCATCTCCATCGCTTCGCCCTGTGACGAAGACCGTTGCGCCGTGCTCTGCAAGCGCAATGGCACAACCGCGGCCGATGCCGCGCGTTGCGCCGGTAACTACACATATTTTGTCTTTAAGCGCATGGCTCATCATGGGTTCTCCCGTGGTTCTCTGAACGGTTAAAGTAATTCAGCAAGCTGGGCTCGGTGCCAAGTGCCATCGCCGAAGAGGAATTCGCTGTGAATCTGCCGCTTATGGTAGATCTGCACATCGGCCTCCCAGGTAAACCCGATACCGCCGTGGAGCTGCGTCGAATTTCGTGCGTTAAAGGCACCCATGTCTGATGCACTGCTCTTGGCCAAATGCGCACATCGAGAGGCATCCTCTCGGTCAAAATCAAACGCTGCCGCCGCGTTGTAGACGAGACTGCGCGCCTCATCCACTTGGATCATCATGTTCACAATCGGGTGTTTCACCGCCTGAAAGAAGCCGATGGGGCGATCAAACTGTTGCCTGACCTTGGCGTACTCGGACGTGGCTTGAAGTTGCCACTCACCTGCGCCGGCGAGGTCGGCTGCCATGAGGGTGGCTAGCGCCGGTGCGGCAGCCTCGAGGCATTCCCGACCGTGCGTCGTCAGTAGGCTCGCGGGCACATCTAACAGCTCGACATGCGCTTGATCTCGAGTCAAGTCGACAATGCGATCTCGATGAATAGTCACCCCAGCCTCAGCAAGATCAACTCGGTAAAGTTCGACACCTTGTTCGGTCTTCGCTGAAACAATCAACACTTGCGCTTTCATCGCATCTTGCACATACCAGCTGGTACCCGTCAGACGATGGTTATCGGCGACAACATCCGTTGAGTCAGGTAGGAGCGAACCCTCTTCACCATAGAAGCCAAGCGCCACTCGAAGGCCGTTTGCCATGTCTTCAAGTAAGGCATTGGCATCGGCTGTATCCGCCTGATTGAGAACAAAGGTTGCGTGCAGCGTGTTGGACAGTGGGCTGGCCCAGGCATATCGCCCGATTTCTTCCGCGATGGCTGTCGCGGCAACGAGCCCCATTCCAATACCGCCTTGCGCCTCAGGGATCGAGACCGCATGCATGCCAAGCTCAATGCATTGTTGCCAGGCTTTTTCGTCGTAAAAAGCGGGACGATCGGCGCCGTGGATCGGGTCCTCAGTGCCACGAATACTCGGTCGAAGCGACTCAATGGTTTTTTGCTCGTCAAGGAAGCGCGCAAAGCTTTCCTTGAGCATCTGGACATCTTCGTCGAATCCAAAATCCTTAGGTTGCGACATATCGGTGCCTCTCTCTACTTCGTCTTAGGCAAGCCCAACACACGCTCACCCAGAATGTTTCGTTGAATTTCGCTAGAGCCACCAGAAATGGTGCCGGTGTACGTATTCATGTAACCCAGCGGCCATTTGCCGTCATCAGCGGCGTTCGGATCGCGAACGTAAAGCGCCGACTTGAGACCTAAAATACCCAGCGCAGTGTGGTGTAGCTCTTGGCCGACTTCGCTCCCTACCAGTTTGCCTTGAAGTGGGATGCGCATCGCGCCACCGTTCAGGTGCTTCAGCTTTGCGCGACGACTGTTCTGCACAGCTGCTTCGATACGCTCATAAAGTTTGACCAGGCGATCTCGCCAGACCGGATCGTCCCAAACGGCTCGACCGTTTCGGCGGGTGGTTTTGGCAAGTTCAATCACTTGAGCCATTGTGATGGTTGGAGATTCCGTCGCCACAGCACCAACGCCGACACCGGCACCGCGTTCGCTTGTGAGCGTCGCCATAGCAACTTTCCAACCATCGCCGACATTGCCCACTCGCCAAGCGTCGGGGACCGTCGCATTGTCAAGGAACACTTCGTTAAAACCGGATTCTCCCGTCATTTTGTGGATGGGCTTAACCGTCACCCCGGGCTGATTCATATCGGCAAGGAAATAAGTGATACCGCCATATTTATCGGACTTGTCATGTCGAGCCAGGAGCAGCATAAATTGAGCGAAGTGGCCCAGGCTGGTCCAAACTTTACTGCCGTTGATCACCCACTGATCGCCCTCTTTGACGGCGCTTGTTTGGAGTGAGGCAAGGTCCGAGCCAGCACCGGGTTCGCTAAAGCCCTGACACCAAATTTCCTCCCCAGAGAAAATGGGGGGTAGGAAACGGGCTTTTTGTTCCTCGCTGCCGCATTCCAGCAATGTAGGCACCGCCATTCCAAGACCGATCCAATTAATGAAGTAAGGAACATCCGCCTTTCGGACTTCAGCGCTGGCAATGGCCTGACATTCTGTCATCTCATGGCCACCATAAATTTTGGGTAGGTCAGAAG
>Ga0255743_10004692_pt1 | contig 10400 bp, 10 predicted proteins | sample 101ome_19_FD_179950 | JGI IMG/M metagenome (GOLD analysis project Ga0255743, IMG submission 179950) | Coastal salt marsh microbial communities from the Groves Creek Marsh, Skidaway Island, Georgia - 101405AT metaG (version 2) | ecosystem: Environmental > Aquatic > Marine > Intertidal zone >...
GTCCTCGGCGTACACGGCGATTCCGAGCGAGGTGAGGCGTTCGGCGACGTGGGCGTAGCGGGCGCCGTACTCGGCGTAGCCGTGCACGAGCACGACGATTCCGGTCGGCTCACCGTGAGGTAGCCACTGCTCAAAGTGGATGGTGCCGCAAGATCCGTCGAAGGTCGGCATGGTTCAGAGCCTCAGTTCGCCGGCCAGTGCGGCGTCGATGGAGTGCTGGCCGAGGTGGAGCCCACACTCGTATCGGCCGAAGGTGAAGGGCTGGTTCGCGCCGGTGGCGAGGCCCTGCTGGATCCCTTCCCCGATGGTGAAGTCCTCGTCGAAGACGACCCGAACGACGTCGCGTTCTTCGCACTGTGGCCCGGGAAGTTCGACCTCGCGGCCGCATCCCCCGGCGAGCGCAACGACCAACACCAATACGGTCATGATCTGGTTCATGACTGTAACCGTAGAGCGTGCCGCATGTCGTTCGTCATCGCTCAAGACCGGGCCGATTTCTGCAAGAGAAACCGCCGAATTCTACGAATCCCCCGTTGTGGGCGTTGAGGGACTCGAACCCCCGACCCCCTCCTTGTAAGAGAGCCCCCAACAAGCGCTGTGCTCGCCGACCGAGATCATCGAAAACTTGCGGAACCCGTAAGAGCAAAAACCAAAAGTTAAGTGCTGAAAAACTGATCTACTGACTGAGTGATTCTGAGTCGGACAGGGCGTTGGGGTCCGTCCGAGTAAGCGTCACATAACGGCGAGCGAAGTTGATCGGGGCTCAGGCCCCTGCAATGGTTGCGATATGAAGTGTTTGCGTTTGGTCTCGTCCATTCTCAGCACAGCGTGCCTGTTGCTGATCCCACTTGCCTCTGTCGCCGCAGCGCAAACCCAGGATGGCTTCCGCGGTGTCTGCACGGGCGCGGTGGATTCGCTCGACAAGGACGGGAACGTCATCGACTCAGCGATCTACGAGGGCGGTGCGTACCCATTTGATAGCGCCGACGAGCAAGTCTTCACTAAAGACAACCCGTTTCTCGTAGCGCCTGGCGGAAGGATCGCCTACGGAGGTGAGGCTGCCGACAACAACGGTGATGGCCCAAAGAACTACGACTGGAGCGTCGGCGCCAGCCTCCCCTTCTTCGGCGAACGGGAGCTTGCCAGCGGTGCGGATGCGAATAGTGACGGAACCTCGGCTGCAACGGGCGAGATCGACCTTAGCGAGCTCAGCGCGCTCAACTCCCTGGGGAAGATCAGCTTCCCGCTGAGCTTTGAACTTCAATCCGAAAACGACGTCACATGCGCCGCGGATGGCGCTTACGTCGAGCTTGCGGGTTCGGCAACACCAAGCCTTGCTGCGGGAAGTGCGCTCTTTGTCTTTGGTCTTGTTGGCCTGTGGCGGTCAAAGCGATACGCGTCCACCGCCTCGTTCGGTGTACTTGCATCGATCGGTGCTGCTATCACCGCAATCGGTGGCGGCTATCTCCCTCTCTCTGGCACCACGCTTGCTTCCTCGATAGCGATCGGAGCCGTGATCGGCATTGGGAGGAACCTTCTGCTGAACACGTACAAGACCCGATGAGGGACGGTTCGTGTACCGGACGAGACATAACATCCTCAGGGTCCAGAGCAAATTCACGGATGAGCGGGAGAACCCGGCTGATTTCTACTAGAGAAACCACCGAATTCTACTAACCCTCCTCCGTGGGCGTTGAGGGACTCGAACCCCCGACCCCCTCCTTGTAAGGGAGGTGCTCTAGCCAACTGAGCTAAACGCCCGCCGGTTGGCGAGGCTATCGGTCAGGCGAGCTGCGACGGCACGAGCCGCGCCGAAGATTCCACGCTGCACTCGCGCCTAGGGCGGGCGAAGGCGGCGTGCCCCGTCAGCGAACGAGCACGCAACTCCCGCCGGCTCGAACCTGCTCAATCAACGAGATCATGTCGCCTGCATCTCGATCGGTCTCCGGGAGATCGTCGGGTGAGAACCAGCCGACCGCACCAAGTTCCGGAGTGCGGACCGTGATCGATGACGGGTCAACGTCCTCAGCAATGGTGGCGTGGAACACGACATCGATACGCCGCATCGCAGAGTCCATAAGGATCCACGGCTCGACACCGTCAACATCCACGTCGACCCCAAGCTCCTCGACAAGCTCCCGCTTGATGGCCTCAGCTGGTGTCTCGCCACGGTCGATCAGACCACCTGGCAGTGTCCAACCCTCGCGATACACCGGGTCGACCATCAGCCACCGGCCGTCCCATTCGATGAGCGCAACAGCACCAGCCATCCAGTTGGGACTGGCTGCCCGCGTGACCAAGCGGCGCAGAGGCTTGGGAAGTCGACCAAAGCTGCGGAGCGCTCCCTGCCTGAGGACAGCGGCGCGTCCGTCGTCGTTCATCGATCGGACTCGGCCCGCCGAGCAGCGACCAAGGCAGCGAACGCTTCGCCAGTGCCAGCCACGGGGGTGCGTCGGGCGGCGTGGTCGAGCGTCACCAGGGGCCGGTCGAAGGCGTCCGCCACCTCCACGCCGGCCTCCTGACAGATCAACATCCCCCCGAGGTAATCCCACGGGCCAAGAGCATCGATGTCGAAGTCAACGTAGGCATCAAAGCGGCCATCGGCGACCGCACACAGATCGAGCGCCGCTGCGCCGAAGCAGCGGAACTGACTCCAGCCGGGATTTCGAGATGGCAAGGCATTGATCGCGACGATCGCTTCATCGAGCGACACTGATGCTCGGCGAGGCAATGCTGCGCCATCGACCCGAGCTCCTCCCCCGGCGATGGCGTCCCACCGCACACCGGAAGCGTGATCGTGCACCACCGCCACCCGGGGCCGATCACCCTCGACCACACAGATGCTCGTCGCGAACCACGGCAATGGTCGAGACGCGTTCGTCGAACCGTCGAGTGGATCGACTACGGCGACAAGTTCAGCATCGCTCGACCGTCCTGACTCTTCACTCAGCACAGCGAGACCCGCATCCTGAAGCACGGAAAGGGCGGCTGAGTCAGCCACCAGATCGCTGGCGTACTGCCCGTCTCGACCGCCGGAAAGCCCCCAGTCGTCGTGCCCGTCGAACGAGGCGACAACAGCGTCCACCGCCTCATGCACCACGGCCAACAACTCGTCGTCAGTCACCGCGACACTGAACCACGCCCGACCCTGCCCACCGGGGATCCTGGCCGATGCAACCGCAAGGAGGGATGCGCCGCGAATCATGGCAGGCTGATGCCGTGGCCGTCATCGATCTCCAAGGGTTCGTCGCCGATCTCAAGGACCACGTCGCCGAGCACGGGTTCCATGTTCACGACGAACGCCACTTCATCGAGACCTACACGAACCGCCAGACGTGGGAAATCGACCTGCATCCCGATCGGGCGTGCGATGGTCCACTCGACCTCCACGTCGCCATCGAAATCGACCCGCGAACGCTGATCGCCTTCGAGGACGAGGTCGCTCGTGTGGGCGAAACCGGCGAACCCGACACTTCGATCGTGTTTCCCGTGACGTTCTCGTTCGCCTTGCCGCCACTCCCCGCCATCCCAGACCTGCTGATCCTCGCCACCGACCTCGCCGGGATCGGCGGGACGGTTCTCCCGCTCGAAGTGAGCGCCGTCGACAGCTTCGCTGCCGTGACCGACGCTGCCGACCGGGCGATTGCGATTTCAGGGCGCGTCGAGATCCCCCTGGCGAGGATCTACCTCGGACAGGAAGTCCTGTGCGACGTGCTCGACGGCTGCGCCAGCGTGGCCGAGTTTCTGCTCGACCGCGCTCCTGTCTGGCTCGACGACACCCTGAGCTGAATTCGTGGGCGCTGGCCGGAAGTCAGGCCAGCGACTTCAGCGTCTCGAGGGCCTCGAGGGCCTCGTCGGCATGGGTGAGCATGTTGGTCTCGCTGCGGATCACCTTCACCAAGCGACGATCCGTGTCGATGACGAACGTTGCTCGCTTGCCCGACAGTGGACCCATCCGCTTCGTTCCGAACAGCTTGTGAACCTCGCGGTCGGGGTCGCTCAGCAGCGGGAAGCCGAGGCGGTTCTTGTCATCGAATTTCTTCTGCCGATCCACCGGATCAGCGCTGATTCCCACTCGTGACGCTCCGAGTTCGGCGAACTCGGAGGCCAGATCGCGGAAATGGCAGCTTTCCATGGTTCAACCAGGGGTCATGGCCTTCGGGTAGAAGAACACGACGACCGGGCCGGCTTCGACGAGGTCGCTCAGTGAGACCGAATGGCCGTTCTGATCGCGCAACTCGAAGTCGTCGACGATGTCACCTTCGTTCACGGGAACTCCCAGACAGCGTTACCGGGCTCCCCACCTCGGAGCGCCCTGTATTCATTACGACTGCACCCACAGTGATGGATTCAACCCAGCGCACAAAAGCGCCTTGGCGCTCCCCAAGGCCAGCGAACAGTGAAGCGCTGGCGTGTTGTCAACAACTCATCAACCGAGCGGCACTGAGTCAGCCACAGGCGATGTCTGGACCTCCGGCAGGCCTTGGCCGATGGCCACCAGCACGCCGTTGCTGGGTCACCGCGAGAACGGCGCCCTGCCGGATTCAGAAGCTACGGCCGAGGGGACGCTCGTTGGATCGAGCGGTTGATGTCGAACAGCCACGGAACAATGGAGAACCACATGCTCGCGACGATGAACGGGTGAGGTTTCATGCGTGTGTCGGTGACGTAACGACCAAACCAACATCAGCGACAAACCGAAAGCATGCATTTCGACGAGGCCGATGGGGCGGGGCCTTCCGGTGTTGTCCAACTTCCGCCCTTGCGCGTGTTGTGCTTCGGCCTGCCCATAGCCTCGTGGACACGCGAAGAACTGCGCCCATGCCCCCTTGCGGTGATGTTCCGGGCCGTCAGGGTTTGCGTCCGCAGAATGCCAACATGCGGTCGAAGCTCGTGGCGTCTGCTGGCACGTCGACTTCTGGACCGAATGAACCTCCAGCTCGAGCATCCTCGGTAATGAAGGAGCTGAAGAACGTCGCAGCGGCTTCCGTGAGGTGCTCCGGCGGATCGAACGCCTGTCCAGTTGCGCTGGCAAGATCCCAACAGTGGACGTAGTTGTCGGCTGAGAGCAACTGCAGGGCGTAGCTGGCGGGCATCTCGCCGAACACGAGGCTCACGGTTTCGTTGACGTCGGCGACACCCGCAACGGCCTGGTCGATCGCTTCGGTCGCTTGCCGGTAGGTCTCGTGGTGGTCATCCCCGAGTACGTCGCCGAGTTGAGCTGGCATGGTGGCGACAAGCTCTTGTTGACGAGCGTTATCGCCAGCCATCCCGGCACCGAAGATGAATCGTCCGAGCGTGAAATGACCGATCAGGTCCCGAACAGTAAAGCCGTCACATGGCGTAGCGTCTGCAAGCTGGGCTGATTCGGTTCCCTCAACCAGGGGAGTAAGCAGGTCGCTGACCTCACGGAAGAGTTCCTTGGGATCCATCGTTCCTCGTTTCAGAAGTGAGTCGTTGTGCCGGGAGCGTCCGATCTCACCTCGGCAAGCCCCTACCCGCAGGTTTAGCGGTTCAGGACGTTGCGTGTCGAACGTGTGCCGATCGTTCACCTGAGAACGCGACATCTCGACGAGACTGATCCGGCGTGTCCGTAGACCAGCGGCACTGACAAGCCAAACGCATCAGAGCAGGTGGCGGGCCGACTCGACGCATAGACGATGAGACTCCCGGCCGAAGACCAGAATTTCGCTGCAATGACTGGTGGGCCCGGTGGGAATCGAACCCACGACCGAGCGATTATGAGTCGCCTGCTCTAACCATTGAGCTACGGGCCCGCTCGGACTCTACCGGTCGATCCAGACCCCTCGATCTGCAGCCCTTCGTCGCACCGGTGCCGGACCTTGCACGCCTCAGGGCTCGGCAAGACCTCGCCGCAGAAACGAAACGACCCGCACCGAAGTGCGGGTCGATCATTTGGCTCCGGGGGTGGGGCTCGAACCCACGACCTGCGGATTAACAGTCCGACGCTCTGCCAGCTGAGCTACCCCGGAAGGTCGGCAGCGAAGGGTATCAGGACCGACAAGGATGGCGGTCCTGGGTGAGCGGATTCTCAGGCGCCTTCGAGATAGTCCCGGAGCCGATCTGAGCGGTGTGGATGCCGCAGCTTGGCAAGTGTCTTGGCCTCGATCTGGCGGATCCGTTCGCGCGTGACGCCGAACTGCCGACCGACCTCTTCAAGCGTGCGGGGACGGCCATCTTCGAGACCGAAACGAAGCCGCACAACCTCCTGCTCCCGATCACTCAACTCGACCAAGACATCGCCCACGGCCGAGGCAAGCAGGTGGCGAGCCGCAACATCGATCGGAGCCGCCGCGTTCTCGTCTTTGATGAAGTCGGCGAGATTGGATTCGTCCTCGTCGCCGACGGGCGAGTCGAGCGACAGCGGGTCGAGACCGATTCGCAAGATCTCCCGGATCTTCTCGACCGGCTCGTCGACCTCCGCAGCCAACTCCTCGACCGTGGGCTCACGCTTGAGTTCCTGGTGCATTTGCCGCTGCACCCGCTTGACTCGGTTCATCGCCTCGACCATGTGCACCGGGATCCGGATCGTGCGGGCCTGGTCGGCGATGGCTCGGGTGATCGCCTGACGAATCCACCAGGTTGCGTACGTCGAGAACTTGAAGCCTTTGGCGTGATCGAACTTCTCGACCGCTCGCATCAAGCCGAGGTTGCCCTCCTGCACGAGATCAAGAAGCACCATGCCCCGACCGACATAACGCTTGGCGATCGACACGACGAGACGCAGGTTGGCGCGGATGAGTTCATCGCTTGCCCGGTCGCCGTCGCGAACGAGACGTCGGTAACGGGCCAGGTCGGCGAGGTCGACTCGGTCGATTTCGTCGCTCTCTTCGAGCACCGCAAGGTGCTCGGCCGCTTCAAGACCGCGTTTGATGCGGGCAGCGACTCGGACTTCCTGGCGGGCATCGAGCAGCGGCACCCGCCCGATCTCTTTGAGGTACATCCGAACCGGGTCATCGGAGCTGCCGCCGTCGCTGGCGCGGGAACGATTGAGTCGAGAACGCCGGCTCGGTGCCTCAACGTCGTCGCCGATCGTCGCGGCAAAGGCCGCAGCGCGGGCGACCCGCTCGGCGTCGATCGGCGCGCTGTCCTCATCGGCCGGCTCAGCAACACCGTCGGGACGCTCCGGAACCTGGATCTCGTCAGGGACCGGCGATTCGTTCGCCTCATCGAGCACGACACCAGCAGCCGCGCACGCCGCTTGAAGCGACTCGATGAGCTCTGGATTGAACTCGACATCGGGCAAGGTGTTGACCAACGCGTCAAGCGAGAGATGGCCACTCGGCCGCACGCTGCCCAGCAGGGCTTGAAACTCGGCCGCTGCTGGCTCGGGGAGCGGCACGGTCGGCGCGATATCGGTCATGCTCCCCTCCCTTCGGCGTGCTGGTTGAGCCACGGTAGCAATTGATCGACCGCCGCTTCTCGGGTGGAGCGTTCCGACAACTGTTCGGTCTGAGTTTTGAGCCACGCAATCGCCTGGGCGAATCCCTGGCGATCTTCCACGCTGGAAGCGTGTCGGGCATCAAGTTGCAGATCGCGAACGACCCGGTCGGCGGCCAGCCGGACAACACCAGCGACGACGTCGTCGGTATCGGCCTCGGACGCCTCGACGGCGAGGCGCCGCAAGAGCGTGGCGGCCCGACCACCGACACGATCGGCGGCGGCCATCACACCCTCGGACTCGAGCGAAACAAACGCCTCCCTGCGCACCGGATCACCGAAGAGCGCAGCCGACAACCGCCCAGCGACCTCGTCGGGTCGATGAATCATCAGCCGGATCGCTTCGTCCTCAGGGGTGAGGCGGTTGACGTCAAACTTGGGAGGATCGTCGGGGTCGACACCTGGGTCGTAATCGTCCCAGTTGGGCTCGGGCTCGCCGTAACGGGATTCCTGGTAATGCGTGCTCGGCTGAGCTGCCGGACGAGGCCGACGTTCGGCGGCGAGCAGCTCACGCAAGCGGGCCAACTCGATACGGGTGTGGTCAGCGATCTCGATGACGTACTGATCGCGCACCAGCGTGTCGGGATGCTCGCGAACGACATCGAGCGCAGCCTCAGCAGCCCGCGCCTTGCCTTCGGGGGTGGACATGTCGCCGGCATCAAGCACCCGGTCGAGACGGAACTTGAGAAATGGCACGGCCTCATCGACCGCTCGATGAAGACCTTCAGGATCCTGACGAGCGAGGTCGTCCGGATCGACACCTGGCGGCAAGGCAGCCACCCGAATGTCGAGTTCGTACTCTTTCTCCCAGGCGTAGACCCGCTCGGCTGCAGCGAGGCCGGCCGCGTCAGCATCGAACGACAACACGAGACGATTGGCCGAGAAGCGTTTGAGCAGCCGAACGTGCTCCTCGGTGAGCGCAGTTCCGCACGTCGCGACCGCCCGAAGGATCCCGGCGGTGGCGTAGCCGATCACATCGGTATACCCCTCGCAGATGATCGCCTCGCCCGCCTTGACGATTCCGTCGCGATGCGTGTGCAGGCCATAGAGCACCTTGCTCTTGTCATAGACCTCGGCCTCGGTGGTGGTGTTCTTGTACTTGGGGCCCTCGTGACCGGGAAGAATGCGCCCGCCGAACCCGACCGGCTCACCTCGTTCGTCGTGGATCGGAAACATCACGCGTCCCCGGAAGGCGTCCTGCTGGCGACCGGCCTTGTTGACGAACCCGAGCCCCGAATCGCGGAGATCGTCGGCACTCAACTGGACATGACGGGCGAGCTGATCCCAATCGTCGGGCGCCCAGCCGATCTTGTAGCGCCGGACGAGCTCCCCGTCGTAGCCACGGCTGCGCAGATAGGCGCGTGCCTCCGCCGAATCCTGACCGCTGAGCAGGCGCTCGTGGTAGAAGTCGACCGCCTTGCCCACCGCCTCTTGCAGACCTTTCTTTCGGCCTCGACGCTGGCCTTCGCCGGCAGACGTGTACCGCAATTGGATGCCGTAGCGACCGGCAAGAGATTCCACCGCTCCGACGAAGTCGAGATTCTCCATTTCCTGGACGAACGTGATCGCGTCGCCGCTCGCCCCGCACCCGAAGCAGTAGTACACACCCTTCTCGGGGCTGACCGACAACGACGGGGTGCGCTCGCCATGGATCGGGCAGCGAGCCATCCAGTTGCGGCCGGATCGCTTGATCTCGGTGTGTTCGCCGATGATCGCGACGAGGTCGACAGCGGCCCGTGTCCGGGCAATGTCCTCGTCGTGGATCCCCATCGCCGCCGAACCTAGCAGCGGGCTCCGACGGAGTTTCAGGTGAAACGGCGCTCGGTGAAGCGCCGCAGCGGGATCAGCTCAGCCGCTCGGCGAGATAGCCCTCGAGTTGGTCGAGCGAGACACGATCCTGCTCACGGGTATCTCGTTCACGAACCGTGACCGCACGATCATCGAGCGTGTCGAAATCGACCGTGACGCAGTACGGCGTGCCGACCTCGTCCTGGCGGGCATAGCGCTTGCCGATCGACTGCGTCTCGTCGTAGTCGACCATCCAGCGACGCTTGAGCGAATCGAAGACTTCCATCGCCGTCGGCGTGAGGGTGTCCTTCTTCGACAACGGCAGCACGGCGATCTTGTACGGCGCGAGTCGATGATCGAGGCGCAGCACGGTGCGGGTGTCGTCGTTGACGACCTCTTCGTCGTAGGCGTCCATCAGGAACGCCATGGCAGTGCGGGTGGCTCCCGCAGCGGGTTCGATCACGTGGGGCACGTACCGCTCGTTGTTGGCCTGATCGAAGAAATCGAGTTTCTCGCCCGAGTGCGTGGCGTGCTGGGTGAGGTCGAAGTCGCCACGGTTCGCGATCCCTTCGAGCTCATCCCAGCCCCACGGGAACAAGTACTCGACATCGCTCGTACCCGAGCTGTAGTGACTCAGTTCGTCATCGTCATGGGCCCGCAGCTTGATCTTCGCCGGATCCATGCCGAGGTCGAGATACCAGTCCATACGGGTCTGGCACCAGTACTCGTACCACTCCTGACTTTCCGCCGGCGGGACGAAGAACTCCATCTCCATCTGCTCGAACTCACGAGTGCGGAACACGAAGTTGCCCGGCGTGATCTCGTTTCGGAACGACTTCCCGATCTGGGCGATACCGAACGGTGGGCGCTTCCGACTCGTGTTGAGCACGTTGGCGAAGTTGATGAACATGCCCTGCGCCGTCTCGGGCCGAAGGTAAACCTCCGCGGCGGTCTCGGTGACCGGCCCGGCGTGGGTCTTGAACATCAGGTTGAACTCACGTGCCTCCGTGAAGGTGCCCTCGCTCCCGCAGGTCGGGCAGACGTTGGGATCGTCGAGCTTGTCGAGGCGATGCCGAGCGTTGCAGTTCGTGCAGTCGACCAGCGGATCCGAAAAGTTGGCGAGATGGCCCGATGCCTGCCACACCTGCGAC
>Ga0255743_10004696_pt1 | contig 10396 bp, 10 predicted proteins | sample 101ome_19_FD_179950 | JGI IMG/M metagenome (GOLD analysis project Ga0255743, IMG submission 179950) | Coastal salt marsh microbial communities from the Groves Creek Marsh, Skidaway Island, Georgia - 101405AT metaG (version 2) | ecosystem: Environmental > Aquatic > Marine > Intertidal zone >...
TCAATTCCCTTCACCCGCTCCAAAAAATTTAAAATGGAAAATAATTTGTCTCATGAATGATTTATCTAAAAAAAAATGCGTTCCTTGTTCTGGCGATATTCCTGCATTTACAGAAGACCAAATTCAAAATTTTAAATCAAAAATAGAAAAATGGGATGTAAAAAAAAATGAGAAGGGTTATTTTTATTTATCAAAAGATTATAAGTTTGAAAATTTTGAGAAAAGTTTGAATTTTGTTAATAAAGTTTCACAGATTGCGGAAAACGAAAATCATCATCCAGATTTAAAGTTTGGTTGGGGTTATGCTAATATTATAATTTTTACGCATGCCATAAATGGTTTGACTGAAAGTGATTTTGTTTTAGCTGCTAAGATTGATGAAATTAGTGTTTAAAATTTCTTACCCCAGTAAACACCATTGAAACACCTGCTTTATCTGCGGCGTCAATAACTTCTTGATCACGTATAGACCCACCTGGTTGAATGATAGATGTAACACCAGCTTGAATTAAATTTTCTAGCCCATCGGCAAAAGGAAAAAAAGCATCTGAAGCGGCAGATGAGCCTTTTATTTCACTTGGAAAAAATTTTAATGCATTTCTACAAGCAATCTCTGCAGAACCCACCCTGCTAGTTTGCCCAGCCCCTACACCAAGCGTTTTGTTGTCTTTCGTTATTACAATAGCATTGGATTTAACATGTTTACAAACTTGATTAGCAAATAAAAGATTTTCTATTTCTTTTTCAGATGGTTTTGATTTCGTAACAATTTTTAAATCATCTTTTGTTATAGAAGAAAGATTTTCATCTTGTAAAAGGAAAGTTTTTTGCATAACGGTTACAGATAATGATGTTTCTTTTTCTACAGGTTCATATTCAAGAACTCTAAGGTTTTTCTTTGAAAATAATATTTTTTTTGCTTTATCATCAGCTTTGGGTGTTAGAATAACCTCGTAAAAAGTTTTGATAATTTCATTAGCTATGTGCTCATCGATATTATAATTAAATGCAACAACACCCCCAAATGCACTTACAGGATCCCCAGCAAGCGCATGTTGATAAGCCAACATGGAATCATGACTTAAAGCACAACCACATGGATTGTTATGTTTAATAATTGCACAAACTTTATCATTTTGATTAAAATCGTTGACTAATGAATAAGCGTTAAATGAATCTAAATAATTATTATGGCTGAGCTCCTTCCCTTGAATTTGGTTTAGATTTGAAAAACCTTTTTTATTATTGATGATTTCAAATACACTGCTTTCCTGGTGAGGGTTTTCTCCATATCTCAGTTTTTGTATCATTTTACCTGGGATCGTTTTTTTATCTAAAAATTTAATATTATTTTGTTCTGACATCCAGTTAGCTATTAAACTGTCGTAATAAGCGGTTTCACAAAATGTAATTGAAGACATTCTTTTTCTAAATTCTAAAGTTGTTGCACCATTATTTTGTTTTACTTCATTTATGAATTCTTCATAATATTTAGGAGATGGCAATACTGTTACGTGTTTGAAATTTTTGGAAGATGATCGAAGCATAGAAGGGCCACCTATATCTATATTCTCTATCATATCATCAAAGGAAGAATTTCCTTCTAATAATTTATTTTCAAAAGGATATAAATTGACGACCACAAGATTAATCTGACTAATTTTATTTTCTGTCATTTGTATTTGATGATTTTTTTTGTCAGTATCTGCTAAAAGTCCACCATGAACCTTCGGATGCAAAGTTTTTACTCTTCCATCAAGGATTTCAGGAGAACCTGTGTATTCGGATATTTCGATACAATCAAAACCTTTATCTTTGATAAATTTAAATGTCCCACCGGTGCTAATAATTTCAATATTATATTTTTTTAAAATAGTTAATAAAGTCTCTAGATTTGTTTTATCCGATACTGAGATCAAAGCTTTTGAAATTTTATTCATTTTTTATATTTTATATTCTATTAATTGGCTTTTTCCAAAGTCCAGTTAATGTTATTTACTTTATCTTTTAAAACTCCTTCAACTAAAACACATTTTGATTCCAAAATTTTATCATAGTGTGCAAAATAAAGGCTGTCTTCTATTTTGACAGGGTGAGAACATTTAAATCTCCAACCTTGGTTGTCTACACTGAGCAATATATCACCCCCCTGGGTCTGTATAAGTTTACTTTCTGGCGTAATATGAAATCGTAAAGAAAAATTTAAAAAAGCCAAATCTTTTTTTGCAACTATTAATAATTCATCTCCTGTTAACTTACCTTCGTTTTCTTGAATAACTATTTTTCTCTCATGTAATGTATTATATTTTTTCTGATATCCATTATGTCCAGAAATAATAGATATGGTATCTTTATCTGTATTAAGATCTTTTTTATAAACCTTTAATTTTTGCAATAAAGAATTTCCATAAAAGGAACGAATAAGTTTATTTTTTTGAAATAGACATGAAGATGTATCATTAATAGTTAAGGTAGAATGAGCTGCAGTAGTTTGGCTTAAATATGGTAAGTCACCCTTAAAATTATGTGCAGACCCACAATTTGATATTACTTTCTTTCCATTATAAATAAATTCAAAAGATAAACAGCCCGCTTGGTAATTTTGAGAATTAAGGTCAGTAGGAGGGTTATTTGCATCTAATGCAATTTCAAATTTTTTTATTTTTGAAATCAAATATGCATGACTTTTATTTTTTTTTTCAAATTTATAATTTTTAGCTTTCAAGAACTTATTAAATTCTAAAGTATCTCGGTTTTTCGCCCCATTAAATAGTGGTAAATAATTATTAGACAATAATAGACTTTTATAATTATCTCCTATTTTTTGAATATTTTGATCTAAAAATTCTGGGACAGTATTTTGAGAAAAAATTAAAAATTCTCTCGCAAGAATTAAATGGTGAAGTAACCAAAATTGATCCTCGGGATTTTTGCTTTCTACAAAACCATTTTTATCTATTATATTTTTGATTTCATTTGATAAATTTTTTATTGTATTTTGAAATAATTTTTGATTACCTTCAAAAGTCACGCTGACTAAAACCAATGAAGCAAGAACTAAAATTTTATCAAGTTTGCTATGTATAAAAGTGAGATTTTTATTTAGATGTAATGCCTGTTTTACAATATTGTTAGTAATTTTAGCTCTAAATACCATATCATCATTTCTTATTGTGAAATGAGAACAACATATCCAAAAAATCAATCTATTGGCTGTAATTACGTGATGCCAATTTTTTTCATTATAAGTATTATTTTTAATTAGCCATTCAACAATAATATCTTTTGCAGTTTTTTTTTGATTTTTAATATCTAATTGAGATAGCCATGTAAATTTATGTAATTCAGAAAGATTTTTTTCACCAATATTTTCTAATTTCCAAACATTTTTTTGAAATCTATTTATTAATTCAATTCTTTTATTATTTTTATCTTCAAGCTCTAAAAGTAAAGGAACGTTATTCATGTCATAACTTCTAGAGGGAGGAGTTACTTTTAAGCTATTGTTATAATATTTAGTGGTAAAATATATTTTTCTGATTTTTTCTAAAAAAAGATTTCCAAGTGAGTAGATGAATAACCTAATGAAACTTAGGTTCATTTATTTCTTTCTTAAATTTTTAATATTTTCTGAAATACTATTTGTACCTTTAAAAATAGTTGTACCAGATACTAGAATATTTGCCCCTGCTTGAATTGCTAATGGTGCTGTTTTAAAATCTATTCCTCCATCTATTTCTATATCTATATCCAGCTTTTCTTTATCGATTTTACTTCTTAAAAATTTGACCTTATCTAATACTTCTGGCATAAATTTTTGACCAGCAAACCCAGGATTAACACTCATAATTAGAATTAAATCGATTTTATTTAATAAATCCTCAATTATTTTTGCGGATGTTTTTGGATTTAAAGATACACCTACTTTTTTAGAATATGATTTGATCTCTTCAATTGTTCTACTAAGATCATCAGTCGTCTCAGGATGAATAGTAATAATGTCAGCTCCAGCTGAAGCATAATCTTTAATATATTTTTCTACTGGAGAAATCATTAAATGGACATCAAATGGTAAATTAGTGCATTTACGAATTTTCTCAATGACTGGTGGACCAAATGTTAAATTTGGTACGAAATGACCATCCATGACATCAATATGTATCATATCTGCTCCACCATCTTCTAATTTTTTTATTTCATTTCCTAAAATACTAAAGTCAGCTGATAAGATAGAGGGTGATATTTTGATTTCATTTTTCATTTTGAGTTATAGTTTTTTATAGTCTTTATATTTTAAAAGACAAAAAAAAAGGGCGGATAAAAATCCGCCCTTTTCTTAATAATTATCAAAAAGCTTACGCTCTTTGTGTGTCTCCGATATCGTCTGTTAATGCAACGATTTCCTTATCTGGAATAGTAGACATTTCCATCTTGTACGCTAGGAACCACATCATTCCAACTCCTAGTGCCCAGAATAGAATTTGCCATGCCCAGATAGATGGAATTCCAAATGTCCATGAAGCATAGTCATTTGGCGCACCAAAGATATCATTTCCAATTACAGCTCCTGGTCCAATTCCGAAGAATAACCAAGCTAAAGTAATTGCCCAAGCTACTGGCTTCAGACCTTGCTTAGAAGCTGGTAAACCAGCATGCTGTTGCAAGAAGTCATGATATTTTTGTCTGTGTGCTCTATCGCTTGCATTTTGAGTCATTGACGAAACTATAGTTGCGATACCTAAGTTAAAGAACATACCCCAGAATGCTGAGTGCATTGTTAGAGGCCATCTTCCCCAAGGTAGTGCCGCACCGAATAGTTTTTGACCAATACTCTCAGTCAACATCACCGCAACGATACCAGCTGCCATACCCGCAGTTACACCTTGTCTTGTAAACCAAGGGAAATAACAGATAGACATTAATGGCATCCACATTTGGAAACCAAAAGCCACTGCTAATCCACCTAATAGAACTAGTGCATCTTTTGAGAATGTTGCAACTAATAATGCTGCTAACACGATGAACGCTACACCTAATCTTCCAAAGAACTTTTGAGTATCATGAGAAGCTTTAGGGTTAATTAGTTTTTTATATAAGTCTCTAGTTAACATACCGCCTGCTGTAGACATGTATGCTGCACCTGTAGACTGCATCGCAGCTAAGGCACATACAGCTAAAAGACCCACAAACCATGGAGCTGTATCACCAAGTGTATTGATATAGTAAGGAACCAAGTTACCTTGACCACCTTTACCAATCGACTCTGGTAAAACATTTGAGATGTTTGCTCCAGCTGCGTTCACAACAGGGTCAGCACCTAATAGGTGACCTCCCATACCTTGAGCTGCCGTAAAGAAGAAAAGGATTGCTCCAATTCCAAATGACGATGCCCAAACTTGTTGTGGCGCAAAAGGTCTAGGATCTTTGTTACCGAAAGACCACATAGAGAATGCTGGTGCAGAATGAATACCCATAAGAGCAAACATATAAGTTAACACCATCACTCCAGTCCATAATCCACCTACAGGAGTTTCTTTACCTAAACCTGCTGTAAATTGAATTACGCCAGGAATTGCAAAGTATGCAGAGTATCCGTCACCTGGAGTTACACCCCATTTAGTTCCTTTTACTAGCGCAACTTTTGCTAATCCTTGGTTAAGTGCAGTCCAACCGCCAACTAGATCGTATGCGATAAAACCTATTGCTACAATTCCGAACGCAAGAAGTATACACTGAAGTGTATCAACGTACGCCACAGCTCTTAAACCACCAGATGCTACATAAACTAGCACTACTGCTGATAAGATCCATGTACCCATTGTTACAGTTACAAGACCGTCAGATAAAACGTTAAATAGTTTTCCTGATGCTGCTAACTGCAATCCTAAGTAAGGAATTGAGAAACATAATGCGATCACCACAGTCAAATATCTTACACCATCACCTTTAAAGTAATCTGCAAGCATTTCACCTGGAGTCACATAACCAAATCGTTTTCCTAATATCCATTGTCTCTTTAGGAACATCACACCTGTAAAAGGAATTGTGATTGCGTAAAAAGAGGCATATGCATATTGGAAACCATCACGGTAAATCAAACCTGGGTGTCCCATAAAGGTCCATCCTGAGAATGAGGTTGCCGTGGCTGCTAATACGAATACCCATAGTCCTAGTCTACGACCAGCTACGAAATAATCGGTAGCAGTTTTAGCTTGTTGTGATGATTTGATCCCCCAATAAATACAGTAGACCCAATACAATACCACAAAAGCTAATAACCATGTTACTTTTGCTGACAAGGTTTCCCCCTTTGTTTAGTTTTTGTTACATGTAACGTTGCCAATTAAACTAATCAGCAACAACGGCTGGAATTTATAATATTTTAGTTTTATTATTAAGCCATAAAGAAGCCGTAATTGGGATAATACTGTTGCATTGCAAATAAAAATATAAGGGTTTTATTGGTATTTTAGTATTTTTAAAAAAAATATAAAAATGATACCTAGGGTTGTAATGATTGAACTATATAAAACCTTTCACCAACCAATTTGGACATTCCTTTTAACAATAGCTTTATTTTTTCCTATAAAAAAAATTTTATATCAGCTTTATATGAAAAAGTTTTTTAAAGATAATCCGGATAAAAAAGATCTTGATGAAGATTTAAAAACTAAATTAAATAAAAGAGCGAGATTTACTTCTATTTTATTATCATTTGTTTTTAGTTATCTATATGTTCAAAATGTTTTTTACTAATTAGAATTTATGAACCCAAGAGTTTTAAAAAGATTTGTCATTATTTGTAGTATCGCTACATTTGTTATGTTTTCTGTTTGGATGCTTATCCAGTCATTTATGAATAGACCGGCAGGAGATTATGAAACGCAAGTCTGTGATCAAAGACTAAAAGATAAATTATGGGACCAAGCAATTGAGCAAGCTAATATTGCTTTAGACAAAAATCCTAATCACAGAGGCGCAATGATGTGTCGAGCTTTAGTTTATATTAATAAAAAAGATTATAAACTTGCCACGAAAGAACTTACGGCACTTATAGAATTTTTAAAGAAAACTCTAAAAAATGATGACTTAACTGGAAAGGGAACATTAGCAGCAGCATATGCTAATAGAGGAATTGTTAAAGACAGAACAGAACAATATGAAGAAGCTCTTAAAGATTATATCAAAGCATTAGAAATTGATCATGAAGCAATCGCTGGTCCTGGTCTGGGTCATAAAATTATTTATATGATAAACAAACCGTCATCAGTTAGAGATCGTGCGCAATATATACATGAACAATTACAATTACCTCCTAATGAACGCGTATTGAAAATACCAGAGGCTGATGAAGAGCAGCGAATGCATAAACCTGGTAAACTTTAAAAAGAAATTATTTTTAGAACATCTCTAAATAATACTAAAAAAAAATATACAGCAGCAATACAGCCAAATAAAAGATGCACCCAATTACTTTCACCATCTTTATTTCTATAAGTTAGTCCATGGTATGTGACAAAAGCAGTAGCAACTAAAAATAATACATTTACTAAACTTTCGTATTCTGGAGGTATATCAATCATTATTTGTCTTTCTTCTTAATTGGTTTTGGGAACTGATGATAGTGCTCAGGAAAAATATTTTTTTTTTCAAAGTAAGGTGGAAGTAAGTCTGTAGGTTCTTCTACTGTAATAATAGCCAAATAAAATGAAAATAAAAAAAAGGTAGTAATCCCAAGCGATACCCATACAAATTTTTCTAATCCTTTATTGCCAACTGGTTTACCAAATTCAACATCGTAAACATGATACTTCGGGTCTTGCGCGTCTAGTTGGTTTGTTTTATCTAAATGAGCAATCGTTCTAGCATAATGCCTTGCCCAATTGGGTATGATATTCCTGATCGTGTAATCTCTGAATATTCCATTAATTAATCTTTCTGGTAGCTCTTCATCAAACCAAGATTTGTAAGCTAATTGTAGAAATTGAAATTCTCCCACTTCCAAAAGATTTGCTGCATATAAAATTTCTGACTTTTTTGGGTTATCATCCCAGTCAGGTTTTATCATTGTTTGAATAAAATCTTTCACTCTATTATTATAGTCTTTAATTAAAATGAAAAAAGACTTAAAAAAAATTGCAGACAAAGCCTTAGCAGAAGCAGAGGCAAGAAATCGAACTAAGAAAAAAACTATTAAAGTGAAGGAAGTAAATGGGCCCGAAGGCCCAGAACCCACACGTTACGGAGACTGGGAAAAAAAAGGAATAGTTTCCGATTTTTAATTATCTATTTAATCTATTATCAACTAAGCTTTGTACAACCGTAGGGTCAGCTAAAGTAGATGTATCTCCCAAGTTACTGTAATCATTTTCAGCTACTTTTCTCAGTATACGTCTCATGATTTTACCAGATCTTGTTTTAGGTAACCCTGGTGTGAAATGAATAAGATCTGGTGTTGCTAAAGGACCAATATTTTTTCTAACCCATTGCTTTAACTCTTTAGTTAAATCATCAGAACCTTCTTCACCTGCATTTAGTGTTACGTAACAATATAATCCATTACCTTTTATATCATGAGGATATCCAACTACCGCTGCTTCAGCAACTTTTGGATGAGCCACAAATGCACTTTCAATTTCTGCAGTACCAAGATTGTGACCTGAAACAATAATTACATCGTCAACTCGTCCTGTAATCCAGTAATATCCATCCTTATCTCTTCTACATCCATCACCTGTAAAGTACATTCCATCTACTGTAGAAAAATAAGTATCAATAAATCTTTGATGATCACCATAAACCGTTCTCATTTGACCAGGCCAAGATTCTTTCATGCAAAGTCTTCCTTCACAAGCCCCCTTAAGCTCTTTACCTTTTTCATCAACGATTGCTGGCTGAATACCATAAAAGGGTTTTGTTGCAGATCCAGGTTTCAAATCTATGGCACCTGGTTGTGCAGAAATTAAAATTCCTCCAGTTTCTGTTTGCCACCAAGTATCAACAATTGGACAACGTGAGTCACCAACAACTTTATGGTACCATAACCATGCTTCTGGGTTAATTGGTTCTCCGACAGTTCCTAAAATTTTTATAGATTTTCTACTTGCTCTTTTTACTAATTCATCACCTTCTCTCATTAATGATCTTAGCGCTGTTGGAGCAGTATAGAAAATATTTACCTTATGTTTATCACATACATCCCAAAATCTACCTGCATCTGGATATGTTGGCACACCTTCAAAAACTAAAGTTGTTGCGCCATTTGATAAAGGCCCATAAACGATATAGCTGTGCCCAGTTACCCAACCAACATCAGCGGTACACCAATATATGTCTCCTTCATTATAATTGAATATATATTTATGTGTCATTGAAGCATAAACTAAATAACCACCACTTGTATGAAGCACACCTTTTGGTTTTCCTGTAGATCCAGATGTATATAAAATAAATAAAGGATCTTCCGCGTTCATTTCTTCTGGTTCATAGTCTGTAGAAGCATTACTAGTAATATCATGATACCAAACATCACGTTCATCTTTCATAGCAATATCAGCCCCTGTATGTTTCAATACAACACATTTTTTAACATCAGGACATTTCTGTAAAGCCTAATCAGTAGTGTTTTTAAGTGGTATAGCTTTTGCACCTCTTACACCTTGATCTGCTGTAATTACAAACTCCGATTTACAGTCAATAATTCTTCCTGCTAAAGAGTCGGCTGAAAATCCACCAAAAACTACAGAGTGGACAGCTCCAATTCTTGCACATGCGAGCATAGAATAAACAGCTTGAGGTACCATTGGCATATATATTGTTACTCTATCGCCTTTTTTAACTCCAATTTCTTTTAAACCGTTAGCTAGTTTACAAACTTCATCTTTAAGCTCTTGATATGTAATTTTGCTGTCTACGCTAGGTTCATCTCCTTCAAATATAATTGCAGTATCATTTGCTTTATGAGGTAGATGGCGATCAATACAATTATAAGAGACATTAAGTGTTCCGTCGTAAAACCATTTTATATCAACTTTTTCTTTACTGTAGGTAATATCCTTTATTTTACTGTAGGGCTTAATCCAATCAATCCGTTTACCTTCTTCAGACCAAAAAGCCTCGTTATTTTTTACAGACTCGTTATATTTTTTTTCATAACCTTTTTTGTCTATCAAAGCATTTTTTGACCAAGTGGTTGAAACTTTAAATATTTTCCCTCCACTAGACTGCTTCTCGGTTTTTTTCTTTTTCGTATTCTTTATAGATTTCTTTTTCTTAGAAACTTTTTTCTTTTTAGTTTTCTTTATAGATTTCTTTTTCTTAGAAACTTTTTTCTTTTTAGTTTTCTTTATAGATTTTTTTTTCTTAGAAACTTTTTTCTTTTTAGTTTTCTTTATAG
>Ga0255743_10004713_pt1 | contig 10378 bp, 6 predicted proteins | sample 101ome_19_FD_179950 | JGI IMG/M metagenome (GOLD analysis project Ga0255743, IMG submission 179950) | Coastal salt marsh microbial communities from the Groves Creek Marsh, Skidaway Island, Georgia - 101405AT metaG (version 2) | ecosystem: Environmental > Aquatic > Marine > Intertidal zone > Salt...
AATTGGATGCCGACGAGGATTACTTGCAATACGTCATCACTAAAGCGCCGACGTACGGAGAAGTGAGGTTATCGTGCGATTACACAGCAAACAATGGTAAAGGCGCTCAATTGTGCGCCGAAGATGCCGGCGCGTTCGTGTACATTCCGTACGGAAATAACAGCGGTTTGTCCGATACGTTTGAGTACGCGATCAATGATATTGAAGCGGGCGGACACGGCGGTTTGGATCCGCCTACGGGCTTGCCCAGCGGAACGAGAGGCGCCAATTCAGCCTCGAGACGGGTGAAGATCACCGTCGCCGAAAAGACGTTCTTACCATCCATTACGGGCGTGAAAGAACTCGCAACGAGCGCAACGAGTACGACGGCGTATATCGTGGAGGATACGAAGACAAACTTCACGGTAGTTCGAGCTGCCACGACGACGGTTCCGATTTTTACTGGTACGGACGCGGACGGTGCTGAGGCATCCATCACCGAAGCTGATCTCAGAGTCTACACGGCACAAAATTCCTATTACGACGCTGCCGTTGATGTGAAGGGCTACGAAACAGTCAAACACGGGAGAATCAGGTGGGAATGTTGGGACGACAAATGCGAAGGCAACATGTGTGCGCAGGAACATACCGGCGAGACGAGAGACGTCAACGGTGTGACCATATTCACGTGCGATTGCGATCTCACCGACGATGTCGATTTTGAAGTGGACTACTTTTGGCAAACGTGCGCAAAGAAAGATACAACTGGTAAAGCGCGCGGCGCGTATTTTACGTACGAACCGACGAAGGATCGAGGTGGCGTTGAGGAAGAACTTTGGATGCGCATCGGGGTCAAAGATGGCATCGTCGCAGGTTTCAATTACGAAACGGCTACCGTGCTCATAACTGTCGAAATTTCGCAGGTTGACGATGGGTCCGAGTTGGGCGTGTACGGCAAAGACGCGGATGGCTTAGAGGTTTTGAAAACCAGCGATCCTATGTTTACGGCGCCTATGACCGTGGCCGAAGTCATCGGCACGACGAAAGAAGAGCTCACTTTTGAGGAATACGCGGCGCAGTGGCAAGAATTCAAGATCAAAGCAGCGGATGAGGATACGGACCAACTTTTTATCACGTTGATAAACGCAAACGACATCAAAGGTTCGGTGACACATCTCATCCAGGGCGTACAAACTGGCGATCTGACCATGGGTAAGGATAAGACTGACCTACTCTCGGACATAAACGTCGTCCAAATGGGTGGGAGCAAAACGGACGGATTCACCGCGACGCTTTATTACCGCGCGGAGGAGTATTGGAGAGGTCCGATGGAGACTCTCATGTTCGCCGTTTCGCAGCAAAAAGATTATAAAGGCGGCGACAACAACTATCAAACAATTGAGGTCACATTTATCACCAAGTGCGCTCCTGGACACACCAAAAACGCCGCGGAAACGCAATGCACGCCGTGTGGTTTTGGTGAGTACGCGTTGTTGATGGACATGATCTCGTGTTCGCCGTGTCTCCCCGGTACTTTCGCCGGGAAAACTGGCTCGGAGGTGTGCGAACCGTGCGGAGTGACTTCGTATCAACCTGCGGAAGGTAAGAAAGAGTGTGAAGCGTGTCCAACGAGATCGTCCACGGGAGGTAGTGCAATTGCTCTCACAGAGTGTTTGTGCGACGTCGGATCGTATGGAAATATGCTCACGGCATCGATTGGCCCAGATTTCGACAGCACGTGCACGGTTTGCCCGGAATTGGGCAGCAGGTGCGACCGAAGAGGTTTAATCATTCCAGAAGCGCAGTTTGGATATTTTGTCGATTTACCGGACGCAGAGTTAGGCACTGGCTTGACCATTCGTGAGTGCTCGCCTGAAAAAGCATGCCCTGGGAACGCGACTGACGCGGAAATTTTGGCAGATGTCTTCCCGTGGACTATCCAGTGCGCAGAAGGATACGAAGAGAAGGGTTGCGCCCAATGCAGCAAGAATTACTACCGCTTGAAACAAGAGTGTAACATTTGTCCGGAGACGAAATGGGAATCGTATTTAATTCTTCTCTTGATGTTGGTTGGTTTCATCATGTTGTTGCCGATGCTCGTCAAGCTATTGAGAAGATTCAAAGCGATTTCGCTCTTGTTCGTGTTCGTGCAAATAACCGCCGTCTTATCGGATTTGGACTTCAACTGGCCTCCGATCATTCAAAACTTGTACAAGTATTTTGCGATTTTCACGTTTGATATTCAGTTGCTGCAACCGGAATGCCACATTCCGAGGTTTGATTTCTTCACGCGATACTTTGTGGTCGTGCTCTCGCCGCTCTTTTTTGGGGTGTTGTTTGTGATCATCACCTTGACGAAGTTCGTAATTGGCCATTTTCTCATCAAAATGCTTCTCGCGGGTCGTTTTGACTCGTGGTTCGAGTACGACACGCGCGATGTCGACGATGCAGGCAACAAAAGAACGAAAATGCAGAAGATGAAGGAAAGAGCGAAAAAACTGATCACAGATAAGAAGGAGGAACTGGAGGAATTCTCCGTTGGCGATCACTTGAGATCCACCGGGAAGATGTTTATCCGCATCATGCTCACTTTGATGGATATTTCGTACATCTTCCTTTCTAGAGCGACCCTCGAATATTTCGATTGCGTAAAAAATCCGGCGAATGGAATCTCTTATTTGGAAGCTGAACCGAGCGTCCAGTGTTACGACTGGGGTAACATGAAAAATCCATGGACGCAGTACTTTCCGATCGCATTAGTGTTGGTGTGCTTGTACCCCTTCGGTATTATTTTGACGTTTTACTTCACTCTTTATCGAATTCGGGACAAGTTGAATCGCCCGGAAACAGTCAAAACGTTCGGTTTCTTGTACGTAGGTTATCGTCCGGCGTGGTACAGATACAAAATCTTAGTCTTACTCCGCCAACTTGGCGTCGTGAGCAGTACCATGTTGTTTTCGCAAGGAACAACCATGAGTCAACTCGGTCAATCTTTGGGTTGCTTGATGACTATTTTCATAGCGATGACCATTCACTTCTTCGCGGATCCTCAGGAATCCAAACGTCTCGACCGATTAGAGTCTGCGGCTATCTTCATCTCTTTCGTGAACATATTCTCCGGTTTGATTTTTCTAACCGAGAAAGCATCCCAGAGATTTGACGATTTTCTGTCTTGGTTCAACGCCGTTCTCATCTTGGGAGGCTTGTCCATCTTCATGATTTACATCTCCATGGAGGTGACGCCGTTTGTCATCAAATCTGCGAAAAATAGCAAAGGCATCGCCGGCGTTTTCTTTGGCGACAACAAAGATTCAAAAAAGACGACCCAGGAAATGCTAGATCAAGCGGAAGAAGAGGATAAGAAAGCGTTAGAGAAGGGCCCTTCTTTGTACCGACGGATGACGATTGGTACTAAAAAGAACATGAAGAGCCCCGACGAGCTTCGCGCTGAGGCTCGGTCAAAATTCGTCAACGAGCAACTGAAAGAAGCCAGTAAGAATGTCCTCGATAAAAAGCAAAGGGACTATTTGAAGCAGTTACCTGTCGAAGAGGCGGCTTTGGAAAGCTACCGAACGGAATACGTGAATCCCGAAACGATGGATAAAGAGCTAACAGAGTTGAACGAATCCGGCGTAGACGTCCAGGCGCAGTGGATCATAGAGAAACATTTGCCGGCACCGTTTACCAGGGTGCACGCGGTTGACATTATGAAAAGAGTAAACGATTTACTCGAACGCGCGAGACAGCGACAGAAGGCGTCACAAGGCGTCAACATGTTGGGTACCTTGAAACCGTCTGGATTATTTTCGCTGGTTCGAAGAGGCGTCGTCGCTAAAGTAGCCGACAACTTGATGAGAGTTCGTTTGACCGGGGACGACGGACCGAACAAGATCGTTTCTAAAATTGTCCCACTTGCCACGGAAAAGAGCAAATCCGGTTCGCTCATCGTTGTGTTTTACAACTGGATGATGCGACGCTTGGGCTTCAACGTCGCGGAGAACGACTCGGAGAGAAAGATTCGAGTGCGAGCGGCGTTGAAAGGCGCGGTGCAGAAACAAAAAGGCGCTGGGAATCTCATGGAACGCTTAAAGCAACAGCGATCTGAATCAGAGGCGAAAGAAGGAGACGACGAAGGAAAAACGAAGAAGAAGCTCTCGTTGGTTGAGAAGATCAAGGCGCAGCAAAAATTGGAGGAAGAGCAAAAAGCCAAGGAGGCGTCGAAGAAGACTGACGCCTCGACCTCGAAACCAGATGCGCCACCAGAAGCTTCGAAGAAAGCAGAAGACGCTCCACCGAAACCGGAGAAGAAACCGTCGGCGTTGGAGAGACTGCGTAGCGTCGCGGGTGGCGCGAAGAAGGAAGAGAAGAAGGAAGAGAAGAAGGATGACGAGGAGAAAAAGAAGTAAAACCAATTTTGACGTTCTCTTTAGCGCGCATCTACTTCCGATCTAGAAAATATACTTATATTATGACGAAACGAACATTTGTATTTGAACTGGTATTACTATTACTTTACTAACTATTACTACGTGCACGTAATTTCATCAGCAGCAGCATTATCATCATCTATCGCTATTGATTGCTCTTTATCATCTTCTTGCACCTCTCGATTCCAGAGCTCGCGAGAAGACTTGAAGGCGACAGCCGTTTTGCGCTCTCGAAATCCTCCAAAGCCTCCTCGAACCTTTCAAAATACTCCCTACACAACGCTCTTCTCAGCAACCCTTTCTCGTTTTTCGGTTGCAATTGCAAAGCTTCCTCGCAGTCTTTCTCGCACTCTCGCATCTTTCCAATCTGTCGATAACACTCCGCCCGATTTAAAAACAACGTCGCGCGAAGAGTATTACCATCGCACCCGCTGCTACTGCTACCGCCGCTACCGTTACTCTCGTCCGCGACAACGAACTCTCCTTTCCTTTCGCTCCTCCTCATTTCCTCGTCTCTCAGCGCCTCTCCGTACATCTCCGCCGCTTCCTCAAACTTCCCTTCCCGGAACATCTCCTTCGCTCTCGCTTTCATCTCGAAACAATCCTTCGCGAGCGAGAGACTTTCGAGTTCCAACGTTCTCAAAAACGCATTCGCTTGCGCGTTGGTCGGATCGTATTGCGCGCCTACCCGAAGAACATCGATCGCTTCTCGCACGTTTTCAAATCTGCTCTTCTTCTTTATCACCATCATCTTCTCTCCTCCTTCTTCTTCTTCTGCGTCGTTCATCGCGTGCAAACATTTCGCTTTTCGATAGTACCCTTTCGTCCACGTTTCGTCCACTTCGGTGCTCTTTTCCGCGTCTAAGAGCGCCGAGGCGAAGTTTTTGAGCATGAAATGTGCCGCTGCCCGGTTGGTGTACGTCGCCGGGTTCGTGCCGTCGAACGAAATAGATTCGGTGTATTTTTCGATGGCCTGTTTACGATGTCGTGTTGTTTATAAAAAAGCACGCGTCAGCGCGTAACAAAAAGAGAGAGAGAGAGAGAGCGTTTATCACAAACGCGCAAGCGCGCTTTTCGCATTTTGGAAAAAAATCTGCATCATCAAACGAGAAAGAAAATAAAGAGCGCCTGAAAAATGGAAGACACGCACACGCGAACACACACAAAAAACACACATATATATATTGTTCGCTGCTCACCTCTTCGTACCGCTCGCTCTTATACAGAACGTTCCCGGCTTCTTTGCACCGAACCGCGTTTTGTTCCGCCAGAGTTGCCATTGTTTTTTTTTTCCGATTTTTCTTCTTCTTTTTGTAACGCTTTGTCACGTTTGTGAGAACTTTGAAAAAATATTTTATACTCGTATTGCTAAATATCAAAGTGTATGTATACAATTACACGGGGGGGGTGTTGTTGGGCTAAAAACAAGTTTCTCAAGACGCACAAACACGGCTTTCGTCGAATGAGAGCAGAGCCTTCTCTCTCGGCTCTCTCTCGCTCTCTCTCTGTGTGTCTGCGTCGCTCTTTTTGACTGCTAAATACTTTTTTTCTATATAATTATTTAATTGTAAGTCATCAAGTTGTTGGCTTTCAAAACGCCTTGTTTCATTCGCGCCATGCGACTCTTTCGTCTCGCCCCGGTATTCTTATGCAAAACCCCTTTCGCGACCGCCTTGTCGACAGTTTTCGTCGCTTCGCTGATCAACTTCTCCAACTCCGCGACGTTCTCTTCCGTCGCGGACGGTAACAACACTTCGGCTAACGTTCGGACTTTTTTGATGCGCGTGGCGATTTCCGACTTTCGCGCCTTGTTGTACGTGCGTTGCTTTTGGGTGAGGATGGTGCGCGCGACTTTGTTTTGCTTCGCTTCGACGTGGAATTGGAAACCGGAGACGGGTTTCGCCGCGGCGGTAGACGCGAAGGCTGCTCTGGAACCTGTTTTTTTTTGAACGAGATGAGAGAGGAAGAGAGAGAGCGCGGTTAGTTTTACGCGAGAGAGAGATATCGACCCCCGAGAAAATCCCGAGAGACGAGTCGAGAGAAAAGAGGATAAAAAAAGGGCGGCCGAAGCGAAAAATCTCTCCTCGAAATCGCCGCGCGTTCGGTCGCTCGCGAACCGAAACGAGACTTTCCGCGGACGCGAAATCAGTCTCGAACGTTCGTTTCACTCCGCGAGAGAGAGAGAGACCTTCTCCTCGTTCTCTCTCCTTCTCTCTCTCTCTCTCTCTTCGGGTTTTGCGCGCTCGCGCATTTTCCTCTCCCCCCTCAGAGCAAAAAAAGAGAAAATCCGCCCCGTCGAACGCGAAACACAAACGCGCAAAACTAAACAACGACGCGAAATTTAAACGCGACAAATTCCTACGCATAAATAACCTACCGTTCGTAAATCTGCTGGACAAAGACGCGGTGAACGCGTTGCACAAGGTTGCGGACATGATTTTTTTTGTTGTTTGTCTGTGTTACAAAGTGACGCAAGCGTGGAAGCAGAGATAAAACACGAGCGCGAAAACCTCAAAAGCTCTCACTCAAATTTTTCAACTTTTTCGGTCTCGACCTCTCTCTCGAGAAAAAAAAAAAAATCAAAACAAACAAAAAGGCGAAAATTTTCTCTCCATTTTTTACACGCAAAAGAAGAAGGGACTCATTATATTTACTTTTTCTAGAGATATACAGAGAGACTTTAGAAGAAGAAGAAGACTGAGAAGGGAGAGAGAGAGAGAGTTCTTCTCTCTCCTTTCTCTTTTCTTTTTTGTGTGTGATTGTGTCCTTCCGAGCTTTGATACAAAAGCCAGTTAAAAAAATTTTCATCGAATCGCTCTTTTTGTTGTTGGTGCAAATTGTTGAAAGAGTCAAGCATGTCGAGTTCTTCTTCAAATAGCAACCAAAACGCGTTATTCTTCGGCCTCGCCGGTTTAGCCGGGGTCGTCAAGAAGACCATTTTGAGCGGTTTCGCGTCTCCGAACCCGTCGTTCTTGAAACAGCATCATCAAACGCACGAGGAACCGCCGGAGCATTTGAAGTGCGTCATCACGCAAGATTTGTTCGAAGATCCGGTGGTTTTGTTGCAAACCGGGTACACGTACGAACGCGAGGCGATATCGAGATGGCTGAGAAGTAAACGGTTCGGGAATCGACCGACGGATCCGACGACGAATGCGATCGTGACGTGTACGGATGTGGTGCCGAATTGGCAGATTCGAGCCGGGGTGGAGGCGTGGTTGCAAGAGAAAGGGTACGGCGCGAGCGAGTATTTTCAGAAGAGGACGTACGAAGACGAAGAAGACGAAGAAGGAGAGGAGAAAAACGACAAAGAAAAGAAGACTAAGAAACAGAAATACACGACGACGTTGCCACCGCCGAAATGGCCTCTCGTGAGATGTGCCAGCGGCGCACCTCCGGCGACGGGAGAACCGACGGATAAGTACGGCGTGCCCGTTGGTGGGAGAGACGGGAGAGGTGGGAGAAGCGGTTCCTCGTCGTCGAGCAACGACGCGGGTAGATTAGCCGCGCTCGCGGAACGCATCCACAACGCTCTACACAGAGACGTGATTGTTATTTTTCACGCGTTAAAGCGGATAGCGTTATCGTCGCCGAGGAATTTGTCCTTCTTTTTAGCCTCGTTTGGCGCCGCCGTCGGAGGTATTCTCGTCGCTTTTCTCATCGTCGTCCAAAGGATAGTGTTTCTTCTCACCGGAAGAGTGAGCGCGGCGGGACTGGAACCTTCCGCGGCGTTGACGGCGGCGAGTTCAGACGAACAAGTCAGGGCATACATCAACGAAAACGCCGCAAATTCCGTCGCCACGGCGATCGGGAATATTCTTTGGTGGACGTTTATCTTGACCATGATGTGGTTCACGCAACACAACGCCATTCACGAACACCAACAAGCTCAACTCATGCGCGCGAGAGCCGCGGCGCAGGCGCAAGCAGAGGGTAACAACCAGCGACGACAGGGTCATCGCTACTGGCATTGGGGACAGCGACACCCGCGGTTTCTTCACTGGTAGTAAACGACACCAACGCGCGATATATAGATTTTAGGCGAGAAGTAGAGCAGAGTCAGAAATGTACTTTTAACGTGTAAATAAAGAGAAATCAACCAACCAACCCGAAAAATTTGTTATACATTACACCGAAAGCTCTTTTTGTTTGTGTTCTTCTTTCTTCAAACTCTCTCTGGCGGGTTCAGTTACTCAACCCGTCCGATCTAGAACTCTCTCCGACTGCTTTTTGCATTCTCTCGTACCACGGCACCAACTCTGGCACCTCTTCGCACACGTCTTTGAACGTTTGAAACGTCTTCACCGCTCTGAACACGCCAAACATGGAAATATCCGCAATGTTCGGCGCGTCTCCGCCGCAAAACTTGCCGCCGCTCTTCCCAACCCCCTCGGACATCCACTTCCTCGTCTCTTCGAACAACGACGCCCTCTCGTCTTCGATCCCGTGCCTTTTCTTCAAAACCATTTTCGAAATCCCGTACATGCTCACCGCGCCGGTGATTCTCGCCGATTGTCTCTCGAAAAACCCAAAATTACCTCGCTCCGTGATGTAATCGAAACTATCCATCGCCTCTCGAAACGTTTTATAAATATTCGGCGTCAAGACGTGCACGAACCGCTCGTCCACCCATTTGCTCCACTCCTCCTCTTTCTCCTTCTCTTTCTTGCTCTTCTCCCCGAACCACCGCTTCGTCAAACCCGAGTGTTTCCTCACCCGCGCGTCCATGTCCTCGATGATATCGCGCGAGTTATACATCGCTTTACCGTCGACGACCAACACCGGTACTTTCTTCCACTCGTGTTCGAACTGCTTGATTTCTGTTTTCGTCAGCGGGTTCACCTCGACCACGTCGTACGGAATGTTGTGGTAATCTAAAAACGCCTTCACTTTGTTGCAGAAAGGGCAGACGTCGTACTGGTACAACACGACGCTTTGGAACGGCATTCCTCCTCCTCCAGAAGAGGAAGAAGGCTCCGCGCCTGCTTTTTTCGCTTCTTCGCACCACAAAAGAGAAGACGACGAAAAATTCGGCGCGAAGCACAACATCATCGCGACGCCAGTGGTCGCGCTCGCGGCGGCTGCCGTCCCGAGAAAACTCGCCGCGCGACTCGTCGTCGTCGTCGATGACGTTTTCGGGAAAGAAGAAGAAGAACTCGTCGCGAACGTTCTTCTCTTCCTCCCGGAATAACATCGAGCGGCGCTGCTGCTCCTCGCGGCGGCGGCGGTGGTTGTGATCGTCGTCGTCGTCGTCGTCGTCGCGGCCGCCGCTCCGGCTCGTCGCAAAGCTTCTCTCGCGAGTTTTGATGTCATGTTATTATTATTGTTGAGCGCGTTCGATTTGTGACAAAAATAAGCGGAAAAAACCGCACAAAAAACAGGTAAACAACCCCCCGAAGGCTTTTAGAGCGTCTCGCGAAGCGCACATTCCGCGAACTCGCGCGCGCACGCATCGACGACAAAATACAAAGTGCATCTGTTTTGAGTTTTCATGAAACGCGCGTCGTTGGAAGCGTCGTTGGATGGCACTTCGCTCGCACACGCAGCACAAGGGGGGCTTTCGTTAAAGAAGAAGAAGCGGAAAGAAGAAGAAGAAGAAAACGAGTCTTTCACCGGCGCGCTCTCGAGGTTCTTGGTCCGAGAAAACGAGCAGTTCCTCTCGATTCCCGCGAAGGAAACGTCTCTGATTTCGTTCGAAGACGAGGAGCGGTGCGCGGCGGTTCGCGACGCCGTCGTCGATGGGGTTTTGAACAGAGCGGAGGCTTTCTTTTTGTTTCAGAATAAAAACGAAGAGTTTTTGGTGCCTTTGGACAAGTTTGAGTTTGACGAAGAAGACGAAGAAGACGAAGAAGAGGCGACTTCTCTTTTGTCGTTCGCGATGGTGGACATCGCGTGCGCGGCGGTAGATTTCGCGGAAGAAGTGGTGCGAGCGTTCGCGAGCGGGGAGTGCAAGAGCGAGAGCGCGTGGGTGT
>Ga0255743_10004726_pt1 | contig 10356 bp, 10 predicted proteins | sample 101ome_19_FD_179950 | JGI IMG/M metagenome (GOLD analysis project Ga0255743, IMG submission 179950) | Coastal salt marsh microbial communities from the Groves Creek Marsh, Skidaway Island, Georgia - 101405AT metaG (version 2) | ecosystem: Environmental > Aquatic > Marine > Intertidal zone >...
ACTAGAATTATATAAATTTGGAAAAACTCTTTCTGTAACTTTTTGGTCCAAAAATTATAAACCAGAATCTTTTTTTGATTATATAGAACAAAATCAATCTATAAATGCACATACACTTATGCTTTTAGATCTAGATCCAATTAATAACAATTTTTTATCAATTAAAGATGCTTTAGAACAAATTATTTCAATTTCAAAAAAAAGGAATTTCTTTATTAATGAAGATACAAAATTTTTGCTTTGCGCAAGAATAGGTATGAAAGATTCAATAATTAAGTATTATTCCTATAATGAAATAAAAGATTTTGATTTTGGAAAAGCACCTTTTTGTATAGTTTTACCGGGAAAATTAAGTTTTATTGAAGAAGAATTATTAAAGAAGTATTGAATAATAATTTATGAAAAAGCTGAATACTTTTTTAGAGCGAGTATATAAATTTATTAGAGCAGATCGAAGAATGCACGATGATGTTGAAAATTTAAAAGATTCTCTAGAAAAAACAATAAAGTTAGATAATAAAAAAGTCGAGTTACAAAGAAAGGCAAAAAAATCCATTCAAGATAAAGACAGGAAATCTTATAATCAATTTAAATCAGAATATAGAAATGTTAAGAAAAATGAATATAAATTAAAAAAACAACTTAAAACAGATGTAAAACGTTTTAAAAATAAAATAAAGAAGATGTATAAATTATTGAAGTTTTAATTTTTTTATGCCTAAAAATATACATTAATGATAATTAATAATATATATAAATAAACAACGATAAAATTTTTATGGCCAAATTAAATCAGACTATAAAAAAAGTCTGTAAAATTTTACAAGAAGATACTAGAGGATTAACAATTCAAGAATTATCTGATTTTTGTAAAGTTTCTCGTATCACTATGAGCATTGCATTATCAAATTTAGTTGGATCAAAAAAAATTATTGTACGACCTATTGGAAAATATAAGTTACATTATTGGAGGTTTAAATGAAAATCATTAAATTATTATTTACTTTATTTTTAATTCCTGTTGCCTATTCTCAAACAATTTTTGATAATATCAAAGATAGTTTTGAATTAGTTCCAAAAGAATATTTAAATTTAATAATTTCTGCATTCATAATTTATGCAATATTTAAATATGCTATTGAAATTTCTATTAAAGATAATTCTGCGTCAAATATAATTGCAGTGACATTAAGTGCTGCTGGAACTTATTTGATATATTTTACTAATTTTCCATTTATTGCAGCTATATCTCCTTTCATAATTTACTTAGTTATTGGTTATCTTGCATTGATGATTAAACGAGTTTATTCTAATTATTCAACTATATCTAAGAAAACAAAGATTACAAATGGAATAATATTGATAATATTCTCATATATTTTATTATCTTTTTCGGAAACGGTTATTTTTTTAAATTCATATATAAATTTAATTTCAAGTATATTGTTTTTAGTTGGAATAATAATGATTATTATTGCCTTTTTTAGTAAAAATACATCAACTCCAAGCCCATCAACTCCAAGCCCATCAACTCCAAGCCCATCAACTCCAAGCCCATCAACTCCAAGCCCATCAACTCCAAGTCCATCAACTCTATCCAAATCAATTCCAGAAGAAGAAAACTCCAATTCAGAATCCACTGAACCAGAATCCACTGAACCAGAATCTGCAAAAAACGAAGAAATAGAAAATATTGAACTATCAAAAGGAATATACAAAGTACATCACGGAAATATAATAAGCGAATTAAAAATGATTTCCGGAGGAATTCAAAGTTTAAATGAAGAATTTGAAAAAGAATTTGAATTGTATATTAAAGACCAGAATTTATTTGAAAATATAACTAAAGCCATAACTAAAATTAGCCGTCAATCAAGAATATGTCACTATTTATGCTCATTGGCTCGTACAGATTCAGCAGATTTTATTAAATTACTAGAAAAAATAATAGATTTTGAATCAAAATGGGGAGATAAAATACGATTAAATGATGAGCAAAAAGCTCTCATGGTTCAAGAGCATAAAGCGATTATATTGGAATATAACTCACATAATAGTCACAAAAAATCTTATAATCATGATCAAATTAAATCAAAATTATCCAATTCTTTTGTAAATAAATATTTCCATTTGGACTTTATTAAGGATACAACAAAATTACTAGTTAATACCATACATAGTGAAAAAAGCAATATCGAAATTACAATTGATTTAAATGACCTTTTGTCTGAGAAAAAAGATTTATTTGATATCCTAACAATCTTATCTGAACAGATAAGAGTATTTGAAAGTTTAAATGAAGATTTATTAAAAAATTATAATACAACAATTAAAGTAAATGAGATTATAAGAGATACAAGAGATTTAATGTTGTCTCAAAATAATAAACTACTATCTCTAAAGTCAAATTTAGATTCAAGTTCAAATATGATAAATATGATCGATAATAAAATTATAACAATTGATCAAAACCTAATTCAAGGAGTTCATAATTTGCATAATTCAGGTTACCAAAGAAATGACGATCAAACAAGTAATATGTATGGTGCATGGGAGAAGATTAATAATGCTAAATCAAATATGAAATCAAGATAACTTTATATAATATAATAATAAAATATAATTATGCCAATCTTTGGAAGAAAAAAACAACAACAAATTAATTCGCTGCAGGCCGAAGTTTCTAGATTACAAAATTTTACTAATGATCTTCAAAGGCAAGCTTCATTATTAAATCAAAATAAAAGAGCAGATTTAAGTCAACTTATGACTAAAGTAAAGGAATTAAATAATACCTTAATTTCAGTAACAAAAAGTTTCAATGCCGAACAAGCGGGCATTGAAAAGAACTTAGCAATGTTAACCGAATTTACAACTACTTCTAAATTATTGGGCGAATCAATGAGAAGATTAAGTGCATTATTAAAATTAGCAGACACAGACGCAGCAGATATAATAAGTCTGGTTCAAATATTAAATAGTTTTGAATCAAAATGGGGAGATAAAACGTCATTAGATAATAGTCAAAGAGAGCTTATGGTACAAGAACATAAAGCAATCATTCAATCATTCAATTTACACAATATACATGCAAGAAAATTAGAAAAGCAGTTAGGAAAAAACTTTCATAGCATAAAAGTTAATATTAATGGTAAATCAATTGGAGGCGACGCATTACATAACGAATCATTTCATTTGAATCAGGTTTTGAAATCAATATCTGAGGAAATTCAAACTCTCAGCAGTTTAAATGAAGATATTTTAAAAAATTCTTCTCCGATAATGAAAGGTGCAGAATCAATAAGAGATTTCAGCACTTCTCTTGTTTCAAATTGCCAAATTTTACTTTCTAAAGTCGATGTTATTACCCAAACATCACAAATAATACAAAACATCGATCAAAAAATAATTGATATTGATGAAAAGACTATGCAAGGAACTCACGATATACATAATAATGGTTACCAAAGAAATGACGATCAAACAAGTAATATGTATGGTTCATGGGAAAGAATTAATCGGTCTTCAAGTACACCTTTGACAAGGAGAGGAGCATAATATGGTAAGAAAAACTAAACTAAAATCAAGAACAAATTCAAATATAATGTCTAAAAATTTAGATAAATTATCTGTAGCATCTAAAATGTTATCTAAAACACTAGCAAAAAGTTCAAGATTGTTGAAAATTAACTAAATTTATTTAAATAAACAAGCGTATATATTTTATGAAAAGATTAATCCCGTTGGTTTTTTTAATTCCATCAATTTATGCTAATGAAGTTAATGATGCATTTAATAGCGCGCTCAATTTTATAACTCCAGATATAGCTAACTGGATGATATCGTTTTTTTTAGTATACGGAGCAGCTCTTATTGCATTAAATGCTGCTAAAATCGGCGGAGAGAATAATGGAAATCTATCAAAGTATAATAATGTATTTGCTGCTGCACTAGGATTTGCTGCGGCTTTTACAGTTTATTATTCTCAATTTAATGTAATCTCTTTCTTGGCACCTTGGATGATATTTATAGTTGTTGGAATTTTATCTTTACTTGTATGGAATGTGTATAAAGGATTTGAAAATGAGGGAGCTTCATGGGTAACATCGATGGTTGCATCACTTGCTCTAATAACTTTTGGAATTTCATTGAGCAGATTTTATGAAGATTTTACATATAATACAATTATACGAAGTAATGTAGTTTGGGAGATAGCTTATGCAATATCTCCTTGGTTAACGTTATTCGGATTCATATTATTAATTTACTCCGCTTATATGGCATGGAGAAGTTTGACTGGAAGAGCTCCACCTGCAACACCAGGACCACCAGGACCACCAGGACCACCAGGACCACCAGGACCACCAGGACCACCAGGACCAGGAGGAGGAAGTTCAGGAGGAGGAAGTTCAGGAGGCGGAGGCCCAGTAATTGTTAATAATAATATTGATGTTTCTGTTCTTGCAGCACAATTAGCTGCGGCTCTAGGTATTGTATTACCAATTTACAATAATAATCCAAATATTCAAGCATTAATTAATGTATTACAACAGCAAAATATAGTAAATCAACTAAATATAAACAATAATGAAAGAACAGCATTACAACTTATAAATATAATAAATCAAAATCCAAATAATCCCGTTATTATACAATTAGTAATGCAGTTATTATTAATGTTAGGTCAAAATCCTGAAGAAAATCCCGACATAAATCAACCAATTATAGTTGCTCCAAATTATGTAACTCTATATCGAGAATTGATGACTCCAGTTAAAGTAAATATTCAAATGCCTTCTGGAACAAAAAAATATAATTTACACTTTAAACATAACAAGTTTATTTTACTAAAATTTGCAGGATCAACATTACCAAAAGATACTTTGGTTGTAGATAAATCTACTGTATTTGACATAGATGTTTTTGCTACAAATAATGTTCCTCCTGGAGAAAATGAAATTGTGGTAGAATTACTGGATGGAACCACTATAATTCAGGAACAAAGAATAATGTTAAACATTGTTGAAAATCCAAATCCCGATCCAAATCCCGATCCAAATCCCGATCCAAATCCCGATCCAAATCCCGATCCAAATGAAAAATCTATGGTAAAAGTATCGAATTCCAGAGTGAATCAGTTAACTAAAAGTCTAACCAATGAGATTGAAAAAAAATTAGGAAGAAAAGGTATATTCATTACTGATGTTGCCGATCAAATAAAGTTCCAATTGATAAAGAGACCCGAAAGTTCTACAATTAACGATGACAAAATAAGTCCTCTTGGTGAATTCACGCCAGATAAAAAAGGAAAATATTCAATCCAAATTTTAGACAAGAATACAGGTAAAGAATTACCATTAATATTTAATTTTTATGTTGAACCTGAAGTAGCTATTCCCTCATCTACAACTATCCTATCCGAAGATATAAAGAAAGATTTAACCACTTATGAAAAAATGTACAATAATTTCAGGAGGGAGTTTAGTCAATTATACGACTATATTACTAACAATATGGATGGAATTTTATTAAAGGTTAAAGAGTTACAATCAGATAACTCTTTAGATGAAGACTTGAAAAAGGAATTGACGCTATTAGCAAATTTGGATCACGATTTTATTAATGCAATAATGAATCAATTAGATAAAATAATGAATTATCATCGTATTAGAGATTTAAGAAATAAGAATTTAGTTTCAGAGATTCAAGAAATAGATAACCTTTATGGAAGTAAATTTCCAAGAGGGAGTAATCGTTTAAAATCAATATTAAACACATTGATAGACACTAATATAGGTTCTGTTCATAGTAAATTTACCAAGTTATGTAAAACAACAGGAAGTGCAGATTTGATCGATACATATTGGAAAGATCATAAATATACGGAAGAACAAATTAATGCATACTTAATAAGCATCGATGAAGAAGAATAAACATCTCAGTAATCTTTATATTAAGAGAGTGATATATTAATTAAAATGGTACAAATAGTTAATCCTTTAGAAAATGCAGTAGTATTATTGCAAGACTTTGGATTTTTTACAGTTATTTTACCATTTGTATTGTTGTATGCATTAGTTTTCGGACTATTGCAAAAAGTAGAATTATTTGGTAATGATGACTCATCAAAAACAGTAAATCAAATAATTTCTCTTGCTATCGGTGCATTTTTCATAACGTCAACTGATGCCGTTAACTATATTGCGGGAGTTATACCTCAGGCGGGTTTCTTGCTGGTTGTAGTTTTATTAATTATGATGGTATTAGGTTTATTAGGATTGAAGAACCCTATTGGAAATCCTATGTTCGGAGAGAATATTACTTTTGGTAAAAACTTATTTTATCTAACAATAGTTTTAGTATTTTTATTAGTAATTGATATGGGAGTTCCCTCAGGAATACCGTTCATACGTCCATTATCTGAGTTCTTAGTTGGAGCATCAGCTGCAAGTACAGGAGAAGGATTTGAGACTATTCTTTCTTTGGCATTAGTGTTGGGTTTCCCACTTGCAGTAATTTATATGTTAGGTAAATCTGCATCAACTTCACCAAAAAAAGATGAATAGTAATAAGTAATCTTTTTATTGTTTTAAATAGAAATAATTTATGGCCGTAACCTTAAATTCTGGAATTGATGTTATGAGAGACTTAGGTTTCTTTGATGTTGTATTTCCGTTTATTTTATTCTTTGCAGGAACATATGGTGTTTTATCTACTCAAGAAGTATTAGGAGATAATAAAACAATAAATGCATTGATTGCTCTGGCAATTTCAGTTACATTAATTAGTTTTTCATCTGTTGTAAGTTTATTTAGAATTTTATTAATAGGTTCTACATTATTATTTTCAGTTATTATATTATTATTGCTAATATTTAGTTTCTTAGGTCTTAAAACAGAAGATATAGCTTCGGCAGCTAAACAATCCGAATCTTATACTGCTATTTTTGTTGTAATGATAATTATACTGATTATTGCTATTGTTTCAGCAATACCTACTGTTCAGCAAGCTACTGAAGCAGACGGAATTGCCGTATCTAAAGGATCTTCTACAGATTTGCAAGAAGGAGATTTACTTTCAGAGTTCTCACCTAGCTCAGACCCAGTTTCAAGAGGATTGGCAACAATATATGATCCATCTATATTATCAGTTATAGTATTATTACTTATATTTACTGGAGCAACTTTGTTAATTGGAAGGCCAGGAAAATAAAAATTATTTATGTTTTTTTACAATTTCAGATAATTCTTTAACATTTGAAGTAAATTCAGGTATTAATTTTTCAAATACTTTACCCATTGCTTGAATTTCTATATTGACATTACCTATAGATTTATTATATTCATCAACCTTTCCAATCATTGCAGTTTGAGTTTCAGATAGTTTATTTTCTAAATCTTCAACTTTTTTCTTATAAGAATCTAATTGTTTGGTTAATTCATTTTTCCAATCAGTCATATTTTTTAATTCAGTATTTATTTTATCCCATTTTTCACTGATTATGGATTCAGTTATTTTTTCTATATCCTCAGTCATTAATTCAGTATGATCTTTTTGATTATTGTTATTCACCTCAGGTAATTGAGATAAATTTGTCTGATTTAAAGGAGGAAGTTTATCAAAAGGATTTCCTGGAGAACTATTTTGAAAATTATTTGGTTGTGGCATATTATTCATATTTTGATTTTGCATAGGATTATTCATTGAGTTAGGATTATATGGCGGAGGCAAAGGTAAATTATTTTCTTTATCTTTTTTATCAAATAAGGCCATTATTCTTTAATTGGGTTCCAGAAATTTATATATCTTTCCAGTATTTTTACATCTTGTTTTGAAGCAAAGTTTGAAATTATTCCATTAAATTTTTTTATTTCCAATTCAAAATTATTTACTCTGTCTTTTAATTCTTTTAACGAGAGATCCATATTTGATACATTTTTTCCAGAAGCTTCATGTTTTTCATTAAGCGAATTTTCTATTAAATTTACTTGATCACTGAGATTTGAAAATCTATTTTCAATAAGCGTAAGTCTCCTATTTATTTTTGATAATTCTGCCATAATATTTGTCTCAGGTAAATCTGCCATATGATATATAAACTATCTATTCTATTTAATAATATGGATTCAAATAACCCATATAGAATTATAGAAAAACCCGGACAAAGAATTCTTGAAGTAGACTATTCAAAAAGCGTAAAGTCACCAACTATTGAAAATAATTCTTCAGTTATGGCGGATACAATAGATAAACTTACAAAATCAGGCAGAGTAAACCAAATACAATTTTTGCAGCAAGAAGATGTAATTTATCCATATGATCAAACAAATATACTTATTGAGATTGCTTCAATAATAATGGATTTGGAGAATAAAAAAATTTTTTCTGAATCTTCTGTAAGAGATATAGCTGATGAAGAACCGTATCCAGATCGTATTGAATTTTTAAAGTCAATAGTTAATTTTGGATTGAGAGAAGAACCAATAGGCGTATATTTAAGACTTTTATCAAAAATTGATGAAGAATTAAAACTCGGACAAACTTCAAATCGACAAAATCCGAAATCAAGACAAGCATTTTTACAAACATTAAATTATATAAAAAATTCTTTAGAAAAAACAGATTTAATCAGATTGGCACAGCCTTATTTTTCTGAACATAAACCCAATGACAGGAAAATTTATTCAAGAATTTTTAGCCCAGTCATTAAACCAAATTTTTTATATGCAAAATTAATTACCAAAATTCCCTCAGATTCAGTTATATTAGAATCTTATTCATTAAATGATAAAACAAAAGTATCAATTCTAGATTTAAAGGAAAGTATTCGGCCAATTTACCATATAGTTCCTCCTGAAATGAGTTTATCTGAAGATAAATATTTACTTCTAGGAGAAGCAAAGCAAGTAGTTTCTGAACACAAACCTCAAAAATCAGAATTTATTGATCCTGAAAAAACCAGAGAATTATTCAAAAATGTAGAAAAAGATTTAATTAACGATTTAAGTATATCTAAAGGAATTAAATTAACTAAAGATGAAGTTGATCAACTTGCAGAGATTTTAGTAAGATATACTTTGGGTTTCGGACTTATTGAAGTTATTTTAATGGATGATAATATTCAAGATATTTCTATAAATGCACCATCTAATATTAATGAGATTTCTATAGTTCATCAAAAATACGGAGAATGTAGAACTAATATTACTCTAACTCAGAAAGAAACTGAAGCAATTGCCACAAAACTAAGGTTAATATCCGGTAGACCTTTGGACGAAGCAAATCCGGTTTTAGATACTAATTTAATTTTACCAAATTCTACTGCGAGAGTTGCAGCCATTCAGCAACCAATTAGCCCAGACGGTATGGCATTTTCATTTAGAAGACATAGAGAAAAACCTTGGACTTATCCTCTATTTATAAAAAATAAAATGATAAATCCGCTTGCAGCAGGTTTACTTAGTTTTTTAATTGACGGAGCAAGAACAATTCTTATTGCAGGTACAAGATCTTCAGGTAAAACTTCTTTTCTAAGTTCATCATTAGTTGAATTAATGAGATCAACAAGAATTCTTACAATAGAAGATACATTAGAATTACCCATAAGAAGCTATCAGAGATTAAATTATGATATACAATCCATGAAAGTTCAATCTGTTCTATCTCAAGGATCTGCAGAACTAACTGCAGAAGACGGTATTCGAGCAGCATTAAGACTAGGAGATTCAGCATTAATAGTTGGAGAAGTTAGGAGCAAAGAAGCCACAGCATTATATGAGGCAATGAGAGTTGGTGCATTAGCAAATGTTGTTATGGGAACAATTCACGGAGATTCTCCTTATTCTATTTTTGATAGAGTTGTTAATGATTTAAATGTTCCAAAAACTTCATTTAAAGCTACAGATATAATAGTTGTTGCAAATCCAGTAAAAACTGCATCGGGCCTTGACAGAAAAAAGCGTATTGTTCAAATTGCTGAAGTTAAAAAAGAATGGACTGACGATCCATTAAAAGAAAATGGCTTTTTAGATTTAATGATTTATAATCCTGAAACTGACGAATTAGAACCAACGGACGCATTAATTCAAGGAGAATCTGAAGTTCTAAAAAATATTGCATCAAAGATTCCAGAATGGGCCGGCGATTGGGATGCAGTTTATAATAATATTTTGTTGAGATCTAAAATAAAAAGTAAAATCGTAGAAATTTCAGATAATGATGAATCTTTACTGGAAGCTGAATTTACTATTCTTTGTAATGATATGTTTCATAAAATAAGTAAAGAAATATATGATCGATATCAAAAAACAGATCCAGATAAAATTTATTCCGAATGGGAGGATTGGTTAAATAAAT
>Ga0255743_10004729_pt1 | contig 10354 bp, 10 predicted proteins | sample 101ome_19_FD_179950 | JGI IMG/M metagenome (GOLD analysis project Ga0255743, IMG submission 179950) | Coastal salt marsh microbial communities from the Groves Creek Marsh, Skidaway Island, Georgia - 101405AT metaG (version 2) | ecosystem: Environmental > Aquatic > Marine > Intertidal zone >...
CCCATAACTAAATACCCGTAACAAATATAATATCTTGATAATTCTTTTGTATTTTGACTTATTAAAGTTGAATATATTGCTAAAAAACTTCCCCCCATGTTTGTTAAACCGTGCACGCAACCTATACCCATTAATACTAAATTTTTTAGTTTAAAAACAATTCTTTTAAATGATGAAAACTTTCTTTTATTTAATATTAGTATTGAAGAAAAAATTAGTAATGCAGCAACCAATAATTTAAAGTCAAATAAATATTTAAACTTTAGAGCAATTAATAAGAAAATTATTAAAAATGGCAAACAATAGATATTATATTCCTTAGTAAAATTTTTGTCTTTGGCGTTAGAACCTAAAAACTGCAAAAAACTTATTGTAATAGAAACTGGGATCAAGATATTAAGCGTGTTCGCAAAGTCATATCCTAATAGTAAAAAAGAAGGTGTGCCAAACAAGAGCAATCCAACACCAAAGACTGATTGTATAAAGATAAAAAAAGTAATTATTATCGTTTCCAGCATATTTACAAAGATAGTTTTATAACACTTAAAAGTTGAAAAATAACATATTAAATTCAACTATTAGATGTGGATATTTATTAATTTAAAAATTGCAAGTTTTAATATTTTTAATATCTTATAATTATAACAAAGGAGATTAAATGTTTTCAAAAGAGTTAAATGCTAAATTAGATCAATATCATCTATTAAAACACCCGTTTTATAAATCTTGGAATGAGGGAAAATTAACTAGAGAGATTATAAAAGACTATGCTGAGCAATACTATCAACATGTCAAAGCGTTCCCAAGATATATCAGTGCTACTCACTCTTTATGTGAAGATATTGATAAGAGAAAAATTCTTTTGGAAAATTTAAATGATGAAGAACATCCAAATGCTGACCACCCAACCCTTTGGAAGAACTTTGCTTTAGCAATGGGGGCAGATAAAGATAAATTAGAAGATATTCAACAATACAAATTTACTAAAGAGTTGATTGAAAACTTTTTCAAACAAGCCAGATTATCTTATGCGGAGGGTTTAGGGTCGCTGTATACTTATGAAAGACAAGTACCTGAAATCGCTGATACTAAAATTAAGGGATTAAAAAAACATTATGGAGTTACTTCCAAAGAAGGGTTAGAGTTTTTTGAAGTTCACAAAGCAGCCGATGTTCATCACAGAAAAGAATGTGAAAAACTCTTAGATAGTATGTCTAAGACTGAACAAGCCAAGGCTGAAAAAGCAGCATTATCAACTGCGAAATTCCTGTGGAATTTTTTAAGTGGTATGGCTGAAAAACATAATTTAGCAAAAGCTGCTTAATATATTAGATTGCATTTACTCTAATAAGTTATAAAAAATAACTTATGAAAAGATCATCTGAGAAATCCTTTGGTATTCTTTTTTTTATAGTATTTGCAATTATAGGTCTTTACCCATTATTAAGTTTTAATTTTGTAAGAGTTTGGGCTTTAGTCATTGCATTAATTTTTTTAGTTTTAGGACTAACCAAACCGAGTGTACTTAAGCCATTAAATACAGGATGGATTAAATTAGGTGAAATTTTAGGAAAAATTATTGCACCTGTTGTGATGCTGTTAGTCTTCTTTATAGTTATAACCCCCATCGGACTCATGCTTAGATTGTTTGGCAAAGATATTTTAGGATTAAAATTTTCAGAAAAAGTTAAAACCTACTGGATCACGAGGGATAAAAATATTGGTCCAATGAAAAGGCAATTCTAATGATTGAATTTTTAAAGGAATTTTGGGAATTTTTGACAATCAGAAAAAAGTATTGGTTGCTACCAATAATTATAATCTTAGCACTTTTTGGGATTTTGATCGTTTTAAGTCAGGGCTCAGCCGTTGCTCCATTTATTTATACAATTTTTTAGTGACTAATATTTTAGGTATTTCAGCTTTTTTTCATGACAGTGCAGCTGCACTTATTCAAAATGGCAAAATTATCGCCGCCGCTCAAGAAGAGCGATTTACCAGAAAAAAGCATGATCCTGATTATCCCTTTAATGCAGTTGAATATGTTCTAAAAGAAGGCAATATTAATTTAAACGATGTAGATCATATTGTTTTCTTTGAAAAACCTTTTTTAAAATTTGAGAGATTATTAGAAACTTATTTAGCTTTTTCACCAAAGGGATTTAAATCATTTTCTATAGCGATGCCTATATGGCTAAGAGAAAAGCTATTCCAAAAAAAGTTTCTATTTGAAAAACTAAAAGAGCATGATGAAAACTTTAAAGATATTAATAAACTAAAGTTTTCTGAACATCATTATAGTCATGCAGCTAGTGCTTTTTATCCATCTCCGTTTGAGGAAGCAATTATTTTAACATTAGATGGTGTTGGTGAATGGGCTACAACAACAGTTGCTATTGGTAAAAAAAATAAAATTACGATGCTTAAAGAAATTCACTTTCCTCATTCTTTAGGTTTACTTTATTCAGCATTTACTTATTACACAGGTTTTAAAGTTAATAGCGGTGAATACAAAGTCATGGGTTTAGCTCCATATGGTAAACCTGTTTACAAAGATTTAATTATAGAAAAGTTAATGGATTTGAAAGAGGATGGTTCTTTCAAGTTAGATATGAGTTATTTTGATTATGCCACTGGACTAACAATGACTAATAAAAAATTTTCTGATTTATTTGGTCAACCAGTTAGAAAACCAGAAACAGAGCTATTGACTGATTTTCATATGAATATTGCTGCCTCAGTCCAAGCAGTTACTGAAGAGGTTGTGATGAGGCTAACGAAAGATTTGGCACAAGAATATAATATTAAAAACCTTTGTTTAGCAGGTGGAGTTGCTCTCAATTGTGTTGCCAATGGTAAAGTTTTACAAAATAAAATTTTTGAAAATATATGGGTTCAACCTGCAGCGGGCGATGCTGGTGGATCATTAGGTGCAGCTTTAGCTTATTGGCATCAAGAAATGGACCAACCGAGAAACATAAATTCTGAAGATGATATGCAAGGGTCTTATTTAGGACCCAAATTTAACGATGATGAAATTGAACTTGAATTAAAACACCTTCAAGCAAAATTTAAAAAGTATAATGCTGATGAGCTGGTGAATGTTGTAGCTGAGAGATTAAGCAAGCAACAGACTGTTGGTTGGTTTCAGGGTAGAATGGAGTTTGGTCCTCGTGCATTAGGTGGTCGATCGATATTAGGAGATCCACGATCAGAAAAAATGCAGAAGGAATTGAACTTAAAGATAAAATTTAGAGAGAGTTTTAGACCATTCGCGCCTTCAGTGTTGCGTGAAGATGTTAACGAATGGTTCGACTTCAATTATGATAGCCCGTATATGTTAATGGTAGCTCCTATTAAAAAAGAATTACAGATACCCATGTCTGAAGTTGATCAAAAATTATTTGGAATTGATAAATTAAATTTAAAACGTTCCTCTATTCCAGCTGTTACCCATGTGGATTACTCCGCTAGAATTCAAACAGTTCACAAATCTACCAATGAAAAATACTATAATCTGATTAAAAAGTTTAAGGAACTTACCGGATGTCCTGTCTTGGTCAATACTTCTTTTAACATCAGGGGTGAACCAATTGTTTGTTCCATAAAAGATGCATTTAAATGTTTTATGGGAACAAATTTAGATATTTTGGTATGTGAAAACTTTGTTTTATTTAAAGATCAACAAGACGAAAAATTACAAAAATCGTATCAAACTGATTTTGAATTAGACTAATCCTGTCTCATAAGTGGCAACTTGTATTAAACCAAAAATTGACATCAAAATTAAAAAGTAAAGCACGTATCTTTTATAAGTTGCTTTAGAACTTTCTGAAAATAATTTACTACCCAAATGTATTCCTAAAGGCACCATAATCATTAATGGTAAAGATCTATAAAGTGTTGTCATGTCCACAATACCTGAAAAATAATTTAAGATAAAAGCGTAGCCATCAGTAAAAAAGAATAACGCCGCAATAGAAGCTCGAATAACTGCTGGTTCCACCGCAATAATTAAAAAGTATAATGCTAATGGTAAACCTGCAAGTGTACCAAAACCATTGACAATACCAGCAGTAAAACCAACAGTAACTTCCATCGGTTTATTTTCTAATTTTTTATTTTGGTAACCCTTAAGCAAAAGGTAAGCAAAAACCAAAACTGTTACTGATATTATCAGGTGAGTATAATTAGCATTAAGCACATTAAGCATTTTGACACCTATAGGTGTGCCAAAAATAACACCAATGACTAAATAACTAACAAACTTCCAATTAATTTTTTTCCAAATAGAAGGCAACATTAAAATACTGGCAACGATCTCCAGAATTAAAATCACAGGAATGATTTCTTTGGGTGGAAAAATAAATGATAAACCGGTAATTGAGGTTGCGGAAAAACCAAAACCACTAAAACCTCTCACAAAAGCTGCCAGAAAAATTATTCCGAAAAATAATATAATTTCTAAGTTTGTTAACTGAAAGTAATCAAACATATTAAAACTATAACTATATTATTGTTTCTTTGGAACTGAGATAATTGCTAGGAAACTATGATGGAAGCTGCAATGGATGCAAGCCTAGATTGTGTATTATCTGATCTACTGATTATTGAAACTGGTTTTTTTAAACCAACTAAAGTGCCAGCAGCACATGCCCCCATAAAATAGACCATCATCTTAACTAAGGCGTTACCCATTTCTACACTTGGTACCAAAAGAATGTCCGCTTTTCCCGCAACACTATTTTTTATTTTTTTTATCTCAGCAGCTTTTGGAGAAATAGCATTATCAAAAGCGAGCGGCCCAAAGATTTCAGCATTAAAATCTCTTTCATTGGCAATTTTTGTAATCTCCGCAGCTTCCTGTGTACTTGGAATATTGTCTAGAACTACTTCAGTAGCAGATAAAATAGCTATCTTAGGTTTGTTGATACCAATTTTTTCTGAAAAATTTATTGCATGTTTTATAATTTGTAACTTTGTTTCAGTTTTAGGTAAAATATTTACAACCCCATCTGTAATGATTAGAGGTTTATCATTTTCATTTAAAGTCATATGCCAAACGTGACTGACTCTTTCTCTGCCAATTAATCGATATTTTCTTTGTAAAACAGATTTTAAAAGCACATCGGTATGAATAAATCCTTTGACAATTATTTCAGCATTTTCTTTTAATGAAATTTCTGTAGCTTTATCAGCAGTATTATCTTCTTCTTCCTCGTTGATAATTTTAAATTTAGTTATATCCCAATTTTGGGCTTTACATTCTTTCTCGATTATTTTCTGATTTCCGACCATAATCGGTTCGATTAAACCCAGCTCGTAGGCGAGTTTAGTTGACTCTATTGTCACAGGAATTCCGGCATTAACGATAACCGCTTTAACCTTACCTCTTTTTTTTGCCAATTCGATAAGATTTTTCGGCAAGACTGTTTTTCTATCAGATAACATTTGATCAATTGTATAATATAAACTATCTTCCTGAAAATATATTATTACCCAAAATGAGTACAAACAATAGAACGAATATTCCTAATTCTCTTAACGAGTATTGGATGCCGTTTACTTCCAACAAAGATTTTAAAAAAAATCCACGATTAATTACTGAGGCAAAGGGCGTTTATTTAAAAACCCATGAAGGTGGCACGTTAATTGATGCGAGTTCAGGTTTGTTTTGCAATCCTTTGGGGCACGGAAGAAAAGAGATTACTGATGCCATTTCTAAACAGTTAGATAAGTTAGATTATGCTTTACCTTTCCAACAAGGTTTTGGAGGAACATTTGAATTATCAAGTCGAATTGCTCAAAAAACTCCAGAAGATTTAAATAAAATATTTTTTACTATTTGTGGTTCAACGGCTGTTGAAACTGCTATTAAAATTGCCATTGCTTATTTTAGAGCGAAAGGAGACGCTAAAAGATTTAGATTTGTCGGTCGTGAACGAGGTTACCACGGCATGAATATTGGTTCATTAACTGTAGGTGGAATGGTGAATAACATTAAAACATTTGCTAGTATTTTAATGCCAGGCGTTCAACATATGCGCCATACATTATTACCTGAACATAAGTTTATTAAAGGTCAACCTGATACTGGCGAAGAGTTAGCTGATGATTTGGAAAGAATTTGCACAAACTTTGGTGGTGAAAATATTGCAGCATGTATTGTAGAACCCATTGGTGGTTCGACAGGGGTGTTAGTTCCACCTAAAGGCTATTTACAAAGATTAAAAAAGATTTGTGATAAACACGGCATCCTATTAATTTTTGATGAAGTGATTACAGGCTGGGGCAGAACCGGTTCTGTTTTTGCTGCTCAAGAATTTGGAGTAACCCCTGATATTATTACGATGGCTAAAGCAACAACGAATGGTGTAGTACCTATGGGCGTAGTTGCTTGTCGAGAAAAAATTTATGATACAATTGTTGATGCAGCACCTGATGGCGCAATTGAATTATTTCATGGTTATACTTATTCTGGAATTCCTATTGCCGTAGCAGCCGGTCTTGCCGTTCAAGATATTTTTGAAAAAGAAGATATTTTTAATCGTGCGAAAAACTTAGCGCCGTACTTTCAGGATGCTATTCATACACTTAAAGATCTAGATTGTGTTGAGAATATTAGAAGTTACGGATTAATGGCTGGTATTGATGTTCGTATGAAAGATCGACCAGGTAAAGCTGGTTATGAAGTTTATAAGCATTGTTATAAAGCTGGTGTCAATTTCAAACCAACAGGGGACGCTTTAATTATTACTCCACCATTTGTTTGTGAGAAAAAGCATATTGACGAAATTGTTGAGAAATTAAGAACCGGAATTAATAATTATTTAAAAGCTTAATTCAGATCTAATACACTGGCAGGATCTAATTTTACCTCAAACCAATTTAATCTGATATCTAAATGAGCACCTGTTGCGCGACCCGTTTTACCGACCGTACCAATCACTTGACCTTGTTTTACTTTATCTCCTAATTTCACATCCACATCTTTCAAGTGCATATACAAAGTACTTATGCCATGGCCATGATCAAAAATAAGCGTACCACCCGTGTAGTACATATCTTTTTCTGCTAACGTGACCACACCATCTAACATTGCTTTGACCGGCGTGCCTTCATCACCTGCAAAATCTAAACCATAATGGGGATTTCGAGGTTTGCCGTTTAAAATTCTTTGACTTCCGTAAACACCAGTAATGATTGAATTTTTTATTGGGACTTCAAATTTATTTTTAAAAAATACCAAATCACTGTCAATTTCTCTAGCTTTACCAATTTTAACATTATCACTTTTAATTCGATCATAAACTTCAGGAGGCGGGGTCACTTGTTTCTGGGGTAAACCATCTATTCGTTGTATTCGATATTCTCTTTTAAATACCTGTTTCTCAATAGTTTCTGTTTTTCCCTGTTGTTTAACTTTAATTAAAACATTGTTTTTTCGGTCGCGCCCAATTCCAAAAGCAAAATAACCATCGTCAGTAACTCTCACTGTTTTCTTATCAATTGTTACTTCCGCCCCTGGAGTGGTAACGCCAATAATGAAGGAACCCTGTTCAAACTTGCCTTTAAATTCAACACCATAAAGCAAAGAAGGACAAAGGCAGATTATTAAAAAAAAGATGATTTTTTTCATTAAATAAAGTTTAGTATTTTTAAATCAGTATAAATTAAATCAATTGCCACAAGTAAAATTGCTATCAAACCTAACCAGCCGATCCATTTGTGCTTTTTAATCCATTTTGCTACTAAATTAGCCGCAAATGCCATTAAGGCAATTGAAAGCATTAAGCCAAAAATTAAAAGATAATAATGATCTCTCGCTGCTCCCGCGACGCCTAAAATGTTATCTAAACTCATCACCACATCGGCGATAATGACCGTCATCACGGCGTTTAAAAAAGTTGATTTTTTTATTTTGGGACCTGTGTTTTTATTATGTTTTTGACTAACGATGTCTTGGTAAAGTTTATAAGTTATATAAAGTAAGAGAATTCCACCAATTAATCTAAGTCCCTCTATTTGTAACAAGACGGCAGTGATTAAAGTGAAAACTATTCTAAGGACAACAGCTGCGCTAATACCCCAGAAGATAATTTTATTTTTTTCTTCCTTTTTAAATTTTGAGGCAACCATGCCTATAATGATTGCATTGTCTCCAGCGAGTACTAAATCTATGAGGACTATTTGAAAGAATATAAATATCTGGTCGTGCATTACACCCTATAGTTGTTTAAAAAAAACTAAAATGAACTTTACTTCCGAATCGATTTCAGTTCTAATTAATACATTAATTAACACATATTATTAATTAATAATAGAGGGGAGAGATGATGAGAAAATTATTTTCATTACTTTCAACCATTCTTGTGGCTACAGTGTTTTCAATGACATCTGCTTTCTCAGCAGGTGATGAAGAAAACATTAAAAAGCTAAGTTCGTTCAAAAAAACAGATAATCCTGTTAGAGGCGAAGTTATCGAGCAAAACACAAAATTTGCTGAAAATATTAAAGCAAATATTTTGCCAAAAATTAAAATGCCTCCAGGTTTTAAAATTGAACTATTTGCTGTTGTACCAGATGCTAGACATATAGCAGTTGGTAGAAATAAAGCTTCAGTTTGGATTGGAACAAGAAAAACAAAAGTATGGCAGGCCACCGACCGAGACATGGATAACGTTGCGGATACAGTAGAGCAATTTGCTCCAACAGTAAGCTTCGATATTCCTAACGGTCCTTGCTATAGTGATGATGGTCACTTATACATCGCAGAGCGAAACCGAGTATTATGGTTCCCAGCTGCTGAGTATTTCATGGAAAGCCCAGACACAGTGGCGATTCCAATTATTGACCAAGGTCAGTTAATTCCTCCTGAAGAGGAGTCTTATAACCACACGGCGCGAGTGTGTGCTATTGGACCTGACAACAAACTATACGTAAGTACAGGTCAACCATTTAACGTTGCTGGACCAGACAAGTACCCACTTTATGACCAAGTGCCAATTGGGGGTATTATCAGATTCAATCGTTTCCCAGGAAATCTTGAGAGAGAAGTTGTTGCTATCGGAATTAGAAATTCTGTGGGTCACGCTTTCAATCCTAAAGATGGAACACTTTGGTTTACGGATAACCAAGTAGACGGCATGGGCGATGAAACACCTCCAGGTGAAATTAACAAGGCTTGCAGTTTGTCTGCAAAAACTTGGTACGGTCACCCTTACTATGGTGGTGGAGACGTTAGAACAAACGAATACAAAGATCAGAAAATTCCTGCAGAGTATGCGAAAAATTATTGCAAACCTCAAATCGAGACGATTGCACACGCAGCTGACTTAGGAATGATGTTCTACACTGGTAAAATGTTCCCTAAAAAATATCACGGTGCCATCTTTAATGCGCAACATGGTTCATGGAACGCAGTAAAACCTAGAGGTGCTAGAGTAATGGTTACTTACTTAGATAGCAAAGGAAATGCGACGAAGCATGAGCCTTTTGCTGAAGGTTGGATGACTGAGCTTGGTACTTATTTAGGTCGACCAGTAGACGTGCAACAGTATGTTGATGGTTCTCTATTAGTATCTGATGACAAAGCAGGTGTTGTTTATCGTATATCTTACGATGGCTCCGCTGCTGAGTTAAGAGATCCTAGTAAAGTTATCAAATAATTAACTAAGAATTAAATGGGCCGAATTGAATTCGGCCCATTTTTAGTAAGAAATAGGAGAATTATGAGAAATTGGTTTTACGCAATAACATTATTAATTTTAAGTTCAATATTTTTGAACACTGAATTATTAGCTAAAGAACACGATGAAAAAATTTGTGGTGGTGGCGGTTTATCAACGTGGACTAAAGACGGTGAATTTAAAACCGTTAGAGAACCTAAATGTATATCTAAAGCTGAATATGAAGCTAATTTAAAATCGAAAGATTATTTATGTAACTATTATCCAGGTTATATTTGGAAAGAAGCAGAACGAGAATTTGGTAAAAAACAATATGCTTATACCGAAGCGAATTTAAAGAAAATTTTAAGTTTAAAAGAAGAGGGGATTTCCCTTTGTAAAGCTGGTAAAAGAAAAGACGGTGAAGAAAAATTTGTTGAAGCGATTAGAATTATTAGCTTCACTCCACCTGCAAAATAAATGAAAAAAATTTTAATTCTTTTTTTCTTATTTACTTTTTCTTCTGCTAATGCGGTCGGACCATCTTTACCTGGTGTAGTACCTAAAGTTCAAGCCCCCGCAAAATTATCACCTGAATTAAAGTTAGGGTATGAAAAAGCTCAGCAAATTTGTTCGACATGTCATGGTTTAGATGGGCAAGCAGCGAGCGCTGGGAGTTCAGCGGT
>Ga0255743_10004772_pt1 | contig 10296 bp, 6 predicted proteins | sample 101ome_19_FD_179950 | JGI IMG/M metagenome (GOLD analysis project Ga0255743, IMG submission 179950) | Coastal salt marsh microbial communities from the Groves Creek Marsh, Skidaway Island, Georgia - 101405AT metaG (version 2) | ecosystem: Environmental > Aquatic > Marine > Intertidal zone > Salt...
CCTCTTCGGCAGGCATGGCGATGTAATGCGCTTCGTTCGCGGCCAACTCTCGCTTCCACTTCTTCCTCCTGTTCTTGGCCTTGGCGTTCTTCGCCAACCGATGTGCGTCGAACCGTCTCCTCAAATCGAGCGCATACGCTTGCGCGCTCATGAAGTCCTCAACCGTCACACCCAGTTTCCCCGAAACTCGCGCAATAAGCTCCTCGTTGTCGTCGTCGACGCGCGCCTTCTCGACCCGTCGAAGCTTTCCATCGCCTTGATCGCAATTCCCGCTCAACGCCGCGAGCGCCGCGCGCGCGTTTAGAAACGCCGGATGGCTCCGTAAGCGGTTCACGTTCGCCTCCCGCTCGCGCTCGTACTGATTCGGCGCCGCGGCGTCGTCCTCGCGGATGTCCTGTGAGTGCGTCCCAAAATCACATCAATCGCGATCCCCCCCCCCGTCACGCGCGCGTCGACGTCGTCACGCGCACCCGTGACGCGGTACGAACCCCGACGAGGCGTCGCGTGCGGCGCCACGCGACCGACGCCGTCCGCGCGCGACGCGACGCGCGCGACGACGATTCATTCTCCCCCCCATCAACCCAATCGCGCGCGGTGGCGTCTGTCGCCTATTCCGTTCGCGCCCGCGCCCGCGCGCGCCTTTTCCACCGCGATATCGCGAGCGTACGCACCATGAGTCGCGGCTTTCGTCACGTGTTCCGTTTGTCCCGGCACGCCTCGCGGCGTCGGCGTGTGGTGTCGCGAGACTCGTCACGCTCGTTCGAATCGCGGCCGCAGCGGACGAAGGGTGCCCACATTTTTATGTGCCCGCATTTTTATGAGACGACGCATCCTTAAATAAGGCGTCGTGATCGATGCATCCTTAAATAAGACGTCGCGAGCCAACCGATGTTCGGACAAGTCGACGCCGTTGAAGCCGAGTTGATGACATTTCTATTTTGCTAATGACTACAAATTGTGGCGTGACCAGAGCTACTAAATCGCCATCCAATTCACGACGTCGTCGACGAGGGCGTTCATGAGGATGCGGTTTTCGTCGACGCCCGGCGCCGAGCGCGCCTCCTTGGCTTGCGTGCGCGCGCGGTCGAAGCCCTCTCGGAGTAAAACGTACGTCCTTTTCCCGTCGCGCACATGCCCACGGTTTTCGTACCTCCCCGGAGGGTCAAGTCCGGTGTCGCGCAGTATTTGCATTACATTAAGGACATCGACACCGCCGCCGAACCAATCACGAACGTTTAACTTGATTATTGAACGTAGGCCGTACAGCGCAACGAATCACGCGCACGAGAAGATGCTCTTATAATCTTAGCGATTGAAAATACATTGCACTAAATAATAAACCATATTGTAAATTATTACGCTAGACTATTCATCGCACGACAAGAGCGCGCGCGTCTCCACGAACGGCTCGCGGGACAACATGACACGCGCCACGTCGGCGTCTCGATGAATGCGCGCCACGAGCGCGTCGAGCGTCGTGAAATCCGCCTCGGGACGTATGTACCCCGCGACGACGACCGCTAAGTCTTCTCCGTAAAAGTTGTCCTCGAATTCGTGCAACAACCACGGTTCAATCGTCTTTTTTGCGTTGTCAAAGTACGGATTCCATCCGATGGACATCACCATGGCGTGCGACGCGCCACGCACCGACGCCCATCCCAAATAAATGCCCGGCGCCAACGAATCCACCTCTCGCTTCAACGGCGTGACGTCTAAATTCGCCGTCGGTATGCCGAGCACGCTCGATCCTCGGCCGAAGCCCTTCACCACCGGTCCGCGCATCACCACCGGCGGGACGGGCAAGACGCGATCGCTCGACCCGTCGCCGACGGAGAGCCAATCCGTAAACGCCGGTAAGCCAAACCGTTCCAGCTCTAAATCATACAGAGAGTGCACCACCACGTCGCTCCACGGTTCAAACGCGCCGCGATCTCGAATCGACGGCACCGCCACCGTCGTCATGCCCGCCCGTCTCGCCGCCTCGCACCCTACCGGCGTGTCCTCGACGACGACGCACGCCTTGGCCTCCACCCCCAACGCCTCTCGCGCGCGCGTAAAAATTTCCGGATCCGGTTTACCTTTACTCACCGCGCACCCGGTGACGACGCACGCCATGCGCGCCAAGACGTCGCCGTGAGACGCCATCTTCGACGCCAGGTACTCGCGAGGCGTCGACGTCGCCAAGCCGTATCGAACGCCCGCCGCGTCGAGATGCGCCAACAATCGCGCGGCGCCGGGCATCAATCGCACTTCGCCCCATCGCGCGTTTAAGCGCGGCGCCGTGCGCTCGAGGAGCGCCTCACCGCTGATGGGAAGATTGAGCGCGCGCACGACGGCGCGAGAGGCGTCGAGCGGACGCGTGCCGCGGACTTTTTCGAGAGCATCGTGCACGCAAGACGGCGCGAGCGATGGATCGAGGTCGAGGACGACGGCACCGACGATCTCATCGACGAGCTGCTCGGTGTTGATGAGGGTGCCGTCGAGGTCGAGGACGACGACGCGGGACGACATGTGGGGACGCGGTCGACGCACGCACGACGCGTCGACGCGTTCGGACGCGTCGATCGATGACATTACTCACGTTTTTCTACGGCGCGAGCTATGGCGCGTTGAATCTCGCGGTTGGTGAGCGAGACGCCGAGCTCGGCGCGAAGGCGTCCGCGCGCGGATTTCACCGTCGGCGGCGCGGACGCGTTCTCGTCGGCGAGCGCGCGGACGCACTCGACGATGGTGGCGTCGAGTAAGTTTTCACCGGGCGTCGGGGCGACGACGGATCCTTTGGCCATCGCGGACACGCGGCGCGAGAGCTGGAAGAGCGCCGCGGCGTCGCTTCGGTGCATCGGCGCGGCGGCGAGGATGCGCTCGAACGCGCGCGCCTCTCTCGCCAATAACTCACCGTCGTCGTCCTCGTCGTCGTCCATCGATGAAGACGTCGGCTCGATGTCCATCGTCAAGACGTCCAACGCGCGTCGAGCGGCGATGATTTCGTCGCGAAGTGTCACCTTTTCGTCCACGCTCAAAAGTTTTTGCTTCTCCGGTAAAATTTCACCCTTGGCGTCGTCGCCTGAGCACGCCATGAAAATCTCGTACGCCGTGATCCCGATGGCGTGCGATAGATTTAAACTCGTCGGGCCGGTGCCACCGGTGTACTTTAAGCTCTTTCTACACAGTTTCCCCGTTCCCGCGGTGGGAATCGCCACCGCGGCGTGCGCCCACGACAATTCCTCATTCGTCAATCCCGTGCGCTCGTTTCCGAATAACACCGCCACCTTTCCATTCTTCGCCTCCTCTCGCACTCTCTCCGACGCCTCGCGCACCGTCATCAACGGCGTCCCACTCCTCGGTCTCGCGGTCGTCGCCAACACGAACGTGCACTCCCGCAGCGCGTCCTCCACCGTCTCGCATCGCTCGGCGTCCGCCAATAACCAATCCGCCGCGCACGCGTATCGCAACGCCTCCTCCGATAACGGCGCCGTCGTCGCCACCGCCGCCCCCATCGCTGACGACGCGCGTTCGGGAGTTCTTCCCTCGCCCTCGCTCGCCTCATCCAGCGTCTCTCGAGCCTCGCTCGACTGTAAAACGAACGGTCCAACGTCGCAGAGTTTGAGCTCGTAAATGCCAAAGTTTTGCATGACGCGCGCGCACGCCCCCACGTTCGCCGGTCCCTGGGGATTACACAGCACGAATCGCACGTTGGACAAGAGGGGTGAATTTTCTCGAACCATGCTCACCCACTCGCGTGTGTCGGCGGCGTCGGACGCGGCGCCGAGGGGCGCGCGCGCGCGTCGGTGTCCCGGCGGCGGTCGACGTGGCGGGGCGGTCGTCGTCGGCGCCGGCGCGACGCGAGACGCGAAGCGAGGCGCGACGGACGACGACATGGTCGGCGACGGTTGTTTGTCTCTCTCGGGGCGGTCGTTCGAGTCGCGCGCCGAGGTGGGGCGACGAGCGTCGGACGATGCGGCGCTCGGGGACGCCGCGCGCGCTTTTTCGACGCGGGACTAGAACATACAGTTACAATTTTCTCGACGACCGCGCGCTGTCGAGCGAGGCACGTGAGACAGACGTGGACGCGGTCAGTCGACGTCTCTCACGACGAGACGTCGTCCTCCACGCGCTCAAACTCCCCCGTATCCTCGTTGAGCGTCGACAGCGTCCCGTCGGCGATGCAGAAGATAGCCCCCATAACGGCTAAATCCCCATTCACCATCCTCGACGCGACGAACGGAAACGACGCCACATTCTTGACGCTTTGTTTCACCAATTCACGCTCGAGCACGCGCGCGCGCTCGTCGTTGGACATCCCTTTCCACCCCTCCGTCTGTTTTCTCGTCCTTCGCACCGTCTCCCTCGTGAGCGCGACCCAACGCCCGATGAACCCCTCCCCCGTCGCCTCGTTCACCGCGAACGCGTCCGGATCGCTCCCCGGTCCATCGTCGTATTTCTTCATCCCGGCCGCGACCCCTCCGCACCGCGTGTGTCCCATGACGACGACGAGCGGCACGCGCAGGTGCGCGACGGCGTACTCCAACGCCGCCAGCGTCCCATGGTGCGCGTCGTCCACCCCCTCGTACGGCGGTACGAGATTCGCCACGTTCCTAGCGACGAAAATCTCCCCGGGCTGTCTCGCGTCGAACACGAGCGCCGGATCGGCGCGAGAGTCGCAGCACGACACGACGAGCGCGCGGGGCGATTGCCCCTCCCTCGCGAGCGCATCGAGCGTGGCGCGCACGTCCACGTCCTCGCACGCGCGCGACGCGTCGTCAAAGTGCGCGGCGCGATAGCTGCGATACCCATCGAGTAACTCCACCACCGCTCTCGACGCGACGGGCATGGCTTCGCGAGACGCGCGCGTCGGGGTGTGACGCTTCGCTTCCTTCGAGGGCGCGACACACGACGACGCGCGCGAGGGGCGAGCGTCGACGGGAACGACCGGAGACGTCGCGCGAACGAACGGTCCACCGCCATGGGTCGCGAACACGCCGCGCGCGCGGCGATGGACGACGAGCGCGCGGCGAGAGACGCGTTGCGTCGAGGCGCGAACCCTTCGTTCGTCGATCGCGCGCGCGAGGAGGCGGCGCGCGTGGGTCGACGCGACGACGCGGGCGCCCGCGCGACGACGAAAGTGCGTCGGCATCGCGCGGGCGCGCTCGCGGCGGCGGCGGCGGCGGAGGAGGAGGAGGAGGAGGAGGAGGACGCGTTGGGATTCGTCGCGCCGCGAGCCGGCGGGACGCGCGCCAAGGGGGATACCTTCGCAGCGACGACGACGGCGGCGACGACACGAGGCGTCGATGACGCGGACGTCGGTCGACGCGTGCGCTCCGCGGGGTCGGAGAGCGACAGCGACGCGAGTTCGTCGGAGAGCGAGGACGAGGAGGCGAGAGACGCGAGGCGGGCGGCGATTCGAGCGCGCGCGGCGGCTCGCGAGGCGGAACGCGCCGAGGACGACGACGATGAAGAGGAGGATGGGTTCGCGCGCGGTGCGTCGGTGGGTGATGGCGCGGCGAACGAAACGATGGCGGCGGCGGAGTCGTCGTCGTCGTACGAGACGGATAGCGAATACGAAACCGATAGCGAGGAGAGCGATTCCGGCGGTTACGGCGCGAGGAAAATGTTTAAACCCGTCTTCGTGCGAAAGAGCGAGCGAGACACGATCGAGGAGAGGGACAAAATGCTCGCCGAGATCGACGCCGAGGCGGCCAAGACGGCGGAGGCGAAGGAGGTGAAGAAGGCGGAGACTCAAAAGTTGGTGGAGCTCGAGGTGAAGCGCGAGGAGGCGCTCGCCGCGGCGTTGGATGAGATGGAACCGAGCGACGTGGACACGGACGACGAGTTGGACGAAGCAACGGAGTTTACGCTCTGGAAGGCGCGCGAGCTCGAACGTTTGAAGGATGATCGCATTCAGCGTGAATTGCTCTTCCGCGAACGCGAGGAACAAGAGCGCATTCGCGCCATGACGGAGGAGGAGCGCGAGCTCTACCACGCCAAGCGTGTCGCGCGTCAACAGGCGGAGGAGAAGGATAAACCCAAGATGGCGTTCATGCAAAAGTATTACCACAAGGGCGCCTTCTTCCAAGAGGCTGCCGACGACGCCTTCGGCACCGCCGGTCCGGATGAAATTTACAAGCGCGACTTTTCCGCGCCCACCGCCGAAGAAAAATTCGACAAATCCATCCTCCCCAGCGCCATGCAAGTCCGCAAAGGCAAATTCGGTCGCGCCGGTCAGACCAAGTGGACCCACCTCGCCGCCGAAGACACCTCCGCGGCGCGACGAGACGACGACGACGACTTATGGAGCGGTCGAAACAGAGACGTTAGAGCCATTCGCGAGAAGATGACGGCGAAACGGGGCGGTCTCAAGGATGCCGGCGCCCCCGCGCGTCGCTGAATCACTCGTTTGACGCTCGAGTCGGTGTAACACTACGCATCTCCACCCTACCATCGCCTCATTCCACGCCGTCTCGCGCGAAACAACAGACGAAACGCGCGCGTCCTCGCCGTCCCGCGTCACTGTGGGCCGCGGCGTCCCGTTCGTTGGGACGTCCTCCATCGTCCGCGCGCATGTCGCCTCCCGCCCGGCGCTCGCGCGCCCACCTCGCGCGATCGACGAAGACGATCACGGTCGTCCTTCTCGCGTCGCTCGCGTCGTTCGCGCGCGCGCAGACGCCGCCGAGTCCGCCACCGAATCCACCGCCGAGCCCACCGCCATCGCCACCGAATCCGCCGAGTCCACCGCCGGCGCCACCGAGTCCGCCGAGTCCACCGCCGGCGCGGGCACATCCACACCTCTCGTTCGACGTGCGGTCGATCAACGTCGATTCGGATGCGAATTTCTTCGTCTCGTCGGGCGGCGGCGGCGGCGGCGGCGGCGCGGCGGCGGGGGCGACGTGTCGACACGGGTGCGTCGATTCCACGATGGTGAAATTGACGTTTTGTGGAGAGTCGCGCGTGTCGTGGACGTATTGTAAACGGGGAGATCCGGCGACGCTCGCGAGCGGGGTGAGTGATCAGGAGAGCGCGGACGTGATGGAACGCGCGGCGCGCGCGCAATACTTGGGCTTGATTCGACAGTTGACGTTCGAGCCGACAGCGGGGTGCCGCGCGACGCTCAGGCGGTGGATATGTTTCGAATACTTCAACAGGTGTAACGTGGACGAGACGAAATACATGCCGGTGTGTAAGTCAACGTGCGTGGCGGTGAAAAAGGCGTGCGGAGAGGCGAACTCAGCCTTCATCGAGTGCGAGTTGGAATACGAGGAACAAGATTTAGGCGGAAGGACGCCGCCGACGTATTACACCGGAGGCACGTACGACGAGAACAACACGTACGTGAACACGTTGGAGGGGAAGCGCACCGGAGAGTACATTCGCGGGATGAAACCAAACGGGGAGAACGGGACGGCGGTGTTCGAAGCGGTGAGCGGCAAGTGCACCGGCGCGGCGGGCGTCATGCGCGCGACGTTGGCGCTCGCGCTCGCGCTCGTCACTCTTCTCGCACTCCACTAACGTCGTCATCCATCATATTTCTTGTAGTCATAGCGTAGTCATAGCGTAATCCGTCGCCGTCGCCGCGGCGCTCTCGACGCGGCATCTCGAGATGGGTGCCGAGGTCCACACGAAACGATAAATCCCACCCAAACGCTTACAATATGAGATCGGATAACCGGATAGGGCCGGCTCGAGTGACCGCCGTGCGCGACGCTCGCGGGCACACGACGCCGCGCAGGACGAGCGCGCGACGTCGGTCGAACGACGACGCGTCGTCGAGGACACTCGAGCGTCGCATCGTCGACTCGGACCGCGCGTCTAGCGTCTCTCGCGTGCGCGCACGCGGCGCATCGACTCGACCGATCGAGCGCGCCGAGACTGCGCTCTCGCGGACGTCGCGCGGTGACGACGCGAGCGCGCGAGACGACGGACTCGAGCGATCGATCGCGACGGGAAGGGTTGTTTCGTCGACGTCGGCGCGCGCGCGAGCATGGGGTGCCCGTACGCGAACGGCGTCGCGCCGGGGGCGGCGAGGAGGGCGCGCGGCGGGTCGGGAGGAGGCGACAAGGCGGCGAGTTCGAGCGCGAGCACGAGCGCGAATCGGGCGGAGAGCGGACTGGAGACGCTGACGAATGAGTTGGTGAATTCGTTGCGGCCGACGGAGATGAGCGAGATGCGGCGGAGGTCGGTGTTTGAACACATAAAGCAGTTGGCGCAGGAGTGCTTCGGGACGTCGCACACGCTGGTGAGCGCGTACGGAAGCGTGCCTCTGCGAGCGTACCTGCCGGACGGAGACATCGATGTGTGTTTGCTCGGGGATCACCGGGTGATCGACAAGGCGAATTGGACGACGAAATTTAGAAGACACATCGAAAAGGCGGAGGCAGAGGCGGATCCTCCGCACGAGTTCGCGGTGAGCGAGGTGACAGTCATCAACGCCGAGGTGCGATTGATGAAGTGCATCGTGGACGGGATGATGGTTGACGTGAGTGCGAATCAGTTTGGGGGTCTCGCGTCGCTCGGGTTTTTAGAGGAAACGAACACGTTCATCGGTAGGGACGACTTGTTTGTGAGATCAATCATTTTAGTCAAGGCTTGGGGATTTTACGAGGGACGCATCTTGGGGGCGCATCACGCGCTCATCTCGACGTATGCGTTGGAGACGCTCGTTCTGTATATCATCAACAAATATCACGCCGAATTGACGTGTCCGTTGTCTGTTTTACATAAGTTACTCAGCGTTTTTGCTGATTTTGAGTGGGAAAAGTACGCCCTGACGATTCACGGGCCTGTACCAATCGAAGAGGTGGCGAACGCGCAAAAAGTCTCGTGTCTCGAGGGCGGTTTACTCACCGAGGAATTCATTCAGTCGATGTTTGCGACATACAGTTGCGAGTTCATGCGCGCGGCGGCGAATTCAGCGCCCGTGTCCATCAAGTACATGAACATCATCGATCCGCTTTTACCCAACAACAATTTAGGTCGCTCCGTCTCGTGCGGCAATTATAGACGCGTGCGCGCTGCGCTTCGGCTCGGCGCGAAACGTTTGGATGCGTTGATGGCGTCTTCCGCGGCGTGCGACGACGTCGGCGTCCTGCGAGGCTTTGTGGACATGTTTGGCAACATTTTGCGGCACAGGCGTTTGATTTACCCGCTTCCACACGCGCCGGACACTCCGGGAGGATGTTCGCACGCGGATGAAGTATCCATGACTCCGTTGGGCATGCCGACGAGCGCCATCGCGTTGCGTTCGCGAAGCTGCCTCGTCGAAGGTACGACGCCCGCCACGGCGCCGGCGACGCATCCGCACACGAGATCCGTCGTCGACGAGTTGCAGCCTCGTAAACTCGAACTCAACGACGACGAAGGCGTCGTCACGGAGACGCAAAATTCTGTGAGCGACCCGTGGGCGTCTCTAGGCGCGCCATTGTCGCCCGAACGCCAAATCAAGCGCACCGAGTCGTCGTCGTCGCTCAACGGACAAGAGCGCGGCCTTCACTGGGGTCGATGGGACGTGCTCGTCGACGAGGAACCCGTCGTGCAGAGAGGCGGCACTCGCCGATCGATGGACGAAGACAGCGCTAAACTCTCGACATCACCTCCGCAGAGCGTCTCGTCTGACGACAACGGCGATCAAAACGATTCGTGCGACGTCGGCGCCGAGAGTAAGCAGTCACCTCCCATTCCCGAGGACGCCACCGCTCCGGGCATCAACGACATTTTTACCGGTTGTCTCGACACCATCCGCGAACATCTCGCGTTTGGTGTGTATCACCACCGACGCGCGCATGAGCGCAAGACGCAGCGCAGCGCGCACGAGCGTCGACGCGGTAACAACGGTAACAACCGCTCGGGCAATCGCCAGGCGCACAACCGCGCGCGAAACGCCTCGAGGAGTACCGAGGGTTCATCGAACAACGCATTCCAGCCGCCGCCGCCTCCCGGGGCGCCGCCGCCCGGTACCGTCAAGCGCGGGTACGAAAGCGATAGCTCGGGCGTCTTCGGCGAGAACATGCGAGCGCACTTCCCGCAGTTTAGTGCTTCCAAGGAGAAGCGTGCGGCGTCGAGCGCCGCCGGCGAACCGCCGAGACGTTCTCGATCGCCTCGTCCATCGCCTACGTTCCCGCAAGCGTGGAGCGGAGTCGCCAAGATGCCGGCATCATTCGTGTCCGAGCAATCCGTGGTCGGCGGCGAGCCCGTCACCATGGCGTCCATGCTCAAGAAGGATGTCGAGGAAAAGTTGAGAGTGAGCGCGCCGTTGGCAGATTCCCCGCCCGCGCCCGAGACGCCCGAGACGGCGTCCTCGGCGAC
>Ga0255743_10004781_pt1 | contig 10285 bp, 10 predicted proteins | sample 101ome_19_FD_179950 | JGI IMG/M metagenome (GOLD analysis project Ga0255743, IMG submission 179950) | Coastal salt marsh microbial communities from the Groves Creek Marsh, Skidaway Island, Georgia - 101405AT metaG (version 2) | ecosystem: Environmental > Aquatic > Marine > Intertidal zone >...
CCATTCAAAGTAAGAAACAACAACACCACCAGCGTTTACATATATATCTGGAAGTACAGTTATCCCATTGTTAAATAATATTTTATCACTCTCTGGATCTATTGGACCATTAGCAGCTTCAACAATTAATTTTGTTTTTACTTTTTCAACGTTATCTTTGTTTATTACACCTTCAAGAGCTGCTGGAATTAAAATATCACATTCTACTTCAACAATTTCTTTTGGATTTTTAATAAACTTTCCTAAATCATTATTTTCGATTGTTTTTTTGAAAAGTACACACTCAATCAGTTTGTTTATGTCTATTCCATTTTCATTATATAAAATTCCATTATATTCTCCGATAGCAATTATTTTTGCATTATCTCTATTAAATAATTCATAAGCCAAATGTCTTCCAACATTACCAAATCCCTGAATAACAATTCTATTATCTTTTAAATTTTCATTTAATTTTGCTTTTTTAACTTCTCCTTTATTTCTAAAGAATTCTCTTATTACTTCTTCTATACCTCTTCCCGTTGCTTCCGTTCTCCCTGCAATTCCACCTCCATGCCTTGGTTTTCCTGTAACACAAGCTCTATAATTAATATCCTCTGGTCTTAAAGATTTATATACATCTTTAATCCAACCCATTTCTCTTTCTGAAGTTCCAACATCTGGAGCAGGAACATTTATTGCAGGTGAAATAAAACCTTTTTTAATTAACTTCGTTGCAAAAGTTTTTGTTATGTTTCTTAACTGATTTTCAGAGTATTCATTAGGATTAATTCGTAGACCACCCTTAGATCCTCCGTATGGAATATCAACAATTGCACATTTGTAAGTCATTAATGCTGCTAGAGCTTCAGTATCATCTTGGTCAACTGAATTTGAATATCTCAATCCTCCTTTGCTTGGAAGAATATGTTCAGAATGAACAGCTCTCCATCCTGTGAAATTTTTTATTCCTCCATCAATTTCTACACCTACGTTAACTTTAATTAAGGAGTGTGTGGCTTTGATATGTTCAAGTAAATCTGGAGTAAAATTCAAATTTTTTGCAGATTGTTCAACATAATGATCTACATTTTTTTTAAATGACATTAAGTAATTTAATCAATTTTCATAATAATAATAAAGATTATTTATGTTCATATTAGGCTAATTTTATAATTTTTGTTTTAATAATTAGTTTTTCATTTATTTGATATATATTGTTAAGAACCATATAGAAGATAAGAAATTTTTATTAAAGTTGGCTATTTTTAATATGCAACAGCAAAAAAAATCAAAAATTATTGTAAGTATAATTGTATTATTACTTGTAGGATATGGCACTAACCAAATTTTTCAAAGCAAAAACCAAAAAGATCAAATAATAAAACATGATATGATGATAGGAACGTGTGCAAAAAGTAAAGGTGGTACAGATTCTAAACAATATGAAAAATTGAAAACCCATGAAGATATAAAATCTGAATTACAAGTTAATGAGATTTTTAGAAACTATTTTAAAGCATGTGAAAAAGAATTTAAAGAAGCTCCAGCAGAGTTTAGAGCAAAATGGAAGAAAAATTGATTTTAAAGTCTTAAGTGAATAAATTATTAATAATATTATTTTACAGCATATCTATTTTTAAATATTCTAGCGTGATGGCTAGTGAGGAAGCAAAATACGAAATTATAAAATCAACAGAAGTGTATGAAATTCGTAAATACGCAGATCGTTTAGCTGTAGAAGTAGTGAGTAAAACTGGAGACAATAGTTTTAGAAAATTATTTAATTATATCTCGGGGAAAAATGAGAAAAATCAAGAAATTAAAATGACAATTCCAGTAACCCAAACAGAAAAATCTGGAAATATGACGATGCAGTTTTATCTTCCATCAAAATTTAATAAAGACAACGTTCCAGATCCTACAAACCCTGATGTTGAAGTTATTAAAATTGAAGGTGGGTACTATGCTGTAATTAGATATTCTGGTAGGGCATCAGAGAAAAATTTTATTAAACATAAAAGTATTTTAGAATATCAATTAACTAAAGATAATATTAAAATTCAAAGCCTACCAATTAAAGCAACTTACAATAGCCCTTTTACTTTACCAATAATGAGAAGAAACGAAGCAATGTTCAGAATAATTTATAATAATTCAGAATAGTGCGTGCAGGTTTAAATAATTTAATTTTAAAAAAAAATATATTACACTCGTTTGAATATATAATTAAACACAAAATAAAATATTAAAAAAAAATGAAAAATATAAAGATTATATTATTAATATTGTTTTTAACTTTTAATTTTCAAAATTTATCTGCAGAAATTTTAAAGAAAAAAGAAATCGAAAATTTTCTCTCTAAGCATGTTATCATCTTTGATGACGACAAGGGGGATGGTGAAGTTACTTATTTTTTTGATGAAAAGCTATATTATAGAATAAAGAATTTTAAAACAATTTCATCTAACTCATGGCGTTTTACAAAAATTGGCACCCTAAGAATTTTTGAACCTAATGATGTAAAGTTGACCTGGAAAATATTTGTGGGTGATAAAAATACATTAAAAATAAAAGCTAAATATAGTCCTACGTCAAAATCTTTTGCTTTCAACTATGAGCCAAAATCGAAATATCTAAGCGATAAAAAAAAGTATGAGGAAAAAATTAAAAATCAAAAGAAGAAAAAAGAACAAGAAAAACTCGAAGCACAGCAAAAGGCTGAAGAGGAAAAGAAAAGATTAGAACAAGAAAAACTCGAAGCGCAGCAAAAGGCTGAAGAGGAAAAGAAAAGATTAGAACAAGAAAAACTCGAAGCGCAGCAAAAAGCTGAAGAAGAAAAACTTAAACTCCAACAGGAAATTGAAGAACAAAAAAGAAAATTAGAAGAAGAAAAGCTTAAACTCCAACAGGAAATTGATGAACAAAAAAGAAAATTAGAAGAAGAAAAGCTTTATAACGAACTTGAACCCGAATATAGAAACAAATGTGAGAAAAAACTTTTGAATGAATTATTTGAAATTGGAACACCTGAATATAGAACTTGTATTTTAAACAAAGGTCCAGAAGAACAGCTTTTGGAGAGAAAAAAAACTGAAGATGCAAAAAAAGTTGAAGAAAAAAGAGTTGCTGATGAAAAAAAAGCTGAAGAAAAAAGAAAATTAGCTGAGCAGAAAGCTAAAAAAGAAGAGGAAAAACGTATTGCAAAACAAAAAGAGGAAGTAGAGAAAAAAAGAATTGCTGAAGAAAAAAAGAAAGCGCAAAAAAATTATTTAGAGATCGGAGCATTAACATGTACAAATAAAAATACTATTAAAAACCCAGAGCATCTAACGAAACAAGTTTATAAAGTTAATAAAGGAACTATTCAGACTACTGCACTTTACATGAAGATGACAGGTATGAATAAGAATGTTGTTATTTTAGAAAAATCACCGGTTTATGAATTAGAATATAATACCAAAAAAGGTTTTAAATACTCAGTCTATAGCGATGTTTTCAAAGAAACTTTTATTTATACATATAAATCTAATCAAAAAGCAATGTACAAGGGTGGTGAAAAAATTTCAGATTGTGAAGAAAATGATACCCATTCTGAACCTGCAAGAGAAGTAAAAACAAATATTAAAATGTCTGAAATAAAGTCACCATTTAATCATGCTAAAAAGTTTAAATGGACTACTGCAGGTATGGCATGTGACTATAACGGGGGTGCATTCAAAGAATTTACCAATAAAAATGGCGAGGAACTAACACTTGCTGGAAAAAAAACATTAGGAGTTAGAAGAGAGGTTTTTATAGAGGATATTTCTAATACAACTTTTCGAATTAAAATGAGTTTTTTTAATAATACAGCTATGTTTAAGGCTTATGGTGATAGATATCCAGTTGGAATAATTGACAAAACATATACTCTAACAGCTCCAGATCAAATGAGTATAAAGTCAGAAAATAAGAGTGCAAATTGGGATAATTTAAATATTGTCTCTTACAAAACAAAGACAGAAAATACTAAAAGTGAGATTTGCAATTAATTAAAAATTAAGATATAAAAAACTATGAAAAAGATTTACATCTTTATACTTTCAACTTTTATTTGTACAAACATTGCTTATGCAGACTTAAAATCTGAGGCACAAACAATGGTTTACAAAGCTCAAGAATGTTATTTTTCATTACCGAGCTATGCTCAAGAGGGTGCTATTGACAGTTGGTTAGATACAAAAAAATGGTGGAATGATGCAGTTAAAGAGGACAAAATGGGTGATCCAAGAGGTTTAGCAACGCCATTTTATAATAATGCATATTCATATGCAGGCATCGTATTACAAATCGGAAGTGCGTATGGAAGTCAAGTTTGTCAATAAGATTAAAATTAACTTACAAAATAACTAAATCTAATTTTTGTTTACCCAATCTTTCGTTGCCATCTTCATTCACAAGATAAGTCTCTCCTAAATTCATTGCTAAATTATTGGTAGAATCCATCAAAATCATGTGCATAAAGAACACGTTACCGGGTTGAATAACATAGGGGTTACCAGTGTATAGCATCGGCCAATCCATCCAGTTTGGAGAAAATGTATTACCAAGAGAATATCCGCAAGCATTCATTCTTGCTTTATTGTAACCAAGATCATCAAAAGTTTTTGCATGAATATCAAAAACTTCCCCAACTTTATTTCCTGGAATTAATTTACTTTCACAATTTTTTAAAGCCTGAACACAAGCTTCATGCATCTTAAAATGTTTTGGATCAGCCTTTCCAATTGGCAGAGTTCTAAACATTGCTGAATGATAATGCCGATAAGTGCCAGCCCATTCTATACTCAATTGATCGATATTTTTTAATATTTTCTTTTCTGCTTGGTATCTACAAAGAAGAGCATTATCACCAGAACCTATAATAAATTCATTTGCTGGATAATCTCCACCACCTTCAAAAATAACTCTATTCATTTCTGCTAGTATTTTTGACTCACTAACTCCTGCTTTTGCATGTTTCCAAGCTTCATCCAAAGCTTTATCTGCAAGGTTTGCTGCTTTTTTAACATAAACAATTTCTTCTTTTGATTTTACTACTCTTAATTTTGTTATTAATTCAGATTTATCTTCAATAGAGCAATAATTTTCTAAAGATTTATTTAACCTCAAAGCATTTCTTCCAGTTAATCCATATGCCTCGTACTCAATTCCTAAATTTTTTCCCTTTAAATTTAACTCATTCAAAATAGATTTGAGATCATCAGTTGGATTAGAACCATCTTTATCAACCCAAATTCTTATATCTTCGATATTAGATGTATTTTGAGCTTGTCTTAAATCTGGCGCTCTAGTCAATAATATTTCATTACCACTTTGATCTAATATTAATGTTTGAAAAAAAACATATCCGAAGGTGTCATAACCTGTTAACCAATACATAGATTCTTGTCTAAACATTAGAAGAGCATCAATATTTTGCTCTTTCATTGAATCTATTACTTTTGATTTTCTTAATCTAAATTCTTCTTGTGAAAAATGAAGTCCCATTATTATTAGTTATTTAATAATTTGTATAAATTTTACTGAAATCATTATTAATTTATATAAAATTAACATAATGTATATAAAATTTATATCATTGTTACTTTTGATTTTTCCAAGTTTTGCATTTTCGTTTGAAAATATAAAAATAAAAATAGATGAATTTTCAATCAATAAATATGAAATAACAATTAAAGAGTTTAAAGAATTTGCTGAAAGGACTGGTTTAATAACTGAAGCCGAAAAGACAGGTGGAGGATATGAGTGGGGAATAGGATGGGAAAAAAGAACCAATTGGAATTACAAAACTCCTTATGGCGAAACTCCAAATAGCTTATATGAACCAGCTGTTCACATAAATTACTTTGAGGCACAAAAATACTGTTCTTTTAAAAAAGGAAGATTGCCGACTTTTGAAGAGTGGAAGAGGGCAGCCTATATTGAAAATGGAATTGAGTATGAATATCCAAGTGGAAATACACCTAAAGATATGAACACACAAGATTTATTGAAAATAAACAAACATCAAGATGTAACAAAATTGAGATCGAGCTTAAATGAGTTGGTTGCTATGGGAGGGAATGTTTGGGAATGGATTGATGATATAAAAGGAAATAATTCACTAACTGCTGGTGGATCTTGGTGGTATGAATCTTCAAAGACCAAAGCTTCTGGCGCACAATATAAACCATCTAACTTTTATGCTATCTATGTTGGTTTTAGATGTGCGTTTGATAATTAATGGAAATTATTTATTTTATAATCGCAAGTTTTTTAGTTGTGATTGTTCCAGGGCCAACGGTAAGTTTAATCATTGCAAATTCTCTTAAATTTGGAATACGTGCAGGAATATTAAATGTTGTTGGTACTCAATTAGGTTTAATTTTTTTAATAATACTTCTTGCTTTAGGATTTAAAGCTATATCTCCATTTTTAGAGGATGTAATAAAAATTGTTAGAATTATTGGTGCATTTTATTTAATGATTTTGGGTTATTTAAGTTTTACCACAAAAAATTTTTCAGAAAATTCGCACAGTATAAAAAAATTTGATAAAAAATTTATATTACAGGGTTTGATAGTTATTTTATCAAATCCTAAAGCTTTTTTATTTCTTGGAGCATTTATTCCCCAGTTTATTGATATTACCCAAAAAATTGAAAACCAAATAATTTTCTTTGGTATTTTATTTATGATTGTGGGCGCAATATTTGATGGGATGTATGCGATTGTTTTCGGCAAATTTAGAGAAATAATAATAAATAAATATATTAAGATTCTAAATAAATTAGGTGGATCTTTGTTATTTTTTGTAGGTTTTTGGTTGTTAATATACTAGTTTTTAAGAACTGACATTGGGTCCAATCTTGTTTGAAACCAATTTATTCTAAAATCTAAATGCGGACCTGTAGATCTGCCAGTTGAACCCACAGTTCCTATTATATCTCCTTGATTAATTTTATCACCAACAGAAACTAAAACATTTTCTAAATGAGAATAAATTGTCGATATACCATGCCCATGATCCATAATTATTGTACCCCCAGTATAATATAAATCGTCCTCTGCCATTGTAACAATTCCTGTAGCAGAAGATTTTATTTGCGTTCCCTGTTTAGCAGCAATATCAATTCCGTAATGTGGCCATTTAGGCTTACCATTTAATATTCTTTGACTACCATAAACACCTGTAATTATTCCATCTACTGGCATAATAAATTTATCCTTAAAGAAATTTAGTTCTGAATTAATGGCTCTTGCTTCACCAATTCTATTATTTTCAGCTTTAATTCTTTTGTAAACAGATTCTGGTGGTGTAACTTTATTTTCTGGTAAGCCATCAATTCTTTGTATTTTATATTTTCTTTTTAAAATTTTTTTAACAATTTTTTCTTTTTTACCATTTGAAATTTTAGTAATGACGAGGTCATATTTTCTATCTCTATCTATTCCAAAAACAAAATAACCATCTTTAGAAACTCTTACTTCAGTCTTGTTAACAATGATTTTTGTATTTGGCTTTGTTTTTCCGAGTATAAAGTTTCCTTGTGAAAAGTTACCAATAAATTCTATAGCTGATACTTCTAATGGAAATAAAATTGCTAATATTAGCAATATTTTTTTCATTATTTTGCTGTCCAACCTCCATCTATCAGAATAGATGTTCCCGTTATCATCGCAGCAGCATCGGAAGCTAAAAAACATACTGCTGTTGCAACATCACTTTCTTTAGCTGCTTTACCCATAGGTATATTTCCCAAAGCTAGTTTTTTAAATTTTTTATTTTTAAAAAACCTTTTAACCATTGGCGTTTCAACGAAAGTAGGTGCCACTGTATTTACTCTTATATTTCTTGTAGCTAACTCAACACCCATTCCTTTAGTTAATCCTTCAATACCAAATTTAGTCATATTATAAATATTTCTACCTGACATTCCCACATGTCCAAGCTGTGATGACATATTTATTATAGATCCACTTCTTTTTTTATTTTTAAGCATTTTCTTAACAACTAATTGAGCCACATTGAATGCAGCTTTAAGATTTAGATCTACAAGATAATTCATACTTTTTTGTTGAATTTTTTCAAATGGTTCTGGTATATTTGTACCTGCATTATTAACCAATACATCGATATATTTTATATTCTTTAATTTATTATTTAGATCATTGTAATCCATCACATCACAAGTCACTTTAATGAGTTTGCTTTTTACTTTTTTAATATCTTTTTCTAATTTATCTAAATCCGATTTTGTTCTACTTAATCCAATAATTATTGCACCGGCCTCTGCTAAAGCGATGGAGCAGGCTCTACCTAATCCTTTTCCGGCACCAGTAACTAATGCATATTTATTTTTAAGATTGATTTTTTTTAAATACATTAAATTAATAGCATTATATCAGTGTAAATAAGATCTACAGCAACAATTAATATAGCAAATAAACCAAGCCAAGCTATCCATTTATATTTTTTTATCCAATTAGATATTAAAGTTGCAGCAGTGGCCATTAAAATAATTGATAAGACAAGACCAAAAACCAATAAACCGTAATGATCTTTTGCTGCTCCAGCAACACCTAAAACATTATCTAAACTCATAGTGAAATCAGCGAGCAAAACAGTAAAAATTGCTTTAAAAAAACTTGAGTTATCTACTTTGATGTTGCTCTCCTCATCAGCATTATTTTTGATTACATCTGTGTAGAGTTTGTAAACAATATAAAGCAACAATACTCCACCAATTAATCTTAGACCAGTAATTTGAAGCAAATATGCTGTAATTAAGGTTAATATTATTCTTAATATTACAGCACCACCAATTCCCCAAAATATAATTTTCTTTCTTTGATCTGGTGGAAACTGGGACGCAACCATTCCTATTATAATTGCATTGTCTCCAGCCAGAACTAAGTCAATTAAAATAATTTGAACTAAGATTGTTAATTGATCAGGGGAAAACATTAAGAATTCAATATCATATCAGCACCTTTTTCTGCAATCATTATTGTTGGTGCGTTAGTATTTCCCGAGGTAATATTTGGCATGATAGAGGCATCGATAACTCTTAAATTTTGAATACCATGTACAGAAAGTTTATCACTTACAACCGCGCCATCATCATTTCCCATTTTACAAGTTCCAACCGGGTGAAAAATAGTTTGAGCGTAATCACTAGCACTCTTAACTAATTCTTCATTATCTTCAATATGTACTCCAGGTCTATATTCTTCAGGCTCATATTTTTTAAATGTTTCTGTTTCTAACATTATTTTTCTAACTAATTTTAATCCTAATGCTGCAACATATCTGTCATCATCAGTTGATAGATAGTTCATTTTTATTTTAGGATAAACTCTACTATCATTACTAACAGTCTTAATCTCGCCTCTACTTGTTGGTCTTACATTAGCAACTGTTGGAGTAATTCCCTCAAACCTGTGCATAGGTGTGACACCCAAAATATCAGTACTTACAGGAGACACATGAAATTGAAGGTTAGGAGTGGCTCTTGATGGGTCACTTTTTACAAAACCACAAACTTGGCTTGCCCCCATGGTTACAGGACCGCTTTGATTAAGTATATATTCAAGACCCATTAAAAATCTGCCAAATAAACTTTCTACTTTCCTATTTAAAGATTTTAAATTTTTAACTTTATAAACCGGTCTCATCATCAAATGGTCTTGTAGATTTTGACCAACACCTTTTAATTCATGAATTACATTAATTCCATTACTCTTTAATTTTTCTGCATCTCCAATACCTGAAACATTAAGCAGATGAGGAGAACCAATAGCACCAGCTGATAAAATAATCTCTTTATTTGCTTTAGCGGTAATTACTTTGTCACCTAAATGATAACTTACACTTACTGCTTTTTTTCCCTTAAAATTTATCTGTTTTACATGTGCATTAACTGTAATTTTTAAATTTTTTCTTTTCTTAGCTGGATTTAAATATCCTTTGGCTGCACTACATCTTAATTTAAGTAAACTTTTCTTTGTATGACTTGTTGTGAATTGAAAAAAACCAACTCCAAAATTATCTCCTGTATTAAAATCTATTGTTTTTGGAATACCAATTTCTTCTGCAGCATTTTGAAATTCATCAAGTAATTTTAAATTAATTTTTTTATTAGCAACTGTTATAGGTCCGCTATCATTATGAAATTCACTTTTACCTAATTCATTATTTTCAGACTTTAGAAAATATGGAAGAACATCTGACCAACCCCAACCTGTATTACCTAATTGTCTCCAAATGTCATAATCTTCAC
>Ga0255743_10004795_pt1 | contig 10267 bp, 15 predicted proteins | sample 101ome_19_FD_179950 | JGI IMG/M metagenome (GOLD analysis project Ga0255743, IMG submission 179950) | Coastal salt marsh microbial communities from the Groves Creek Marsh, Skidaway Island, Georgia - 101405AT metaG (version 2) | ecosystem: Environmental > Aquatic > Marine > Intertidal zone >...
ACTTGATGAATGTCTTGGATTAATAAAATGAAATATAAAAAAATAAATGACTTGCAAAAAGATTTAGAATTCTTTAATAGACAAAAATTAGAAATTGTTGAATTAATTGAAACTATTAAATCTCTAAAAAAAGGACTTAATTTTCTATCTCCAATTGGAGGAGGAATATATATCGATACTAAACTAAATAATGAGACTTTCAAATTAAATATAGGATCAGGAAAAATTGTTGAAAAAACAAAAGAAGAACTAATTCAATTACTAACAAAAAGAATATCGGATATTGAAATTATAGAAAAAGAAAAAAACATAGAGTTATTAAATCTTCAAAATAAATAGAAACATGTTTAAAAAATTAAAAAGCAGCTTAAATAAATTTAAAGAAAATTTTAATGTAGTTAAAAAAATTGATGAATCAAAATCAAAAAAAATAATTAATGATCTTGAAGATTCATTAATTACTTCAAATATTGCATATTCTGTTATAGAAAAATTAATTGAAGATATTAAAGACAATAAATCAAAAGAAATTAAATCTACTTTAAAAAAATCTTTAGATGAAATTTTATCAGTTGATAAAATTAATATTCTTGATAACTCTAATAAACCAACAAAAATTATGTTCATTGGAGTCAATGGTGCAGGTAAAACAACAACCATTGCTAAAATAGCTAATTTAATTTTAAAAAATAAAAAAAGCTGTGTAATAGCTGCAGGAGATACTTTTAGGGCTGCCGCAATAGAACAAATAAATGAACACGGAAAAAATCTTGGAGTTAAAGTTATTTCTCATGATTACGGATCAGATTCGACTGCAGTTGCATATGATGCTGTTGATCATGCTAAATCAAAAAATATAGATTTTGTTTTAATTGATACTGCGGGAAGAAATCAAGCAAACAAAGATTTAATGAATGAACTTAAGAAAATGAAGAATAAAATTAATCCAGATTTTACAATAATGGTTATTGATTCGATGGTCGGAAATGATTCAATTGAGCAAGCAAAAAATTTTGAAGAAGAAATAGGTATAGATGGATTTGTTATGACAAAAACAGATGCTGAAGAAACTGGAGGATCAATACTTTCAGTTATATACGAAACAAAAAAACCGATTGTATATCTAGGTTCTGGACAAAATTATGAAGATCTAACTTCTTTTGATAAAGAAAAAATAATAAAACAAATACTTTAAAATAAGTATAAAATAAAATTTTTATGGTATTATCCAAATTGTCAGAGTCTTTAAGAAAATCTTTAGATAATTTGAAATCAAATAAATTAGATAAAAATACAGTCGAAGACTTAAATTCGAATATTAAAAAAGCACTAATTCAATCTGATGTTTCTCTAGATCTAGTAAAAACTTTGAATAATACAATTGAGAAACGAGCATTAAATGAAAAAGTTTCAGCAGGATTGAGTGCCAGAGACCATGTTGTAAATATTGTTTATGAAGAATTAACAAAACTTCTTGGTACAAAATTCGTCGAACTAGATACTTCAAAAAAACCTTCAATAATTATGATGGTAGGATTATTTGGTGCAGGTAAAACTACTACTACTGGAAAACTTGCCAAGAGACTTAAAAAAAGTGGTAAAAAAATAGCATTAATTCAAACTGATACTTGGAGACCTGCTGCATACTCTCAACTAAAACAATTATCTGAAGCTATAAAAATTGACTTTTATGGTGATCCCGATGAAAGAAATCCTGTTAAAATATATGAAAAATTTGAAAATGAATTAAAAAAGTATGAAATTATAATTGTCGATACTGCAGGTAGAGACTCTCTAAATGATGAACTAACTTCTGAAATTGTTGAATTAAATAAAAAAATTAAAGCAAATGAAAAATTATTGGTTTTATCTGGAGATATAGGTCAATCTGCTAAAAAAATTGCAGAAAGTTTTGAAAAAAATGTTGGAATTACTGGAATAATAATTACAAAATTAGATGGTACTGCTAAAGGAGGTGGTGCTCTATCTGCTGCCGCAGCAACAAATTCAAATATAAAATTTATAGGTACTGGAGAAAAATTAGATAATCTTGAAGAATTTAAACCAAAAAATTTTGTTTCTAGACTTTTGGGTATGGGAGATCTTGAAACCTTACTTGAGAAAGCAAAAGATGCAATTAATTCTGAAGATGCAGAAAAAAATATGAAAAATATGATGAAGGGTGAATTTTCATTCAACGATCTATATAACCAAATGGATTCAATGAATAAAATGGGATCTCTAAGTCAAATAGCAAATTTAATTCCAGGAATGAGTAAATTAAATATTTCTAATGAGATGTTTAATCAACAACAAGAAAAAATGAAAAATTGGAAAACGATGATGGATTCAATGACAAAAGAAGAAAAAAATAATCCTTCTTTGATGAACGAATCAAGAATCAATCGTATTGTTTCTGGTTCCGGTAAAAAAATTGAAGATTTAAGGGAATTAATAAAACAACAAAAACAAATGAAAAAAATGATGAAAACTTTAACTGGTCAATCAAAAAAATTATCAAGAATGCAAAAAAGACTTGGTAAAGGCGGAATGCCAAAGATTCCCGGATTATTTTAAAATATTAATAAAAATATGTTCTCGAAACATTTAAAAAGTAAATTACCTAGAATTTAGAATGGCAGGAAGCGGAACTGGTAGAAAAGGCGGATTTAGAGCTAATACCAGATATAAGTTAAGAAAAAGAGCTGGAACAAAAGGTAAAGTTACTATAACTAGATTATTACAAAAATTTAATATCGGCGATAGAGTTAGAATCATACAAGAACCGGCAGTACAAAAAGGAATGCCACATCCAAGATTTAGAAATCTTGTTGGAAAAGTATTAACAAAAGAGGGTAAAAATGCATATACTCTGCAAATAAAAGACGGAAATAAACTTAAAACAGTAGTTTCAAGAGCAGTGCATTTAGTAAAATCAAAATGAGACCAGTTATTTTAAAGAAAGATCCATTAAGTTTAAACGAAGTTTCAGAATTATTAGTTGAACTTGAAAAATCAGGTGAACTAAGTCCAAACCAACAAAAAATTAGAGACTTTACATCAAAATTTAATAATCTTAATAAAGAAAAAACACTTAATTTAATTAAGGAACTTGAAGCGTCAGATATACCTAGATTAACTTTAGACACAATAATTGAAATAATAAATATGATGCCTCAAAATGAAACTGAACTAAAAACAGTACTTGTAAGAAATAGACTTACAATTTCAAAAGAAAATTCAGATAAAATATTATCAATATTAAAATCCAAATGAAAGTTAAAATAAAGACATGGAACGAGATAAAAGAACAAAAGCAAAAGAAGAATACGTCGTAGTCTTAGATTTTTTAAAAAATGGTTATTCAAACGATAGCCGACCATTTCATATGAAGGAACCAATTATTCAATGTATTGGTAAAGAATATTTTTATTTACTTGAACTTGTTGCAAAACCAAATGTTTCAATAAACCCTCACGAAGAAATCTATATTGGAGACGGTGAAAGAGATAAAGTTGCATATATTAAAGGAAGTTTACAAATGGATAAATTAACTCAAACTTCGAAAAATGAATTAAGATTTGTAATTGAAAAAATAATTGAAAATAACGAAGAAAAATTCATTAATTTTTTCAACAATTCTGGTCCAATTTCATTAAGATCTCATCAACTTGAAATTCTTCCAGGAATTGGAAAAAAACATGCAAAAGAATTACTAAATGAAAGAGAATTAGAACCTTTCAAATCTTTTGAAGATATAAAAAGCAGAGTTAGTTCAGTACCTAGTCCTAAAAAAGCAGTAATTGAAAGAATAATGATTGAACTAGAAGGTCAAGATCGATTTAAACTTTTTGTTCGAGGATAAACATAACGTCTTCATCAATTATCTCTTGTTTTAAAATTTTAAAATTATTTTTTATTAATTCCATATAATCAAATTTTTTAAGATAAGAAATTATAATTTTACCATCTTTTTTTAAAATTCGTTTAATTTCATTCAAAGTTCTTTCTACATTATCTGAATTCATTAATGCTGAAAAAGATAATATATAGTCAAATGTTTCTTTTTTTATTGGTATATTTGACATATCTGCCTGAATTCTTTTTCCTTTGAATTTATTTAACATATTAAATGATATATCTAATGAAATTAAGTCATTATGTATAAATTTTGAAAGAAGTCCAGTTCCTGCACCTAAATCAAGAATTTTTCCTTCAAGCTGAATATTATTCAAAGCAAAATTATATTTTTTAAATTGAATTTCCTTATATCTTAAATTATAAAACTCGGAAGAACCATCATAAGCGTTTTTTATTTCCTTTAATTTATTTGTCATATAACTATATTTAATAATTATATTTAATTATAATTATATGAAAATATTATTTGATACAAATTCTATAATATATTGCTTAGAAAAAAAAGTTGATTTAATAAATTATTTTGAAGAAAGAAATTATGACATATTATTATTTGACATTATTCTTAATGAATTAAAAAAAGTAGATTCAAAAAAACATAAACTATTCTTAGATATTATTAATAATAAAAATATAAAAATTATAAAATCTCAAGATGGTCATCCGGATGAAATCTTAACTAACTATGCCAAAAAAAATAATTGTGCAATACTAACAAATGATAAAATATTAAAGAAAAATCTTAATTTATTAAATATAGAGACTTTTACTGTGTCAAATAAAACAATAAAGAAAATATAAATCATAACCTTTAAAAAGCTAATAATTAAGAAATAGATATGTATTACAGATCTATTATTGAAGGTACAATCAGAGTTGATCCATCAAGATTTTCTGAAAATCTGAAAAAAGTACTTTTAGAAGAATTAAAAGAAAATTATCAAAATAAAGTAATTGAAGATTTAGGAAGAGTACTTATTGTAAATAGCATAAAAAAAGTAGGAGATGGTATGATTGTTCCAGGAGATGGAGCAGCTTTCTATAATGTTGAATTTGAAGCAGTTCATTATTTACCTGAATTAAATGAATTAGTTGAAGGTGAAGTAAAAGATATTGCAAATTTCGGTGCATTTATTGACTTTGGTGCATTCGAAGGTATGATTCATATATCTCAAACTATGGATGATTTTGTATCTTTTTCAAAAGATGGAACACTTTTAGGTAAAGAATCAAAAAGAGTACTTAAAGTTGGAGATAAAGTAAGATCCAGAATTATTGCTATCAGTCTTAAAAATCCATTAGATCCAAAAATTGGTATGACAATGAGACAACCTTACTTAGGTAAAATAGATTATATTGAAGAAATGAGGAAATTAGAAAAATAATGGCAAAAAAAGAATTACCTGTAATAGCAAAAGGCTTAAAAAAGTCAGATAATTGGAAAGGAAGATTAATCTTAGTTAATCCTGCAAAATCTGAAATTGCAAAAAAGGTTAAACTAAGTGAATCTGGAGAATACGGATTAAGATAAAATGGATATAAAAATTACAAACCAAACTGAAAATAAATTATTTTCAAGAAAAGAAGTATCATTTGAAATTAAACATAATAATGAATCTACTCCTTCAAGAAAAGACATTATGAATTATTTTGCAGTAAAATTAAAATCACCTGTTCAAAATATTATTATCAAAAAAATATCAAGTAAATTTGGTTATTCAAATTCAAATGGATTAATTTACGCTTACGATTCAGAAGCAAAATTAAAAGAAATTGAAGATAAAAAGCAAATTGAAAAACAAAGTAAAATTTTAGAAAAAATTAATGAAGAAAATGCACCGGCTGAAGAAGAACAAAACTCAGAAGAAGCTCCGGCTGAAGAAGAAAAACCTGCAGAAGAATAATTTATTTTTATGAAAAAAACATACCTAAATACGTATGGTAAGTATGATGAAATATTACCTAAATTTAAGAATTTTATAAAAACAATAATTGAAAAACATATCTCACTAACTGATAAAGAAATTCTAGATATTGGTTGTGGAACAGGAACTATTGGATTTCATATCGGATCATTAGTAAAAACATTTACTGGAATTGATCCAAATGAAAATTCTATAAAAATTGCTAATAAAAATAAAATTAATTTTAATAAAAATTTGATATTTAAAGTCGGAAGTTTTGAAAACATACCGTTAAATAAAAAATTTGATATTGTTATTGCAAATAACTCTTTTCATTTCTCAAAAAACAAAGACCTTGCATTAAAAAATGTACATAACTTTCTTAAGAAAGAAGGTTATTTTTTTATTTTTGAACCAACAAAAAACTCAAATTGGGGAAGCGATATATTAAATAGAAACTCAGAAAATTTTGATGAAAAAATATTTAATCAAAAAATGATTGAATTGAACTCTTCTCATATGGCTATTAAAAAACAAAATATTTTTTTATTAGTTGATGAATTTGAAACACGAGATGGAAAAAAATTAATATCTATTCTAAAAAAGGTCTAATAAATAAATTTATAAACCAATTATTTAAGTCCAAATTATGACATTATATCATCCACACGAGAAAGAACAGGTTATAGCTATAAAAAATCAATTAGAAACAGCTCCAAAAGTTCAAAAACAACTTAAAGAAAAATTTGCATATGGAGAAAATATGTTCTTTGATTTAGATTTATTGGAGTATAGAATTCAAAATTCCCGTAAAGTTATTGCTGAAGAGTTAGATGTTAAGTCTCTTTATGGTGTAAATGAGAATATTGCTCAAGGTTCGGTAGGTAGTGCTTTTATAGGTTACGATAATAAAGAATTTTTACCCGAATATCAGTTTGAAGGATTGTTTGGAGAACAATTGAATGATATAATTAGAGAGAGTAGATATAGAATAAATGGTCGGATTGGTGGTCAGAAAGCTTACAAATTAGGTCATGGTTATCATGGGAGAACAGCTAAAGAAAGGTCTGAACATAGTCGGAAAGGTAATCTTGCACAAGGTAATCATATTTGGAGTCTAGATGAATTAGTAAGTTTACATGAAATTCGTGAAGAGTCAGTTGGTAAAGGTTCTTTTAAGACAAAACCATGTATGACTTATGTTACCGAAAAATTTAATGAAAGACACGGAACAGACTTTACTAAAATAGCATTAAAGAGCGCATATTCACAAAACAAACATCGTCTTTCTGAAGCCGGTTTTGAAATAGCTGAACCTTTTATTTGGAATCTTGACAAAATATTAAGTTTACATGAAATTCGTGAAGAGTCAGTTGGTAAAGGTCGTTATAAGACAAAACCATGTATGACTTATGTTACTGAAAAATTTAATGAACAACATGGAACAGACTTTAGTAAAGTAGCATTAAAGTGGGCATATTCACAAAACAAACATCGTCTTTCTGAAGAAGAATAATATTATCAAAAAGACAACATTTTTAAACCACTTTCTGAAGTGAAATTATGAAATCTGTTAAAGATTATAGTGTTAATGAAAATACAACAATAAAAGAACTAATGGATAATTTTGGAAATGCCGGAGGTTTCTCAGTAAAAAAAATTAACACAGCTAAAAATATTTACAAAAATATGCAAAATGATAAAGATTGTTTTAAAATTTTAAGTCATCCTGCATGTATTGTTTCTACTGGAACACGAGGATTAATCAAAGATATGATTAAAAATAAAAAAGTTGACGCAGTTATGACTACTTGTGGAACTTTAGATCATGATTTAGCAAGACTTTGGAAAGATTATTACCAAGGTTCATTTAATATGGACGATAAAGAATTACATCAACAAGGAATAAATAGACTAGGTAATGTTTTAGTTCCAAATGAATGTTATGGTGATGTGCTTGAAGAAAGACTTCAACCAATAATTAAAAAATTATATTCTGAAAAAAAGGTCTGGAATGTGCATGAATTAATCTGGGCATTTGGAGAAGCAATTAAAGATGAAGAAAATGCAGAAGATACAATTATTTATTGGTCTTGGAAAAATAAAATACCAATTTACTTACCTGGTCCATTAGACGGCGCCTGGGGAGCTCAACTTTGGAACTTTTGGCAAATGCATAGAGATTTTAATTTAAATTTATTTGAAGATGATCAAGATTTTTTCATAAGAGTTACTGATGCTAAAAAAGTTGGTGCAATTATGTTAGGTGGTGGAATATCTAAACATCACGTAATTTGGTTTAATCAATTTAGAAACGGTATGGATTATGCAATACAAATCAGTACTGCAGTAGAATATGATGGATCATTAAGTGGTGCACAAACAAGAGAAGCAATTTCTTGGGGTAAAATAAGTGAAGAAGCAACTCATATAACTGTAGAAGGTGATGTAACTTTAATATTACCTTTAATAATTGCTGATTAATTATATTGGATTAGTTGTTTGTCTACTAATACTATTATAAGTACTTATGACACCGTGATTATTACCGGCGTTAGTTATAATTGGTCGAGAACCTTTAAGAGGAATTTTTAAATCTAATTCTGAATTAAGATAAGGATAATCTAAGTCTGACAAGCTATCCAATCTTCTTGAATAATTTATTGGACGAGTAATAATTCTACCATGTCTTAAATCTTTTAATAAACCGTTAACAGGTCTTGAAACAGATTTTGAATCAATAAATCCGCCACGTATAATCTTTTTAATGGCGCTTTCTAAATCTGATTGATTTTTATCAAATTTTCTTGATCCTCTTTCTCTTGAAATTTCTTTTATATCTGTAAACATATCCATATATACGCTACTTATTTCTGGCTTCAAGATATGAGTTCCTAATTTTGTATCATTATGACCTCTTTCTAAAACTGGACCCAAACTATATGGTTGTGCGATTATATTATCTACAATAAAATCAAATTCTTGATCTTCATTCGGAATTTCAGTTCTTGAAACTCCAAGTTTATCATTTATCTTATTATGGTAATCGATTCTACATAACTTGGTAATTTCTGGTGATAATGCAGTTAAACCTACTACGTCTCCTTCACCAAATTTATTCTCAACAGCTGAATCCCATAAAAATTTATCAATTGAGTGAGCAAAATAAGTATCTGCTCGAATTAAATTCTTTATTGTATTATCTGAATTTATTAAATAATTTAAAGCAAACTCGGGTTCAACAAAATTTATTTTAGCACCTTTTGCAAGAAATGCACTATTTGGACTTAGATATTGCCTTTTTTTACCTGATTCTTCTGAAGGAGATCCAATATGTTTTACAATAATATCCAATTTAGATGGAGAAATTTCAGTTCTAGTTTTTTCTTTTAATAATTCGGATCTTTTTTGAGTTAACATTTTAAGAATTAAGATTATATGTTGAGTTTATAAGCTTTTTGTTTTTTTAAAGCTAAAAATAAAGATTATAAAGTTGCTTTTTAACATATAATATGATTTGTTTAGGTATAGAATCTACAGCACACACATTAGGAATAGGTATTATTGATTCTAATGGAACAATTCTTGCTAATAAGAGGCATACTTTAGAAACAGAAACTGGTGGAATTCATCCAATTAAAGCTGCTCAAGCTCATGAATTATTTTATGATACTCTAATCAGAGGAGCATTAGATGAAGCAAATTTATCTATGGATAAAATTGATCTTATATCCTTCTCTCAGGGACCAGGATTGGGTCAGTGTCTTAGAAGAGGAGCAGTTATAGCAAGATCTTTATCTTTGTTATATAAAATACCAATAATTGGAGTAAATCACTGTGTTGCGCATGTAGAAATTGGTAAAAAATTATGTGATTTAAAAGATCCAGTTACGCTTTATACTTCCGGAGCAAATACTCAAATTATTGCAAAATCTAATGGAAAATATAGAATTTTTGGTGAAACAATGGATATTGGTGTTGGAAATTTTCTGGATAATGTTGGTAGATATATGAACTTAGGATTTCCTGGTGGACCAAAAATTGAGAAACTGGCAGAAAAAAGCAAAAATTATATTGAACTACCATACACAATCAAAGGAATGGATTTCAATTTTTCTGGAATTCAAAATAAAGTAAGGCAACTTTTAGAAAAAAATAAGGTAGAGGACTTATGCTATTCTATTCAAGAAACTGTTTTTGCAATTTTAGTTGAAGCAACAGAAAGAGCAGTTGCACATCTTGATTCAAAAGAAGTTCTAGTTACGGGCGGAGTGGCTGCAAATAAGCGACTGGCTAAAATGGTTACAGATATGTGTAAACAAAGGGGAATAAAAGTTGGAATTTGTCCAAGAAGCGTTTCTGGCGATAATGGTGTAATGATTGCATGGCAAGGAATACTAGAGTATTCTTCTGGAAAAAGACAAGATATTAGTTCAACTCAG
>Ga0255743_10004808_pt1 | contig 10247 bp, 10 predicted proteins | sample 101ome_19_FD_179950 | JGI IMG/M metagenome (GOLD analysis project Ga0255743, IMG submission 179950) | Coastal salt marsh microbial communities from the Groves Creek Marsh, Skidaway Island, Georgia - 101405AT metaG (version 2) | ecosystem: Environmental > Aquatic > Marine > Intertidal zone >...
TTACTTCGGCTAATGTACGCTTGTTAGTAGGTTGCGCGTAAGCAGATTTCCATTCGTCCATTTCTTGCTGGCGACCTTCAAACACCACCCCAGCTATATCAGTTACCCAAATGTTTTCCTTCTTGATACCAAGTTTCACAAGTAAGTTGAGGCAGGCGATAGCTGCCGCACCGGCACCAGAAGCCACTAATTTAACCTGACCAGGATCTTTCCCAACGAGGCGCAGGCCGTTCAAAATCGCCGCTGCGACTATGATAGCGGTGCCGTGTTGATCATCATGGAATACAGGGATCGACATGCGGCGACGAAGTTCTTGTTCAATAATAAAGCACTCAGGGGCTTTAATGTCCTCTAAGTTAATGCCACCGAAGGTGGGCTCAAGTGCGGCTACAACATCACAAAATCGCTCTGGATCATTAGCATCCACCTCTATGTCAAATACGTCGATCCCGGCGAATTTCTTAAAAAGAACGGCTTTACCTTCCATAACGGGTTTAGATGCGAGTGGGCCAATTGCACCGAGCCCAAGTACAGCTGTACCGTTGGATACCACACCTACTAAATTGCCCCTGCTGGTAAGGTTTGCTGCCTCTTCAGGATTATCCAAGATAGCTTCGCAAGCGGCAGCCACTCCGGGAGAATAGGCAAGAGCTAGATCGCGTTGTGTTCCAAGCGGCTTTGTTGCTTGGATAGATAGTTTTCCCGCTGGAGCGCGCCGGTGATATGCAAGTGCGGCAGCTTTTAATGCATCGACCATGCTGCGTAAAACTCCATTGTCCTGGTTGCTTAAGTGAAAAGTTTCATTTGTTAAATCGAATTTAAGCTTTAATCCCGCTCACTATTTATTTCTAGCGGCAAAGAATGCATTGATGAATGCCTGTGGTTCTCCATTGGCGAAGGCGGCTTGTTGACCAAGTACGCCCGACCGAAAAGCCTCATCGAAGCCTTTGAGTGCTACCTCTCGAAATCTTTGCTTGGTTCTCAGCCACGCTGTTGGCATCTTGTTTGAAAGATGAAGGGCAACTTCTGTAGCGGTTTCAATTACCTGTTCAGGCGCCACGACCCGATTTAGGATGCCATAACGTTGAGCCTCTTCAGCATCCATCATCCGGCCAGTCATAGATAATTCTTGATTGAGCGACCAGGGTAGATGGAGGCTCATCCAATAGGATCCCATTACACTCGGGATCCCTGCATTAATCTCGGGCTGCCCAAGTTTGACTCCATGGTGAGCAACGCGAAGATCTGAAACGAGGGCAATTTGGAAGCCGCCGCCAGTTGCAACACCATTTAACGCGGAAATGATGGGTTTATTGGTAAGTAGAATTTGTTTGTAGACATTGCAGATCAGCCCAAACCAGACCTCAATGTCTTCTACCTTAATTAGTTTCGCTTCCTCTAGGTCAACGCCGGCGCAAAATGCTCTGTCCCCGGCCCCAGTCAGCACTATGCCTTTTATTTCCGGATCTGAGTCTAATTCGATCAGTGCTTCGGCGGCGGTTTTGGCTAGATCACGGCTGATAGCATTTAAGGAATTGGGGCGGTTCAAACGGAGGATTGCTACTTCACCGTTTCTTTCAGTTTCTACAGGGTTCTGCAATGTCAATTTACTCTGGGAACGGCAGAGGTTCACCGTCTGGTAAAGGTACGGCAGCGACATTTAAAGTAAGACCAACGAGCGTGTAGTAACCGCAAGCACCAACAATTTCGACAAGTCCCTCTTCGCCAAACATTTCAACTGCCTGGCTAAAGCTTTGGTCAGAAATACGCTTTGTATTTAGTAATTCAGTGGCAAATGCGTAGGCCATGATTTCATCATCGGCAGCATTTTCAGGTTTATTTCCTGTGCGAATAGCTTCCAATGTCTCGGCAGAAACCCCGGCTTCTAAAGCTATTCTTGCGTGAGCAAACCACTCATACTGGGCTCGAATACTCGCTGCAGTTGTGCAAATGACTATCTCGCGTACTCGGTCGTTAAGGCAGGAACGAAACCTTATGTGTGCGCCAAGGTCTTGAGCGATTGCAGCAAACTCAGGGCTGCGAATCCATGCTCCAAAGGGACCCCGTACACCGCCACGAGGCCCATTTTTCACCATCTCTATAACTTCTTTTTGTCTTGGTGAAAGCTCCGCATCAGATGGCAGGGGTAGACGAGTCATTTTAAACGGTCTCCGTTAAAGTAAGGGCAAAGTATTCTGTTAGTTTTGCTTAAAAATGGATTTCATTCTACGGCTTTATGCTTTTCCTGATTAAAAAGCTTTTCTTATTGGCGGTGCAGTAATTAACGAGGGCCATGAACAGGGAACATAAGGAGTTCGCCAATAGCAACATGAGGAGGTTGCTCCAAAGCGAAGATAATTGTTCTTGCCACATCATCTGCCTCAAGCACCGCTGGGAAGCGCTCATAGAATAATGCTGCCTGTTTTGCATCATCATGATATCTCGCTTGGGCAAACCCAGTCCGAACTACTCCAGGGGATACTTCGATAACTCTTATGCCACATCCTTCGTAATCAGCACGAAGCGCGCGTGTAAGTCCGTTAATGGCAAACTTACTGGACACGTAAGCGGCATCATTTGAAATGGCGAAGTGTCCGGAAGTGGAGCCAACGTTAACAATATCACCGCCTCCATGTTCCAGAAAATGTGCAGCAAAGGTCCTGGCAACTCTGATCATACCTATGACATTGACCTCTATAATGCGTGCCAGCTCATCTGGCTCACATTCATCCAGGCGCTCGCGTCCACCTGTGTCATGTCCGGCGTTATTTATAACTGCAGCGATATCCTGCCATGCTTCTGGCAGTGTGGCAGGAATATTTGCAACAGCAGCGCCGTCAGTTACATCCATTGGCCAGGGTAAGAAGTTATTTCCAAGCGTATCAGCCATCGATTCTAACGTTTTAGAACTGCGAGCAGCGCCTACGACCTTTGCTCCACGGGCGACCAACATTTTCGAAACCGAAGCGCCGATACCACTTGAGGCACCAGTTACAAATATAATTTTCTCTTTTAATTCTGTTCCAATCATTAGATGAATACCGAGTATCCGCCATCAACTGGAATCGATGCCCCAGTGACAAAATCTGAAGCTTGGCTTGCTAGGAATACTGCCGTGCCCGCGTGGTCGTCTGGAACACCCCAGCGTCCTGTTGGAGATCGGCTAAGCACCCGTTCATGCAGACCGGGTACTTGTTGTCTCGCTTGCTGAGTTAGTTCTGTATCGATCCAGCCTGGGAGGACAGCGTTACATTGAATATTGTCCTTAGCCCAAGCACAGGCGAGGGATTTTGTAAGTTGAACAATTCCTCCCTTTGAAGATGCATATGGTGATGAGAAGGCGGCTCCGAACAACGACATCATTGAGCCTATGTTGATAATTTTTCCACCGCCGACCTTTAGCATTTCTGGGTATGCGGCTTGTGAAGTCACGAAAGCACTAGTCAGATTGGTCTCCATAACCAATCGAAATTCTTCTAGGCTAATATCTTGAGGCTGCTTGCGGACCGCCGTACCAGCATTGTTAACCAGAATGTTCAGAGAATTGAACCGTTTGACGGTTTCCTGGACCATGCGGCGACAGGCTTCCGGATCAGTTATATCTACTTCTATGCTGTCTGCCTCAGCACCAAGACTTTGGATTTGTTCCACTGCCGCAGCATTTTTTTTTGTGTTTCTACCAGCAACCATCACTCGTGCGCCTGCTTCTGCCATTGCCTTGCCAAAAGCCAGGCCAATGCCACCATTGCCGCCCGTAATGAGAGCTACGCTGCCCGAAAGATCAAATAGGCGCATATGTATTCCCCACTCATGTAATTCTTTGAGTGCGGAGTATACACTAATTCCCTGCTGGAGGATTAGGTGCAGGTAAAAACAACGCGACAATTAACGCTACAGCAAGTGGCCCTAATGCTAGGATTTGAAGCATGCTGTCATAATTACCCCAATTGTCTATTGCCCAAGCAAGGGGCAAAGGGCCAATGCTTGCACCAATAATTAGGATCATCTGTCCTGTGCCCTGGATTTCTCCAAGATGCCGCCGGCCAAAATATCGTGGCCATAGGTAGCCAACATAGGTCATAGTGATGGCGTTATTTATGCCAAAGATTACTCCAAAAATGACAGCTGTGGCTGTATCGGAGGTCAGACTTACAGATACCAGCGAAGCCGACTGAATAATTAAGCCAAGAAAGAACATCCATTTTGTTGGAACCGTATCAAGTAGTCGGCCGATAACAGGCATCATCAATGCAGCTGTTACCCCTGTAACCGTGAACATTGCTGCTGCCACATCTTTTTGAAGACCCTGGGATTTCAGGATAGCTGTAAATTCCACATGAAGGGCGGTCATGAGTAAAGACATACAAAACATGCCTGCTACGAGAATGTAAAAAGCAGGCATTTTAAGTGCCTCTGCTTTGGTAAATCCTCCAAGTTTTGGACCGGATGTTTGGGAAGGTGCATTGCTATCGCCGTCAGGCTGAAGCCCAACATCTTCGGGACGGTTGTGTAAAAAAAGGAGGGCAGGGGGCAAGAGAGTCAAAGTCGTGATTATCCCTAAAGCTATCCACGCATCTCGCCAGCCAAGTTCTGCAATTAGCCATTGGGTGAGAGGGGGGTGAATAGCGATAGATATAGGAAAGCCCAGAGCCATTATCCCGAGCGCAAAGCCTCTTTTTCTATCAAACCATTGGGATGTTATGTTTGCACAGTTCATCATAAGGGAGCCTTGGCCAAGAAAGCGCAAGGCTCCAAAGGCGAAAGCCAAATAAAGCCATCCTGTTGCTAAACCTGTTGCCACAGCGGCCAGCCCAACTCCAGGTATTATCAACCAAATCATCCGCGCAGGGCCAAATTTGTCGATTAGCTTTCCCATACGAGGTAATAAAAGGGCAGCTATTAACGTAGCTGATCCGTAGGCTGTCGAAATTTGTGTCCGACTAAGACCAAGCTCTGCCTGCATCGGATCAAAGAAAAGCCCGATAAGATGAGATTGACCTGGGCCAGTCCCAAACATTGCTAGAGCTGCCACGGCTAGTATGGGCCAGCCGTAGAACATTCGGTCTGAGACCGCTCGAAACACAATACTGCGAAGGGAAGTAAAAATGTTGGATACCTTTAAGCGGGGCGAATTATTGTACCGTCGCCGCGTTCAGTAAAGATTTCAAGAAGAATAGCGTGAGGCACTCTTCCGTCTAAAATGACTGATGCCTCTACGCCTTCTTGAACTGCGTCGAGGCAAGTTTCAATTTTTGGGATCATGCCACCTTTAATAACGCCATCTTTAATCATAGAGCGTGCAAGGTCAGCAGAGATATCTTCCAGTCGATTGCCATTTGCATCTAGGACTCCCGCGACATCGGTGAGCATCAAAAGGCGTTTAGCTTTGACTGCTGCTGCAACTGCCCCGGCAGCGGTATCTGCATTAATGTTGTAGGTTGCACCTTCATCGTCGAACCCTATAGGGGCAATCACAGGAACAACACCAGTTTTTGCAAGTTCGATTAGTACGTCACCATTTACTCGCTCCGGATCACCCACGTAGCCTAGGTCAATTACCTTCTCAATATTGCTATCGGTTTCTTTAGCAACATGACTAAGCTTTTTTGCGCGGATTAGGTCAGCGTCTTTTCCGGACATTCCGATTGCACGGCCTCCGGCACGATTTATAGCGGCAACTATACCCTTATTGATTGCGCCAGCTAATACCATTTCCACAACTTCAACCGTAGGCTTATCGGTCACTCGCAAGCCATCAATAAATTCACTCTCTATAGCTAGGCGCTTGAGCATAGCTCCAATTTGAGGGCCACCACCGTGCACAACGATTGGGAACGCACCTATTTGTTTCAGCAATACAATATCGCGCGCGAAGCCATCTGCCAGTGCCTGCTCGCCCATGGCATGGCCACCGTACTTGATCACTATTATTTCACCAGCGTATCGCCGCATAAATGGTAATGCTTCGGACAAGACATCGACGCGCAGATTTCGGTCCTGATTTTCTTTTGACATTGTTCTTCCTATTCTACGAACGCCGATAGGTGCGCTCGTAACTCCGGTAGGCCATCGCCTTTTTCGGAACTCGTAAATACAACCCATGGATGCGCTGCGCGATATTTAGAGGCAGCAGAGATGGTCGCCTTATGAGTAGCCTCGGCCGCCTCAGCTTTCACTTTATCGCGCTTTGTTAGTACTACTTGGAAAGATAGTGCTGCTTCATCCAAAAGTTTCATCATCTCATGGTCACTAGGTTTCAAGCCATGTCTTCCATCAACGAGGAGACAGAGCCTGGATAATTTGGAACGTCCTCTCAAAAAATCTCGGGTGAGATCGGTCCAGTCCTTGATTTTACTTTTAGATGCTCGTGCATATCCATAGCCTGGCAGATCAACAATCCGTAGTCGATTTGCAAGATCAAAGAAGATCAAGCTTTGGGTGCGACCCGGTGTATTTGACGCACGGGCAAGGCCTTTTCGACCTAAGAGAGCGTTGATAAGGCTCGATTTTCCAACATTTGATCTGCCAGCAAAAGCTATTTCAGGAAGATCTGCAGGCGGAAGGTTATCAAGAGCTTTAGCCTCCCATAAGAATGTTGCTTCTCCCTGGAAGAGCTTTCTGCCTAGTTCCTTTGTCTCTGATGTTATGCCGAACATTATATCGGCAGGGGAATCCATCTTTCACGCCCTTCAGTCGCTGCTGCTTTTCTTGGCTGCTTCTGCCCTCGCATGGGCGCGTCGGCCTATTGGAACGCCCTGACGCTTCATAATGAGTGCTTGCTGTGCGATGGAAAGCAGGTTGTTCCATGTCCAGTAGATTACTAGTCCAGCTGCAAAGCTGGCGAGCAGGAATGTGAAAATAATAGGCATGAATGCGAAAATTTTTGCCTGAACCGGATCGGTGGGCTGTGGATTGAGACGTTGCTGGAAGAACATAGTCAAACCCATAGCAAGCGCCCACGCACCAATATTAAAGCCCCCTGGAATAAACACTGACGGATCATAGGGCAGAAGGCCAAATAGATTAAATACACTTGTTGGGTCTGGAGCCGATAGATCCTGGATCCAGCCAAAGAAAGGAGCATGTCTCATTTCAATTGTAACAATAAGCACCTTATAAAGGGCAAAGAATACTGGGATTTGAATCAGAATTGGTAGGCAGCCAGAAGCCGGGTTGACTTTCTTTTCCTTGTACAAAGCCATCATTTCTTGATTGAGTTTTGTACGGTCTTCACCGAAGCGCTCACGCAGTTTAACCATCTCTGGTTGCAGCGCTTTCATCTGGCTCATCGATTTGTATGACTTATTCGCCAAGGGGAAGAATGCTAATTTAATCAACACGGTTAGGGCCATTATAGCTAGGCCAAAATTGCCTAGAATGCTGTATAGCCAATCAATGGCATAGAAGAATGGTTTGGTAAGGAAATAAAACCATCCAAAATCGATCGCGAGATCAAAATTCTGAACACCAAGTTTAGCTTCGATATTATCAAGAAGACGCACCTCTTTTGCGCCTCCAAAAAAGCGGTGGGTGAAGGCGGCAGATCCACCTGGAGCCACGCTCACAGCAGACTCGGCTACGTAATCAGTCTGGAAACGATCCAGCCCGCCCTGACTATGGTGCATAAACCTTGCATTAATTGGAGTATTCTGATCTGGGATCACAGCTGCCAGCCAATAAACGTCTGTAATTCCAATCCATCCGCCGGTTGATTTTTCTTCAACCATGCCCTTGGCGCCATCATCCATTAGGTCGCTGTAGTCGACTTCTTTTAAAGATCCACCTAGGACGCCCAAAAGACCTTCATGAAGAACAAATAATTGAGTTACTTTTGGTTTTCCTGTTCGCGAAACAAGTGCATAAGGGGTCAGCGAGACGGGAGAGTTTCCTTGATTCTGAACTGAATCCTCGATGGTGAACATATAGCCATCATCAAGACTGATTTTACGCTCAAAATTTAGTCCTGTGGTTCCTTTCCAGGTCAAAGTAACCGGATTTCCAGGTCGTAGCGGTCCACCGCTTGCTTGCCACAAGCTTTCTGCTGATGGACTAACGCCTTCTCCACCGCCTATCCAACCAAATTCAGCGAAATACGATTTTGGGCTTCCGCTGGGACTCAGCAGGGTGACTGGGGGGCTGTTGCTATCTAGCGTTTCTTTGTAGGTGGACAGGGTAAGGTCATCGATGCGGGCACCTTTTAAGGAGATTGATCCGTGTAGGCGGTTGCTATCTATCTCGAGCCTTGGGGTAGATCGAACTGCTTGTTCGCGGGATACGGAATTAATTAAGTTCTGACTGATTGCTGCAGGCGCTTGACCACTGGTAGTACTTGCAGAGGGCAATGCCACATCTGATGGAGCTTTGGCAGGAGTATCTGATGCAGATGTTTCTGTTGTCTGCACAGTTGGCGTTTTTGGTGGCGGAAAAAGTACGTTCCAGCCAAGCAAAATACCGATAGACAACGCCATCGCTAACAACAGGTTGCGGTCCATCCCTATGTGATCCCAATCGTCAAAAAGTTAAAAGAAGAAATCTTATTAAAAAACAGATGTTTTAGGGGCGGGGACTGGGTCGTACCCGCTGCTGCCACCTGGTCGACAGCGCACTAAACGCCGTAAAGCAAGAAGGCAACCTTTGAGAGCCCCATGGGTATCTATAGCTTCCATCGCGTATGCGGAGCAAGTTGGGTGAAAACGACAAGACATCGGCGTAAACGGAGAGATCCCATATCTGTATAAGATGACCGGGATTTTAGCGATACAGACCAACATTCGTTTCATGATATATTGTCCTCCAGCCGTTTCCCAACCTCTTTGAATGCCCTGCGCAGGTCATGTTTAATTCTATCAAAAGGTACGTTAACGGTCGCTGTCCGGCCAACCAACACATAGTCGCAACCTGGAATTGCTAAATCGGGCGCTAGTTCAGCCGCTGCGGCTTTCAGCCTTCGTCGTGCCCGGTTACGAGCAACGGCATTGCCTACTTTTTTTGAGCAGGTGAAGCCAATACGAACGGTTTGGTCTGGTGTTTCGCTAGGGCGCTGCTTTATGCCTTGCAACCCCACTATTGGACCGCCGGATTTTCTGCCACGGGCAGCCGCAAGAAATTCTCGACGGCGTTTTAGGCGGCCAATAGTAATCGTCCGCCTCATTGCATTTATGCAGAGAGACGCTTGCGGCCCTTCGCTCTTCGGGTGGCTAGAACGCGGCGTCCGCCAACTGTAGCCATGCGCGAGCGAAAACCGTGGCGGCGCTTGCGAACGAGCACGCTGGGCTGGTAAGTGCGCTTCATGGGATCAAACTCCAATATTCTCGGCCGGCTTTATGCTCGAGGACCGGGCGAATTTTCCTGTTAGATAACAGTATCCAATACGAAGCGTGGCTTATAATAGATAGCTGGGGCAGGGGTCAATGTTGTATATATCTCCTAATGCCGCGGTAAAATGTATTTTATTGTGTAAACGTATGTTTTTTTGGTGAAGGTTATAAAGATTGTGAAAAATCACCGGAAAACATCGGAAGCAAATTCCTCTATTGGCCAAGATCTTCCAGCGCAAAGACCGAATTGGAAAAGACTTCTACCAATTGCAGCTTTAATTATGGGTTTTCTGGCCTTTCTGTTCTTTGGCGCTTCGGAGTACTTGAGTCTCAGTGTTTTGGATGAAAAAGCTGCTGAGCTTCGCAAATTTGTAGAGATCAATTTCGGGCTTGCTGTTACGATTTATTTTGTTAGCTATGTGATATCAACTGCGTTTTTCTTGCCTGTAGGAACAATACTTACGCTTTCTGGAGGGCTGTTTTTTGGAACCCTTCATGGAGGGATGCTTGCTGTTTTTGGAGCAACGATTGGCTCTTCAATCTTATTTATTGCAGCAAGATATGCTTTTTCAGAATTCTTCAATAGTCGATTAGGTAGGCATGCCCCGACCTTTCGTCAGAAGTTAAATCAAAACGCTTTTTTTTACCTCCTTGCACTCCGACTTGTTCCAATTTTTCCATTTGTTGTTGTGAATGTCGTCCCGGCATTGGTTGGTATACCGATAAGAACCTACGTATTTGCTACCTTTATTGGAATAATCCCAGGGACGTTTATCTATGCCGGTATTGGAGCTGGTCTTGCATCTATCTTTTCCGCTGACGGTAAGCCCAACTTGAACGTTTTAGTCCAATGGGAATTCCTGTTGCCGCTCATACTTCTTGCGTGTTTGTCGCTAGTACCAACTCTTTGGAGACCGAGTCGACAAGAAG
>Ga0255743_10004817_pt1 | contig 10238 bp, 8 predicted proteins | sample 101ome_19_FD_179950 | JGI IMG/M metagenome (GOLD analysis project Ga0255743, IMG submission 179950) | Coastal salt marsh microbial communities from the Groves Creek Marsh, Skidaway Island, Georgia - 101405AT metaG (version 2) | ecosystem: Environmental > Aquatic > Marine > Intertidal zone > Salt...
AAAAAGAAACAATAATAATAAAACAAGAACTAAATGGTGTTTGTGAAATTATTTTAAACCAGCCTGAAAAACATAACTCTTTATCAGCTAAAATGATTGAGGAACTTACTCATACTTTTGAATATTTAAGTGGCGATGATAAAACAAAGGTATTGATAATTTCTTCGACTGGTAAATCATTTTGCGCCGGAGGTGATTTAGATTGGATGAAGAAACAAATTTTTTCTGATAGAGAGACGCGTATTAAAGAAGCTAAAAAATTAGCTGATTTATTATATAAAATGTATTACTTCCCTAAACCTCTTATTGCAAAAGTTGAAGGAAATGCTTTTGGGGGAGGAATAGGAATCATTTCTGTTTGTGATATTGCCTTTTGTAAAGAAAACGTAAAGCTAGCTCTTACCGAAGTAAAGCTTGGCCTAATACCAGCAACAATAAGTCCATATGTTATTTTGAAAATTGGGTCTAATAATGCTTTAGACCTATTTACTTCTGGCAGAAATTTTAATGCTCAAGATGCAAAAAAAATAGGTTTAATAAAAACTATTTCTACAGATGATGATATTGATAATCTTATTTCCAAAGAAATTAAAACTTTTCTTGTTAATGCCCCATCTGCTATTTCAGCATCAAAAAAGCTCGTAAAAAACTTATCTCTAAAAATTGATCATGAGACTGTTAAGTTTACTGTTGAAGCTCTTGCAGATGTATGGGAAAATCCTGAAGCTATTGAAGGAATAAACGCTTTCTTTGAGAAAAGAAGGCCGAATTGGCTTATGGAGAATTAAATGGAAGAAATTATAAAGCAAGGCCAAAATACTAATCTGACAAAATTAAATCTAAATTATGATGGTCATATGGACGGTGAAGAAGGAGTAGAAAACTATCTGAAGATAGTGGAAGAAAAAATTGGCTTTATTCCAAACGTTCTTGCTGCATTCGCTAAATTCCCAAAACAATTTGAAGGTTTCACAAAGCTATATAACTCACTTATGTTAGGCGAATCAGGTTTAACAAAACTTGAAAGAGAAATGATTGCGGTTACAGTTTCATCTGAAAATCATTGCTTCTATTGCTTAGTTGCTCATGGTTCAGCCGTAAGAGAACTTTCAAATGACCCTCAACTAGGGGAACGCATTGCTGCTAATTTCAAATCTGCCGAATTACCTAGAAAACAAGAAGAATTACTTAATTTTGCACGGCAGTTAACCCGAGACCCATCTGAAATAGGTGAAGATCAGAGGAAAAAGTTAAAAGATGTTGGGTATACCGATAGAGATATATGGGATATTAGTGCAATAGTCGGTCTTTTCAATATGACCAATAGGTTAGCTTCGGCAACTGAAATGGAGCCTAATAGCAACTATCACAACATAGCAAGATAGTTTAATGAGTTTTGAATTTAGCGAGATACAATTATCTATCATCGATTCAGTTCATAATATAATGAAAAAATTTGATGATGATTACTGGCTTAAATGTGACAAAGAAGCTTCATTTCCTGACAAATTTTATAACGAAATTGCTGAGGGAGGATGGCTAGGTATTTGCATGCCAAAGGAATTTGGCGGTACTAACCTCGGTGTCAGTGAAGCCTCAATTTTTATGCAAAAAATTTCTGAAACAGGTGGAGGAATGGCAGCCGCATCCTCTATACATATAAATATTTTTGGCCCACACCCTATTGTTGTGCATGGGAACCAAGAACAAAAAGAAACTTGGTTACCACCTCTAATTACAGGTAAACAAAAAACATGTTTTGGAGTAACTGAACCGGATGCGGGTTTAGATACTGGCAAATTGAAAACATTTGCAAAAAAAATTAACGACGGATACTTGGTTAATGGCCAAAAAATTTGGACATCAACAGCCAAAATAGCTAATAAAATTCTTTTATTAGCTAGAACCACTCCCATTGAGGAGTGTAAAAAAAATACTGATGGACTTACATTATTCTACACAGATTTAGATAGAAATAAAATTGAAGTTAAAGAAATTTCTAAAATGGGAAGAGCCGCAGTTGATAGTAATCAAATATTTATTGATAACTTAGAAGTACCTGACTTTGATAGAATAGGAGAGGAAGGGAAAGGTTTTAAATACATTTTAGACAGCCTAAATCCAGAACGAATCCTTATTGCTGCTGAGGCGCTAGGTATTGGTAAAAATGCTTTATCAAGAGCAGTTCAGTATTCTAAAGACAGAATTGTTTTTGATCAACCAATTGGGAAAAATCAAAGTATTCAGCATCCATTGGCCGAAAACTGGATAGAATTAGAAGCTGCTGAATTGTTAATCGCTAAAGCAGCATACCAATATGATAAAGGTGATAACGCAGGTGGAATGGCTAATGCAGCAAAATATTTTGCTGCAGAAGCGGGTTTTAAGGCTGCTACACAAGCTGTTTTGACTTTAGGAGGAATGGGTTATGCTAAAGAATATCATGTTGAAAGATTATTAAGAGAGTCCCTCATACCAAAATTAGCTCCAGTTAGTGCTCAAATGATTTTAAATTATATATCAGAACGTGTGCTAGGATTACCAAAATCATACTAAACAAAGAAAAGTGAAAAATGACAAAAAAACATAATATTTTAAAGAGTGCTCTCGACGGAATAAGAGTTTTAGATCTGACCAGAGTTCTTGGAGGCCCTTACTCAACTCAAATTCTTGCAGATCATGGAGCTGAAGTAATTAAAGTCGAGTCTAATTTAGGTGACGAAGTTAGGGGATGGGGACCACCATTTGTTAACGACATGGCTTCATATTTTATCAATGTAAATAGAAATAAGCGATCTATTGCAATTGATTTAACTAAGCCTGAGGGTAAGGATATTATTTTAGAGCTTCTCGCTAAATCTGATGTTCTAATTGAAAACTTTAAAACTGGAACAATGGAAAAATGGGGTATGGGCTATGAAGAAAATTTAAAAAATAAATACCCTAAATTGATCCACTGTAGAATATCAGGTTTTGGAGAAGAAGGGCCATTAGGTGGAGCTCCTGGATATGATGCTATTGTGCAAGCAATGACTGGTATGATGTCAGTTAATGGCCATGAAGATGGTGGGAATGTTAGAGTTGGTATTCCAATGGTTGATATGGGAACTGGTTTGTACGCAACTATAGGTATCCTAATGGCACTTCAAGAAAGGAATAGCTCCGGATTAGGGCAGTTTATTGATATGTCTTTATATGATTCAGCTTTGGCATTAATGCATCCTCATACTGGAAATTATTTCTTGTCGGGTAAACCTGGCAAAGCCACAGGTAATGCTCACCCAAATATCTCTCCTTATGACAAATTTAAAACTGCTACTAATGAAATTTTTATGGGAATAGGTAATGATGCAGGCTTTGCAAGGCTATGTAAAGCTCTTGGATTAGATGAATTAATAACAGATAAGAGATTCATTACCAATGGTGACAGAGTTAAAAACAGAATAGAACTTACTAAATATTTAGAAGACGCGCTTAGTGAGGTTGACGGGGTTGAGTTTTCAGAAAAACTATTATCTGCAGGTATACCAGCAGGACCTGTTAGGAATATTGAAGAAGCACTTGGTCATCCACAAACTTTACAGAGGAAAATGACAATTACCAAGGATGATTATAAAGGGGTTTCTTCACCTATCAAGTTTAGCAGATCAAAAACAGTAGACGTCAAGCATAAACCTCCTAAAATTGGTCAACATACCAAGGAAATATTACTAGAAAATGGGTACAGCCAAGAAACTATCAAGGAAATGCTTGCTGGAAAAATTATTTTTGATTAACTACCAATAATTTAAATAAATAAAGTCTTAAAATAATGTTGTCTAAGGTAATTTACATGATCACTAATTTCATTATTTTTAACTTGGTCATGATTAAATAATATAAAGGCATCAAGCGCTTGAAAAATAAAGAGGTCAATACCCGAAATAATTTTTGCTCCCGCTTTTTCTCCTTTTTTTATGAATTCTGTCTTGGCAGGAGTATAGACAACATCAAATATCCATTGATTTTTTTTAGGTTGTAAAGATCCTAATGGGCATCCTGGGAAATCTTTATGACCAACTGGTGTACAATTAATTATAGCATCGAAATTTTTAATTCCTTCGTCTAGTTCACCAATTTCAATTAGTTTACAATTTATATTTGATGATAATAATTCTTTTACTAATTGCTCGCCTTTCAATAAATTTGCTTCTATCAAATAAAGATCTTTATTTTTTAGAGATCCTAATCCAAACAGGATGGATCTTCCAACTCCACCTCCGCCAATAATAAGGATTTTTTCGTCTTTATTTTCTTTAAAATGAAAATCCATCGTTCTTAAAAAGCCTGAAAAATCTGTATTTTCTGCTATAACCTTCTCTTTAAATATTAGTGTGTTTGCCGACTTAACATAAGCAGCTCCTTGATTAATCTTATTTGCATAATTTATTGCTTTCTCTTTAAATGGGTAAGTGACGTTAACGCCTTTGAAGTCATCAGACTTTAATTCTTCCAATAGACTTTCAAAATAGTCTTCACCTTTTTCCTTAATATCAAATAATTCATAGCTTAGAGAAATTCCAAATGATTTACCTAAACGCTTATGTATATCAGGCGCCTGGGAGCTCTCTATATTATGTCCTATTAAGCCAAATTTATTCATTTACAACTCATCTCTAATTAATCTTATAATGATAGTTCCAAACCATCTCTCTAACTCCATTCTGACAGGCAAAGTTCTTCCTAAGGAAGTTTCCCCAAAAAAAATTTTAAAGTCTGTGAACTTATCATCTTTGGGCTTCCATTTGGTTTCCAACCTATGACCACCTAAAGGTTTAACTTTCAAGCCGCAAACTACTACTTTTCCATTGAAAGATTTTGGTCTATCATTTTCTAAAAAAGTTACTCCTAAAGATTTTATTTTAAGATCGTATCTCCTTCTACCATCAAAAATTTTAAAAGTTTCATCACATTGTTGGTAAGAATTAATCTTTTCAATAATATTAAAAAAGGCTGTTATAGGGTCAATTGCCCCAATCAATGTTGATTTATTGATAGGGTGGACCTTTTTTAAATCTAAAACTGGGTAATTTTTATATTTTACTAAATTATTTTCAAAATCTAATTTAGAAGAACGTTCTTTATTGTTAAAGATCCCACTTGCAGAAAATACTTTTGGAAACCATTGATTATTTCCCCTTACTGAAGAAACATATAAGTGTCCTTCATATTGGTATAAAACATCTAGGAAACCTGCAGTCTTTGATTTTGAATTTAAAATAACTTGCCTACTATCAGCTTCAATAAAAACCTGAGACTTACCTACAATAAAATTCCCAAACTGAACTTCATAATCATAATTTTCTTTATATCCAAATGCATTATTAACGTTAAACAAAAAGAAAATAATAAAAAATTTAATTAATTTTTTTAAACTCGCCAATACCCGTTTATATCCTTAATTCTTTTTGCAAAATAATCTATTTTCTTGTCTGCATCATCTCCAAGAATTTCAAAGCATTTTTCTAATACATTTTCAATTACACTTATCATTGGAGCCATATTAAATAATTTATTTTGTTTGTTAATTTCTACTACTATAAAATAATCTGAATGTTTTGCTAATGGTGAGATTGAACTATCTGTAAAAGATAATGTTTTTATATTTAATGATCTTGCAGTTTTAATTAATTTTACTGTTTCTGTTGAATAAGGAGTTGTTGAAAATGCAACTAATAAACTGTTGTTTTTTAAACGAGCTAAATCTTGCGCTGCTGACAAACCAGAATCGGACATCAAATAAAAGTTATCAAAAACCATTTTCCCCATATAATTCATATAAGATGCAAAAGATATAGCACTTCTGAATCCAGCAATATGAACATTTTCAGCCTTTATTAATAATTTTGCTGCTTTTAAAATTGATTTTTCTAATAGAATATTTTCTTTTTGATCAAAATCATTCAAATTATCTTTAGCGTAATATTCTTTTTTTACTTCTAATTGAAAGTCAGAATAGCCTTTAAATCCCCAAATTTTATTTAATCTTAATATAGTTAAAACTGAAACACCGGCTATTTTAGCTGTCTTCCTAATAGTTTGAAATGGTATCTGCTTTAATTCTTGTAATATTGACTCACTAGCTAATTTCAATTTTGGGGATAAGTCATTATGATAAGATTGTATTTTTTTTTCTAAATTAGTCACAAACCAGCCTTAAATTTTAGTATGTTACATATGTTACATTTCTCTAAAAATATTACAATTGTTTTATTATATAAATCCTGTATTATTACAATTTAATCATTTAGGGAGGAAAAAATGAAATTTAAAAATTTAGTAGTAGGAAGTATAATGGCAGGATTTGCAGCTATTACACTTACTGAAGCGTCTGCTCAACAATTCGTGTCCATTGGCACAGGTGGTGTAACAGGTGTTTACTACCCAACTGGTGGAGCTATTTGTAGATTAGTAAACAAAGACAGAAAATCACATGGCATTCGTTGCTCCGCTGAATCAACTGGGGGATCAGTTTATAACATAAATACTGTAAGAGCTGGAGAGTTAGAATTCGGCGTAGCTCAATCTGACTGGCAATATCACGCTTACCGTGGTACTTCCAAATTCAAAGATAAAGGAAAGTTCAGTAAACTTCGTGCTGTATTTTCAGTACATCCAGAACCATTTACTTTAATCGTTAGAAAAGATTCTGGTATCAACTCATTTGAAGGTTTAAAAGGTAAAAAAGTAAATGTAGGTAACCCTGGTTCTGGACAAAGAGCAACCATGGAAGTTGTTATGGATGCTTTTGGAATGAAAATGAGTGATTTTTCTTTAGCAGCAGAGCTTAAAGGATCAGAGATGGCTCAAGCTATTTGTGATGGCAAAATTGAAGCTATGATATATACAGTTGGTCACCCAGCCGCAGCTGTCAAAGAAGCTGCTTCGAGTTGTGAAGTTCAACTTGTTTCTGTAAAAGGTGCGCCAATTGATAAGTTAATTAAGGACAACTCTTTTTATAGAGTTGCTGAAATTCCTGGAGGTATGTATACAGGGTCTCCAAATAAAACAACCACTTTTGGTGTTGGTGCGACTGTTATAACATCAGCTGATGTGTCTGAAAAAGTTGTTTATACTATAGTGAAGGCAACTTTTGATAATTTTGCTGATTTTAAAAAGCTTCACCCAGCCTTTAAAAACCTTGATGAAAAACAGATGATTAAAGATGGATTGTCTGCCCCTCTTCATCCTGGAGCCATTAAATATTATAAAGAACGTGGATGGATGTAAAAACATATTGCACAGACACATATGTGTCTGTGCACTCATTATCTTAAATTGAAATTTTTTAATAGTTAGTTTTAAAAATTATGGTTGCTGAATCTGATACTTTAAAAAAAAATAAGTATTATAATAAACGCGAACCTTCATTTAGTAAAACAATAACCTTTATTTGTGTCTTTTGGTCCCTTTTTCAACTTTGGATTGCTTCTGATTTTCCTTTTTATTTAAGTGAAATAACAAAAATAAATCTTGTTTTTAATAACCAGGAAGCAAGACAAATACACCTAGCTTTTGGACTCAGTTTAGGTTTATTAGCATACCCAGTAATAAATAAAATTAACCCTTCAATAGATAAAATCAATCAAATTTTATTAGCTTTTTTAGCCATAAGTGCATGTCTGTATTTATATATTTTTAAATTAGAAATTTCTAATAGGGCTGGTTTACCAACAAACTTAGACATATTTTTCTCACTTGCTGGCCTAATATGTCTTGGAATTGCAGTTTATCGGACATTAGGATTGCCATTATTAATCGTAGCAAGTTTATTTATATTTTATGTGATGTTTGGTCATTTGGAATTCATACCAGAGTCAATGAAATGGAAAGGAGCGTCTCTTAATAAAGCTAGTTGGCATTTTTGGATGCAAACTGAAGGTGTTTTTGGGGTGGCTCTCGGAGTTTCAACTTCAATGATTTTTTTGTTCGTACTTTTTGGAGCTTTATTGGAAAAATCAGGAGCAGGAAATTATTTCATTAAGTTATCATTTGCTGCATTAGGGCACTTCAGAGGTGGACCAGCTAAAGCTGCCATCTTAGCTTCTGGGTTGTCTGGAATATATTCAGGATCTTCAATAGCAAATGTCGTTACCACGGGTACATTTACTATTCCTCTAATGAAAAGAACAGGTTTAAACGCTGAAAAAGCTGGCGCTATAGAGGTTGCCTCTTCTACGAATGGTCAATTAACACCCCCTGTAATGGGAGCCGCTGCATTCTTGATTTCAGAATTTACAGATACCAGCTATCTTGACCTAATTAAATATGCTGCTTTACCAGCATTAGCTTCCTACGCAGCTCTTTTTTATTTAGTTCACTTAGAAGTAATAAAGTTAGGTTTAAAAGGTTTGAATAAGGAAACCAATTCAAAAACTTTATTAAAAAAGTTCACAGGTTTCATTTTAGGATTTGTTTGTATTAGTATTTTGGCTGGATTAATAAACTTTTTGTTTGCGTGGACAACCAAATTTGATCCCTTGATTACATCAATAATTGCAATAACATTATTTCTCTTTATTTATATTTTTTGTGTTTGGACTGCGTCTAAACAACCTGATTTAGAGATAGGACTAACAGATAAAGAAATTAACAATCTACCAACTGTCAAATCAATAGCAACTACAGGTTACTATTTTTTATTGCCAGTAATTGTTCTGCTATGGTGTGTTCTAATTAGTCGTTTATCTCCTTCACTATCAGCTTACTGGGCAAGTTTATCAATTATTTTTATTTTACTAACACAAAAGCCTTTGAAGAGCTTCTTCAGAAAAGAAAAGTTCAAATTTACATTAATAAGAGATAGCTTTGAAGATTTACTACAAGGCTTAATAAAGGGCGCCCAGAGTATGATAACAATATCTATTGCCACTGGAATTGCAGGGGTAATTATTGGAACAGTCTCATTAACTGGAGCTCACCAATTTATTGGTGAATTTGTTGAAACTTTATCGTCAGGCAACTTAGTGATAATGCTCCTCTTAGTTGCTCTAATGAGCTTAATTCTTGGCATGGGACTTCCTACAACGGCAAATTATATTGTAGTATCTTCTTTGATGGCACCAGTTATAGTCATGGTTGGAGCCCAGAATGGATTAATAGTTCCCCTTGTAGCAGTACATCTTTTTGTATTTTATTTTGGCATTTTAGCTGATGACACTCCGCCTGTTGGGCTTGCAGCTTTTGCAGCTGCTGCTATTTCAAAAGGTGACCCTATCAAGACTGGTATACAAGGTTTTAGTTATGATATTAGGACAGCTATTTTACCATTTATGTTTATTTTTAATACTGACATTTTATTGATAAACGTTACATTTTTTGAGGGTTTTGTTACAATAATTACTGTTGTATTAGCTATGCTTGTATTCTGTTCAGCAATACAAAATTTTATTATAGTAAAAAATAAGCTTTATGAAACATTATTGTTGTTACTAGTTGCTTTTAGTCTTTTTAGACCTGATTTTTGGCTAAACACAATACAGCACCCCTACAATTTACTACCTGGAAATAATATTTTTAAGTTAATAGACGGGTATTCTGAAGTTTCTGATGTATCCCTAAAATCACCTATTAGGATTAAATTTAGTGGTCCTGATTTTGATAATCCAGAAAAAATTATTTTTCAAAACTCAATAATTAATTTAACTGATAAAGGAAACGTAGAAGATATTCTTAAAAAAGCAGGATTATTTTTAAAATTAGATGGTGATAATGTTTTAATGGAAGAACCACTACCTGGAAGTCCATTATTTCAAGAAATGAAAACTTTTGATTTTTATGCTGATACCCCAGTTAAATTAGAAATGATCTACTTAACTAAAACAAATAGAATGCCTAAAGAAATCTTCTATTTGCCAGCCTTATTAATTTTAATACTTATCTATCTAAATCAAGTTAATCGAAAAAAACTAAAAGGAATAAAAAATGAGAAATAGTAATATTTTTCCTCGTCATACTAACTATGAAATTCCTATATCTTCCCATGGTGAAGGTTGTTATATTTTTGATATTAATGGAAAGAAATATCTAGATGGTTCTTGTGGAGCTGCAGTTTCGTGCTTAGGTCATTCAGATAGCTCAATTAAAGAAGCTATAATTAAACAAACAGAAAAATTAGCATTTGCTCACACATCTTTTTTTACAAGCGAGCCGGCAGAAGAATTAGCAAGCATCTTATCACATAATTCTCCCAAAGGATT
>Ga0255743_10004822_pt1 | contig 10235 bp, 9 predicted proteins | sample 101ome_19_FD_179950 | JGI IMG/M metagenome (GOLD analysis project Ga0255743, IMG submission 179950) | Coastal salt marsh microbial communities from the Groves Creek Marsh, Skidaway Island, Georgia - 101405AT metaG (version 2) | ecosystem: Environmental > Aquatic > Marine > Intertidal zone > Salt...
GTCCTCCACTTAAACATTAGAGCCCTATGCTAACTAGTATGCATCCCCAAGCGGAGAAGTTTTTCAACAAGACTTATCCTGAACAACGTTCCGATGCGTGGTTCAAGATGAGGGGCACGATGCTCACGGCATCCGATGCCGGCACGGCGATAGGCGTGAATCCCTATGAAAAACCCGAGAAGTTGATTCTGAAAAAGTGTGGTGTCAGTGAACCCTTCAATGATTGGGCGACTAAGCACGGACAAAAGTACGAAGATGAAGCTCGACAGATCTACGAGGAACGCCACAACCAAAAGGTATTTGAGATCGGTTTGGAACCCCATCATACCCTCGACTGGATAGGTGGATCACCCGACGGCATCACTTATAGCGGGCGACTTTTGGAAATCAAGTGTCCGAAGTCACGAGCCATTGGAGACGGAACGCCACCTGAATACTACTACGCGCAGGTGCAGGTGCTCATGGAGTGCCTCGAATTGGAAGTCTGTGACTTTGTACAATATCGACCCGCCGAAATCACCTACCCCAAGCCTGCCGAGTTTGTCTGTGTGGAGATTCCACGGAACCGCGAGTGGTGGGCGACCAACATGCCCATCATGAAGGCATTCTGGGATAGGGTTCTTTGGCACCGAGAGCATGGTCACCAAGAACTGCTTCCGGCACCCAAGCCTACGATCGATGATCTTATCAAGGAGATTGAAGGTCTCGAGGGACAACTCACCAAGGTGAAGAAGATGGCTCTCGAGATCGCCAAGGAACATTCGACCCTTAAGACAGGTCGGTGGTCTAACGAGGATGAAGAGTGGCTCCTGAAGAACAAGGACAAGAAATTGGAAGAACTTGCCGAGCACCTGAAGCGAACGGTCAAGGCCACCAAGATGCGTCTGGACAAATTGATCAAGGAGCAACCCAAGCAGGAGTGGACGGTCAAGGTGGTCGAGGAGGACGACATCTAAAACCCGACCTTGCCTTGAACCCACGGAAGCGTCTGCCTCCCCGGAAGATTGGGAGCGCGGCAGACAAATCTGATGATAAAGTGATTGACCTCGATGCCACCACCGGAAGGGTTCGGGATGAGAGCCCCATTCTGGTTATATAACTTCACAGTCAACCTGTCCAAATGTTCTATAGGATGAATAAATTGAGTAATTTGATCGTAGTTGTCTCTGAATGTAATCAATTGATCCGACGAAGGAACATCTGCGACCGTGATTATGGACGCGAAGGCACCACGAGCGATCGACTGGGTCGGCGAAACAGCTGGGGTTGTCGGCGGGTCTTTGGTGAGTCGGTCGTTGAAGTTGGATTCCAGTTCACGGACTCGCATATAGAGATGTTCCACAGTTCCACGGGTGTGGACGTGGAGACCCAAGAGCCGTGCTTGAACCACCTGTTTCAAAGGTGTATTGAAGTACACAGTGAACGTATTAGCGCTCGTTTGATCCAGAGTGTCAAAGGATATCGTGTGATATTCGTAGTTGAAGTCTGGCAAGCCAGTTGAAACATACGATGACCTAGCCATTATTACTTAGCCAAGAGAATAGCGAGCACCAAAAGAACGACGGCGATCGGAATCAGGATCTGGGCATACTTGGTGGGAACTCCCATGAACTCTCTGCGAGGCAACAGGGCTCCGACGGGTTCCGTGGGCGCTTCTGGATTATTCTTATTTCGGGTAGCAGAACGATAGTAGTTAATCAACTTGCGCGCGAATGTGTTCTCGGTCCCTGGTGTCACCGGCGGTGCGATATTGGGTTCCAGACGCTTGTCATCTTCATCCTGCTGCTTGGTGGCGAATCGCTTATCCTTGGTGCCTTGAACGTTCAACTTGAGAACAAACTCTTCGGTGTCCGTTCCTGCATTGTCAAAGGGGTACAGAATGAATGAACTTGTGATCGTGTCATAATAGTAGATGGATACTTTGATGGCTTCCATGACCGGCACGGTCTTTTCAACACTTATGTGGTCGTTCAGTGAACTCATCACGTAATTATTGGATTGAGGATCGGTGACCTGTGGTACAATGAGTGTTCCGGTGTAAGCAAAATTCAGGTTTGTATCGCCACCCTCCGGTGGATTATCCACTGTGTAAATTCTATCAGTCAAAATCCCATAGTTCGGAACTTCCAAAACAATATAGTAGGCATGAACATTCGAATTCGTGCTGGCCGTACTGATGTATGGTATTGACGCGCTCACAAAGTTCACAGATTGGATTCCGTAAATGGGTGTGCTGAGATAGCTGACGAAGTCGTTAGCATCGGTTGTGGATCTGTCTTTTCTGGTTGAACTGTCGATAACGATGTCGTAACTTGACATACTCTATTATTAGATTGCTTTTTTTCAATGAAGAAATCACGAAGATCCAAGTCATCCAACTCTTCGCTGAACACGTCGTCCAGTTCGGAGTACTCAACCTGGGGCTTTATTATCTGAATACTCTCTTCATGTTCCAGTGGGACCAATGATTTTTCAGTCTCGGACTCAGTCTCACTGGAAATTGTGGCATATTCGTCTGGGTCGTAGTCATATCCTTCCATGGGTTCTACCAGACGTGCTACTAATTATATTCTTGAATTTATCGCATTTTTTAGCATTATTTCAGCCGGGGTTTCGGGTTCCCAGTCTGCCCACTCGCGGACCGCCTGGTTGACACTGAGATAGCGTTCGTCGTCCCCTTCATACTCGCGGAATTCGTCGTCAAACCCCATCTCGGACTCCTGCACCACCATATCGTCCTCATCGCTATCCGTTTCCTCATCTTCGTCCGGCAGGATGGATCCAAAGACCCTCCCGGTGACATTCATGGCACACCACTTCATTCCATATTCCATGTCCAGTGCCGTAACTATGTTCCTTCCGGTGGCTTTACAATATTCGGCAGCTACTATCACAGAATTCTCCAGAACGGGTTGAATGGCATTCATCGCCGCTTCGATCATCTGTTCCTCGCGACTCATTATTATTTTTTAAAATGTCCCTTTTCTTTAAGAGAGGAACATGTTGAAGCCTCCAGTTGGATTCCGTGGCGACACAGGTATCGGCGCCCTAACAGCACTGAGTGGAGTGGGTCAGCAAGATCCGTTTTTGTATGAAAAAATTCCTCGCGAACCCAGGTATCCAGAGTATACACACGCTACACCCTACTACCGATTCTATAGACCCACTTCGACAAGATTTCTTGGAGAGGAAATACGCCACGTGTTCAGACCCCAAAATATGGGCGATCTTTTGACGAGCTTGATGATAAAGTGCAGGTTTCCGCCGACATCCAGTTCCGCGACATGTCTAAGAAATTTGGGTCTCTCTATGATTCGAAGGGCAGATCTTTTGATCGATGGGCTAGTGGTTCAAACGTTCCAGGGTGAATGGATGTCCATATACGAATCTATGTATTCAAGTGAGCAAGACCGAACAGATATTTTCAACACGATCTTCAATCTCGGTGGTCCATACGATACCGGCGTGAGTTTGAAAACGAATGATGCGACTCAGACTCTATTCTTTCCACTTCCATTTTTCTTCAACAAACACTATGTGGATTCCAAGGTCGACACGACATCATTCCGCGTCCCATTTCCATTGTGCTCAATTCACAACTCTGAGGTTACCCTAGTGATCCAATTTTATTCCCTTGCCGAAATTGTCAGTAGCACGAGCGGATTTGCCACCGGCGCCGACCTTCTGGATTTTAAATTCGTCACCAGGGAGGTCACCCTAACTCCACAAGAAAGATTTATGCTGATGTCAAAACCCCAAGAGTACCCTATTGAAAAGATAAATACAGAAGAGATAGAAGTTCCTGCGACTGTGGGCGCAAAGTTTCGTTACTACTTCAACAGCGCTTACTCGTGCCGTTCAATCTTTTGGACATTCAAAAATAAACTGACCGGTTACAATCCAGTCTTCTACACTCCCATCATCAATGCGCAGGTCGTCACACTCAATAAGACGGACCGAGGCGAGATTCGCAAGCCTTTGTTCTTTCAGGAGTTTCAGGCGTACGTGCACAACTTCCACAACAACAACACATTCTACGCCTATTCATTTGCCGAGCAGCCCCTGCAGGTCGTTTTGGGCGACTATGAATTTCGCGCTCCTCGCCCACAGAGCGCCTACATCGACATGTTCTTCACAACGGTCTCCGCTGGTTACGAGCTGTGGTCCAGTCAGTTTGCCGCGACTCAACAGAATTACACAATCCAGGACACCAGAATCATTCTTGACACTTCGGTCGGACTGGGTGGTGACAGCGTCCTCAAGTCTCTTCGCATGAACACCTATGGATACTTCCGAACCAACACGGCGAGGGTGGGTATTCCTGGTATTTCTTATTCCAGTACGTCGAACGACGGACCTCCACCCGTACCCTACAAAATGCGTTTCGAACCTTGGGATGGATCCAAGATCACCGTGGGGGCCGTGGACTATTTCAGGACGCCATCCTCTTATTATCTCGATGGATTGAATATGATGAGAAATGGTTCTTTTTACTACAACACCGACAAAGTAACAGTACCGGCATGGTCAAATGCCGACAACGACAAGGCAATTTTATTATTTAGAAATTCTACGGCGGTTTCTACAACTGCCACCGGAACACAAGGCGAAAACACAATTACTGTAACAGATGCAACGGGCATAGTAACAGGGATGGATGGTTTGAATGGAAGTAACATATCATCGACAGCCACCATAACTGGTATAAGTAGTCTCACCATAACCATGTCCGAAGAAAATACTGGACCTGTCGTGGGTGATACCATATTTCAAACGCGCGACGGCGTTCCAGAATGGGTCGTCACCTCGGGGAGCAATATCTATAGCATCTCAGAAGGTACTACTATGACGGTCGACAGCACTTTGAGTGGATTCTCACTTGGCACGGGGTACCCGACGTCAGGAGCCACACTCTCTGATACCACGCCAACCTCGGGCTACATAAAAATTACCTCCGACGCCAGAACAAACATCAATACATTTATTCCAGCCGTTGAAACATTCTTGGTCAATATTTACTATTTGTCCACTAGCAAATTTGTCGCAGTCGACGGAAGAGGTACCGTTGTCGACAGGGAAGGATCAAATGGTGTCGTGGAGGGCAAATTCAATAGAATTGATACAGACGGGTCTGGGTTCATAGACGCTATTGAATTTGATGTTTCCACCTACGACAGGGACGGAGACGGCAAGGTGTCCTTTGCAGAATTTAAGGAAATCGAGGAAGGTTGACCTCAGACCCAGTGAATACCAGTTTGGATATACCATTTTCGATGTATAACAAATTCACCGAAAGTGCGTACAATCTGAAGCGAATATTGCTTCCTCCGGAAATCTTTGCATCGATGTTGAAGATCGGATTTAGAACAGTGGAAAAATTGATGCTGCCGTTGGGGAGCGCGCGGTTCATTGGATCTTCACCAAGCGCAAGTGCATAGATGAATCCACAGTAACGACTTGAACCGCTGGTAATGTTTTTACTGGATCCGGGGAAGTTGGCGTAGTACTGGTAACCCCTGTACATCTCAAAGGTCCCGACCTCCTTCGGCATCAGAACCTCGTTGTCAAGAATGATCTCCATGGAATTGAGATAGTCGTTCGCGTCAGTGGTCGTCGAACTGCCCCGTGAATAATCAAATGGATTTGTGGCGTCGGTCGTGGTGTTCTTGAATAACCCAAATAATCCCTTGACCGGATTGACGAAATCGGGCGTCAACGTGAATACATTCGAAGTCGTGTAATTTTGCTCCATCACCTGAAACTGCTCCGTGGGAAACACAAGAGGTCGCTTCACCAACGCAGCAGTAACTTCCTTTGGCGCATAACCATATTGGACATTGAGCCTAACCCGAGAACCCAAAATGCCGCTGTCCACTCCACCCCACTTGGATGCGTTTCTGAGACCGACCTCGACCTCGACCTCCTGGTAACGCAAGGCAGCGAGTGGGATGGCCAGTTGAGGCGTTCCGTGAAAATAAAACTGAAGGGGGATCTGAAGTCGATAGGTTCGTGGATACTGCGCCGTGTCCGTGAAAGGGTTCTCGGGTCCTCCGCCAAGCATCCGGTAGAGCTGAACCACCGAAAAAGACTCCTTTTCCGTTCCCTCGAGATTAAGTCTCATGTTGAGCGTTTCACCAGTCTCCTGCTGAACCGTGGTTCCACCGATGATCAGTGACACGTAGTCCAACATCGCGTGCGCCTGATTCGTGCTAGTGGACGTGTTACTCGTGTAATCTATGAGAAGATACATGCGCGTGATAAAGTCTCCGTGACGAGGAATCAAAAACCTCGCGTTGCCACCGTAGTCCACATCAACAGGCTCTGTATCGAATGACTGGGTGAGAAAGTTTGACTTTTTGGTGAATACGGCTTTGAATGGAGTCTGCTCCATAGTCTATTATCAAACAACCTTTAATTTTTCTCTACTATGGCGAGTATCTTGTCTCTGACAGCCTCGTAGCTCATGACCTTGCGGACCTCCTCCTGAACCCACTCGTCCGTGGTTTCCAGATCGCCTTGGTAGACCTTCTCCATGGCTTCCACGGTCAGATCGACGCTGGGAGTCACCCACCACGCCCCCTGCATGTGATTCCACCGACGCTGGGCGGCAGGCACACTCACTCCGTGCCAGCAGTAGTCGTGCATCGCTCCGAAGCGGGTCGTCACCACGGGCAGACCGTAGTACTGAGCCTCCAACTGCGGGATTCCGAATCCTTCCGAACAGGATCCACACAGATACATGTCGGCACACTTGTACATCTTCTGCAAGGTCGTCTCGTCCAACGTCGTCTCGGTGATCTTGATGGCCGTGTCCGGTATGCCCAGCGTCTGAACCATTGCCGGAACGTCATAGACCTTGACGTGATTCAACGCCGGCACGTGAAGCCATAGAAGGGACTCCGGATGGGTCTCATGAAATTGCTTGAAGGAGAGCAGGGTCGTGTCCAGTGACTTGCGCCCGCTGTTCTCGTAGTTTCCCGCTATGGTGAATATCACATACTTGTCGTCCACACCAAAGTCCTTGCGAACCTTTGCCTTGGTGTCCGTGGGAGGAAGGGGCGTCTGAAACCCCACGATGTGCGGCACCACGTGACTTTCCCTTCCCATCTGCCTTAGGATCCTCTCGCGGGTCGAGGGACACAGCGAGAGAATGTGCTTGATCTTGCCAAGTGCATTGACCGTCGGCGCGTCAATCGGGTCATAGTGAAGAGGAAACCAGAGGTAGGAAGGACAAGCGATCTGCTCGGCGGTCGATGACTCTAACAGGAAGATGTCCTGAAGAAAGAATATGGCTCCGGCGTTGGTTCGCTTGATGAAATCATTGATGTCCGAAATCTTGATGACGCACGGAAACTTCTCGTAGGGACCCAAAATGAAACTCACCTGGGGGCGATCCAAAAGTGCCTGGGTCCATGGATCCTTGGTCTCTCCGGGGAGCACGTTGGCATTCACCAAGTCCCTGAAGTGCAACACGCCGGCGTGCTTGATGCCACAGAGACTCCATATGACCATCGTGACTGTATGACCCCTCTCCACGAACATGGTGATGAGGTGTCTCAACTGACTCGGGTAGCCACCCTTGGCGCCGTGGAATGGCGTGCCATTACTCGAAAGCAGGATGTGCATTTATGGTAATCACGTCCGTGCCGTTTAATTGAAAACCGATGATATCAGATTCTTCGTCCCACGTGGCCTCGTAGTGTGCCGGGACCCCGAAGTGTGAGCGAACCATGTCCTCGTAGTAGTATTCCAGTTCTTCGTTGTCAAAGATGTCACCCGAAACATTCCCCAAAATGGTATCGCGGGCGCAGAGGTAGTCCAGAAAGGCATCGAAGGTGTGTCCCCTTGACCACATGAACTCGATGTAGCGTTGATGTCTCCACGACTGATCAAAGAGTTTTAGCAGAAATTTGCCTACCCCCGGGGTGATGTTGATGCTCTTCAGTCTGATCACCTTGCCCGTGATCTCCCTCTGGTGAATGTTGTTCAGTTTCATCTTATAGCAGGAGCGGCACACGTTCTTCCTTGAACTCGATCTACCCTTGTGATAAACCCTGGACATCCTCTCCAATGGAATCCTGTCCTCGAACTGAAAATACTCAAAGGCATAGTTGATGAAATCATATCGACTGGTCCATTGTAGTGGGACATTGCACCAGTGACATTTTGTGGTAGGATAGATCATCCTTTACTTGACTAGAATGGTGTGGTTTGTTTAATTTTGTTCCCATGGAAATGAAACAAGTTCATGTCTAGGAAATTCTAAATATTCTGGATGAATATTAGTATCTTTGGTAATATCTCTAAGTTTTTGTCTATATTCAATTATTTCTGCCTTTTTATCTTCCGATAAAGGCGAATCTAATCCAAGCATCCAATCGGTCGCAGTCATGAGATCATTCCTTCTTTTCCTCACAAATTCCCATGCTGGATGTAAATGTAATTTATTTTCGTCATATACAACTTCATAGTTACTATCATTTTTTACTAGTGTAACAGTTTCCTTTGTAGCTCTGTATATTATTTTTGGATCTGTAATTTTAACAAAGTGATATTTAGTTTTATCCACAAAATCTATATTAAATGTAATATCTTTAATTTCTTCGGTTTCTTTGTCAACAATAGCAAAATATTCTTCTCTGAGAAGAGTGGGAAAGTTATCCATTTATAGGTTAAAACATATTTTTTTTATCATCCTCGCGCGCCATCAAGATTGACATTAGAAAATTGAACCCATACTTCTGCAATAATGAGAGAAAATCCTGTATTATTTCTGAAGAAAGTTACATTGTTGTATGTACCAGTATTTGTCTGTAGCCATTCTGTAACATTTAAGTATCTTTGTCTATTCCAATCTTCTGCATAGATGGTTTGCGGTTGACCTACAGTAGCTGGGCTCGTGACGTCGTACTGATAGTGATAAAATTGTATCTCACCCGCCGACCCGGCCCCCGTTTTCGACAGTCTCATACCCACCCTAAAATAAAGGGGTTGGGTGCCGTTTCCAGATTGGTCGTTATATGCCCCCCACCCCGCCGCCCCATGCCCTATATTAGGGATACCGAAATCGGCACCGTCTGCCACTGTAGTATCACCTTGAGACGAAGTTCTTACACAAACTGTAGGACCCATAGCACCATTAATTCTTCCGTATACATCAAGTTTACTCGTCGGAGCATTTAACTTGGCGGCGCCGATGTCGTTCGGACTATAGAGTTTCACTTTCTGGTTGAAGTAGACGCTGTTGTCCAATGGACTGATGCTAATCCCCCCGATCTGCCCCGCGTTGTCCTCGTTGTTCACGAAACCCAAACGGAGCGTCGAGGTCTTGTCGTCCAGATTTATGAACGCCCGGTTGTTAGGATTCTTTAACTCGACCGTCGCGCCGTAGTCCGCGTTGGGATTCTCGAGGGTCAGCGTCGGAGTGTAGTTGAATGCGCGTGGCATATTTGTGAGTGGAATTTTTGTAAATAATGGAGAAGAACTCGCATCATTCACACCTGTACTACCCACGCCTCTGATAGCATTTCCCATACCCCATAAATCTCCTTCGCTGTCTAATGCATAAACCGATGTGGAATAACCAGATTTTATATTAACAATTGTGCGCGAGTAAAACTCTGCCGGTTCAGTGATTTTTGTAAACTCCTGTGCGTTGGCTGTGCTAACTAGACCGTTCCATGTGCCAAGACCACACGCCCAGACGTTCCCTGTGCTGTCCAAGGCAAACGAACCATCGAGATGTACCGCAATTCTAGTTATTGTGTAACTTTGAATAGCTCCCGTACATCGCGTGAATTTTCGGACATCGGCTGTGGAATTCAACCCTGTTCTATAGTAAAGTCCCGCTCCGGTTGCGTATACCTGTCCATCGCTCGTAAGCATCATGCTGTGACTATACGATGACGCGACTTGCACGGGCACCTTACCAGTGAAATTATCATTTGGACACACAGTGTATGATGTGACGTTGGTACCTGGAGTGGTATCTGTACCCAACATGCCATAATCATTTCCACCTGAACCTATAAGTGTATTATCTGTGCATATCACAAAAGAATTCTGCCCTCCTGCCCATACACTTCTTACACTCCTTCCTGACATGGCTCCATTAGTTACTTGCGTAAAACTTGTGACAGATGATGTTGCGCCTTGACCGATCTGTCCTTCCGTATTTAATCCAGTGACATACAAATTTCCCCCTGCATCCCCGCCATGGAGTATTGCATAAGATC
>Ga0255743_10004839_pt1 | contig 10211 bp, 7 predicted proteins | sample 101ome_19_FD_179950 | JGI IMG/M metagenome (GOLD analysis project Ga0255743, IMG submission 179950) | Coastal salt marsh microbial communities from the Groves Creek Marsh, Skidaway Island, Georgia - 101405AT metaG (version 2) | ecosystem: Environmental > Aquatic > Marine > Intertidal zone > Salt...
GCTTTTGTGCCTTTCCATTTGGTTTGACACAGTTGACTTGTGCAGTGACTTGATATCCACGTCCAAGCCATGCCTCAGCGCCCATCGCAATCGCATCACTCGCATAATACTCAGTGAAGTTGTGTGGATCGATTAAACAATGCTTTTCAAGGGCATTCCAAATTCTGTCGTTTGCTCCTGCTTGCGCAAAGTGATCTCCACCTCCTAGGGTATCAGTTTTTTCACTTTCTATGATTTGTGAAAAAACCTCACTTGCTCGATCAACGACTGCGGCGTTTTCGATGCCATTTCTGATCACGATTATACCCGCTCCAGAGAGAAAGACTTTTGTCCATTCAGTGATTAAGGCTTTTCTGTGGGACTGCTTATCCGATGCTGCTCGTACTACCTCTCCACTGTAAATAGGGATTTGCTTCTCGAGTTGTGAAGCGAGTGGTACAGATCTCGGATTTGTCTGTGTTGTTACTTGAGTGAGGAACGTCTCAAAATCACCATCCGTTTCGTCGAGCCATGTGTTTTGCTTTTCAATATTATTGATGAAGTTCATAAATTCTCTCCCTTTTTGCATAAAGATATTTTTCTCAAAGAGGTATTTGTGTTGCAAAATACCTCAAAAACACCTCAATATTAGGCGATGTCCAGAAAGTTTTCTTTAAAAGAAATAGCCTTACAGTCCGGGCTTAGCTTGGCCTCCATCGATCGTGTCATTCATGATCGGCCTAATGTGAGTGCATCTGCCAAGCGCCGAGTGGAACTCGCTGTTGGAGAGTTAGAAAGACAGTACGAAGCAGCATTGATAACAGGCCGACGTTTCGTGATTGATGTCATAATGCAAGCACCAAAGAGATTTACGACTGAAGTAAAAAACGCCTTTGAGGTTGAGCTGCCCGCTATGCGACCGGCCTCTTTTGGTGCACGGTTCCATATTGCAGAGCATCTTAGTGAGGAAGATGTGATCAGCTTGACGAAAGCAATAAAACGTCGTGGCAGTCGTGGTATAGTCATGAAATTACCAAACTCTGAGTTGACCAATAAACTTGCTTCGGAGTTGTTACGTGAACACATACCTGTCGTCACATATGTTACTGATATACAGCAACACAATAGAACGGCTTATATTGGGATGGATAACAATCAGGCTGGGGCTGTAGCAGCCTATTTGGTTGGGAAAATGTTACCAATAAAAGGCTCTAAAATCTTGCTGACACTTTCGAGCAATGTATTTGATGGAGAAGAACAGCGTGCGTCCGGATTTAAACGGATCATCAAAGAGCGTTTCTCACATATAGGAATAGTTACAGTGTCTGAGGGGCAGGGATTGGAGCGTTCCACATATCAGTTGGTTGAAAGAGCCCTTGCTGATCATGCAGATATAGAAGCGGTATATTCTATCGGCGGAGCAAACAGATCAATTCTATCTGCGTTTCGGGATAGTGCTCGAGAGTGCAAGGTGTATGCTGCTCATGATTTGGATAAGGAAAACCAAAAGCTTCTTTCCCAAGGCGAGATTGATTTTGTGATCTATCATGACTTTAGAAGTGATGCTCGTAATCTTTGCCACAGTCTACTGTATTATCACGGAATGGCGCCGCGGCACACTGCAACGCCTTCGCAGATTCAAATCGCAACGCCCATGAGTTGAGGCACATCGATGATATGTCTTTAAAACTCTGAGTGTGAGGTACAAAAACACACCAAACACACACTTTTTCGCGTTTTTGTCTGATGGGATCCCGGGGTTCGACACTGTGTCTGCAACCTAGTGACAGAACATAGTTCTCCACATGTATTTCGCAGCATTCAATTGCTGCAAAATTCTGTTTAATTATAGAACACAAAGGATCGCATTGAGATTGAACCAAGATCTATATTGTCTGTCATAAATACGAGTTCGTCGTTCATATCCGTCGTTCCTGCAATTGTGAGCGCCGGTAAATAGTGATCTACTGATGGGTGAGCTTGATAAAGCAGTGTTCCCAATTTTGATCGGTCACTTATTGTATCAAAATCACGATTCAGCAGCTTTTCAGAAAACAAGGCATCAAACTCAATCGCAAAATCCTCTGGATTTGAACCTTCACTAAAACGTAATCTTGATAAATTGTGCACAATATTGCCCGATCCCAAAATTAACACTCCGTGATCTCGGAGCGATTTTAGAACTGCGCCGACTTCTAGTTGATGTTTTAAATCCCGTGACATGTCGATCGAAATTTGGAACACGGGAACATCTGCATCAGGGAATAAATATTTAAGAACGCTCCAAGATCCATGGTCTAGTCCCCAAGTGTCATCAACTTTGCCCCCCTGCTGCTCGAGCATGCTCGCAACTTTCGTCGCGAGTGCTGGAGATCCAGGCGCTAAATATGTTTCGTTGTAAAGTTCCTCAGGAAATCCATAGAAATCATGTATCGTTGCTGGCGCATTGGATATGTCGACGAGAGTATCGCCTTTACTAACCCAATGTGCGGACACTACCAGGATGGCTTGAGGTTTTGGCAACGACTTCCCAAGCGTCTGCCATGATCGGCTATATTCTGTATCCATGATGGCATTCATTGGGCTTCCATGTCCAAGAAACACCACCGGCATGCGCTCAGACCTTTTAAATCGATTTGATAAATCTGTGATATTAAGGACTTGGCTCATGGCAAACCATATTTGAGTAGATACCTAACAGGGTATTTATTTAATTAAATAATTACAAGACATAACTAATCCACAACTTCTGTGAATATGCCTGTGGATAAAACGAAAAAATGCTAAAAAATCCCAATAAATTTCATGGAGACATCGCTTCGCTCAAAATTTAGGCAATTATTGCGGTTGCTCTGTAGGAATACCTTTCTGATTATAATTCACATTACATGTATACGATTAAAACACACAATTTTTCGCGTGATTTTGTAATTATATGCATCCAGCAAAACGAGACTGTCACAATCCAAAAATCAGTGCAATTGTCGCACACAATAGAATAGTTCCCAATACCCCGAACTTATTTCTGACTGACAGTGCGACCAAAGAAATTATTATTGGTGCGAATTGCACAGACTGTACTTGGGGCAACGTTGTTGTTGAGCCAAGTGTTGATAAAACTAAAGATTCAGTGAAAAAAATGTGGGTAGAGAACCAAAAAAATAGGTTTAAGATTACGCCTGTAACTGAGGCAGAAACCATTGAGAGCGTATATTCTAATTTGGGTTGCTGTGTTATCCAGTCTACGTAGGGAGCGCCTAAGAATATCCATAAAAAGCAAGGAGTAAATGTTGCCCAAAGCGTGACCCCGCCTCCTAATAAGCCGCGAGTGATACTTATCTCGTCATTTGACAATGCTGCAGAAACTATACCTACAAATTCTGTCACAAGTATTAAGGGTCCAGGGGTTGTTTCAGCAAGGCCTAAACCATCCATCATTATTTCGGGTGTTAGCCACTGATTATCGACCACAACCGTTTGAGACATGTAAGCTAATACTGCATAAGCGCCCCCAAAACTGAGCACTGCAAGCTTTGAGAACAACCAAGCTAATTCAACAAAAATACTATCCGAGAAAAGTATTGAAACGGCAACCAGTGGAAGTAACCAAATGCCAAGCCAGATGCCTCCAGTTCTCCAAATCACCTTATGCCCAATTTGTTGAGTGACTGGCGGCTTAGATTGTAATGTCTCTTTTGAAGAAATGTAAGCCGTTAAGCCGACACCCAATATCACCACTGCAAACGGAGCCTGATAACAGTATAACAGTATAAATGTTACTGTAGCGATCGCAGTCTTAGATAGAGAGTTAACACTTCGTTTCGCGAGCTTAACTAACGCGTCGATGATTATGATAATGACTGCTGATTGAATCCCTAGAAAGGCAGAATTCACGTGAGAATGGGTTCCATAGTAGATATAGATGATGCTTAAAGTTCCTACTACAAATGCTCCTGGTAAAACAAATAGAAGCCCTGCAATTACACCGCCTACAACACCATGTGTCCGCCACCCCAAATAGGTGGCGAGTTGCATCGCTTCGGGTCCGGGAAGGAGCATGCAGAATGAAAGTGCACTATTAAAAGCTCGTTCTTCTAGCCATTTTCGCTGCTCTACAATCTCATTAAACATTAATAAGATTTGAGCCGCAGGCCCACCAAATGACATAGCGCCAATCTTTGCCCAAATAAAAATTAATTCTTTGTACGAAGGTTTGATCATAGCCTTGTGTTAGCCTGGACAGCTAGACTGTTAAACCTTAAATATGCGTTAATTATGTGCTTAACACCATGAAAATAGCCTTTGGATGCTGGGCATCCTATCGATCTTCACTTGGTCTTGTTTTCCGTTATCGGAATAACAAACGACGCTAATCTTAACTGTTATTTGAACTCATTTGGACAAATAAAGGTCCGTCGATTAAACAGGGGACAAGAACATACATTCGCTAGGGCACGTATGAAGTATTTTTCAATCAAACTGTTTGAATTGTTCCGCTTGTTGTTGTTCCGACCTCATCAAGTACAGGTTGCAGCTCTGTGTTATCGTAAAACCGCTCGGGGTGAAGTTGAATTTCTTCTTGTTACTAGTCGCAAAACTAAACGTTGGATAATTCCCAAAGGCTGGGTGATGAAAAATAAGAGCGGTGTACAAGCAGCTATTCAGGAGGCATGGGAAGAAGCAGGTGTTGCAGACGTGATTGCGACAAAGGAGCCAATTGGTTTTTACCTTTACCCAAAAATATTGAAGTCTGGCATCACATACAAAATCAGGACTTCTGTTTATCCACTGCTAGTGAAAAAGATTGAGGCAAAATATCCTGAGGCTCAGCAGCGAGAACGTAAGTGGTGTTCTCTAGGTGAAGCTGTTGAGCTGATTGGTGAACCCGACTTGGTGCGCTTAATACAGAACATTTCTGAGGAAGAACTTTTCTTTGATACCATATCATAAATTCTGTTATCCACGATCAAAAATGTAGAGAATCAAAATGAATAACCGGGATATTGAACCATCACATTTGGAAACCTTGGATCGTGATCTAGGTCGAGTTTCATCATTAGAGTTAGCAACCGCTTACGTTGCAAAGCCATTGGTCGCTCCAGCGCTGGCGCTTATATTCATTGTCCTTGTCGGTGTTATAGCGGCTAGCACTATGAGCGCATTAAATAACGCGCTTGTAATCGTAATAGCAGCTGTCTTGGGTGCTTACATGGCGCTTAATATCGGCGCAAATGATGTTGCAAACAACATGGGTCCTGCAGTCGGGGCAAAGGCGCTCACAATGACTGGTGCGATTGCCATTGCCGCGGTCTTTGAGAGTGCTGGTGCGATTATTGCTGGTGGTGATGTTGTATCCACGATTGCAAAAGGCATTATTGCACCAACTACTATGCAATCCTCTGACGTCTTTGTTTGGGCGATGATGGCAGCACTGCTGTCTGCAGCTTTATGGGTCAATCTTGCAACATGGGTCGGTGCGCCAGTCTCTACTACTCATTCTGTAGTTGGCGGTGTCATGGGCGCTGGGATTGCGGCTGCTGGTTTAAGTGTAGTCAATTGGGGCACGATGAGTAAAATTGCGGCAAGCTGGGTGATTTCACCTGTACTTGGTGGCGTAATCGCTGCTGCGTTCCTTTGGTTCATTAAAACACGCGTGATTTATCAAGACGATAAAATAGCTGCCGCAAAAAAATGGGTACCGGTACTTGTCGGAATTATGGCAGGGGCTTTCGCTAGTTACCTAACACTTAAAGGTCTTAAGAAGATTATAAAAATTGACCTACAGACTGCTATTGCGCTGGGGTTGATTTTTGGTCTGATTACATGGGCCGTGACCAAGCCAATTATTGCAAAGCAGTCAGTGGGCATGGAAAACCGGAATAAATCTCTGAAAAAATTGTTTAACATTCCATTGATTGTATCTGCGGCGCTGTTGAGCTTTGCACATGGTGCGAACGATGTTGCGAATGCAGTGGGTCCATTAGCAGCAATTGTGCAGGCATCATCATCGGGAGAGTATACAACAGCGATTTCCATTCCGCTGTGGGTGATGATAATCGGTGCAGCAGGTATATCTTTTGGGTTGTTTTTGTTCGGTCCAAAACTGATAAACGTGGTAGGCAATCAGATAACCAAACTTAACCAGATGCGGGCGTACTGTGTAGCATTGTCTGCTGCAATCACTGTGATTGTTGCAAGTTGGCTAGGCTTACCGGTTAGTTCTACTCATATCGCTGTGGGCGCGGTATTCGGAGTTGGTTTTTTTCGTGAGTGGGATACGGCGAAACGTATGCGTTATGCAAACTTGAGTGAGATTGAGGTCCCGCGAGTTGCAAAGGAAGAGCGTAAACGTCGGAAATTAGTGCGCAGGTCACATTTTATGTCAATCATTGCGGCTTGGATTATTACTGTGCCATGCGCTGCGGTAATTTCAGGAATAATCTTCTCGATCATATCATTGGCTGCCGGTTAACTTTGACCATAATCAAGCCGATTACACCAACGTCCGGTGCACACTGGGCGTTGGATGGCATATCGTTCTGTGATCGAGCTATTCTACTAAAACGGGAAGCCGTCTGGTAAACAAGTGTATTTGGGACCGCTTTTAGGACCACTTCCATATTTCAGGCTTCGTCTAACTAACCGTATTTAAAAGATATTTTTGAAAAGTATGGTTGCGCCCCCGGCCACCACTTTTAGAAAAATATCAATGACTTAAAATTCGTGCACTAATGCTATGCGTGTGCGGTTCAAAAATACATCAAACACACACTTTTTCGTGTGTTTGAGTGTTGGGTTTCTAGGGTTTGACACTGTGTCTGCAACCTAGTGAAAGAACACAGTCTTATGAACTTACGCAGTTACTAGAAAAGCTTAAATGTCCCTAATTCTGTTTCGAGACTTTCAGCAATGTCTAAAATCAAGTAATCGTTATTTCTCGCTCCAATCAACTGGACACCCAGCGGGACATTGTCCTTAATGTGTGTCGGCAGAGCCACTGAGGGTAAGCCGAGCAGATTAACAATATGTAGGGGCCTTTGTGCCATTAGTATTGAACTCAATGTTTCTGGCTGTTTGAAGTCCTGATCATTCAAAAAAGGCACTGCTAATGATGTTGGCATGAGATAGGCATCAATATCTGCAAAGAAATGAGCGGTGTCTCTTTGTACAGACACGAAGTGTCCCGAGCTTACGAGATATTCACGTAAATCTAATTGCTCGTATTCACTTACATAACTAGCAAATATTCTTTGAAAGTCAGGAGTAGTCTCTGAACGTATTAAATCACCAAGCAAAGTTTCGGTTTCGGTCATGAGAAGATCTCCCCAAAGCGCTGCGCACTGATCAGCATTGGGAAACGGCATTTCTATGACAGTCGAACCACAATCATGTAGGGCAGCAATTGCGTGATCCATTGCTGTCTGCACCTCAGCATCTACATCACTATTGAGAAATGGAAATTTGCTGTAGCCAATTCTACACTCTTTTACTGGCTTAGTGTTTTGTGAGTGGGCAGGGGACCAGAATATATCCTCGATGGACTGTTCGCTCATCGCAGGTAGAGCTAATTTAAGGTCTGCAACACAACGAGCGATCGGACCTTGAACGGACATGGCAGCAGCAATTGGTGGTCTCTCTGCCTTGGCAGATGGGTTGTACGAAGGAATTCGTCCGCGTGACGGCTTTATCGAAGTTACGCCACAGCAATACGCTGGGTATCTTAGTGATCCGCCAAGGTCGTTACCGTGGGCTATTAGCCCCATCCCTGAGGCAATAGCTGAGGCTGCTCCACCACTCGAACCACCTGGTGTTAAAGTATCATTCCAAGGATTATATGTCGTGCCATGCAAAGGATTGGACGTGAACCATCTTAGAGACATTTCTGGCGTGTTTGTTTGACCAATGATTACTGCGCTGCTCGATTTTAGATTTGCAATTACAGGACTGTCTGAGTCGCACAGTTGATCTTTTAGCGCGGTTAATCCGTTGGTATTTTTTGCTCCGTCTAAGTCCACATTCACTTTCACTGTGACGGGAATACCCCAGAGTGGTTTTGCATCTAAATCTGCGGGTCTAAAATTTTTATCTAAATCACGTGCTTGATCTAAGCTCGTCTCTAAAACGTTCACAATCGCATTTGTTTTGGGATTTTCAGAATTAACCTGATCAAGGTGGGCTTGCACTAGGTCAGTTGCTGAGATGCTTCGCTCTCTCAGTCGTTTCGCCGCTTCAGTGGCTGATAGATCAATTAATCCCATCTGATATCCCATCCTGTAGCTTACGCTTGTGTTATGACCATAAGGTTAATGATGAAACTGGTGTCAGTAAATGGCTGCTGTATTTGTAAATTGCTTCAAGTGTTTGGTCGGCTAGAGAATTTTCGGGTCACTGAATTTTGTATCTTTGCAGGCTGCATTACCGGGTTCGACACTATGTGCGCAACCTAGTGGGAGAACACAGTTCTTCTGTAGAAGACAAATCATAAAACGCTAGAAATTAGTGCCTTTTTTTTACGAAAACTTTCAGCGTTATGTTTTGTATCAAAGTATTTCGTATAGCTCTATGATAACACGGTTCTTTTCCCGTTTGCCTGTACCAACAAACAAGGACCGATTTACCCATGAATAGCGTACATCACCTGTTTCAAGCCTTGCGTGCGTGCGCATGTAGTAACTTGACGCTGGCACATCGTCGCCTTGTGCTAAAGATTTGATAACTTCTTCTGGTCCATGACGAAAACCATAGTTAATGATTTCAATAAGTGCTCCATCATCAGTTTCAAGTGCATACCGTGTATCGAGCTCAGCTACGCCGTCAGAGAAAATTGTCTGCCAATCAGCACCTAGGTTCAGAATTTTTCCAGATATCTTTGGGCCTGAGACTTGACCACCCGTGATGGGGATAATTCTACGTTGGCCCGCACGTCCAGTACCCATTTCTTTGATTGGGGCGAGTTCTACTTCTAGACGGCATGCAAATTCTAGCTGCGGTGTAGTCATATTAATTCCTAGGCTTCATAATTCGATGAAATAGGAGCACTGCGATCGCCAAGATTATACCAATCCACATTAATATTGCGGTTTTCCAAAGTATAAGAACAACTAAGAATAGCCGAACCCACATTTCTGCTTTGCCAATTGGACCCCGGTCAAAACGAGCGAGAGCGGACGCCAAAAAATAAAGAGCTAAAATAATACGAAGCAGCAAGGGTGTCTAGCCCCCAATTTCAGTGCCACTAATTTTGGATTTCTCTAATAAGGTTTCTGGCATGGGAGGTCGCATTCCGAGTGCATGATGGGGCCTGATGTGATTGTATTCTTTGAGCCAAATATTGATTGCGACCCGAGCCTGTTTGATGCTGTGGAACCATTCGGCGTTTAGGACTTCTTGGCGAAGAATACCGTTGAACCGTTCATTGTAACCGTTTTCCCAAGGACTGCCTGGGTAGATTTGGATTGGTTTGACGCCAACCTTTCTGAGCCATTTTTGAAGGTGTTCAGCTACGAACTCCCCGCCATTGTCAGATCGAATGCATTCAGGCTTTCCGTATTTCATCAGCAAACGATGCATGACACGCAAAACATCATCTGAGTTCATCTTGTCTTGCACCTCAACGCAAAGAGCTTGGCGGGTAAACTCATCCAAGACGGTCAGCATCTTGTAGCTGCGCCCGTTACTCAGCTTGTCATGAACAAAATCAATTGCCCAAACATGATTGGGATGCATTGGGCGCAAACGAATGATCGAACTGTCTTTGTGATACAGCCGCCTTCGTTTCTTATGCCGCTCTGGCAGCTTCAGCCCTTCTTCGCGCCATAAACGCTCAACTTTCTTGTGATTGACGTGCCAACCTTCGATCCGCAGCAACTCAGCGATCTTTCGATATCCGTACCGACCATACTGCTTGGCAAGGCGGATCATGGCCAAGCGCAATGCATCATCACCTTGAACCTTCGTTTTGTAATGCAAGCTAGAACGCGAGACGCCGAGAACCGCACATGTGCGCCGTTCTGACGTATCAAGTCGTTGGCGGGTATGGATTACGGCCTGACGCAACCCATCAACCGTCAGGCCTTCGGCTTTAAATAATCGAGGCTCTCTTTCAAGATCAGCTTGTCCAGTTGGAGGTCCGCAACGATTTTCTTCAACCGCTCGTTTTCCTTCTTCAGTGCTTTCATTTCTGAAAGCTGCGGTCGCCCTAGACCACCGAACTTCTTGCGCCAATAGTAATA
>Ga0255743_10004852_pt1 | contig 10195 bp, 11 predicted proteins | sample 101ome_19_FD_179950 | JGI IMG/M metagenome (GOLD analysis project Ga0255743, IMG submission 179950) | Coastal salt marsh microbial communities from the Groves Creek Marsh, Skidaway Island, Georgia - 101405AT metaG (version 2) | ecosystem: Environmental > Aquatic > Marine > Intertidal zone >...
TTGTTTTTGCTAGATCAATCTTTAGACTTTCAGCAAACAGATCAATATGAAACTGTGATGCATAGAAATTGTCATCAAAGCATTCATACATGCTCTGCTCAGCATGTCTTACCCAAGGCTTATCTCCTATAAGACGCCCAAGGAAGTCAGCAGGATCATAACTGCCAGCATGCCATAAACCGCCAATACGAATGTCAATCCCCAGTAGTTCAGCCATATAGCGAAGTTGGATAACAGTAGGGTTCCAAGCATCTGTGTAAAGGAAATAGTCGCCGCTGTGTACTTGCCCTCGACAAAACATCTCAGCAATCTGTTCAAGTTGATTACTCTTATAAACATTTGTTCCACCAAAGTTTAGAAACGCACCTGGAGTAGTAGCCTGCGGCACATCCCCTCCGCTGATAACAACCACTTCGTCATTTGTAGCTCGACGTAGTTGTTTAGGAAGATGTTCCTTCCATTCGCTAGTATAACGTGTTTCAACTGCTTCTAAGTCTACAATGTATACTGTCATAGGTCTCTACTTTCGTATGTTTGTTTTAATGGTATTAACAGTTTATACTCTTCTTTTGCAAACTGCAAGTTAATAAGATAGGATTCAGTTCCATGCTTCCAGTCATGTCCAAATCCTTCCCACCACCAATCTTGATTATAAACAAGTCCGTGTTGTCCTAGTACATTTGAAATATGACAAAGAGCATCAACGGGTGTGTATCCAGCATTGAGAGCGCCGCCCTCCATTGGAAGATTGTTACGTCTGTCTGTCCAGCCGTTATGTTTTACACACACCCGGTGTTTGAACTTTTGTTCATACATTATCTGTTAGGGCCAAAAATCCTTGCTCCTGTAAGTTTAGCATCGCGGATCCAATTGTTGCTGATTCGCTTGCCTCCCTTAAAGGCAGTGTACTCGTTGTACACTGGGCTCTTGTTGTTATATAGATCAGCCTCATTATAAGGATGACCAAATACTGTGCAGAAACGCTTGTAATCGTCTAGGTCGTCAAATACCTTTTGCACTTCGTTCTTCATTATACGTCCTTTGAATACTGTGTTAGTGCGCCGTTTTCGCCGTCTTCGGATACTTCAATCCAAACATCACGGCCAGGATAGCGATCCTGAATGGTTACATATAGGTCATCTGAAAGCATTTCACATGACTTAAAGTCTACGTCAAGTTCACCTTCGTAAAGTTTATTCATCCAACGCTTGAACTGGATAAACTCAATATCACGATCATCGTGGAATACTTCAATCCAAACACGAAACTTAAAAATATGACGATGAGGATGTGCAAGGAAACTTACATCATATTCATCGCCTGTTGCTAGTTTGGGATCGTCAGCAGCCGCAGGATAGCGGTGCATGCCTTCCTTTTCAAACTTTACCCATACCATACGTGAGGCTTTGCGTACACGATCCTTTAGACCTTCTTCACGCATACTACGTAGGATAAACTCGTCGTGACTCTCTCTTTTATCAGCCATTTTCGTTTAGTTCCCATACACAAGCGGCCATGCCTTTTCCATTTGTATCGTGGCCACAGTTGTCCAGTTCCTGCTCACCATAAGACAGTAACTCAATAAAGTCTTCACCATTAGGTGTTTCAGTTTGACACCACTTTAGTTTCATAAAGTCAAACTGTTCGTCATCGGGTAGCTCTACAGTATAGTCTCCAAAGCACCCTTTCTCGATACTAGCACCATAGAAAACATATTTAACCTCAGGATAATCCTTGGGAAAGTTTACCCATTCGTAAGTAATGTTATCTTCGATACCCTGTTCTTCATACTTGTTGAATAACTCGCTCCAGTCTGTTGGATCAAGGATATCTTTAACGTGCTTGCTATCATATTCAGCACCATCATACTCGTCAATAGTAATGTATGCTGTATCTAATGCTGTTGCATTTAGATGCATAATATCTTCTTTTTCATAGTACTCACCGATCCAGCGAGGATCAGTATCATCAAACACAGGATTCGCATCATCCTCTTCATGTGGATCAATCATATGAGAGATAATATGTTCTTCTTCCATGTCCTTCCAAAAGTCGTATTGCTCTTTGGTAATTTTACCAAAGCACTGCTCGCCACCATATCCTTGGATCAAAATACGATAGTATCTCATTTTACAATCTCGTCGCCTTTATATTCATGCCATGGGGTAAATGACTCGTCTGTTTGTAGAGAGCCTAGTCTGTGTGTCCAAACTCCCTGATTACTGTGTCCCCAAGTTGTGTCGTCTAGTTTAATTGTAGCATGAGAATTAAACTTGTCAATGTGAGGAAGTCTAACACTAATCATACTAACAAAATTTGGAAAGGCGTCAAAGCCCTGCTCTAGAACTTCCTCTACATAAAATACATCATAGTCGAGGATGCATACATAGCCTTCTCGTAGTAGAGGTACAATCATTTCACTCCATGCATTCCAGTCATCGTCTGATTCTGGTGCAAAACTTTGACTTGTACCAAAGTATAAGTGCTTGGTTCCAGACTGTGCAGCAATATCTTTAATCTCATCGGGATGCTTAACGCCCACAATGAATAGATGCTTGATGCCTTTGAATGGTGTATTTTCAACTTCTACACCAGTAAAAAAATCTGCGTCTAGTCTTTCTTGTGTGTCTATCGCCATTCTATATATCCCCTCGAATAGCCTTCAGGTCTATTAGCAGCATCAGCGAATGCCTGCTGCCATTGTGTATCTCTATTATAGCCTTGAGTCCAGAATGTGTCAACTTCAAGTTCTTCCGTTGAAATCATATCTACTGCTTCTTGCATACACTTGTCAAAGTTGTCGTCTCTTGGACTTGGACAATGGATAGTGATGTTCTTCCATAGTGCTTCAGAGAAGTCAATGGTACTTGGGATAATAGGACTACCTACAATAATTTTACCATTGTCGTTAGTAAGTCCTATTACAGTTTGCCAATCGATAGGCTTTAGTACTACAACATTATCGTAAGTATCTTCTACATCCTCAAGATCTTCGTAAGGTTCATAACCCCAAGCATCTAATAGTTCGATATTGCTATTACCTACTATATCTGGATCTGCTCTAGACTCGAATGTATCCATAACGTAGAAGCCCTGTGGCTGTGTAAGCCATTGTGCAATAACTGTTGCTAAGAATCCTGTACCAATGATAAGTGTACTGCCTAGTCCAATCTTTTCACCAATGTTAAGTGCACAACCAACAGGCTCTACAATGTATTTAGGATCTGCTTCTGGAACCTGTACAAAATGATTTACATTGTACTCATCTGCGTATGCAGGTTCACCTCGAGTAGCAACATAATCTCCTATGTTAATACCTGATACATTGTTACCCACTTGGACAACTTGTCCAAGTCCTTCATGTCCACTCATATCTTCAGGGAGTAAAGGAAAGTGCCCTAACATCATATCAATATCGCTACGACACACACCAGTCATAATACTACGAACACGGATCTGATTAGGTGCCATGTTTTGTACTACGTAGTTTTTCTCTAGGAATGTACCGTTGCCTTCAGTGTAAAGCAAACGTGTCATATTACAGTGACTCTATCTGTTGATGAATCCAAAGGTCATATTGGTACTGCATGTCCCAATATTCAGTATTATATATGTTTTTGTAAGAGCGGTCAACCATTTCTCGGTATGCAGATTCTGGGCAAAGACCTAGTTGCTCTGTGTGGAATATTTGTTCGTTTTTTATAAATTCTATATTTACACGGTCACCACCGGGATACTTCCAACAGGTTTGTATATCAAATACAGTTGGGCCATGGTAGGTCACCTCTGCCCAATCATCTACATTATAAACACCATTAGGATTGACTGTGCCGTACTCAGTGTTCTGCACTAGATCTAATGTGTAGTTTTGTTTTGAAAGATGAACGAGCCTTGAATAAGCTCTGTAGTTGGGCTCTAGTACTTGAAACCAACTGAGCATATGCGGTAACAAATCTCTGCTTACGCCGCCATATGCTAGTTGCTTGTTTGTAAACCAGTGCCCTGGGTGTGGTACTCTATTGTGCTGTAACCAATTCAGTCTAACAGTATCGGCGTTAACTGCTAGAGCTGTGAGTTCATCTACATTAGACCTAAACTGATTGTTTTTTACCATTGTGATGCGTGTGTTTGCAAAATCACTTACAAGATTCTGCCATGCTTCGCTATCAGCAACACCTGGCTTTTCAACAAACACAATACTGCTTTTTGCTGCACACTGTCTAGCAACTTCTTCGTGTGTGAAATTAGGTGTGCACACATGAGCAATATCATAAGTGCCTGTTACACTAGAAACATCTGTAGCATCTGCAGGCTTAATTTTATCAACAGTCGTAATGTCCCAACCTAGTGATTGGTATACACTGCGATATAGTTCGCCTATACCTAAACCTACAATTAGTGCTGTTGGCATTATACTTCTGAAAATAGATTGTTAAACTGTGTGGATGCATTTACTGACTTTTTGCCAGTATAGCCTCGTGTACCAATTACACGCATCCATAGGCGTGAATGATCGTCAATCATCTGTAACTGCTTGTCTCTGTCGTCAATCTCAAAGATACGTGCAATTACATCTTTTACTTCTGTACGATCAAAGCGATCATCAACTAGCATGGTTGGATAGTCGCCATTATCATACGCACGATTTGCTTCTTGTACGCTGCGAATATGTGTATAAACATTGTGATTCATCATCAGTGCATATGCAAAACTATCCCAACTTGTAGCAGTACTAACACCCATGCGATTTACATCTGTTGGGCTATAAATTGTAATGTCATTTAACTTTAACAAATTGGTTATTGGACTTGGCATCCAGTTATCATACATTGCGTCACAAAAGTCATCGTAAGGAGTAGTATTTGCATTCCACGCTTTATCGTCTGGAGCATCTTCCATTACATAACTCCATTTGGTGTCGTTGTCCAAACGATAACCTGTATACTGTTGTCCATTTGCTGTACACAAGAACGGACTTGCACAATCAAATGTAACTGTGAAGTTTTCGTTATGCTGTTTGCGTACACCGCGTTGAATCGCAGTGAGCACCATTGCCCATTCTAGTTTACTTGTACCCAAGAAGTGCATTACATCATGTTTGCCCTTTTCAAGTAACCCATCATGCATAAGTGTAACAACACGACGTAAACTTAGATGAACATCACACATATTCTGTCCACCCATTGCCCAACCGTTAAAGTGTGCATCTGGGTATACCTTAGGATCGCAAAACTCTTTTACTTGGTCATACCAGTCGTCTGCTTGACTAAAGTTTTCGCCCTGTAATACATTCAAAAACTTACAGTTGCCATTGCGATTGTTAATAAAGTATTCGTTGTTGTGCTTTGTTCCGTCTACACTTTCTTGATAACTGGTGATCTTAGTTACTGCTGCACTGTGCTTTTCTCTAGCAATCCATGTTGGAATATCTAGTACCATTCCATAGTCCATGAAAGCGTCCATCCATTTTAGAACACCATCACGCTTTTTGTGTGCTTGTGGACAACCACTACCTGCACGCCAATCGCCTTCCCACTTACCTTTACCAATCTGGAAACCACCACTATCACCTAGTAGCCAACTTGTTTCTCTGTTACGATCACGGTACATGTCCTCACGGAACATGTCTTTTTGTAGGTCTAAACTAGCATGTCCTGCACTGTGCAAACTCCACTTGTACTGCCATAACCCTTCTGGTGCTAGCCAGTTGATACTTTCTACACCGTGCTTTAGTCCACTAGGCACCCGATTCAAAGGAACGTAAGGATCATTATCAATAAGTCCTCTGCGCTGTCTGCCTACAAACAGAGCATAGAATGTGCTTAGTGCTGGCAGGAATCTTGCATAGTCAGACTGTTGTGCAGTTAGGTTAGTTTCCATAGGATATTCTTTTTGCTTTGTTAATTACGTCTAAATCACTTGAATAAAACTGTTCTATACTATTTAGAAAGTCTAAGTTTGTGCGTAATATTTCTTTTAGTTTACTGTTTATACTGTGTTTTAAAGGATCGTTACTGCTTGGATTGACTGGATCTGTCCAACGTCCAACATCTGTTTCATGCCCTTCATTAATCATCCATTGATTAATACTATTATAAAATTCTGTTGCACTTCTGTGACTATGTAAAATAATATAGTCTAGATTTGTTAGATTTGGACAAAAAGAACTTTGTAGTTCAGTATGACCATCGTAAACAGGATTAAGTGCAACTGCTTTTAAAAAGTCTTGATTGTCCAGCAGATCAATAATTCCCGGTTGATGCATAAAACATTCTGCAAAGCCACTTGTCCATCTTCTGATAGGATTTCGTAGTACTGCAAACTTACGTATATCGCTTAAAACTAGTTCGTTTACGATGCTTCTATCAGGCTCTTTCCAGCCGTTATCCTGTAGTAGCTTCTGCATAAAACTACTTGCATTTTTAGGAATGTTAATCCAAATGCAGTTTAGTTTTGGATTTACAAGAACAGGATAGTACTGACAAGTAAAGTGCATTACTTGGTTTGTGCAGGAAGTAGATAGTTGTAAACACCAAGTCCGCTATCAACGCTGATCTGACTAACACCGTCATCTGAGATTGAATACTTTAGATCACCACTTAGGCCTAGTATCTTGCTGACCTGTTCTACTGGCCAAGCCCAACCCTTGCTAACACTACCGCTAACGTCTGGTTGGAACACAAACTCGCCTGCGTGTGTGCTTGCATCACCAAATGCAAACTTTAGATCCTTGCCTTCTGTGCGAGCAATAAAAGTCTTCTCTTCACTGTTGGCTGAGATCATCATCTTAAGACGCTGTACACTAGCAACTGTAGGCTCGAACTCTACACCCCAGTTTACATTCTTCATGGTAACGCTCTTGAGCTTGTCGTTAACAACTTCACTGCTCATAAAGCGATAGTCATTCTGGAAGTCACCATTTGCGTTTTCAAAATGAATACCAACTGGTACTGTCTCGCCATTACGCTCTTGTGTATTGATTGAGATCTTTTCATTCTCTGCATACTCTGGGATGCGTAGGATCACGCTTAGTGTTGCAAGATTAGGCATACCAAATGTGCCCATGAACTCTGGTACAGGCTTGTGGAACTCGCCCTTAAGAATTACTGAACGGTCGTCTGCAATGCCTTCAATAGTTGTAGTACTGTCATCGCCTGTAATCTTTACAAGTTCAATGAAACCCAAGTTGTGCGTGTGTTGCACAACATCAAGTAGATAATCTTTCATAGATTGTTCCTTATGTTATGTTGATAGTTAAGTATATGATTATTTAGATTCTGAGTCAATAACTTTTACGATTTCAATGCTAGGCGTTGCCAGTTTTTGGCTTTTAAGTTCGCCAGGCTTTTTAACAATCATTACGTTCCAGACACCGTCGTCAAATGCCTTGTTGTCTATCTTATCAAACCCTATTCCATACATCATGCCTGTAATAATAGACTCTGTTTGATAGGCTCTAAATCCATTACAAAATTCTAGACTAGGTCTGTATTCGCAGTTGTTGTAAGTAAAGTAAAATATTCCACCTGGTAGCATTTTTTTAAATAATATACTAGCCTCATCTTTGATAGGATCGATAGGCATACATTCGTACTTGCCAAAACAATACGCAACACCTATACTAGCGTCAGGCAAGTCTTGTATTGCTCCATACTTACGTAACCTTCTACTAGCAAAAAAATCATTGAACTCTTTACTTACTATGTCTTGAAGTTGGTTATCCGCTATAATATAGGTTGGATCGCTACTAACAATTTCTCGTGTAAACTTTGGATCTGTTGGATATAAATCTACACCAGCGTACTGCCAATTACTAGTACTGTTCTTTAAGCCAAAGATATATGCGTTAAGATTTTCACTAAAACTTTTCCGCAGTGCAATCCGTTCTTCAATAGTAGCACTAAACGATTCGTAGTTCTTGTAATCTTCTTGTATCAGCTTTACTTCATTATGACGCAGACGTGTTTGAATGTAGTCTTTTAGTTCTGTAAGATTGGAATGGTAGTTTTCTAAACTAGTAGAAAGTTCTTGTATACTTTCTATTAGATTGTTATGATAGTTCTTTTCTTTAAATAGCCTTTTGTCGTGTTCTACTGTGCTAGTACGTAAGTCAAGATCGTTAGCAAGCTCTAAGTCAAACTCATTGAGCTTTCTCAACATGAGATCTAGTCTACCAAAACTGTCTAGTAACCTTGGACTAACCATCGAACACCTTCCCGGATATTTATATACGCATATTACTCAAACGAAAATAAGTCATCAAATGTACTATGTATTTGTGTCTGTTGTGCTAGATTCCATTTGAGTTCACCCAATAGGTTTTCTATTTTTTGATCCACAATAGATGCTTCCATTTCCTTGTGATCAAAGGGCAATTCTTTAAACCACCCAGGGAGGTTTAGCTCGTCAACTGGATATCCAACACTGGTATAACCCATTGGATTATCCCTCAGTTTACACACAATAGTTTTCATACCATCGATGATGTTCATACTATAGTTGTCACCATGCATGTTTTTTAGGCGATTCCAATTGATAGCAGCCCTAACATGTCCGGGCATGTTTGCTTTGCCTTTGTATACTTCTTTACCGTCTTCTTTACCCCATTCTAGGTTTGTAAACTTAGTTAGGTTATTCACACGCTTGGGTGTTCCTTTTTCCCAACCAGGACGGTTGCTAAAGTCACGTTTAAAATCAAGTATGCGATTTACAACGTGGTCCATATCTTTACCATCCAGTACTTCCTCAAGCAATTCGCCCATGAAATCCTGCATAATTTTAGGAGTATCACTGCGTTTTAGATCCAGCCCCATTGCTTTTACTTTGCCAGGCTTGCCATCTTTATCTGTTCGGAAACCTTCGTTATCAATAACTAGAGCTGCATAGCGTTTCTTAGTATTGTATATGCCACGTATTGCAACAATCTCTCTACCAGCAGCAATGATCTCGCCGTTTCTGCGTGGGCAATGGAAATCCTTTTCCATAAAAGAAGGGAATGTAGAGTTTACTTCCTCTGCTATTGTATCATACAGCGCAATACATTCATCCTTGCCCCAGCGCATTTCACCGTTCTCAACCTGTTCACGTACTACGGGCCAAGCACTAAAGTACACCGAGTCTGTATCACCATATATAATTGCATCGCCTATGTGATCATACTTGCCGGTAAGTAGCTCGTTAGTTTTTGCACTCATATGTTTAGCAATGCATCTGCCTGTAAGTGTAGTAGACTGCCCAATACGATGGTCAAAGAAGCGGCAGTATGGATTAAGGATAGCACCATACAAACTGTTAAGGTTAATCTTTTTAACCAACTGACGCTTGTCCCAGAAAGCACGTTCCTCGCCTTCCGATTCACGCATCTTAGCTTGTAGTTCTTTACGTTCTGCATACCAGCGTTCAAGTAGTGCAGGCACAATGCCTTTTTTCTCATATGTAAAGATTGTGCCATTTGCGCTGAGTATCCAGGGGTTGTTACTATCAAAGATTAGACGCCATACTTCTGCTGCGCTTAGTGTATCTTCACCGCCTGATTCCCAGTCAATAGTGATTTCCACACCTTTTTTACTTTCCATGACTGCCTTATACTCTAGCGTACCAAACATGTTTTCCCAACTAGCTGCAAATGACGCACCATTTAGTACACGATTGCGTAGTTCGTTTTCAGTCATTGTAGGGCGTAACTGTCCTACGATAGTTTCTGGAGCCATGTTTAGCGCACGAATTGTACTAGGATATAGACTGTTCAAGTCAATACTACCAATCCATTCATGCATTCCTTTTTTAGGATCTGCAACATACGCACCTGCTGCTGTATGTTTTTCACTTGCATCTTTTTTGTTAGGGACAATCAAACCTTGTTCATGTGCTTCATTTATGATTGCCTGTTCTGTAACTGCAACAGCACCCATAGTGGTGGGTAACAGCACAGTATTGGCATGTGCAAGCTCGTTACTTAAATCAATAAATTTAAGTTTAACATCCAGTTTGTGCAGGAGCATAGTGTCCTGTCTATTATAGTCAATAAATGTGTAAAAGTCCTGGTTGTACAGCTGATCCAGTGTGCCTTCATAAGCTACCTTACGCTCGCCCAATTCATATTCACCAATAGCATCCAAACTGTAACTGTGCATTTCATGATAGGTGTACTTGCGATACAACTGCATGTAGTCCAGGTGCTGTCTACCAATAATAT
>Ga0255743_10004894_pt1 | contig 10146 bp, 9 predicted proteins | sample 101ome_19_FD_179950 | JGI IMG/M metagenome (GOLD analysis project Ga0255743, IMG submission 179950) | Coastal salt marsh microbial communities from the Groves Creek Marsh, Skidaway Island, Georgia - 101405AT metaG (version 2) | ecosystem: Environmental > Aquatic > Marine > Intertidal zone > Salt...
TCTTCTGGATCGCTGGAAGGATCAGGAATATCATCATTTGACTCTGCACCACTAGTATCTGCTGGTGTTGCTGATGTTGTCCTCGTTGTTTCTCTAGCTGCGGTATACAACGGTCCATCGGCAGCTGAATAATCACGTAGTATTTGAGCAATTGCTTCTCTTTGCTCACTGCCTAATATTTCACCAGACTGCGGATATTCTTCGTTGTCAGGAATTCTTCCATTGTTTATACGACTGAGCAATCTTTTTACATTTTGTGCGTCTACACCGATTAAATCTGTTGCTGATTTGCCTTCTAATGATATGGCGTCAACCAATGCTTGTGCATCTTCAGCGGTCATTGCTGACCTATAAAATTGATCTAAATCTGTTTCCCATGTCCCTGTAAAGGTAGGCGTGATAGGTTCTGGTCTACTCGCTGCTGTTTGATCTTGATCAGTATCGGTCGGTGGCACTGGTTTTGCTAATGTAGCAGTTTCTGGTTCTTGGCCGCCTGCATTTGTATCACCTGCCACTACTCCAGCGCCAGTATCTTGTTGTGTATAGATACTTTGGTTTTGCTCATACCAACGGCGGAATTCCGCATACCTATCTTGATTTTCAAAGAAATATGTTAAGATCATCGAATTGTTTGTCGGCTGGGTTGGAGTGTCAGTTTTGCTCTTCCAATCTCTATAGTGTGCTCGATGTGTTTCTATGTTATCTATTAGCCATTGTTGGAATGGTCCATATTTTGTTTCGTTATCGTATATCTTTTGGCTCCCTGCTAAGTCTGGAATACCTGCAATATCTGCTTCTAGTTGCTCTAAATCGAACCGGTTACGTTCAGTTTGGCCACCTGGTTCATTTGCTGCTACGTCATTTTCTGGATCTGCTGTGGGTGCTTGCCCTTGTGCTGCTGTGACTTCAGGTTCTGTTTGACCACCTGGTTCATTTGCTGCTACGTCATTTTCTGGATCTGCTTTGGGTGCTTGCCCTTGTGCTGCTTGTGGCAATGCTTGATCGCCGCCTGGACCTGTTGGCGGTTCTCCACCTAATGGATCTCCTAAAGGCTGTTCTGCATCACCTGGCGCAGGACGAGCTTGTGGGACAGGCACACTATCGGTATCTATAGACGGTGCCACTTCTGGACGCTGTTGCGGCAATGGCGGAGCATTTGGATTTGTTATAGGCAAATCTGGATAATACTGTTGAAGCAAATCAACTGGTCCATATATTTTTGCCATTTTGCCGCCGCCAACTCGCCCAATGACGTAAGGCTTGTCACGATTTCTTGAAACATTAATATTCGTAGTTGTGCCTCTACTAGTAAGCACTCTTTCTACTTCATAGCCTATACCAGCATTTACGTCAGCATCTATGCCGCTTGTGGTTGTATTGGTTGTAGTTCCTTGTGCATTTGCAGCGCCAGCTTGTCCTGCTGCCATTGCATCTCCATTAGCAGTTCTTACAGGATCTTGTCGTGTAGGATTACCTAGAGTTGGTTCTGGTGTGCTGTTTTGTTCGCCTGCCATTCCTAACTTTGCTAGAGTTTGTGGGCCAGCATCACCGTCAACAGTCAATTGATTTGCAGTTTGAAAAGCTCGCACAGCATTGGCAGTGCGTTGGCCATACCATCCGTCGCTTACGCCCGGATCAAATCCTGCTGCTCTTAATTTATCTTGTAATTCTTTTACCTGTGGTAAATTTACTGCGCCTCTTTGTGATAGAGCCCAAAGGCTTTCAGCTTCGACCAAATGAAAAAATCTCATGCTAACTCCAAATTATTACAGTATTTATGATTTTACTTTGAAGTAGCTACAAATACGCCATTCCAATCTTTAGGCAATTTTTGGGTCTTCATATACTCGCAACGATCAATCCACATATCATAGTATCCTTGCATCCTGCCGTCAAATCCACTGTATATTTTCTTTATTGTTTGTAAAGCACCATCAAAGTCTTGAGCTCTGTATTGGTCGTGCATTTGATCGTGATACTTTTTGCTAACTGTAAAGTGCGATTTTGTATCATCTAATACAGTGTATATACCAAGTCCTACACTTTTACCTTTTACTTGTAAGTCATCCACTTTGAGGTAAAAGAAGTCGTCTTTGGTTTGTTCGTAAGTAGCTTCACCTACTAATAGGAGACATCCGTATTCTTTACATTTGGATTCAACTCTTGCCGCCGTTGAAACAGCGTCTCCCAACACGTCATATGAGTGTCGTTTGCTGCTGCCCATTTCGCCAATATATCCAAGCCCTGTATTGATACCGGCTCCCATGCCAACTGGTGGTCTTCCTTCTGGGATAATGATTTCTTCATTGAACTTTTCCACTGCTTTCAACATTTTTAACCCTGTTGCTACTGCTGTCTTAGCGTGTTCAGGATCGTCTATAGGTGCATTGTGTATGTGCATACTAGCATCACCAATATACTTTATAATCATTCCATCTGCGTCTAGCACAGGTTGTGTAATGCTATCCATATAGCCATTCATTATTCTTGTAAGTCCTGCCACATCATCACCAAATGATTCGCCTAGTGGGGTAAAGCCACGCAAGTCTGAGAACACAATACTCACATCTTTCTTTATACCCTGCTTAACAAGCTCTGGAGACTGTTGTAATAGTTTAACCACTGCTGGGCTGGCGTATCCTTCGAATTGCTTTTTGATTGCTTGCTTTTGTAAGAACTCGTCGATGAATTTGACCACATATCTTGATAAGCCAACGAGCAAGAGGAAAGCACTGATAGTAGCGCCATCGATAAGAATGTTTTGCGTATTAAATACATAAATTGATGCTCCAATAAAACCGCCTACTGACATAATATAAAAAGCTATGCCAACATATGTCCATCGGGCGAGTGCGATTAACAGCAAGCCTGCAACTACAAAGGCCGCTAATTCGCCCCATGCTTCTGCGTCAGGATGTCTGCTTATGTTTGATTCGTTAAAAACTGTGCCAAGCAATGCTGCTTGTATTTGATGCGGAAATACACTGCCCATTGCAGTAGCTATAGGTTGTGTAACACCAGCTGCTGTAGGACCCACAAATACAATACCACCTGCAAAGTCATCTGGCAAATCAACTGCACTGTAACTCTTGTATCCTTGACTCCAGTCAATCCATACTTCTCCATCTGGATTTGTTTGTAAAAATCCAAACTGTGGTATGCGTAGTTTGTCTACACCTAGCGCATTTAGTTTGATTTGAAAGCTAGGATCACCTGCTAATACACGCAACACTTCCATTGTAACATTAGGATACAGTGTGCCATCTGCCATAACAACCAGTGGTATGCGTCTAGTAACGCCGTCTATTTCTGCCCATGAGTTGATTATTCCGCTTCCTACTGCTACATTTTCAATTTCAGGCACATTAGCAATTATGCCTGGAACACTTGGAATTGTGTGTAAGAAGTCGCTGTTGACAATGGTTGCACCTGGATTGATAGGTTCATTTTTACCTTCTGCTGCTCCTAGCATGGTTAAAATAACAGGAAACTGTTCCATTGTATCTGCAAGTATATCGTCCTGACCAGACCTATCAGGCTCACTCATTAAAACATTGAACACAACCAAACCTGCACCCCTAGCATAAAGATCATCAATAAGCATTGCATAATCGCCCCTTGGAAATGGCCATTGTCCATATGCGTTGATTGTATCTTCGTCAATGTCTACAGTGTAGATATTGTTTTCAACTTTTGGTTGATTGATTATAAGTTGGTCGAAGTATCTCAGTTGGATGCTCTGCAGGAAGCTGGGCGACAGCGATATCACGTAGGCTAAGAGGCCTAAAAGCAGAACGCTCCACAGTGGTGACAGGAGAATTTTTTTGGTCATTATTATTGTCCTTCATTGTGTTGCTCCGTGTATTTATTCGGGTTTAACATCTTGTCCCAAGAAGGTCCCACGTTCTGCCAATATGTTTGACTCTGCTCTCCATATCGCCACCAAGTTAATCCTAGAATAATTAAAAGTATTGCTATTGATGTTTTCCACATTATTTTGAATCCCTATTATCCCAAGGTGCATTTTCATAGCATCCTGCTGGCAGCGTATCTTTATAGTTTACGCCTGCTTCAAAACTATCACCTGTTACTTTGATATAACTACTTTCAAATGGCATTTCACGTGGCTTGCCCCAGCAACGGTTTAAACTCTGTCCTGGAACTCTGTAACGTGGATTGTGTTTGAGAAAGTCTCTTAGTTCTGCTAAATCTTCTGCATTTTTTTCTTGTCTTAATTTACTGGCACATGCTGCTGCTTTATTCCAGTTAAATGTATCAAAATTTTCTACAGAATACTCATACCGCTCCAAGCAGAGTTTGCTATCGTGATTGGAGTCAGCCCATACTGGTCCCGCCAGTATACATAATAATAATATTACCCTCATTATTGCCCTCAAAGGTATTTATCCAATGAGGGCAATAATACTAGCATTTAAAAATTAATTTTAAATCCTGCACTTAGGTATGTGCTTGTATTGTCTGAGGCAGTGATACGATTTGCACTTGCACCAAACGATACACGTTCGTTAAGATGTTTGTTTAATCCAAGTCCTAGTGTTGTAGTGTTTGCATCATCAAAATCTCTTGCTATGCTTGCTGACATTATTCCTATGTCAATGTTTACACCTAGTGTTGCATAACGATAGGAATTTTCAGTGTCAACATAGGTTAATGCAGCCTGCACATCACCGGATTCTGTCCAACCATCTGTTGTTTGCTTGCCAACTGTATAACCTAAGAACGGTCTAACATTGCCTGTTGACTTTTCGAAAGTTATATTGGCACCCATGTCTCTTGATGAAGTTGCACCAGCTGCGTTGAAGTCTCCAATAGTTCTTGTGTATTCAAGATCGCTATTAGCAACATGTCCGCTTACACCAACTGTAAGATCTCTATCATCTAATGCCTTGCCCACACGTCCTTGTAACATGGTTGTTTGCATTTCTCCTGTGCTACCTTCTCCTGTAATACTAGTTGTAGCACGATTTAATCCGCCACTTATTAACATTCCGTTATCGGTTCCCGCAGAATGCCCAATTCCATAGGCATCTGTGTCAGCACTGTATCCATTACCCATTTCGTGAGTTACACGGCCGCCTGATATTCCTTCTGCAATTCCTAAACTTCTATGAATATTCAGTCCTAGCATTTGATCAACTTGATCCATACGTCCTGTAAATGATCCTGGATCAGTAACAGTGGTAACAACATCGTTGTCTGCCGCAACACTCGATGTCAGTGTTCCGTCTGTATATGTATTTGTAACCATTGCTGTTGTTACTATTGTTGTAGTCTCTCTAGCTATTGTTTGAACACCGGCAGCTAAACTGCTATCGTGTGTTGTTTGTGCTTGTGTTAATACAGGCAAACTTGTATCTACAACAGTTTCAGTTGTAATAACTGGTTCTGCTGTGCCTTCTGCCGCATCAGTTGCTGAACCAACATCTTCTAGTGTTCCCCAACTGCTAACATCAGCACCACCACCAGCACCTGCTGTCATAGCAGTGTCAGCCGCATCAAACGCACTTGGTCCAAAAATGTATGCATAACTTGCTGTTAGGATATCACCTGTGCTAACACTAGTCCAGTGCCAACTTAAACCAATGGTGTTGTCACCTGTGTTTGTGTTTGATCCATCTCCATCTACACTATTTTCTGTATAACTGGCTGCGTCTGTGGTCCAACTTGTGATACCAGCATCAACATTTGAATCTGTTGAATACAAGCCTAGTGCATAACGTGAAGTAGTTGCTTCTGAGAACGCAACATTTGAATCTGGAATAACACCGTAACCTAGCACGTTATCTGTTGTTGAACTATCGCCTGCGGCAGCAACCGCATCTGGATCAATAAAGCGTCCAAAATAAACATCGTCAGCATCAACTCCTAAAGTAATTTCTGATCCAATTTCTATGTGCTCTGCACTTGTGCCTAATGTGTAAGTATTTGTAATATCAAACACACCCGTTACTCCGCCTGTCCAACTTAATGTATCGGTGCCATCAGTAAGCCCATTACCGTCGCCTGTAATGCCAGTTGAACCAGTGTTGTTGTTTGTGTAGTTTGTGCCATCTACTTTCACAGCATATCCGTCAAACGGTGATCCTGGTGTTAAATAGTCATAACTTGTGTTGAATGTTCCTGTGCCTGTGCTATCATATAGCAATCCTGGCGATACACTGCCGCCTGAACCTAATGTTCCTGTTGTGCCGTTTACACCTGCGCGGATGTAATCGTTTTCAAGCACACCCATTCCTGTGGTAGTGGTGCTTAAACTTGATGTATCTGCTAAAGCAGTGGTGCTCAACAGAATAGCAAGTAAACTTGCTTCTTTTATATATGCCCTCATGTAATGTTCTCCTTGATTGAAGACTTCTTGTTATGCCGGTTGCGCCCTCACGCCGCGGTCCACATACTATTTAAACTTGTATTCGATTCCAAAAACTATGCCTATATTGGTTTCGTCGTCCCAAACTTCCCCTGTTGGTGATGCAAACGCTCTAACATTGCCTAAGTCATATGTGCCTCTAATGTATGGTGCTACGGGCATCCATTCATCGTATCCTGTGACCAGCGCAAATTCCAAACCTGCGTTGCCCGATTCTATCCTATGTCCTGCATACAAACTTATGCGCTCCATGCTGTTGTAATATGCTCCAGCAATAGCACCATCTTCTACAAATCTCACGTGTGGATGGATGCTGTTATAATCGCCTTCCATTCCTAGATGTGTGCTAATCGCTAATGCCCAAATCAGATCCATTATGCTGCTCCTCTATATGAGAGTCAATGTGTGTGGTAACCTTGCCGGCAGCCCACCAGCCAAACGCTGTCATGAATCCTACTAAGAAGTAAACTAAAACGTGTTCCATTAAGCCCTCAACACTATTTAGTTATTACGATCAACAGACAACGAGCAGCCTGCACTGTTTGTGCATATGCCAGTTATACTATATGTATCAGCACTTGTAGTTACATTCTGTGTTAGTGTAAAATCATATGCACCGCCACTATTGGTTAAATCTACAGTAGCATTTGCACTATTGCTTCCTCGTTGATTTATATCCACAGCATGTCCATCACCGTCGAGCACAATATCTGCCCACTTTGCACCACCATTACCTCTCTGATAAAGTGTAACATCATTGTTGTCACCTTGTATTTCTACAAAGCCATCGTGTCCTGCTTTTCCCATTTGTGTATGTGCAATTGTGTTGTAATCTCCATTTACTATGTTTGCCAAATGGTGCGGACTTCCTCCACCACCTCCTCTATTTGTATCTGTTTGAGCACTCCACACGGTATTGTTTGCACCAGTAATAGTCCAGTATGCTTCGTGGCCGCCAGTTTCATCTGTGTCAGTCCAATATGATGAACCATCGTAGTGCATGCCTTGTGTAATGCTTATGTCGTTTGTATTACCAGTGCTGCTTAGATTTACATAATTGTCTGCGCTGCGCTGTTCGACACGCAAGTCAAGGCTATCTCCAGTTTGCGTGATATAAATTTCGTTAGCATGAGCAGGCAATGCAAGGAATAATAACAGAAAATTAATTTTCTTGCTGATTGATGTAAATATCATTTTCACCTACTCCTATTCTGTAATCAAAAATTGAAAAATCGTTTTGAATTAGATCAATGGCGTAACCATAATTTTCATTTAATGTCAATCTGACATGGTGTGTATTTTCTGTTCTCGTAAACACGTAATTTGGTGGCTGGTCTTCTAAAGTAATACCAGTTTCGGGATCGTATCCAAATACTTGTATACGCATAAATTCTTCTGCTTGTAAATCCAATAGACTTGTAAGTAATGTGAACAATTCTTTCAGTGCCTGGGTTAACTCATCTACAAACATTTGGTTTAAATAAGATTCATTGTCTAAATCAGTTACCCATAGCTCCTCTGCATTAAGTAAATCCTCATCTAAACCATCAAATGCTAGAAAATCAAATTTTAAAATATCTGTTGCAGCCACAGCCTCTTCATTAATTTCATCGTAAGGAGAAGTCTTTCTTACTATCAACATTGCACGTAAAAGATCGTCTGGTAAGTCTAATATCTTAGGAGGCGCAGGGGGAGCAGCACTGTGTTTAACTATTGTTGTTTGATAGGCTTGATTCATAATTACAATACCTGCATCGCTCTCTACAGTAATTTCACCAACCATACAAAAGCCTCTGTCATCACAGCTAGGTAAGAGGGTAACCATGCTGCCGCCTATTTCATCAACAATCATTATAAAGTCTGTGCCGCGAACACCGATAGTTGCACTAGGTGTTCTGATACTTACTCTTTGTCTACTGGTTTTGGCTATCTGTCCGCTGGCATATCTTACTGCACCCAATGTAGCTCGCATTTTTAATGCACCTGTGCCTTGTGCAGGATCATATATAAACTCATCGATCACCATTGCACTGTGTTCTGTAACGTCTACACGAGTTTGGTCATTAAAGTTTAATTGCATACGTCCTTTAGCCGTGATGATTTTGTCAGCCATTTGGACACCAATGCCGAGCTCGCCTTTTATCTTTTCACTGTCACGCTTGACAACACCGCTACCTTCTATGTCAGCGATTTCACCTATCTGAGCTGTAGCACTGCTGGCAAAAAACAGCAGCACAAATAACAATCGCCACATCAGTCACTCTGTGTGATATCAATTGTTGCGTCATCGCCGCTAAATGTAGCATCAATAGTCTGATCGATTAAAGTCCCTGTCTGTGTAACATTGTATGTTCCACCTGACCCTGTAATGTTCAAGTCTACTGTGTTACCATTGGTTCCGCCATCGCCACTTGTATCAATTGTTACATCGTTAGTATTACCTGCTGTGTTTGTAAGACCGCTTGTGCCATCATCAATTACTACTGTTACATCAATTGCTTCACCATCTACAGTAACATCAAATACTTGACTATCGCCTGTCACAGTAAAGTTAATAATACTGCTGTCAGCCGAAGCGGTTTCGCCAATAGCAAATGTAAAATCGTTATATCCGCCAGTGGTATCAATGTTTAAAGTAACAGTATCACAATTGCCTGCTGTAGTTGAACTACACAATAGATCTACATTGTTGTTGCCACCTGTGAAATCCCATGTGCCTGTATAATCGGCACCTTTTATAGTTGCGTCAATTGTATTGCTATCTCCAGTTTGTGTAATACTGAATGTCATGTCGTCACCTTGAATAACCATATCGGCTAAACTGGTTCCTATTTTGTTGTTATCACCGCTTTGGGTAATATCTAAGTCTAATGTGTCACCTATTTGACTGATATAAATTTCATTTGCTAATGCAACCGAACTAATAAGACCAAATAAGGCGGCATAGTATGCTATTTTTTTCATTTATTGTTGCCCTCATTCTTTAAATGTCCAAAAACCTTTTCGATTTCCTTCGTAAATTAGTTCTATTACTCCTGCCTCTATTGCTGCCCTCACAGCATAATTGGTAGGCTCATTGACACTGTATCCGCTCTCTATTTCCAGTGCCTTGGTGCTCATGTCTAAGAACTTAAAAACATCTGCCCCACTCCTATGGCTAGCTATAGTCTTCTCTGCTGCCACGCTCATTAACACTCTGCCAGTGCCAACGCTTACCAAACGCATGCCAACTGTCACAGTATCTACTCTGTATTCAGTAGCAGCGCCTATTCCAAAATATCTTGCACCATACCCTCCTGTGGTCTGGTTGCTGTCATATCCGATAATTCCGCCTTCTAAAACAACTCCTGCAAAGAGCATTGGCTCTAAAGGACTTGGATCGTCATAATTTTCTCTTGTGCTTCTTATAAGTTGCCTTTCTCTTATAATGTTGTCTAAACTAACACGCTCAACAACATTAAACCATTTGCCTTCTCCTGCTTCCAGTAGTGCATCAATAAGCCATACCTCTCCGCCCTGGGTGACAGCTGAACTTAAATTTGCCACACTGTCAGCAGGCTTACGCTGTCCAGTTTTGTCTGAAAAACTGTAGACACCTATTGGCACTGGCTCGCCATCTGGACCAGGTAGTGCTCTTAATTCCGCTTCCATAGGATTTACTTGAACTTCTGGTTCGCTATCCATTGCTTCTTGAACGCTTTGTGGAACCGTGCAACCTGCTAAAAATAAAATCCCAAGTAGCATCAAAAACTTCAAAA
>Ga0255743_10004900_pt1 | contig 10139 bp, 7 predicted proteins | sample 101ome_19_FD_179950 | JGI IMG/M metagenome (GOLD analysis project Ga0255743, IMG submission 179950) | Coastal salt marsh microbial communities from the Groves Creek Marsh, Skidaway Island, Georgia - 101405AT metaG (version 2) | ecosystem: Environmental > Aquatic > Marine > Intertidal zone > Salt...
TCCATCAGGTGGAATGATCACGCCCCCCGAACAAAGAATTGGCTCAGCAATAAATGCCCCAACTTTATCAGGTCCAATTTTTTTGATAGCATTCTCTAAATCTGCAACTTTTTGATCACACCAAGCTTCAACTGACATTTTTTCAGGCCGATGATAAGGATTAACGTCTGGCAAAAAGTGAACCAAGCGGTTCTCAATATCAAAACGAGATTTATCTCGTTCCTTACCTGTGACTGTCGAAGCTAAATATGTTGAACCATGATAACCTTTCTCTCGGGCTAAAACGATTTTTTTATCTGGCCTTCCCAATCTATTATTCATGAAATGCATCGTTCTTATAGCCGTATCAACCGCAGTCGAACCACCCGTTGTAAAAAATACATTATTAAGATCACCAGGAGCCAACTCAGCAATTTTTTTTGCGAGAATAGAGGATGGCTCAGTGACCGTGGTCCACGGTGAAGCATATGGCAGTTTCATGGCTTGCTTGGCAATTGCATCGGCCATCTCTTGCCTTCCATAGCCAATCTGGACACACCACATCCCACCTGGGCCATCTATGAATTTCTTACCTGAGTCATCCCATAAATAAATTCCCTCAGCATTTTCCACCAGCATGTGATCATACTCGCGCCAAGCGTCCATTGCTGCCCAAGGATGCAATTGGTGTTGCCTATCCCAGGAATGTAAAGAATCCGTAGATGGTTCATTGGTATTTGCAAAATTTGAATTTCCAATTTTCATGAAAAACCCCGTATGGAATAGTTCTTATGCAGTAACAATTTACACAAAATTTTAGGAATTAATATTTGTTTTTTCTTCTAATTGTTTCAGATATCCAGCATGAAACGCTTTTATACCCCATTCCATATTCGATAATGGGCCAGGCACATAGTGATTAGAATTAACCCCTTTTTGATTAAGAGCAATAATGCGTTCATCATCCTGAGATGTGCAGTGCCATAACCAAGTCAGATCTTCTAAGTTATAATCTTTCCCTTCTTCCGCATCCTCTCTCACCATCCAAATTACTTCAATATCCGTTATTTGAAGAGACCTTGGTATAAAACGGTAACCAATAACATGATCGGAGTAAGATAAGAAGTTGTTCAAAATGCCTATTTGTATATCACTTGTCCCACCATCAAAATCTTTAAGCCTACCTAACAATGGTGCTAATTTTTCCCCAGATTTACTACCAGTTTTGTACCCTTGAAAGAGAGGATAACGAGAAAAATAGAAGTCCATTTCTACATTATTTGACTCCAAAAGATTTATATGTAGCTCTTCTCCAGATAACCCCACATCCATACTTTTCTTAAGCATACAATTTTTCAATTCGATATTGGCGCTTGATGGATCTTTTAGACTGTGCGAGCGAGAATACTCCAAATGGGCAGGCGCACAATGGTAGCATTCCATATAATTTTCTAAAGCCAATTTCCAATTCGCAGCTACCGGGTAATTTGCGCTATGCACAATTTTTAAATTCTCAAATTCAAAAGGTTCAACTAATGGTTCCAATTGAAGTAAGCCTTCATCTATATTAGGCGGATTATCTGCTACGCAAATAAAAATGAGCCCGTGAAAAATTCGGAGATTTACTTTTTTTAATGAATATTCTGCTGTGTTGAAGTCATCCTCCATTTCGCGTGCAGCACGCAGGCTTCCATTAAGTTCGTAAGTCCATGCATGATAGGGGCATACAAATACCCGAGTATTTCCGCTCTTTTCAATACATACCCTTGAACCTCTGTGGCGGCATACATTTAAGAACGCATTTACACTATTATTTTTGTCACGAGCAATTATCACCGACTCATAACCATAATCGAATAATAAAAAGTCCCCAACATTTGGGATTTGATTTATATGCCCAACCCAAATCCAACTATGGTTCCAATAATGCTGGATATCCATCTTATAAACAGTCTCAGACGTATAAAATTGGCGAGGGAGACTCTGAGACCCTTGGTACTTCGAAATAAGTTCCTTAAATCCCTCTTCCACTCTTTGACCTCCAACCTAAAACTATTAGAAACAACTATTTTAAAGAAATAATTTCTCTAATATAGAATTCTTTTTCCACTTCACTATCGTCGCGTTCAAAATTACGCGCCGCTAAGTGACCATCAAAAACTGCATCAGCGATTAAACCTGGTGCAGCTGCATCACCAACTAATTTTAGAAAAAATTTCTGGCTATCTTTCTCTGAAACTAACTTCATTAGATCTTCATATAGACTGATTTCACGGTGTCTTTCAGTAACTAGCAAAACAGATTGGGTGGTCACATCTAGTTTTTTCCCAGTGTAATTACATTCAAACTCTACTCTATCTTCACTAATCTCACTGATTACGTAACCAAACTTTAAATCAATATTCTTATTTATAAGACTTCTCTGAATTCTGTGCTGCTCTAGCGTATTCTCACACCATGGCGAAACATTATTTGCGGGGGTTACAAAGACTATGTCAAATCCCAGATCACTGAGATGATCTGCGAGGACACCACCAAGATATATTTGATCATCATCATAAATTACAAGCTGACCACTTTTGGGTAAGGCGCCTCCCATAATATCATCGGGAGTAAAAATATTTTTTGCTGGCTGAACTCTCAGCGTCTTACGATTGCTTCGGCCAACTCCATCAGATCGCCACTTAGATCCTGTTGCTAAAAATACATTTTTTACTCCAAGCTCGAGCACATTTTCAGCAGTTAGTCTACTATCTAAAAAAAGATCTACTTTGGCTGACTGCTGTAAGTATCTAATACGATAATCTGCCACTCTTCGCCAAGCATTTAGTCCCTTTAACCTAGACTCAGACAGTACTCTCCCACCATACTCTTCATTGGCTTCAGCCAGTGTAACTTTATAGCCACGTCGCTCCAATTGCATTGCACATTCAAGTCCTGCTGGCCCTGATCCTACAACCAAAGCTGACTCTTCACTTCCTTTACGCTGAATTCTTTCAGGATGCCAACCACGCCTCCACTCCTCACCCATAGTTGGGTTTTGAGTGCATCTTATTGGGATTGCCAAGTTATCAGAGGCAACGCATATATTGCATCCAATACACTCGCGAATATCTTCAAAACGTCCTTCTTTAATTTTCATAGGCAAAAATGGATCAGCAATCGAAGGTCGGGCCGCCCCAATAAAATCGACAATACCTTTATTTACAAGACTCGCCATTAGGTCAGGTGAAGTAAATCTACCAACTGCAACTACTGGTTTGGAGGTGACGCTTTTAACAAAATCAATATAAGAAGTTTGATAGCCCTCGTTGGGTTCAAACCTTGAGGTAACAGAATCGTTTGACCAATCAGAAACATTCACGTCCCATAAATCGGGAAGTTCTGCTAGCATCTCAACAACTGCCCGACCTTCTTCCCGAGCCTGCATACCATCAGCGCCCTTGACTTCATCTACAGCAAACCTGAAGGCTACTGCACACTTATCACCTACTTCTTCTTTTGTTTCTTCGATTAGCTCTTTTATTAGTCTAACCCGGTTCTCTAATTTTCCGCCGTATTCATCCATTCTATCGTTTACGTTTGGCAATAAAAATTGGTGGGCTAGGGTCATATGATGACCGGCATACGCATAAACAATATCAAATCCGGCTTCCTTTGCACGCCGTGCAGCCATCCGATGCCAGTAGCGCAGATTTTTGATATCACTTTTGTCCATTTGCCGAGCTTGACGAGGAGTTAAGATATCAGCGCTCATCTCATTTACTCCAAGAATGGGAGCCCGAGTTAATTGGTTGATTGCATGATTTCCATTATGCGCAAGCTCAATCGCTGCAAGAGAACCGTGTTTATGCACAGAATCGGTGACTAGTCTCAAAGCTGGAATATCGCGCTCATCCCAAATTCTTTGTTCAGGGTAAGGGGTTAAATCTGAACTAGGATGAATTTCTGTCTCCTGCGTTGAAACTACGCCCCATCCCCCTTCTGCTTTTATCGCTCGCGTGGCAGCATCAGCCTTTGGTCTCAAATGTCCCATTCCTGTACAATGAGGAACTTGGAAAAAACGATTAGGTGCTGTTACTGGTCCAATTTTAACGGGTGTAAATAATGTCTCATATTTATTTGACACTTGAGTGCTCTCCACAGACCTGAGAGAGTATTCTAAGCAGTATACAGTTCTGGCTGTCAAGCCTTTGAATTACAGAATAGCCAGGTGGATTCAACAATCATTTTACTGTAGCGTGTATGCATACAGAATATAAAGAAATTAGATGAATATTTGATGTTAGGAAGTGGAAACTACACGTACACGCCAGTAGAAGATTGGGGGAATTTCCCAGATGAAGTCATTTTGGGAGATGTTGCAGGAATTGCAATAGACGCCAATGATCAGGTGTATTTATTCAATAGAGGACAGCATCCCGTAATAGTTCTATGTCAAAACGGGGAAGTACTACGCACCTGGGGTCACGGTATTTTCACAAATCCACATGGAGCCTCGATAGGACCAGACCAATGTATCTATCTTACCGATAATTTTGATCATACCGTACGGAAATTTTCCCTAACTGGTGAACTACTCATGGAACTTGGCACTCCAGGCATAAGTTCTGGATTTATGAGTGGAAAACCATTCTGTAAATGTACACATTCCACAATATCGCCCTCAGGGGATATTTTTGTTTCCGATGGATATAATAATGCCTGTATCCATCACTATAACCCCAAAGGAAAATACATAAAAAGCTGGGGGCAAGCTGGAGCTGGACCTGGTCAGTTCAATCTACCTCATAATATATGTTGCGATACTGATGGATGGATATATGTGGCGGATCGTGAGAATTCTCGCATACAGATTTTTGATACATTAGGTAATTTTGAAACCCAAATTAATAATATGCACCGACCTAGCGGTTTAGCGATAACTGCAGGCTCTTCGCCCGATTTCATTGTTGGTGAGTTAGCTTCTTACCTTGAGGTAAATAAGGATTTCCCAAATTTAGGTCCATTTGTAAGTTTCTTTGATAGACAAGGTTCTATGCTTTCAAGGTTAGATAAAGGAGTTGGGCCGGGGGTTTATCCTGGCCAATTTATATCACCTCACAGTATAGCACTAGACAGTTTAGGCGACCTATACATCGGAGATGTGGCAGAAACAGATTGGAAAGCAGTTATGGGTAAAGAATTAATGCCCAATAATTTAAGGCGCTTTCAAAAATTAAGACGCAGCCAAACATGAAAGTAATGAATTTCATATAACATTTTTTCTAAACAGGTCTTGCTAATAACCCTTTAGCTATTGAAGTAACCTGTGCTGCTTCAATTTCCTGTAATTCACTAAAAACAGCTTGCTCATAACGGCAATAATTGCTTTCGAATAGCCCCTCAAGAACTCGCAAATTCTTAAAAAACCGAATACTTGTTCCAATATTTTGATTTGAGAAGTTCAATACAGGCAGAATTTTTTCAAATAACAACTGAGCTTCTTCTTTATTACCATCTTGATATAAGTGATAAATCTCTACATAAATTTTTTCTAATCCAGTGGGTATGAAAGCATTCACTGATCGAGCCATTGCATCAATAAGTTGCGTTACAGCCCAGCCACCACAAACTTTCAGTCGACCATCTAGTTCTTTCAAAACTGCACTATACTTTTTACCTGCCCCGACTGTTTCGATTTTTAACCAATCAAATTTATCTACTGAATGAAATAATTTAACAATTTCTTCTAAAGCCATTCCATTACCCGACCAATCTAGATCTTGTATCATTAAAATCCTAGGTGACAGTTTTTCTAATTTCTTTAAAAAATTCTCTTTTTGAGAAAATTCGAAGGTCGCGGGTAGTTGAACACATATGCCATCCGCCGCGAAAGAATTAGCACTTTTAGTAAGTTCAATACTTTCTTCAACATCAGCTGCCGTTACACTACATATGAAAGGGATGCGGCGCATGTTAACTTTTGTAACTGTATCGATAAATTGAATTTTCTCATCAAAATTTAAAGTGTCGTATTCTCCTGCTACGGCCAGTCCGAGCATTCCTCCACAGCCAGACATTATCGTGTGCTGCACCAGGCGAGTCAGGGAATCGAGATCTAATTCACCCGAATTTGTAAATGGAGTATTCAGACTGGGCAAAATACCTTTCATTTCCATTACCTATCGAGGTGCTCTAGTTTCATTCATTGGTAACGAAGCTGTTAAACAGCCATAACCTAAACCAGAATGGGCTAGTGGGTTTTTCCCGGAAAACCGCGGATCCATTGGCTGATTTATGGGTTGAAAACGCGTATCACAAGACAATCTTATTCGACCTAAAGGCGAATTATTATCGAATGAACCATGTACCATGAACATTCCAAAAATCAAACAGTCACCTGGATTAAATGACGTGGTGAGAAAACGACTCGACTTTCTTTCAGCTAAAGCCAAAGGAGTATCTTCGATATGCCCCAGACGGGTTTTGTCTCTGTCGACATCTAATCCTTCAAATTGTGCCCTAATATCACTCCAAGTGTGAGAATTCTCTAATATATACAATGTACCTTCATCCAATCCAACTGGACCTATTGGACACCAGCAAGTGAGCAAATTTTTGGTACCCCTGTTCATATAAGGATGGTCAATATGAACCGGGCTAGCCTTTCCCGCCTGCATAGCCCGGAGCCAAGCAAACGAAAAATGAGTTACTTTTTCACCAAAAATTTCCTCCATCACACTGGTAATTTCCGGGCCATTTATTACCCTTCTTAATGCCGAACCTTCACTGACTGATTTCCAGAATGCCCCTAGCTCTTTCGTATTTGGATAATGCAAACGCCTTTCCGATGTTCCTGTAGAAATTGCGTCAGATATGGGCTCAGCAACTTCTCCAACCTCTGCTAGCCTTTTTAATATCTCGTCCCTAGCAGCTTGAACATCTGAAGGGTTGTACACAGATCTCAAAAGTAGATAGCCATTATCTCGCAATTGAACAGATAAGTCCTTAGACTGATCAGCCTCCAACATAGAGGCAAGTTTTTCAGCCGGAATTACTTCATCTTTAATTGTAAAGTTATCGAGATTTAATAAAGGCAAAAATAATCTCTTCCCTAATTTGAATTAATAAATTCATTAATTTCTGTGCGGGTTGGAATGCTGGACTGTCCGCCAAAATTTGTACATTTAATTGCAGCTGCGAGATTGGAAAATTTGATTGCCTCTCTCTCACTTTTTCCTTCAGCTAAACAAACTGTGAATGCTCCATGCCAAACATCTCCAGCACCAAGAGTGTCTTTTGCATTTATCTCAGGTGCAGGCAAATTACATAATATGCCTTCCTCAAGAAAATAAACGCCATCTGGTCCGTCAGTAACACAGGCCCACGAATTAAAGTCATTTTCGATAAGCTTCAAACTTGCCGTTACATCATCCTTATTGGTGAAGTGGCTGAGCCCCTGCTTGGAAAATGCAACATGAGATGCAAGCTCTACCGCTTGGTCCGAAACGGGTGCCTCTGCGTCTAAAATGCCTGGTTTTTTAAATTTTTTTGCCAAAGAAAGAGTAGCAATAGCAGCTTCGTTCCACCTACTATCGGAAAGATAGGCATCATAAACCGGAAAACCCAAGATACTTTTTGCGGCACCTTCTGGAAGCGAGTTTCTATAGTTCATAATCTGCCTCTCACCATTAATATCCACAAACACTGACGAAAAAGATGATTGCCAATTTTCTATAGTCAAAACAAATTCTGTATTAACACTTTCGCGCTGTAGCTTAGCAAGAATAAGAGATCCAACATCATCTTTACCTACAGCAGAAAATATCGTCGAATTAGCTCCTAATCGAGCTACAGCCACAGAAGCATTACCAGCGTTACCGCCTCCAGAAAGCATAGCAGTGTCTGCCCTATATTTTTCATTTTTATTAGGGAAATTCTCCATTTTAAAAATCAAGTCTAGGGTGGTTAGGCCAGTGATCAATATATCTCGCATCTCTACAGATAACCCTAAAAAAATTCACCTAGTCGCTCACTTGGCATACCGTTTGCAAATAACGAACAGAACTGCTTCATATAACCTCCTACTGGCTGCATTAATGCAGCCTTTTTTTTAATCTAAAGAAAGTTAATACTCAACAAATTCAAGTTGTGCTGGAAGCTCAAACGCATCGGCGAGTTCTAATGATTTTTTTTCCAACTGAACAAAATGTATGAACTTTGAAAGATTAAAATCTTGCTCGTGCAGATCATGCGTGACGCCGACTACATGCCCTGACAGCGGTGGAGCAGAAAATAGCTCACCTACTTTGGGAATAAAATCTTGCGTTGTTGTAAAACTAATATGGCCTTTTTGACCACTTTTAGAGCACTCTTGCCATATAACGAGTTGATACACTTTTAACGTGCCTCCACCTACTGCAAGTTTGTCTGATAATTGGCTAATTTGTCAATCTTAATGATTATTATGCATACCTCTCAAAATCTTTATTCGCGATACTTGAGGCTGAAGTTTTTAATGATATCAGTATTATACTAGCTATCAACTCATAAACTGGTACAAGTGCAGTTTATGGAAAAAATTTTTTTAGAAAGATAAGTTTGGTATACGTCTATTCACTTGTTTTACTGACGATGCTGGCATTTTCGGGGAATGCCCTTTTGACCCGTGCTGCACTAGCAAGTTACAATATGGATCCCGAGTTAGTTCTCCTTCTCCGTGTATCCGCTGGTGCCATAACGTTACTTTTAATATGTTATCTGAGAAAATACTCGTTAAAAATATTTAGTAATCTTCATTTAAAAACTGCCGCCGCGTTGAGCTTATATTTGGTAGGATTTTCTTATGCATTCACAGGGCTTGAGACTGGGATAGGCGTGTTGATCCAATTCGGGGTAGTACAGTTGGTAATGTTCGCGTCATCATTTCTTTCTGATAAGCAAGTACCAAAAAATAAAAGTATTGGTGCAATCATTGCTTTTACCGGACTAATATATCTACTTTGGCCGAGCGGAGATTTCACTCTTGATATGAAATCAAGTGTGCTTATGGCAATCGCAGGTATGGCATGGGGAATTTATTCTATTTTAGGGAAAAATGCGGAATCCGCAATCTCCGCCACAACTGCCAGCTTTCTAATTTCTACACCAATTTGTTTAATTTTTATCTTATTACTCCCAAATAACACTGGTTTTTCATGGTCAAATACTGGGGCACTGTTGGCAATTTGTTCAGGCGCGATTACGTCTGGAATAGGGTATGCATTATGGTATTTTGTTCTGCCAAAAATACCATCGACTAATGCCGCTGTATCACAGCTAAGCGTACCATTAATATCCGCCGCAGGCGGAATGATCTTTATGCATGAATTAATATCGCTTAAATTTGTTTTATCTTGTGCTCTTGTTCTAGGCGGTATCGCAATTACGATTTGGAAGCCAAAATAAACAAAAACTAAGTTAAAATTTATACCACAGCTTTCTCAAGTTGAGACATGACTTACATTTTTATCCGGAGAATAAATATCTAAAATGTTCCAGTGCCCAGTTGTTGGCGTTGGATTATTAATCATTGGCACATCAAGTACTGTTGGTTTGCCATTTTCAATGGCTTTGGCGAGGGCAGGTAGAAGTTCACTCGCTGTTTTAATTTTTATACCCTCTGCGCCATATGCTTTGGCAATTTCACTATATTTAGGTCCATATTTAGGTACTGCTGCAGTACCAGGAAAAGATGTTCCATATGTCGTGCCATAATGAGCCTTTTGTAAGCCAGCAATTGTACCAAAAGCATTATTATTCATAACTAACCAAATAATATGTAAATTCAACTCAACTGCAGTCGCAAGCATTGAGGGGTTTTGCCCAAATCCACCATCACCTACCAAGCTCAAAACTACTCTATCAGGAGCAGCTAACTTAGCACCAATAGCAGCTGGAGGTCCAAACCCCATTGTGGCAAACCCTCCTGGTGTCAAAATTGAGCCTGGCTCTAAAATTGAAAATTGTTGGCCGACACCATTTTTGTTCCATCCAACATCTGTTGTAATTATAGCATTTGCGGGCAGTATCTTTCTTAAATCAGCAAGTATCCTTTCAGGCATCATTGGAAAAGCGTTACTCTCTGCTACTTCTCGATTTTTATTTTTGAAATCTGCCCTAAATTCTGCAATCTGATC
>Ga0255743_10004906_pt1 | contig 10130 bp, 11 predicted proteins | sample 101ome_19_FD_179950 | JGI IMG/M metagenome (GOLD analysis project Ga0255743, IMG submission 179950) | Coastal salt marsh microbial communities from the Groves Creek Marsh, Skidaway Island, Georgia - 101405AT metaG (version 2) | ecosystem: Environmental > Aquatic > Marine > Intertidal zone >...
CGTTGGGAGAAAATGTACACGCCGTCTGAAGCCTTTTTACAAACCCTTACTACCCGAGTGCAAGAGGGCGAGCAGTGGTTGGTGTTCAGCGAACCTTGGTGTGGCGATGCGGCTCACAATCTGCCCTTCATCGCTAAATGGACCAAGGCCTTGGGCATTGAATTGCGCGTGATTTTACGCGACGAAAACTTGGCCTTGATGGATGAGTTTTTGACAGGTGGCGGTCGATCCATTCCAAAAGTGGTCCGATTATCTTCAGATTTCAAAATCCTCAGCACTTGGGGCCCGCGTCCCGCGCCGTTGACCGAACATTACAATGCATGGCGCGCGAAAGAAGATTTCAATTATCCAGATTGGGTACTCTTTGCGCAAGATTGGTACAATACCGACAAGGGTAGGAGTTTGGAGGTGGAATTTATCGAGTTCTAACGAGGCTTGATGGTGATTTCAAGTGTTGCTTCTAGACCATCGTTTATGATACGCTGAAGGGTAGAGAATTGAATATCCTTAAGATTGCGTTCGATACGAGAGATATATGCCTTGTTGGTTCCAGCGCGAGCGGCAAGTTCTTCTTGAGATAGCCCTTTTTCTTTCCTGGTGTTCTTTATGAGCTCACCCAGTTTAAATGAGTCATAACCTTGTTCGAACTGGCTTCTTCTTTCTGATCCAATTGTACCAATGTGCTGGTCTATAAATTCTTCAAGTGGAACGAGGTTAGTCGATGCTTTCATAGTAAAGTATTTTTATCCGTTCAGCTTTATCAATTTCTTTTCTCGGTAGGCTTTGAGATTTCTTTTTGAAGCCGTTGCAAATAATCAACGTTGAATCATCTGCGTGAAAGCAGAAGACTCGAGAATTATTTGTCCCAACTCTGCTGCGAATTTCAAAGAGGCCGTTCGAGTTAATCACTGGCTTCATGTATTTACTCGGCACTACCTTCAAGGTTCTAATTATTCTAAAAGTCCACAAGAGCTTATCTTGTTCTTTAGGAGGTAGGGTCACGTAGAAACTCCTGAAATAGTCTCCGAAAACTACAAGATTGCGGTAGTAGTGCATAGCAAAAATACAATTTAATTATCCGTTCGGACAACTTTAATGATCCGAATAATTAAGTTTGCCTATGCTCTCGGGCAATCCAAATAATGTGAAAAAAGAAAACTTATAAAGCCTCTACTTCGACCCGTTCTCCTTCAGGTTGAGGTACATCTTCTCGAAGGTGGCGTAAACCTCCGCCAAGAAACCCTCCGTGAGGGCATCTTTAACATCGCCCACTGCCGGGTGGCTGTCTTTCATGAATTTGAAGCCTTGTTTCATTGGACCCGCTTCAAACTCCACGTAATGCCAGCGTTCCATCGCGTAGATGGTCGTTTTAAACTGTTTGTTACTCCAAGATTCAACTATTCGCATGGCTAGAAATCCACGTGGACTTTAAGGTTCAACAATCGATTGGTCATGTAGTTCGGCACCGCATACTGCCCGGCAGCGCTAATATCCTTGACCCAAAGATAGCTCACGGTATTGCGCGCTTGCAACAGGTTGAAGATTTCCGCACTGATCCATACCTCTTCAAATTGCTTGGTCCAATTTCCTTTGAGCACCTTAATAAACCCGATATCCGCGCGGCGGTACGGCGGGCTGCGGAAGAATCTATCTTCCGGCTGCGCAATCTCATTGCCTATACCATCGGGACCAAAAGGAAAGCCACCGCCGACCATCAAGGTCAAAGACAATCGGGTGGAGGGGTCGTTCGGCAAATAATCTTGGAAATACACCGCAAAATTGAATCGGGTATCGGTAGGTCGGGCGTGCCATCCCTGCATGAAGCTGGTGGTGCTACGCTCCTGGGCGCGGAACAAGCTAAAGGTGAACCAGCTGTCGGTACCTTTCACAAACTCACCATTGATTCGGGAATCGATCCCATAGACTCGAGCCAGTCCGTCATTATTACCTTGATAGCGAATGCGCACATTCTCCACATCAAATAAATTCACGCGCTGCAACCCCTTGTAATACGTTTCCAAACTCCATACAAAGGGACGGTTCCACAGGTTGAAGTAGCGATCTTGGCGTGCGATAAGGTGCAGTGCCTGCTGACTCTTCACCTCTGTATTTAGGGTGCCGTCCTTCAAACGCATTTCACGGTAGAAGGGGTATTGGTCGTACAAGCCCGCGCTCAAGGTCCAGCGGTAATCTGCCATGAGGCCACCCTCCGGGGTGAACTTAACATTCGCGCGGGGGCTGATGCGGATCTCATTCGATAATTGGGCCCATTGCACTCTTGCACCCAAATTGTAGCGCCAAGTCCCTTTATCGACCACTTTAGCGCCGCTCACATTCATCCAAGCCTTCGCTCTGGTATTGATTAAGGTCTGTGTGGCAGCCACATGGCTATATAGTTCCAATCCTTCGGCAGGAGTGCTATATAATCTTCCGCTGATGACACTATCGAGGGTGCTACCGGTGTAGGGTAGGCTATATCCCGCGCTGTCAATGCGTTCCCATTCCTTGTAACGGTCGTAGATGTTTTCGCCCTGAACCAAGGCTCCTAGGCTCAAATCAAAGCGGTTAAAGCTGATCACTTCGTCGTACTTGAGATTGCCGATATAGGCGTCGAGGAAGTTGCGGCGGAAATCTTGGAAGGCACCCACGCCGCGCACCAAGGTAATCTCCCCGAAATCGTCGGAGCCCAAATCGTTGTTGAGCTCATTCAAGCGGTAGTAGCCAATGACATCGGTAATCTCCACCTCCGTAGTGTGGAAGCCCGTAGCGGAGAACGTGCGTACGCCGCCGCCTGCGATGCCAGTGATGGTGGTGTATTTGGTCGCAAGGAATTGGGTATCGTATCCGAACTGTTCCTTCCCGTCGAAATACACGTTGAGTCGCAAGGCTTCCTGTAAAGACCCAAAGTTTGTTTGTCGGTTCTGCGGAACTTGGTTCATTCGGTTGTGCGCAAAATGGGCAAAGAACTCGAGCCTTGCATGTCCGTAATCGCCTTCTTCGTTTCCATACAGCCTGCTCAATAACACCTGTCCGTCCGCATTGACCGGGAAGTAGTCGCTTTGTACATCCGTGGCATTGAGTAGGAGGGCATTGTTCCGATAGCGCAATCCAGTGGCTACCGTCCATGGGCCAGAATTTTGTTTCAAGGCCCAGCTGGCACCGGTAAGGGAAGTTTCCGCTGTCATTTCACGGAAGCCGGGTCCCCGTGGGTAGGAATAGTTCACATCTAATACCGAGCTGAGCTTATCGCCATACACCGCACTAAAGCCGCCGGCACTAAAGTTTATACGGGTGACTAAATGGGGATGGATAATGCTCATCCCTTCTTGCTGACCGGCCCGTGCCAAGAACGGACGGAAGACCTCAAATCCATTGATGTAGACTAGATTCTCGTCGAAATTCCCGCCGCGTACATTGTATTGGGAGCTCATTTCGTTGCGAGAGCTCACCCCAGCGAAGGTCTTGACGACCCCTTCCACGCCTCCTTCCGCGCCTGTGGTAAACCGAATGTCCTTGCCGTATACTGTGGTGCCTTTTTCGGCAGTGCGCTCGCTTTGAACCTCGACTTCATCCAAGAGGGTGGAGTCCATGACCTGCGCGGTGGCGGCCCATGGCAAGAGCCCTAGGATGAGAAGAAGTCTTTTCAAGTTACTTGCGTTTCAGGCTTTGGAATAATTCGGTCCAAGCAAAGGGATTGGACAATGCGCCCAAAATTGCAGAGGCTCCGGAGCCGCCGTAATAGCGGCCTTGATTGTAGAGCTGCTGGTTTTGCATGGTGATCAGGTAATCCTGCATCTCTGCGGCATCATAGCCCATGGCTTGGGCACGCGCACGCAGTTCATCAAGGGCGAGGTTTCGCTGTGCAATATCTAGTTCTGTGGTTTGGATTTCCATCGCCAAGAACTCCTCTTTAAAGTTTTCCTTCGACGGCCAAGGGTATACGATCACAGGGTCGAGTACCTCGGTGTCCCATTCTAGAATGATGCGCGCCAAAAAGTTGTCGCCCTCCAAGGTGTCCGGTACCCAGAAGCGGGTGAGCTTGAAGCCGATGTGTTGAAATAATACGGTGTCGCCGGGCATTACGACGAGGGAAAAGAAGCCATCGCGGTCGCTCACGTTCATCTGTCCGCGACTTTTGACGAGGATTTGAACATTGGGAAGTAATTGGACTAAACTATCATTACTCACTACTACGCCATGCAGCTGAATAGGCTCTTTGCCTTGCGCCTGGGTGGTGAAAGCCGTTAAAAGGAATCCAAAAAGGAGGACTAATTTTCTCATAAAGTGATGTCGTATTCTTCCACGGTGGTGTTGCCCACACCATCTATAACAACCACTCGCAAATTATGGTTTCCCGCGGGGATATCCTTGGGAACAATCACTTTTAACAACTCCTGTTTATAATCAAAGTCGATGCGCGCAAATTCCCCATCTATTCGGGCACTATAACGCTCTATGCCCGTTTTATCGTCTGCGGCACGAACAAGAAGTTGTCGGTAGTTGCTGTTTGGGCGGGCAGATGGCGTGCGACTCACGATACTGATCGTCGGTTTTTGGAGGTCTTGGTCCAATTCATAAGTCCCGGTACTCCGCGTCTCAAAAATCATCACGTCGCCCTCTCTCTTCCCAGCAATGGCGCTTTTCTTGCCTTTGTGGTTTGCCTCCCAAAGGAACCAGCCCACTCCAGGAATCTGCGTGCTGTCCAAGGTCCATTCTAGGGTCATGTAGGTCTGCAATGGCACATAACCCCCGCCAATAACATATTGTCCATTGCCTTTATCTCCCATCACAAAATCATAGGTTGTGTTGTACAAAGCGCCGGCTGGGATGGTAAAATGAATTGGACCCAGATTCAAGGAATGCGCCATATCCCAAGGAAGTACCGTCCGGTCCGACACCCCCTTCATCGGGCGCTGCGTCCCTTTTACATAAAACGAAAAGGCATTCGTATTGCCCTCGAAATCTTTGATGTTCACGTCCATCTTTATCACGCTGTCCTGAGCCACGGTAATCCATCCTTTCGAAGTGCGAAAAGCGGGCTCCGCCATTTCATAGGTCTTGGTTAGGTCAAGAGGATTATTGTCCAATTCGTACAAACGCGTATACCTCACCCCCCTAGAACAGTACAAATCATAATTGATATGTGCGTTGATGAATCTCGTAGTGTTGAAGTTAATGCGTCTGTAATGTGCCGTGAAAAAGTTCTTGCCGTCCACCGCTGCTTCAATGGCATAGACACCGTTGTTGTTATTGGCCAAATCTTGCTTGTCCGTGGTAAATAGGTCAATTCCTACGGCCATCTCCGCTGATATCGTATCTCCTGGTTTAAAAGAGCCGGTAGTGCTAAAATCTTGCCCAGTCCATCTCAATCCGCGCATATCCGGCTTGCGCGTATCCTTAACCTTGAGCCCAAATTCCAGTGGGTTCAAAGGTTCCTCAGTCCTTGTGTCTCGAATCTCAAAGTGCAGGTGTGGGCCGAAGGAACCGCCGGTGTTTCCCGAGAAAGCTACAAATTCACCTTTAGAAACTGTGAATTGCTCGGCGCTTGGGTACAGATTGCCGTCGTTCTTGCTACGGTCGCGAAATTGATCCTCGACCCATTGCTCAATCTCTGGAGCAAAAGCGTTCAAATGACCGTACACAGAGGTATAACCTTCGGGGTGGCGAATGTAAAGTGCATTGCCATAACCGTATGGACTGACCGCAATTCGGCTCACGTATCCATCCGCGACGGAATATACCTTTAATCCGCTGCGACCTTGGGTCTTAATATCGATGCCTCCGTGGAAGTGGTTGCCGCGTAGTTCGGCAAATGTGCCGCTCAGCACAAGCGGAATGTCCAGTGGAGGCTGAGGTTCAAAGGTTTGGGCGTTCTGAACGAGGGGCGTTAAGAAAATCCCTAAGAAGAGGATGAATTTCTGCATGCCACAAATCTACAATTATGGTATCTTTGATGGAAACTGATTTACATGTCAAGTGAATTTTCTGATACAGTACGTCGTGTGACCCACAAAGCCCAGAGATTGGCTGAGGTCAACAACGAGTTGCGTCAGAAAATCAGTGAACTAGAAGAACAAGTGGATCATTTGCAGGAGACTTTGATGGCCTTGCAAGCGGAGCACGCGGACTTCGAAAATCAGTTGCAACAACGCGATCTAGCGCTAACAGTCCAAAGTGGTTCGCCCGCGCGGGACACCTACAGCGAAGAAAAGATTGCGGAGTTGGTGCGGGAAATTGACCGCTGCATGAAATTGTTAAGTGCCTAATCTCCGTGAGTGAGACGTTAAAAATAAAAGTGACCATTGCCAATAGGGTGTACCCGCTGACCGTGAAAACGGAAGAAGAGGAACAAATCCGAGCGGCCGTGAAAACCATAAACGACGCAGTATCTAGGTTTGAAAGCCGCTACGCCGTTCAAGACAAGCAAGACGTACTGAGCATGTGTGCCTTGCAGCTCGCTTCTAAAACGGAAATTGCACTTAAACAATCTCAAGCCGTTCAATCCCAGGCCAGTGAAGCATTGGCCGACGTTGAAGCCGTACTGAATGCGGCTTTACAAGGAGAATAACGTTTCCCGCACTTGCTATTTTTGTGCTAAACTCAACGAGCACGTTGTTATGTTGTTGACTCGCAGCGTTACGAGCAGGCCGCCATTCCTTCGGGAAGAGCTCGCTCCAGCGGAAGGTCAAGACGAAGCGGCAGCGACAGATCCTGATAATTAGGAGTTTAGACAACATGCTAGCAGGTGCGGGTTTTTAACAACTTTAACCCTACGTGGTATGACAACAGAAATAATTTTTGCGGTTGTTGGGCTTTTAGTAGGCTTGGGTGGAGGCTTTGTCCTCTGGCAAAACGCGATGAAAAAGAAGAGCGCGTTGATGCTGTCCGAAGCTGCAAAAGAAGCTGAGCAAATTAAAAAAGACCGCATCCTAGAGGCGAAGGAAAAATTCCTGAACCTTAAAGAAGAACATGAGCGCGCGGTGCAAAAGCGCGATCAAAAATTGGCCGAACGCCAAAACTCCTTCCGCGAGAAGGACGAGCGTCTACGCCAAAGTATCCAAGACTTTAAGCGCGACGAGCGCAGTCTCCAAAAGGAAAAGGATACGCTAGCCAAAAAGCGTGAAGCGCTTGAGGCCAAGACCAAGGAGGTGGAGAAATTGCGTGATAAGCAGATCGCACAGCTCGAAGCCTTGACCGGCATGACGGAAGAAGAGGCGAAGGAGCAGATGATCCAAACCTTGAAGGACAAGGCAAAGCTCGATGCTCAGGCCTACATCCAAAATACTCTTGAAGAAGCTAAACTAACCGCTTCTCAAGAAGCCAAAAAGGTGGTCATCCAGAGCATTCAGCGTGTGGCTACTGAAAACGCGATCGAGAACGCGGTATCCGTATTCAACATTGAAAACGACGATATCAAAGGGAAAATCATTGGTCGTGAAGGACGTAATATTCGAGCCATTGAGGCGGCTACGGGAGTGGAAATCATCGTGGATGATACCCCAGAAGCCATCTTGTTGAGCTGTTTCGATCCGGTACGCCGTGAGGTAGCTCGTTTATCTATGCATAAGCTTGTTAGTGACGGTCGTATTCACCCCGCACGTATTGAAGAGGTGGTGGCGAAAACCACACGTCAGATTGAAGAAGAAATCATTCAGATCGGTAAGCGTACCGCTATTGACTTGGGTATTCACGGGTTGCACCCAGAACTCATTAAGACAGTGGGTCGCATGAAGTACCGCTCGTCTTACGGACAGAACTTGTTGCAACACAGCCGCGAGGTGGCCAACCTTTGTGCCATTATGGCTTCAGAACTAGGTTTGAATCCTAAACTCGCCAAGCGTGCCGGACTCTTGCACGATATTGGAAAGGTGCCGCACGAGGAAACCGACTTACCGCACGCCATCCTAGGGATGCAGTGGGCAGAGAAGTACGGTGAGAAGCCAGAGGTATGTAATGCCATTGGTGCGCACCACGACGAGATCGAAATGACGTCGTTGATTTCTCCTATTGTCCAAGTATGTGATGCCATCTCAGGTGCCCGTCCAGGTGCCCGTCGTATGGTAGCGGACAGTTACATCCAGCGATTGAAAGATTTGGAGAACGTTGCCTATGACTTTGATGGAGTAACCAAGGCCTATGCCATTCAAGCGGGTCGTGAGCTTCGTGTGATGGTGGAGAGCGAGAAAGTGACGGATGCAATGGCAAGTCAGATCTCGTACGACATCTCTCAAAAGATCCAAAATGAGATGACCTATCCTGGTCAGGTGAAAGTTACCGTGATTCGCGAGTTGCGTTCAGTGAACGTGGCGAAGTAAGATTACGAGTATATAAACAGGAAAGAACGCCCCGCTTGGGGCGTTTTTTTTTTTGTGCCTTACTAGGAGGTGTAGATGAGTATTTGTCTTTAATGTTTCAAAAATGAATCGTTTAAGAGGGTTTGTTATTTGATTCTTGTTGGTTTCTACTTTAAATGGCATTATATCGAGAATTTTTGATAACAGCACCATTGCGAAGTGTTTGGATATTGCCAATGTTAATCAAACACAAATTCAAGATGAAAAAGATTATTGCATTATTCGTTTTTGTAGCCATTGGGACTACAGTAAAAGCACAGAGCTTCGAATTGAAAACAAACCCCTTTGGAATGGCATTAGGCGCTTACAATATTACAGGAGAGTATATTTTGCCGGAGTTTGAGAATCGCACGGTATTATTCAGTGCTTGGTACAACACAGAAGATTTTCAAGAATTCATGTGGACCGATCGCGATGGTGGCGTTTCTCTAGGGTATCGACAATACTTTAATAGATCAGAAGACAATGGGGTATTCTTAGGGTTGACTTCTCGTTACATACTCAATTCTTATTACTCCTCGGGTTATTACGATGAGAATTGGAACTGGATAAATACTCCAGGATCCAATAAAAGTGACGATTACTTATCCCTTGGCTTTGTAGGAGGGTATAAGTATGTATACAACGATAAAATTAGTATCGAAACCTTCATTGGAATGGGCCGTATAGTCTACGAACAAATTGAAGATTCCTGGGCTCCTGCCGAATTCATAGGCGGTTTAAACTTTGGGTATAGATTCTAGGCGGAGCTTAGGTTTATTGGTTGTCCCGGCATTGCAATAGTGATGTCGGGATTTTTTTTGCCCTTACGCGTCCAATTCCACCGCCCAATCCAACACCTTTTCAATCAACGACTCCACCGCGCTGGCCGGATCGTCATGAAAAGTGCCTAGGCTACGATTGGCGAGCAAGGCCGAGAAGCTGTAGGCCTCGTGGCCCAAGAGGTGTGCCAAGGCATAGATGCCGGCGGTCTCCATTTCAAAGTTGGTGATGTGGATACCTGCAACGCTTTGGGTGTAGAGGCTGTCCATGGCCTTTGTAAATACGCTCGTAGAGCGAATGGTGCGGCCCTGTGGGGCGTAGAATCCTGGAAGGGTAGCGGTGATGCCGGTTTGGACGTTGGGGATAGAAGATAATTGGTCCCCGCTAAACGTTGCAGGAATAAAATAGGGTGCGAACGGGGCTCCTTCAATGGCCACGGTTTGGAAGTCGTGCTTATAAAAAGGCAAAAGGCCGTCGAAGCTTAGGGCGCCAGTGCTGCAAAGGTGGGTGCCTAAGGGAAGGTTTGGGTCAATGGCCCCGGAAGTACCAATGCGAATAATGGTCAATTTTCTGAACGATGGGCGGTCTTCTCGTGTTACAGGGTCGATGTTTACCGCAGCATCAAGCTCATTCATGACGATATCAATGTTGTCCGTGCCCATGCCGGTGGAGAGGACGAGAACCTCTTGGCCCTTCAAGGTGCCGCGAACGATGTTGAATTCTCGGCGGATTTTGGTCCAATGGATTTGATCGAAATGGGCAGTGATGCTGGAAACGCGGTCTGGATCACCTACGGTAAAAACGAGGTTGGGGATATCTTCACCACGAAGGCCGAGGTGGTACACACTGCCGTCGGGATTTAGAATGAGTTCAGACGCGGAATAGGACATCGTATAGTAAGTTTGTTCCCTCAAAAGTAAAGGAAGTGAAAGCAGAGATTATCACCATAGGCGATGAAATTTTAATTGGGCAGATCGTAGATACCAATAGTGCTTGGCTGGGACAGGTGCTCGG
>Ga0255743_10004928_pt1 | contig 10091 bp, 10 predicted proteins | sample 101ome_19_FD_179950 | JGI IMG/M metagenome (GOLD analysis project Ga0255743, IMG submission 179950) | Coastal salt marsh microbial communities from the Groves Creek Marsh, Skidaway Island, Georgia - 101405AT metaG (version 2) | ecosystem: Environmental > Aquatic > Marine > Intertidal zone >...
AATTTGATCGCCTAAGCTTCCATGGCAGGCCGCTTCGATCAGATCGAGCAGATCGCTTTTCAAGCGGAACAGAATCGGTTGTGTTTCAGGATCGCCAAAGCGGCAGTTGTATTCGAGGACTTTAGGTGTGCCATCGGCAGTGACCATAATGCCGGCATACAAGAATCCACGATACCTCAAACCATCTGCAGCAAGGCCATGGATTGTCGGTTGGATCACTTCAGACATAATTCGGTTATGGCACATTTGGTCAACAACAGGGGCAGGGGAATATGCTCCCATGCCACCAGTGTTTGGACCGGTATCCCCGTCGTAAGCTGCTTTATGATCTTGTGATGAAGCAAGTGGAAGGACATCGGTTCCATCAACCATCACAATGAAGCTTGCTTCTTCACCGGTTAAGAATTCTTCAATCACGACCCGGCTGCCTGCATCGCCGAACTGATTGCCTTGCAGCATGTCTTTTACGGCAGATTTCGCTTCATCTAATGTTTCTGCGAGGATCACGCCTTTCCCTGCTGCCAAGCCGTCGGCTTTTACCACAATCGGGGCGCCGACTTCATCGAGATATGCTAGCGCTTGTTCGACATCGGTAAAGGTGCCATAGGCTGCTGTTGGGATATTGTGGCGTTTTAAGAACTCTTTGGTGAACGCCTTGGAACCCTCGAGTTGCGCGCAATCAGCACGTGGGCCGAAGCAACGAAGACCTTTTGCTTCAAATCGATCGACAACGCCATCCACAAGAGGAGCTTCAGGACCGACAACGGTGTAGTCAATCGCGTTGTTTTCTGCGAACGCAACCAGACCATCTAAGTCGGACACAGACAGATCAACATTTGTGACATTGGCTTCAAGAGCAGTGCCCGCATTACCAGGAGCGACAAAAACTTCGGTTACTCGAGGAGATTGCGCGAGTTTCCAAGCAAGAGCGTGTTCGCGGCCACCGCCGCCAATAACAAGAACTTTCATTATCAATCCTTAATGTCGGAAGTGACGCATTCCGGTGAAGACCATTGCAATACCATGTTCATTGGCAGCCGTGATCACCTCGTCATCACGAATCGATCCGCCGGGCTGAATCACTGCTGCAATCCCGGCTTCTGCTGCCGCATCAATGCCATCTCTAAACGGGAAAAATGCATCTGATGCCATCACACTACCTGCGACTTCCAGATTAGCATCCTGTGCCTTAATCGCTGCAATTCGCGCCGAATACACACGGCTCATCTGACCCGCGCCGACACCAATCGTTTGGTTATTTTTTGCATAGATAATCGCATTGGATTTCACAAACTTCGCGACTTTCCATGCAAACAAAAGATCAGCCATTTGTGGTGCCGTTGGTTTGGTGTCTGTGACACACGTGAGCTCCGATTCGATTCTCGATCCTGTATCGGTATCTTGAATCAGAAGTCCACCTTGAACGCGACGATAATCGGACTGCGCTGGGGTTTGTTCGAGTGAGCCAACTGTGAGTAAGCGAACAGATGGCTTTTTCTCAAAGAGTTCGACAACGCCCGGTTCAACGCCCGGGGCGATAATCACCTCCACGAATTGGCGTTCTAGAATACGATCCGCTGTTTTTGCATCGAGTGAGCGGTTGAAAGCGATAATTCCACCAAATGCACTGGTTGGATCTGTCTCAAATGCTTTTTCATAGGCTTCAAGAATTGATCCTTCGACTGCGACGCCGCATGGGTTTGCATGCTTTACAATCACGCATGCGGGTGCCTCAAATTGGCGCACACATTCAAGAGCCGCATCTGTGTCCGCGATGTTGTTAAAGGATAGCGCTTTACCAGCAAGCTGTTGTGATGTGCCTACAGAAGACCCGCTGACGCTCGGGTCGCGATAAAACGCAGCCGACTGGTGTGGGTTTTCTCCGTAACGCAAGACTGAGTCGCGCTCGAAGTGCATGAATAGCTTTTCTGGATATTGGGCCGCTTCATTGTCGCGTCCCAAATAATTGGCAATTGCTCCGTCATACTCAGCAGTATGCTGGAAGGCAGCTTTAGCGAGTTGCTTTCGAGTCTCAAATGAGAGGCCGCCTGTTTGGAGTTCAGATAACACCGTTTGATATTGAAGCGGCGAAGTGACAATCCCGACGAATTGATGATTCTTGGCAGCTGAACGCACCATTGCTGGGCCACCGATATCAATATTTTCAATCGCGTCTTCGTGAGTTTTATCAGGATTCGCGATCGTTTCTTTGAATGGATAGAGGTTCACGCAAACAAGGTCGATTGCTTCGATTCCATGCTCCGCCATCACAGCCTGATCTTGGTCGCGACGCCCAAGTATTCCACCATGAATTTTTGGATGCAGCGTTTTGACGCGGCCATCCATCATTTCAGGAAATTCAGTCACAGAGGACACTTCGACTGCCGGTAAGCCTGCGTCTTGAAGCGCACGAAATGTACCGCCAGTGGATACCAACTGAACACCAAGATCGTGAAGACCTTGGGCAAAGTCCAATAAGTTTGTTTTGTCTGAAACACTGAGAAGTGCTCGACGCACCTGAATCGAATCGGTGGCTGGCATCCTTTTAGAACCTCCCTGAAAAAAGGCGGCAAGTATACCAGTCTCTTGAGCAGTCTAGGAGAGTAAACCGAACAGTTTCATGCGGGTACGTAAAGTTCCCCGACTAATGCCAAGCATCTCAGCTGCTTTCGATTGATTGTTGTTGCTTTGGTGAAGAGCCGCTTCAAGCAAGGCATGCTCCACTTGACCGACCACTAGGTCGTATAGGTCTTGTGGAATCTCGCCATCGAGCTCCTCGAAATACTGGTCAATATGCTTTCTAACCAGTTCCTTCAATCCCATCGCGGAGTCCTCCTCCGTCTATTAATTCTTTAAATTGCTGATACTGAACGTCTGGATCAACAATAGGATGCAATTGTGACCATGCTTGGGCTCCATTTGCAAATCGTTTTAAAAACCATTGCATGTGCTTCCGTGCCATTTTGACGCCGGTGTATTCGCCGTAGAACAATTGAATCTCTCGAATGAGTTCGGCCATGGCTGCAATTTGGACCTCGACACCAGGTCGAGATAATGATCGACCATCGAGTTCAGCTGCAATGATCCCCGGTAGCCAGGGATCGCCCTGGGTTCCGCGGCCGATCATCACAGCATCGGCACCAGTGGTTGATAACACTTCGTGTGCTTTCTCGGTTGAAGTAATGTCGCCATTGGCGATTAATGGGATTTGAATCGCTTCACGTGTGCGTTGAATGGTGTCGTATTCAGCATCACCCTTGTACATATCGCAACGTGTTCTGCCGTGCATCGTGACTGCCTGAAGACCAAGGGCTTCGGCCATTTTAGCGATGACGGGACCATTTTTTGATAGGTGATCCCAGCCGGTTCTCATTTTGACGGTAACAGGGATTTGTACTGCACTGACCACTTGGCGAAAAATCTCCGCACAGAGAGCTTCGTCACGCATTAATGCGGAGCCGGCAGCTTTTTTGAGTACCTTTTTGGCAGGACAGCCCAGGTTGATATCGATGATATCTGCTCCGCGTTCTTCATTTGCGCGAGCAGCTTTGGCCATCATCTGAGGATCGTAGCCTGCGATCTGAACGCTGATCGGACCTGGCTCATCTCGAATATCAAGCCGCCGATCACTCTTTTTGGTATCCCAGAGGCTTGTGTCCGAATGAATCATTTCAGAAATCGCCATGCCAGCCCCGAGCGTTCGGCACAAAACACGAACGGGACGGTCGGTGACGCCAGCCATCGGCGCTAGCCAAACAGGATTGTCAAATTGATGCGAGCCGATACGCAAGGTGATTACTCGGGTTTGGTTCCAGATAGACGGGTCCATCCTTCTTTGGACACATCAGAATCAAAGTGGATGTTTGGGTAGGCAGCTCTGACATGGTCCGCCTGCTCGTCGAGTAGACCGGCCATGATGATTTTTCCGCCGGGTTGTGTGAGGTTATTGAGTGTGTCCGCAAGGTCAATTAATGGATTCGCCAAAATATTGGCGACAACAACATCAAAGGTGCAACTCGGTGTCTGATCGGGTAGCAGTGTTTCTACCACCAAGTCATTCAAACTCGCATTATGTTCCGTTGCGAGGAGTGCTTGCGGGTCAATATCAAGTCCAGTGACTTGGCTCGCACCAAGGCAGCCTGCAGCAACTCCCAAGATTCCAGATCCGCAACCGAAGTCCATGACCGTTTGACCTGAGAGATCATTAGCACTGAGCCATTCGAGGCAAAGCTGCGTGGTTGGGTGCATGCCGGTTCCAAACGCGAGGCCGGGGTCTAAGTTCAGGACTGTCAGGTTTGGGGGAATTGGGTCTTCATTCCATGATGGCTTAACCCAGAATCCACCAATCTTAATCGGTTGAAATTGATCAAGTGATGCTCTGACCCAGTCTTGATCTGGAAGAGGTGTCAACTCTTTTGGCAACTCAATCAGTAAGTTTGCGCGCTGGAAGTAGGTTGCAAGATCACCAAGGATTTCAGAGTTAGGCCGAACGTCATAGAACAATGCTTGAACTTGGGTTTGTGGCCATACTGGATGGCTTCCAACAGGTGGTTCGAAAATCGGTGCGTCGCCATCATCGACGAGTGTGACTGCTTGAGCGTCTGCTAAAAATAAGAGCTCCTCAAGGAGCTCGACTTGGTTGCCGGCGGCCAGAACAGTGAGCTGCCGAAATTCGGTCATGACAGGCCTAATTTTTTCTCAAGATAATGAATGCTGACTGGACCACTTAAGAATGTCGCGTCAGTCACAATGTCGCGTTGCAGTGGAATGTTGGTTTGAATACCGTCAATTAATGATTCAGAGAGCGCAATTTCCATGCGTTTTAACGCTTCCTCTCGTGTCGCCCCATGCGTGATGAATTTGGCAATCATTGAATCGTAGTGGGGAGGGACTGCGTAACCTGAGTAGATATGTGAGTCGACACGAACCCCTGGTCCGCCGGGAGGATGATATCGAGAAATTAACCCAGGACTTGGCAGGAACGTATTTGGGTTTTCTGCGTTGATACGGCACTCGATCGCATGTCCATTCAGTTTGATTTGGTCTTGTGTGACCGATAATGGATTGCCAGCAGCAACTGAAATCTGTTCACGGATGATGTCGATTCCCGTCACCATTTCGCTCACAGGGTGCTCGACCTGAACGCGCGTGTTCATTTCAATGAAGTAGAAACGACCGTCTTCATACAAAAATTCAAATGTACCGGCGCCGACATAACCCATGTTTTTACACGCCGTGACACAGGCTTCGAGAACCTGTGCACGTGCTTCTGGATCGACGCCAGGCGCTGGTGCTTCTTCCAGCACTTTTTGGTGACGGCGTTGAAGTGAGCAGTCGCGGTCGTAAAGATGGATCGCGTTACCATGTTTATCCGCTAATACTTGAACTTCGACATGACGCGGTTTTTCGAGAAACTTTTCAAGATAGACCGTCGCGTCACCGAAAGCTGCTTTCGCTTCAGACTGCGTAATCTGGATCGAACTAAGAAGATTGGATTCAGTGTGTACAACCCGCATGCCGCGACCACCACCGCCTGCTGCCGCCTTGACGATGACTGGGAAACCGATCTCTTTTGCGATTTTCAGGTTTTTCGCGTCGTCATCACCCAGTGGGCCGTTTGAGCCTGGCACTGTGGGTACATTCGCTGCTTGCATTGCTTCAATTGCAGCAACTTTATTTCCCATCAATCGGATTGTCGCTGCCGATGGACCAATGAAAGTGAATCCTGATTGCTCAACTCGCTCAGCAAAGTCCGCATTTTCCGCCAAAAATCCATAACCGGGATGGATTGCTTGTGCGTCAGTGACCTCGGCTGCTGCAATGATTGCAGGAACGTTTAGGTAACTTTGATTGGATGGGTTTGGGCCGATACATACGGTTTCATCAGCGAGCTTGACGTGTTTTAAGTCTCTATCGCATACCGAGTGCACAGCGACTGTGCGAATACCGAGTTGGCGGCACGCTCTTAAAATGCGGAGTGCAATTTCTCCGCGGTTGGCGATGACGATTTTTTCAAACATCGAATTATCCAATCACAACCAAGGGCTGGTCGAACTCGACGGCATCGCCGTCATCAACAAGAATCGCGAGGACCTTGCCAGATGCATCGGCTTCGATTTGATTCATCATTTTCATGGCTTCGACGATGCAGAGCGTGTCGCCTTGTTTCACTTCGCTACCGACTTCGATAAATGCGGCTGCATCCGGTGAAGGCGAACGGTAGAAGGTGCCAACCATCGGTGATTTGACTTGGTGACCGGCAGGGGCTGTGACTCCAGAGGGCTCTTCAGCGGCTGGTTGAGCCGCGGCTTGTGGTGCAGCGATCGTTTGAGGAGCTGCCATTTGTGGTGTCTGGACCACAACTTGATTGGTACTACCACGCGTGATGCGGACGCTCTCTTCGCCTTCTGAGATTTCAATCTCCGCAACGTCCGTGTCGTGTAGCAGTTCGATCAGCTTTTTGATCTTACGAATATCCATGATTCAGCCCTTTAAGTGTTGATTCAGTGTTTCTAGGGCAAACGTGTAGCCCTGCATTCCGCACCCAGCAATCACTGCGAGCGCGATATCGGAAAAATACGAATGGTGACGAAATGCTTCGCGTGCATGGACATTTGAGATATGCACTTCAATAAAAGGTGTCGTGACGGCACTCAGTGCATCGCGGATAGCAACGCTGGTATGCGTCCATGCGCCAGGGTTGATCACAATTCCGTCAACTGGCTTATCCATCAACTGATGGATACGATCAATCATCTCGCCTTCATGATTACTCTGGTAGAACTCGAGATGCATGCCAGTTGGTGCATTGGCAGTCAGCCCATTTTCGAGGTCTTGCAAGGTAGTCGCGCCATAGACGTCTGGCTCTCGTCGTCCGAGTAGATTGAGATTTGGGCCGTTCAGCACCAGCACCTTGGACATAAAATCACCGCAAATTCGTGAAACTTGCGGCTATTTTGCGCGATTTAACGTGAAAATGACAGTTCTGTTTGCTGTGGGGGGTAGCAAAACCCGATATCTGCGCAGCCTTGGTAGGTTAAAACCATCAAATTGGGCGCGTTAGATACAGTCATGCGCAAACGTTTCTTATGGATTGGTGTTGGCCCGAGTAGTGGGTCGTCGTACATTTCAGATGCAGAGCGTTGGGTATCCAAGATATCGCCGGCATCGTTTTGCACAATAGTGCGTTCATCATACAAGTACGTGCCATCTGCGATGGTGATTTCGATCACATTAGCCTCAGGTTGTGAGACAACAAACGCTTGCTCGGGTGGCAAAAGGTCCGGGGCACCGAAACTTGAGCCAAAAGACCCTTGAGCTTGGGTTAGCGTGGATCCAAAAAAACAGGCCGCTGCAATAAAACTTGAGATAACGCGTTGCACTGATTTCCTCCCGTTGTCATATTGCACAATGATACTCCTTGTTCATTTATTAGAGAAACGGATTAAGCATGCTCGGATCTTTGAAAAACCGTCTGACCGATTTTGGTGGTCAATCCACATGGATAGCCGCTGGGGTTGGTGCCTTTGTATTGTATTTACTCGGTGCGGTTTTGTTAGGGATCCACTGGAGTCAGCCTCCAGAACAGCGTGGTGTTGATGACATTTTGGCGACGACTGCTCCTGCTGATCAGAAAGCGACCATTGGTAATGCGACAGTTGGCACGTTGATTTTCATTACCGAAACCTTGTTGGATAAACCTGGCGGATATTTATCCAATGATGTGACGCCACCAGGGCTTTGGTTGGACAACATGCCGAATTGGGAGTTTGGCGCTTTGGTGCAGGCCCGTGATTTGGCGCGGGCGTTGCGGAAAGACCTATCACGTAGTCAATCTCAGTCAACGGAAGATGCAGACTTGGTGGTTGCTGAGCCTGCTTTGAACTACGACAGTGGTAAATGGTTCCCTTCTGCCGAGTCGAGTTACCGTAAAGCAACTGTCTCTCTCAAGTCATACCAAATTCGTTTGGCAACCCCGGGTGAAAACGCACAGCTGTATGCTCGCGCTGATAACTTGCGCAATTATTTAGCTGATGTTGAGACGCGACTCGGCTCCCTGAGTCAAAGATTGTCCGCAAGTGTTGGGCAGGCACGATTTAATACCGATTTAGCAGGCGACCCTGCTGCGAATCAGTCGACGCTTGACGTCTCAGAACGTGTTGTCAAAACGCCATGGCTCGAAATTGATGATGTCTTTTTTGAGGCGCGCGGTTCAGCTTGGGCGCTTTTGCATATTCTGCGAGCAATTGAAAAAGATTTTGGATCCGTTCTTGAGAACAAAAATGCACGTGTCTCGTTGAAGCAAGTGATTCGTGAATTAGAGGCTACTCAGCAAACAGTCTGGTCGCCGATGATATTGAATGGGTCTGGATTCGGGATTTTTGCAAATCACTCGCTGGTGATGGCGAGCTATATCTCAAGAGCGCACGCAGCCATTTCTGATCTGCGTGCACTGTTAGCTCAGGGCTAATTATTTCTTCGCAGCCTCGACTGATGCGATCACAGCATCACGCGCTGCATCGGATCCGCGCCAGCCGTCGACCTTGACCCATTTGCCTGCTTCAAGATCTTTGTAGTTCTCGAAGAAGTGTGCGATCTGGTCAAGCAGTAATGAGCCCAAATCTTGTGGCTCTTTCACATCTTTATAAAGCGTTGTCAGCTTGTCATGTGGGACCGCAAGTACTTTCGAGTCGCGACCTGCTTCGTCGCTCATATCCAAAATTCCGATTGGACGTGCACGAATAATTGAACCTGGCTGAACTGGATATGGTGTGACAACCAAAACATCGAGAGGATCCCCGTCATCTGCGAGTGTATTTGGTACATAGCCATAGTTCGCTGGATAGAACATCGGAGTCGCCATGAAACGATCGACGAATACAGCATCATATTCTTTTTCGATTTCATACTTAATTGGCGTTGAGTTTGCTGGGATTTCAATTGCGACATAGATGTCGTTTGGAATGTCCTTTCCTGCAGGAATGTCATTGAAGCTCATAAGGTCCTCAGATGGTTAGTAGATAAATAAGTGCACTTTCAAACGGCAAGTCTCCGGTGCTTTAGCCTCTATTTCAACCGATACGCGCATCGATCGCTATCGTGAAATGGTACAAGGCCGTCAATTGCTGTTTGCAGCGCGCAATGACACTATGAATTATCGATGTAAGAGAGAGCGCAATTTGAAAATCCATATCCTAGGGATCTGCGGCACCTTTATGGGCGGCCTTGCACAGCTGTGCCGTCAAAAAGGTTGGGATGTAACGGGCTCAGATCAGCACGTATATCCCCCAATGTCGGATCAACTGCGTCAAGCAGGCATTGTGTTACACGAGGGCTTTGACTCATCAGTTCTGACCGATGATCTCGATTTGGTTGTAATTGGTAATGCCATGTCTCGAGGTAATCCTGCAGTCGAAGCTGTTTTGGATCGAAAAATTCCGTTTATTTCAGGCCCCGAACTCTTGGGGCGTCTGACTGCCGAAATGACGGTGCTCGCAGTTTCTGGAACGCATGGTAAAACGACGACGACCAGTATGCTTGCGTGGATATTGGAAGCCCAAGGGATGAATCCTGGTTTTTTGGTTGGCGGTGTCCCGAAAAACTTCGGCGTGTCGGCTCGCTTAGGTGGAGGCCAAGTTTTTGTCGTTGAGGCTGATGAGTACGACACAGCATTCTTTGATAAGCGGTCAAAATTTGTTCATTACCATCCTGATGTTTTTGGAATTAACAATTTAGAGTTCGATCACGCGGATATCTTTGCTGACTTGGCTGCGATTGAAACTCAATTTCATCATGCCATCCGTCGTGTTCCCTCGTCGGGTTTCGTGGTCAGCCGCACGGGTGTCGAAGCGATCGCGCGTGTTTTGGCGCGGGGCTGTTGGTCTCGACAGATATCCATCGGGAAAGGAACGGTAGTCGATTTTCATGCAAATGCTGATGCGTTGGCCAGCGATGCGATGGATCAAAGTATTCGCTGGACGATGCGTGGGGCCCACAACGCGCAGAACGCGGAACTTGCCGTGGCGATGGCGCATGCGGTCAATGTGCCAATGGATCAAGCCTTCAGCTCGCTTGATTCGTTTGAAGGGGTC
>Ga0255743_10004954_pt1 | contig 10063 bp, 8 predicted proteins | sample 101ome_19_FD_179950 | JGI IMG/M metagenome (GOLD analysis project Ga0255743, IMG submission 179950) | Coastal salt marsh microbial communities from the Groves Creek Marsh, Skidaway Island, Georgia - 101405AT metaG (version 2) | ecosystem: Environmental > Aquatic > Marine > Intertidal zone > Salt...
CCCGTTCCGGGTGGTGTCGGCCCGATGACCATCAATACGCTGATACAGCAGACGGTTGAATCTGGGGAAAAAGCGCTAGCTTAGAAGCCGGGACTGGCCGCCGGCACCTAATGGCGGCGACGCCAGGTCGTACCCTCCGGCCCGTCCTCGAGCACCACACCCTGTGTATCGAGCAGTGTCCGTATCTCATCAGCGCGAGCAAAGTCACGCTGCTCACGAGCCGTAAGCCTCTCTTGGATCAGATCTTCTATCTCGTCGGCGCTCGGCGCGGAGGCTCCAGAAGACACCGCTTGAGTAAACCACGCCTCAGGTTCCGACTCGAGTATTCCGAGCAGCCGACCTCCCGCCAACAGCTCGCCTTTGGCAGTCGCGGCATCCGCCGGAGTCAATGCCTTATTGAGTCTGCCCGCCGCCGCATGCAACTTCGCAATCGCCTCTGGGGTATTCATGTCATCTAACAACGCGCTGAAGACCTCGGTTTCTTCGGCAGGAACATCCTCGGGCTCACACTCTCCGTGCTTGCGTAGCGCAGCATAAAAAGTGTCCAGTTGCGCCCTCGCCGCGTCGAGTCCGTCACCCGAAAAATCGAGGGGGGAGCGATAATGTGCCGACAGTAGAGCAAAACGTAGCACCTCACCCGGATAGCTCGCCAACAGCTCCCTCACCGTCCGCACGTTTCCGAGTGACTTGGACATTTTTTCGCCTTCCATATCCACGTAGGCGTTGTGAAGCCAGTATTTAACAAAGTCACCGCCGTAACCGCAGCAACTTTGGGCGCGCTCATTCTCGTGATGGGGAAAGATAAGATCGCGCCCGCCGCCGTGGATATCAATAGACTCACCCAGATGGGCATGAATCATCGCAGAGCACTCCAGATGCCAACCGGGTCTGCCCCGACCCCATGGGCTGTCCCAACCGGGCTCCGCATCACTCGAGGGCTTCCATAAAACAAAATCGCCAGGGTGACGCTTGTAATCAGCGACCTCCACCCTTGCTCCCGCCAACATATCCTCGAGCTTTCGCCCACTCAGCGCGCCGTAGCCTTCCATCGACTCCACGGCAAAGAGCACATGCCCCTCGGAAACGTAAGCACTCTCTCTACTGATCAAGCGCTCAGTCAGCGAAATCATCTCAGCGAGATGCTGCGTTGCTCGGGGCTCAAGGGTCGGCGCGAGGGCGTTGAGAGAACCCATGTCCTCGCGATACTTTTCTGTGAATTCCTCGCTGATCACATCTATCGAGCAGCCGCGTGCGGCGGCCGCTTGAATAATTTTGTCATCAATATCGGTGATATTGCGGGCGTAAACTACAGTGGGATAGAGCGCAGTCAGCAGTCGATAGAGGCAGTCGAAGACAACAACCGGCCTGGCGTTGCCAATATGTGCATAGTTATAAACCGTAGGGCCACAGACATACATGGTAATGCGTTCTGGATCGTTGGGCGCAAACGGCTCTTTGCTCCGGGTAAGCGTGTTGTAAAGCCTCAATTCACCCATGCGTGTCGGACCACGTGTCGCGAAGACCAATGATCAAATTGAACACTGGCTGCTCTTTGGTGTGATCAAAACGATCAGCTACGAAATAACCCTCGCGCTCAAATTGAAATACCTGCTCTGGCTCTGCGTCCCGGAGTGCGGGCTCAATCATTGCTGCCTCGACAATGCTGAGGCTCTCAGGATTGATCTCATCGATGATATTCTCTGACCGTCCCGGTTCGGGAATACGAAACAATCGATCATATCGCCGCACAACTGCGGGAACCGCCTGAGCTGCGCAGACCCAGTGAATCACTCCCTTCGGTTTAATGCCGTCTTCAGGATCGACTCCCGCCTCCAGCGTCACGCAACGGGCGTAGATCGTCACAACATTGCCCTTCTCGTCTTTGTTACATGACTCCGCCTCAATAACCACCGACCCACGCAAACGCACACGTTTGCCCAAAACCAACCGCTTATAATGCTTATTGGCCTCCTCACGAAAATCATCGCGGTCGATGAATAGCTCGACGCCCATCGATAGATCACGTTGGCCAAAACTCGCATCGGAGGGATGATTGGGCACAGATAACTGAAGCCGGTTAGAGAGATTGCTGAGCACTACTTTCACAGGCGACATCACGCACATGGCTCTCGGCGCAGTTTTGTTGAGCTGATCTCGTACGGCACTCTCCAACATCGCCACATCAACCACGCTATCAGAACGCGAAGTACCCACCTCTTCACAAAAGTGGCGAATGGCCGGTGCTGGATACCCGCGACGCCTCAGCCCCGCAATGGTTGGCATGCGCGGATCATCCCAGCCAGCCACAATCCCCTCATCAACGAGTTGCTTGAGCTTGCGCTTGCTGGTGATTGTGTAGCTGGTATTCAAGCGGGCAAACTCAATTTGGCGCGGCACGTGAGGAACAGGCAAATGAGTGATAAACCAATCATAGAGCGGGCGATGATCCTCAAACTCCAGCGTGCAAATTGAGTGGGTAACGCCCTCAATCGCGTCTTCCTGTCCGTGGGCATAGTCATAGGTGGGATAGATCGGCCACCGATCGCCCGTCTGATGATGCGAGGCGTGGCGGATTCGATACAAAATCGGATCTCGAAGATTTATGTTGGGCGATGCCATATCGATTTTTGCCCGCAATACCCGCTCGCCATCTGCGAACTCCCCGTCGCGCATCCGCAGAAAAAGAGAATGGTTCTCCTCTTTGCTGCGGTCGCGATAAGGACTGTTTTTGCCGGGCTCTGTCAGCGTGCCTCGATAGTCTCTCGCCTCAGTCGGAGATAAGTCGCACACGTAGGCCAAACCCTGCTCGATCAGGTATAGCGCCCACTCGTAAAGCTGATCAAAATAGGCGGAGGCATAACGCACCTCTCCCGACCACTCAAAACCCAGCCAACGCACATCCTCTTGAATTGAATCAATAAATTCCTGACTCTCTTTTTCGGGATTGGTGTCGTCAAACCGTAGGTGGCATCGGCCCCCAAACTGCGCCGCCAGCCCAAAGTTGACCGTAATCGACTTGGCGTGGCCAATATGCAAAAAGCCATTCGGCTCTGGCGGGAATCGCGTGACAAGTTCGCTGACCCGCCCTTCAGCCAGATCTTTTTCAATTTGTGTGCGTAAAAAATTACTGCGCAGTTCCGCGGACATGCTGAACCCTGAACCCTGAATCGCAATCGGAGAGCGCGGTACTATACCAACTGGATCTGCCAGGTGGCAGATCGTCGTGTTTAGTAACATCAAAAAAATTCGGGATCGTCAGGGGTCGCCGACTCTAGTAGGATGCGCGCTTTCCCATAGTTACCTGAGGTTTCCATGCCAACAGCACAAGTATTGATGACGACCACCGTCGGGCCCATAACGCTCGAGCTCGATACGGACAACGCGCCGAAGACAGTTGATAACTTCCTCTCTTACGTAGCAGACGGCTTCTATGACGGCACTATTTTTCACCGCGTCATCGACAACTTTATGATTCAAGGTGGCGGATTTACCGCCGACATGGAACAAAAGGACACCAAAGCGCCAGTGGAAAACGAAGCTAATAATGGGTTGCGAAACAACCGTGGCACCATCGCTATGGCAAGAACTCAGGACCCGCATTCCGCCACCGCACAGTTTTTTATCAACGTGCAAGACAATGATTTTCTCAACCACACTGGAGAGAACATCCAGGGTTGGGGTTACGCCGTGTTTGGCAAAGTCACCGATGGCGAAGACGTTCTGGACAAGATCCGCTGCGTACAAACAGGCGGTCAGGGCGGTCATCAAGACGTACCGGTCGAACCTATCATCATTGAGAGCGTTACGCTCATCGACGAATAGACGGCTGCTCGGTTGAATAGGCTCTTTATTAGCGACCTTCATTTAAGCGACACGACGCCCAAAATTGAGGCGGCGCTGGCTCAGTTGCTGCTAGATAGCAGCCTTCCTGACTCGCTCATCATCCTTGGCGATTTCTTCGAGGTCTGGGTGGGAGATGACGATGACGCGCCGATCGCTAACAGGGTACGCGAATTGCTGTGCGAAACATCGCGACGCGGATGTGACATTTCAATTGCGAGAGGTAACCGGGATTTTATGCTGGGCGAGCGATTTGCGGCCGACATTGGCGCATCGTTGCTCGAAGATGAAACACTGCTGACTATCGCCGGGCAGCCTGCGATTTTGTTGCACGGCGATACGCTGTGCACTGACGATCAAGATTATCAGCGCTTCCGAACCATGGTCCACGATGCTGGCTGGCAGGAAGAGATGATGAAGAAACCGTTAACAGAGCGGCGGGAGCTAGCCCGGCAGCTACGCGCCCTGAGTATCGATGCCGCTAGCAACAAGCCTGAAGACATCATGGACGTGAACGCAGAAGCAGTGACGGATCTGATGGCGGCGTCGGGCGCAACACTGATGATTCATGGCCACACCCATCGACCGGACAGACATCGGCTACCCGAGGGGGAACGCATCGTACTTGGCGACTGGACTGATACCAGCGGTTGGCTACTCAGAGAACAGGGAGAAACGCTAACGCTGGAGCAATTTATCATCCACTAGTGGAGCTCGGCGAGGGGACCACTGTGGAAGCGAAATTCATCGTCAACACCCTCTATCAAAGCAGCTTCAAGCGCCTTGAAGTGATCGAGCCTGCGGGACATCTCCGTGGCGTCGCAGTAGTGCTCCGCTAACTTTAAATAATCTGTAAAATGTCTCGCCTCACTCTTAAGCAATTTACCGTAAAAAACTCCTAGTGCAGGGTCCAGCTCGGGGGCGAGCCTCGCAAAGCGCTCACAAGACCTTGCCTCAATAAGCGCCCCAACAATCAATACGTCTACCAACCGCCCGGGCTCACTCTTTCTGACACCGGCATGCAATCCCTGGGCATACCGCGACGCGCTTAGCGGCTGGTATTCCAACCCCCGCTTTGCCAGCATGTCCAAGACCTGTTCAAAGTGTCTCAGTTCCTCCCGTGCCAGCCGAGACATTTTATTCAGCAGAGGAAGGTGGTTCGCATAGCGATGCATCAAACTCAGTGCTGTCGAAGCCGCCTTTTTTTCGCAATTGGCATGATCGGTCAGCAACAGCACTTCGCGCTCAGGGCTCAAGGCAGCTTCGAGCCACTGGTCGGGCGTCGCACAAGGAAGGAATGACTCAACCCGTTGCAAGTCGGCTCGCAATGTCACCCCATCGCTCCCGAGGCAGAACCGCTGGAGAACAGATCACCCGTTGCAATATAGCGATCATAATGCGCGGAAGACAGAATCCAGAACTCCTCGTCGATCTCATCTCGCAAGACTGGAAGTGGCTTATCGAGATGAGGGGGCCTAATTTCGAAGCCATAACGCTCTGGTAACGTGATTTGATTTGCTCCGGCTTTGAGAAGCGCAAAAATGTGACAATAGGGGTCATGATGAGCCTGTATGCGAATTTGCTGCACCTCTAACTGCCATTGCAAGAGCGGCAAGTCGACGATGCGAAACTTATTCGCGACACATTGAGCCAAAAACGTATCCAGCCGTTGATCAATGGCCTGCTTTTGCTCTGGAGAGTACCCATTCCAATCGATGACTTCATGGGCGAAGCGTTTACAACCACGACAGACAACGTCACCCACGCCGGTTGAACAGACACCGATGCAGGGTGTTCTTATGGGGACTAAGTGCGACACGCAACCTCCTGAGCCGCCAGTTTAGCAGTTTGTAGCGGAAATCTTGGTGACTCTTGAGTTTTTACCCATCGCTCCGAAACCGTCGCGAATACCGGTTATTTGCCCAGCCGGTAACGCTGAAGACGAATGCCGAGGTATACTGCGCGCCGTTATTTAGCACCCCCAATCAACCGCTTTTGTTATAAGGAACCCGCCATGCTTGATGCCTATCGACAACACGTCGCTGAACGCGCGGCGTTGGGCATTCCACCCGCCCCTCTGTCACCGGCACAGGTCGCCGATCTTATCGAGCTTTTGAACGCACCGCCCGAGGGCGAAGCTGAATTCCTGCTCGAATTGATAACCCAGCGTGTGCCGCCGGGCGTTGACGAGGCCGCCTACGTCAAGGCGGGCTTTCTCTCGGCGATCGCCTCCGGCGAGAGTCAATGCCCTCTCATTGATCGGGCCAGCGCGATCACCTTGCTGGGCGACATGCATGGCGGATACAACATTGGCACTCTGATTGCTCTGATCGACGATGCCGAGCTCGGAGAGCACGCAGCCACTCAGCTCAAAAAGACGCTCCTCGTATTTGACGCTTTTCACGACGTCGTTGAATTAGCCGGCAAGGGATCCGCAAACGCGCAATCCGTGCTTCAAAGCTGGGCAGATGGCGAGTGGTTCACTGCGAGAGAGACTGTGCCTGACTCCATCAAAATGGTGGTATTCAAGGTCACAGGTGAGACCAATACTGACGACCTCTCGCCCGCACCTGACGCCTGGTCGCGCCCGGATATCCCACTTCATGCGCTGGCGATGTTCAAGATGGCCAGAGAAGGAATCGAGCCAGACGAGCCTGGCGTCACCGGCCCGCTACGACAAATCGAAGCTGTCAAAGCGAGCGGCTTACCCGTGGCTTTTGTCGGAGATGTTGTTGGAACAGGATCCTCGCGCAAATCAGCCACCAACTCGGTGCTGTGGTATTTCGGTGAAGACACCCCGGGAATACCTAACAAGCGCGCTGGCGGCGTCTGTATAGGCGGCAAAGTCGCCCCCATCTTCTATAACACCATGGAGGACGCGGGCGCCTTAGTATTCGAGGCGCCGGTGGACCAACTAAAGATGGGCGATGTCATCGAGATCAAACCTTACGATGGCTTGATCTTGTCTGAGTCCGGTGAGGTTTTGTCGGAATTCGAGCTCCGCTCTGAGGTTTTGCTCGACGAGGTCAGAGCTGGCGGGCGCATCAATCTCATTATCGGTCGCGGGCTCACGGCAAAGGCGCGAGAGGCGCTGGATCTTGAGGAAAGCACCTTGTTTCGCAAACCGGACCAGCCCGAAGCCTCGGACAAAGGCTTCACGCTGGCACAAAAAATGGTGGGACGCGCGTGCGGAGTCGAAGGTATTCGCCCCGGCACTTATTGCGAACCACGTATGACCACTGTTGGATCTCAGGACACCACAGGACCCATGACGCGGGATGAGCTGCAGGATCTAGCCTGCCTCGGATTCTCCGCAGATTTGACCATGCAATCGTTCTGTCATACCGCGGCATACCCCAAGCCAGTCGATATCGAGACGCAACACACTCTGCCCGATTTCATCATGACCAGAGGTGGCGTCTCCTTACGCCCGGGCGATGGGATTATTCATAGCTGGCTGAATCGTATGCTCCTACCCGACACGGTCGGCACTGGCGGCGACTCCCATACTCGTTTCCCTATTGGTATATCGTTTCCAGCGGGTTCAGGCCTCGTCGCCTTTGCCGCCGCCACCGGGGTCATGCCGCTCGACATGCCAGAATCGGTACTAGTGCGTTTTTCAGGAGACATGCAACCGGGTGTGACTCTGAGAGACCTCGTCCACGCAATACCCTACTACGCCATTCAACAGGGACTGCTCACCGTTGAGAAAAAAGGCAAGAAAAACATATTCTCAGGAAGAATTCTTGAGATCGAAGGTCTGGAGTCACTGACCGTTGAGCAGGCCTTCGAGCTTTCTGATGCTTCGGCGGAACGCTCTGCGGCGGGCTGTACCATTAAGTTGGGCGAGAACACCATAGCGGATTACCTGCGCTCAAATGTTGTACTGCTGCGATCAATGATCGCTGAGGGCTACGGCGACCCCAGAACGCTGGAGCGTCGCGCTCGCAGTATGGAAGCGTGGCTGGATCAACCCGAGCTAATGCAGGCGGATGATAACGCTGAATATGCTGCGGTCATCGACATCAACCTAAACGAAATCAACCAACCCATTGTCTGCGCACCCAATGACCCCGATGACGCTCGTCTGCTATCCGATGTGCAGGGCGATAAGGTCGACGAAGTATTTATCGGCAGTTGCATGACCAATATCGGGCATTTCAGGGCTGCCGGCCAGCTACTGGAGGCACACGGGGCTCCTGTATCGACACGTATGTGGATCTGCCCACCGACACGCATGGATGAGCACCAGTTAATGGAAGAAGGCTACTACGCCATTTTTGGCAAGGCGGGAGCTCGAACGGAAATGCCCGGCTGCTCGCTCTGCATGGGCAATCAGGCGCGCGTTGCACCGCGGTCAACGGTGCTTTCGACTTCTACACGCAACTTTCCCAATCGGCTGGGAGAAGGTGCCAATGTGTACCTAACATCGGCGGAACTGGCGGCCGTGGGAGCACTGCTTGGCAAACTGCCTACGCCCGAGGAGTATCTCGAGTACGCGCAAAAAATCGACTCGATGGCCGAGGAAATCTACCGTTACATGAACTTTGATCAGGTGGTGTCGTTTCAAGAACTGGCGAAAGACGGGGCAAGAATCGCCGCCACGATTATCGATCAGGTCGCTTAACTGGCCTGGCTCGATAGGTGATCGGGTGCTACCCGGAAGATAGCGCCCGAAAGCCTCGGTCACAGTCCGCCTGTAGGTCTTCCAGATCCTCCAGCCCGACGGCAATACGAATCAAGCCATCGCTGATACCTGCATCTGTGCGTTGCGCCTGAGACAGTCTGCCGTGAGTGGTAGACGCGGGGTGCACAATCGTTGATTTCACGTCACCCAGATTTGCAGTCAACGACATCAGCTCGGTGTGATTGATAAAACGGAAAGCGGCCTCCCTACCCCCCTCGACCTCAAAAGCGAGCACTCCACCATACCCACTCTGCTGGCGTGTGGCCAAACTGTGCCCGGGGTGTCCGGGCAAACCGCAGTAGTGCACGCTGTTCACCTCGGGTCGGGTCAGTAACCACTCTGCGAGGGCCTGAGCATTGGCGCAATGGGCCCGCATTCGAATATCGAGGGTTTCCAGGCCCTTCAACATCACCCACGCGTTGAAAGCACTCATCGTCGGACCGCAGGATCGGTTGAACGCAACAATGGGCTCAATCAGCGATTTGTTCCCGACAACCGCCCCGCCGAGAACCCGCCCCTGCCCATCAAGATACTTGGTTGCTGAGTGGGTAACCAAATCCGCACCCAGAGACAGCGGCGCCTGCAAAACGGGTGTGCAAAAGCAATTGTCGACTGCTAGCATCGCGCCCAGCTCTCGGCTTAAGGTCGCCATTGCCGATATATCCGCAATCGCATTCATGGGATTAGACGGGGTTTCCAGAAACATTAAGCGCGTCGCCCCCGTAGCCGCCGCGCGCCATGAATCGACGTCATTCAGCGGAACAAAAGTAATTTCGACGCCAAATTTTTTCAGCGTGTTTTCAAACAGACCAATAGTGGCGCCAAACACGTCGCGCGAACATAAAACGTGGTCTCCCGCTTTTAAGTGCGCCATACAGACGGCCAAAATAGCCGACATTCCAGAGGCGGTAGCAGCAGCGCTCTCTGCATGCTCCAAAGCTGCCAACCGCTCTTCAAAACTGCGCACCGTTGGATTGGTATATCGTGAATAAACATTGCCTGAAATGTCGCCCGAAAACTTGGCGGCGGCATCCTCCGCAGATTCAAAAACGAAGCTGGAAGAAGTGAATATGGGCTCCGCGTGCTCCCCCTCCGGAGACCGGCTAATACCCGCCCTGATCGCGCGGGTCCTTAACCCGGCATCCTTCAGCCAATCGCCACTGTCTTGCGTCATACCGCTCCCACCCCAAGCAACACAGCGCACAAATCAACCATCATTGTGTAAACCCACTACCGCGCCGTCACTAATACCGAGGCTACTTGATTTTCCTTTGGCTCCATCAGCCCGCGCGGCCTCGACCGCACGAAGATAATTTTCGTCGATATTGCCCGCCAAATACTTCCCGTCAAAAACGGAAGATTCAAAGCCATCGACTTCGGGATTGCCCTCGCGGGAGCATTCAATCAAATCGTCTAAATCCTGATAAATAAGCCAATCCGCGCCAATCTCCTCTCTAATCTCTTCAACCGATCGCCCGTGGGCAATCAATTCATTAGCAGCTGGCATGTCGATACCATACACATTGGGGTACCGAA